>Ga0316190_10000821_pt1 | contig 22081 bp, 18 predicted proteins | sample Eddworburrow2_MG_FD_204929 | JGI IMG/M metagenome (GOLD analysis project Ga0316190, IMG submission 204929) | Coastal sediment microbial communities from Maine, United States - Eddy worm burrow 2 | ecosystem: Environmental > Aquatic > Marine > Coastal > Sediment | place: USA: Maine | collected... | reverse complement strand
GTCTGTGCCTGGTAGTAGGCGGATGTCTTGGCGAGACGCTCCGTCTCTATCGGGATGGCACGTTGTGCATAGGATAGCAGCTCTTGCTGCACGGATAGCGCCTTCTTGTAGTTACCGGAGGCGGCGTAGGCCAGAGCCAGCAGTTCCTGGTGTGGTGGTGTGTGTTGTTGCTCGTTCAGTTGCTGTGCATTTCTCAGTGCCGCTTGCGGGTCTTTTATGGAGGGGTCGCGGCTGGCGGCCTGCAGCATTATCTGGATGGCCTGGAAAGCGGGGTTTTCGGGAAATTGCCGGATTGTGTCTTCAAGCGCGGTGTTCAGGGTTGCGCCAGGGGCGTCGCCTAGCAGCAGCGTGCCAATATAGGGGACGTAGGCCGCAAGGTTACCCGCGTCTCCCTTGATGCTGCCGGCATAATGCTCTGCAGCTGCTGTGTAGTTGCCCTGCCGGTAATAGAGATTGGCCAGATAGAAATGTGCACCTGCATGCTCGGGTGTGTAACGAATCGCGAGGCGATAATACTCGACGGCCTGGTCGGAATCACCCTGTTCTTCTGCCAGTATCCCCAGCAGAAACAGGCCCAACGAGTTGTCCGGCTGTATGGCAATCGCAGATTCCAGTGCCTGCCGTGCGGCGCTCTTGTCGTCGGCCAGATACAGCGTGCGTGCGTAACTGATGCGGGCCAGCGCATTGTCCGGTTCCAGGGCCAGTCCCTGTGCAAAGGCTTCACTGGCGGCCGCGTAATCCTGCTGTTTGGTGGCCTTCATGCCCTGCAGGAAGTAGATACGAGAGCCGGTCTTCAGTGCTTCAAGGCTCTCGATCAGCGGATCTCTGAATGAGGGTGGCTGGTCGCCACGCAGTGCCAACTGTGCCTTTGCTTCGTCATTGCGTTGTATGGCCCGCAGGGCCTGCGCCAGCGGGTAATGGATGCGGGACGCTGCCGGGTCGTACTTCAGTGCGCGGGTGAAGGCATCGATCGCCGTGTCATAGTTGCGCTGCAACAGGGCAATCTGCCCCAGGCCATACAGGGCGGCCGCTTCCAGTCCGCTGTCTTCCACGACCTGTTCAAACTCAGCCTGTGCCTGTTCCTGTTCATTGAGATCAAGCAGGACGTTGCCAAGCCTTACCGTGAGTGCCTTGTAGTCTTGACTGAGAGTGCCGGCCTGTTGGTAACGTTCCAGGGCCAGCCGGGTGCGTCCGCTGGTGTCGGCAAGATAGGCCAGGTAGTAGGCCCAGCGAAACTCGTCCGGTGACAGTTGCGCGGCATTTTGGTAACACTCCTCGGCGGCCGGGAAAACCAGATTGACCTGGTAGAATCGGCCCAGCTCACCAAAGGCTGCGGCCAGCTGGTCACGCGGCACGGGTTGTGTCTGCAGGATCGTGTTGAGTAGCTGGCGCGCCATCTGGATACTGTTACGGGCCTGTTCACCCAGCTCATCCAGCCCGACCTCGGGGATGGGGCGCAGACTGTCCGCGAGCGAGGCGGGCAGCTCGGATGCCGCATCACCCGCCATGGCCGGTAACCCGGCCAGCAGCAGGGTGATCAGTGTGAGCAGTTTAATCCTGTAGTGCGTAGACATGCCGTACCTATGCGTTATCGCCCTGCTTGATGGTCATCATGACATCAACAGCAGGTACGGGAACAGTCTGCTGCTCGCCGTCAGGCCAGGTGATGTGCAGTTCATGCGCAGTACTGCTGTTACCGAGTCCAAAGGTGACGGGCAATTCAGACTGGGACAGGTAGCTGCGTGTCGGCATCACCATGCGCCGCTGGGTGACACCGTCAACTGAAAGTTCCACAACGGCGCCAATCGCGTTTCGATTGGAACCATTGCCTGTCAGTCTGACACGCAGCCAGTGATGTCCGAGGGTCTGTTCATTGCGGAACAATACCACCCGTTGGCCGTTCTGGGTGATGACCACGTCCAGGTCACCGTCATTATCGATATCCGCATAGGCGGCACCGCGGCCCACCATGGGCCTGGCAAGATCGCCGCTGTCGGCGACGGGTACAAAGCGGTTGCTGCAGACCGTAGCGCAATTCCAGAATAACTGTGCGGGTTGTGCATAGGTCTGGCTGGGTTGCACGACATTGATATCGGCATCCAGGTGCCCGTTGGCCTGCAACAGATCGAGGCGGCCATCCAGGTCATAGTCAAAGAAAAACAGCCCGAAGGTCAGCGCCAGACGTGATGCCGGTCCAAATCCCTCCAGGATCGCCTCATCGGCAAACGGCGGCTGTCCACCGACGGTGACATACAGTGAGCTCATTTCGTTGGCGAAGTTGCCAATGCCGATGCCGAGGTCTTCGTCATTGCGGAAGTACGCGGCGTCGATGCCCATGGCGCTGGTGGCCTTGCCATTGCGGTCGTAGGCAATACCCTCGAGGGCGCCGATTTCCTCGAACACACCATTGCCGAGGTTGTGATAGAGAAAGTTGCGGGTCGTGTCGTTGGCAACGAACAAATCGATCCAGCCATCACTGTCATAATCCACCGGGGCGACGGCCAGTGCCTTGCCTGTCTCGGCCTGCGGGTCCTGACCGGCAAACACGATCCCTGATGATTGAGATACGTCGCTGAAGTTGCCCTGACCGTCATTGCGGTACAGACGGTTGGTGGTACCGAAAAAATGATTCGGTGCACCAATAGACCTTCCCAGGCCGGTGAGCTGGAAATCGATCTCAAGGTCGATCTCGCGCGTCCACTGAACGTAGTTGCCGACGAACAGGTCAAGATCACCGTCATTGTCGATATCAAGGAAGGCGGCCGCCGTACTCCAGTCGGAGTTCTGGCCGTCGGTGCTCGTTGCAGTCGTTACATCGATAAAGCGTCCCTGCTCGTTTTTGAGCAGATAATTCTCACCCAGTGCTGTGATATACAGGTCCGTCCAGCCGTCATTGTCGAAATCGCCGGTCGCGACGCCCATGCCATAGCAGTTGATGGCCAGTCCGGTTTCCCGGGTGACGTCGGTGAACCCGCCGCTGCCGTCATTCTGGTACAGGGCGAGTGTGGGCGTGGTGTCGTCCAGTTCATGGCCCGGAAACCAGCTGGAATTGATCAGCAGCAGGTCCTGGTCGGCGTCATTGTCGTAATCGAAAAAGGCCGCCCCGCTGCCAATCGTCTCGGGCATGAGTTTGTCACCGTAGGCGCCGCTGGTATGCACAAAATCGATACCGGCGGCAGTGGTGATATCCCTGAAGACCACTGCCGGTGGTGTTTGCGGCGCTGTAAGCGTTTCAACCACCGGGCCGGCGACGACGGCTTCTTCAATGCTCACGTCGGGTGCACTGTCGTGCCCCAGGTACCAGACGCTGCCCGCTGCAATGATCCCGATTACCAGGATGATGGCGAGCGAGCGGCGGAACCAGTGGCGAATAATGGCCTCGCCGACCTGCGTGGTGTCAGAATGCTGCTGCTGTTTTGTCATGAATGGCTGTTTGATGATGAAGGTGATGGCAGAATTTTACAGCCCCGCCGTGTGCGGTGAATTGATGTACATCATTTGAATGCAATATCACAATATCGATCCTGTAACTGCAGGAGATTGCATCCGCGAATTCAGCAGTTACCCCGATCGCGCTCGCGGAGCGCTCCTACACCAATTACAGGCGCCTGTAGGAGATGGTATGGATCGGGTCCGCGAATTCAATGGTCGGTCTCTGCGTTCAGTCCGCGGCCCAGGTCGTAAATGGCAATGGCCGCGGCGGCATGATCTGCGGCCGGGTTTTCACGGCGATGCCGGGCGACCGCCTGTTCAACGGCATGGTCATCCGGTCGGTATTTTTCATGTAATGCCCGATGCTGTCCGGCCTTGTCGGTATTGCCCAGCTGCGCATGCACCAGGGCGAGGTTGTAATGCGCAGTGAGATTTTCCGGGTCGATTAGCAGCGTCCTGTCAAACCAGCCCAGCGACTGTGCGAGCAGTTCGCGTTGCTGCGTGTCGCGCAGTTGCCGGCTACGCTCATACAGGGTGCGGCCCAGTTCATTCAGCACCCTGACGTCGTAGGAAAAGTCGAAGCCACGCTGACGTGCATCCGTGAAGCGGTTGATGATGATGGACTCGAGCATGCTGGCCGCGGCCTCCAGGTGGCCGTTCTCGCGGTCGATCAGTGCGCTGTACCAGGCGATCGTCCACGGCGGTGCCTGTTGTTCGCTGGCTCGCCGTAGTGCCGTTGCGGCTTGTTCCAGTTGTCCCTCCTTGAAATAGACACGCGCCAGGTTCAGCGCGCCGCTGCCCTCACCCAGGGCTTCTACCTGTTGAAACGCCTGTTCTGCCTGGCGCAGTTCGCCCTTGCTGGAACCGCTGTTGCCTTCACGCAGCAAACCGATACCGTAGTCATTCCAGCGCTCGCCGGGTTTGATGACCGTGGATTGTTGTTCATCAAGATGCCCTTGCCGGCCCTGAACGGGCAGCAGCACACGGTCAGATGCCATCACCGTGATCGGCAGCCGGTTGCCGTTGAACTGCTCGCCCTGCAGGTAACGCAGGTAGGTGGCGTCAAACTTGCGATAGTTCAACTGTGCTTCTATGGCCACCGGACCCTGTGCATCTTCCGGTATCTGCAGCAGGTAGTGCACCACGGTTGCGGCGCCTGGCGGGATCTGGTGATTGTACAGGTCGACGAAGATATCCTGACCGTTGCGCCGGTCAATACGCCTGCCCTGCCCGTCCAGTAGGTAGCTGTTGACGAAATAGGACCAGGGGTCGACTGCACCCTGTGCATCGAGGCTGCCGCTGCGGCCGATGAGCCTGCCATCAGCCATGGCAGTGACGTCCAGCCACAGTTCATTGGAATCGGCGGTACCCTGCGTCAGGTGATGCCCCACCCCGGTGGTGCGGATAACGATCTCGATGAGGTAGCGTTTGCCGGGTTGCAGTTCAGGCAGTGACGGCCGCAATGGCGCATGCAGTTCACCATCGATGCGACCGTCTTCCTTGAGGGCGAAGATGTCGACGCGCGTAACCTTGCTGAGGTGCTGCTGGTGCGCCTGCATGACCCAGTCAGGCAAATCCAGCAGCTGTGTGATACCAGTATTGGCCGCCGGGAACTGGTGATTGTGCACGCTGCGCGTGTCGCTGTCGTTGAAGTCGCGTGCCGCCGGGTCATCCGATGCCAGCAGTGGCATATGACACTCGCTGCAGCGTGCGACGGCCCTGGCCGGGTAGTAGAAACTGTCTACCCGGTGCCCGGAAATGCCACTCTGCAGGAAGCTGTCATAGTGGTTCTGGCCGCGTAACCAGCGGTACTGGTTCACCTCTTCCGGCAGGTTTACCTTGTGGCAGATTGAGCAAAACTCGGCCGTGCGGTGAAACGGTTTCAGCAAGGTTTTCTTGTGGAAAGCCGGCTTCGCCTTGATCAGCTGTGCGTTGATGCTGCGCAGTAGCGGCGACTCACTGAATGCAAACGGATAGCGGGGCGGATCGGCAATGGTGAAATCACCATTGCCGTGCACACCGTTTACCCGGGTGATGGCGTGGCAGACCATGCAGGTAATACCGGCCTGTGCTGTCGGGTTGTGTTCGGTGTCGTAATCCGGGTCATCGAACTGCCCGCTGAACAGCGGTACCTGGTCGTGGCAGGCCGCGCAAAAACGCGACGCATGTAGTGTACCGTCGCGTTGCAGCAGCACCTCGCGTGCTTCCTCGACGCTGAATTTATAAGCCGGGTTATTGAATGAACTGAAGCGGTGCATGCTTTGCTCATGTGTCTTCGCGATGTCCACGTGGCACTTTGCACAGGCTGCATCCGTCATCAGGTGTTCCGCTGGTATCGAATCACTGCCCTCTATGATTGCCAGTGAAGGCGGAAAGGCCGCCAGCTTGCCGGTACCGCTGCCGGTTGGAAGGGTCGCCTGCAACAACACCATGACAGCAGCAAAGCCGATGGCGACAAGCGACCAGCGTGCACCGCTCTTCCAGTGGATCGGTGGGCCTGCCAGTCGATGCAGGACAAACAGCCAGACAACCACTAGCGGGCTGATGACGTGCAGCCAGTAGCCAATGCGCCGCACCTGCGGGTCGTTGATCTCGAAGAAACTGAAGCGGGTCAGTAAAATGCCGGAAATCAGTAATAGCAGTATAGTGAAAAACAGTCCCATGCCGGCCCTGACGGCATAGCGATTAGGGCGTTGCCAGGCACGCCGCATGTGCGCGACTGCGAACACGATCAGTGGCAGAGTGATTAACAGGCCCAGTGCCAGGTGCAGCAGGAACATTAGCAGATAAAAATAGTTCTGCTGGATCTCGCCGCTGAATGCCTCGAGCATTGAAATGGCTGCCAGGTATACCGAGTTGAGCGCCAGCAGCGAGAACAGCAGGATGACGATGCCCAGCAGGCGCCCGAGTCGAGCGTTCAGGACGGGTATCTGCTTGTTACGGTCTGTGTGTACTGGCATTAGCTGGGTATGTCCGGCAGTTAAAGGGCGGCTGATATAAGCTGTTCTATGAGGATTATCGACGCTGTGCACGGTCTATGGTTTTGATCCTGGTCAAATAATATTGAATCAGGTGGCTGGATCAGTCAGTTGTCATGGTCATTGATTTTATCCTGCCGGCACCTGATTATGGGGCGCTGGCCGGGCTTCGGGACTATGGTCAGCAGTTTCACCAACCGGGCGAGATGGAAATGAAGCGTAGCCTTACCTCAGCAGATCAAGTGCTGCCAAATGCTGGCAATGTGCCCAGCGGGCGTACGCATCCGTGGATGGTGTACCTTCCGATTGCACTGGTTGCGCTGATGGGTGTACTGGTTACCGGGCAAGCATTCAATGTTGTCTCTGGCTGGGAACGCCAACGGGTGCAGCAGGCGTTCCGTTCGGCTGCCATCGACCGTATCCTGATGGTTGAACGCGAGATCGAGGAAAGCCTCGGCGTGGTCCAGGATGTTGGCAGTCTCTTCGATGCCTCACAGCAGGTCGGGCGACGTGATTTCCGCACATTTGTGGGCCCAGCATTGAAGCGTTATACGAGTATTGCTGCACTGCAATGGATTCCCCGTGTAGCCGCAGCAGAGCGAGCCCAGTTTGAAGAGCAGGCGCGCAAAAGTTTCTCCAGGTTCAGTATTAATGAAACCAGCCAGACAGGTGCTCTGGTCAGGACTGGACAACGCCCGGTGCATTTTCCAGTGCTCTATGTGCAACCTTATCAGTACAACAGAGAGGTGCTGGGTCTTGACCTGGCATCAGATCCGGTGATTCTGGAGGCGTTGCAGCAAACACGGGATGCCGGACAGATGCGGGTCTCGCCGCGTATTACCCTGCAATGGGAAGATCGCATCGAATACGGTTTCACCGCCTGGCTACCGGTCTACAACAAGATCGATGCAGAAGAGACCGAAGCTGAGAGTGAAGAGGAAGATGCCGTACTGGATACACTGGAGCTGCGGCAACAGCAGTTACGTGGTTTTGCAGCCGGTATCTTCCGTATCGGCGATATTGTTGAAAGTGCCCTGCAGAGCCTCAGCCCAAGCGGCATTGACATGGTCATCTACGATATTTCCGGCGATGTCGAACGACAGTACCTGTATCAGCATTCTTCCAGGAAACGCTCTGCCGGCCCCGGTGAGGGTGAACGACAGGAAAACAGGGAGTTTATCCAGACGATAGGTATCGCGGATCGCGAATGGGAAGTACAGTGCAGCGTGATCCCCGGTGCTTTCCAGCCAGATCCCTGGAGTGGATGGGCCACACTTGCGGGTGGCCTGTCCTTTACGGCCTTGCTGGTGATATACCTTGCCACGCTGTTGGGGCGAGCAGCGAAGATCGAGCATCTCGTCACCGAGCGCACCACGCAACTGGTGGAGCTTAACGAGGAATTGAATAGCGAGATTAGTGAACGCCTCAATGCCGAGAAGCAACTACAGCGGCTCAATGAGACCCTGGAACAGCGCGTCGCCATACGCACGGCCGAAGCTGAACGGCATGTGGAAGAACTGGAACAGTTTGCCTATGTGACCTCGCATGACCTGAAGGCGCCGCTGCGAGGAATCGCCAATCTGGCCACCTGGCTGGAAGAAGATCTTCGCGACAGGCTGACCGTAGCGACCCGCGAGCAACTGGGTCTGTTGCGTGATCGTGTGCAGCGCATGAATGCATTGATCGAAGGTTTGCTGGAATATTCTCGGATTGGCAAGGCGGCTCATACCCGGGTATCGGTTGATAGCGGTGAACTGCTGGCCGAGGTCATTGACTCGCTGTCGCCGCCGGACGGTTTTACAGTCGAGGTGGCTGCGAACATGCCCACCCTGTACACGGATCGATTGCACCTTTCCCAGGTATTCTCCAACCTGATCAGTAACAGTATCAAGCACGGCAAGGGTGATCAGGGCCATGTACAGGTCACAGTTCACGACCAGGGAGAGTTTTATGAATTCACGGTGGCCGATGATGGCCCCGGGATCGCACCGGAATACCATGAAAAGGTATTCATGATGTTTCAGACGCTGGCAGTGCATGATTATGGCAGCAATACCGGCATAGGACTGGCGCTGGTGAAGAAGATTGTGCAGGAACACGGTGGTTCGATAACGCTGGAGTCAGGTGAAGGAAGTGGCACCACGTTCCGGTTTAGCTGGCCAGGGCGTGGATGAATTGCCTCAAGCCGGCAAGATGCGATGTATACTAGCGGTTGGTCAGACGCCTCGGAGGGGGCAGCGATGTCAAATAATGACAATGTAATATTACTCGTGGAAGATGATCGGGTAGATATCATGACCGTACAACGGGCATTGAAGAAGATCGATGTCAGCAACCCGCTCTATGTTGCACGTACCGGTGTTGAGGCGCTCGCCATGTTGCGTGGTGACGGGGTTCCCGCCATCGAGCCAGTGCCATCGCTGATTCTGCTGGACCTGAATCTCCCGAAAATGGGAGGAATTGAATTCCTCAGGGAACTGCGCGCCGATCCGGTGCTGAGGTCATTGCATGTTATCGTGTTGACATCTTCCAATGAACCGCGCGACCGCGCGGCCGCCTTTGAATACGAGGTGGATGACTACATTGTCAAGCCGCATTCTTTCGATGAGTTTTCCAACGCCATGTCCATTATTCTTGCCGACTGGTCCGGGGAAGCCGCTGATTAATGCAGGCTGTCTGACTGTATCAGGTTCGCCCGATACGGCTAGGCTGCCGGCAATCAATACAAGGTACGCACGCGAGAGACATTGTTGATGACAAATAAAAAACGTATCTTTGTAAAAGAAGTCATGAATTCAGGCTACGGTACCATCAACGGTAGCGCGACCATCATGGACGCCCTTACCGAGATGAAGCGCCTGCAAACAGCCGTTCTCGTCGTCAACAAGAAAGACGAGCACGACGAGTATGGTCTGATACTGGTGTCAGAGATTGCGAAACAGGTTCTGAACAAGGATATGGCACCCGACAGGATGAATGTCTATGAAGTCATGACCAAGCCAGCGGTTTGCATCTCCCCCGATATGGATATCCGTTATTGCTCGCGCCTCATGTCTTCATTGAACCTGACGCGCGTACTGGTGGTGAAGGATGGTGTACTGCTTGGCACCGTGAATCCACGCGCTCTGGTGCTGGATGGCCTGGCCGCAATCGAGACTGACGACTAAACTCCACCGGTTATTCAGTCGGCCTGGATCAAAGCTGTTCTTTGATGTCGACGAAGCTGGTAGGTAAATCGACATCGTCGACAAAAACATCATATTCACGTCTGGTGGGTAGGTGTCGGCGTTCGGACATAATAAAATCGCCATGGGGGCTGATCGCAGGGAAATACGTGTGCGCTTTATAGCGTCGGCGTTTAACTTTTCTTCTTTCTGGCATGCTCCTCTCCGACTGTTCTTTCGATAGCTAACAGAAATAACTGCCGAAACAGTCCGCGCTGTTTCAGGCAGTTATTGGCTACAGTGTCCCCGTCTGTGTGATTAAATCGGGCCGATCAGTCTGGCATCCAGTTTCAATGAGTTGAAACTTTTTAATACATCCTGTGATGAAAAAATATCCCTGTCATATTTCGCCAGCAGAAGATGATTTCGCAATTGGCAAAATTCTGCCCCGATGATGCCATCTGTCTTTTCCAGTGCGGATACAACGAGATCACGTTGTTCATCACCAAGGTCTTCTTTTATATATACAACAACTTCAACGGCGTTCTTTTCTTCAATAACCATCTGTTGTACTGCATTGTCCATAGTAGCGTCTCCGTGTGCGTGTTTTCACTTCATCATTACAGCAGACAAATGTCACCACCCATCGTTGCTTGTGTGACGAGTTGAATGGAAACTACACCAAAAGGCATATACCCGTCATCAGTAGTAATACCTACTCATGCTGATTCAAAACGGGTTTCGTGAAGGGCCTCAAGGGGGACAGGATGCCGGGTAACAGCATCGGGATGGCACTCGCGCGGTCACTTTGCAATCGCAGCCCTCAAAAAAAGAAAAGCCCCGCTTTCGCAGGGCCTCGCCGTTAAAAATTAACTTTTTACGCTGCTTCCCGAAGGCGGTCGTTAATGGCCTTTGGCAGGTTATTAGATTACAAATATCTATAACGCATCACAGCTCTGTCTTAATGTCATCATGGATTTGGAAGCACAAAGAATAACCATTCGTAAGGCCGTCCACATGAATAAAACTGCATTCCTCTTTGTTCGCTCTCTGCATCCAGATCTGTACCATCCGTAAAGGATGCCTCCAGTTCCCACTCGACATCGCATTTCACTTCAATGTACCCCCGTTCGTCCGGCCCAATGCCCTGTGTAGGGTCACCAGTCACTGTGTCGTACAAAGCGAAATTGAAATCAATGTCACCCACACTGCTGTTACCAACAACAGAGTACAGGGTTAGGTCGGGTGAAAAATTATTCAGGAATATCTTTGTTACAGGGAACGTATTTCCTGATCCGACGGTAATTTCGATTGTGTCACCTTGTTGTCCACCTAAATTGGTATTAGCTGCCAGAGATACCGTGTAAGTACCTTCCTCTTTATAGGTGTGTTTCACAGAGCTATTGGGGTTTATTGTTTCCGCCGTTGCACCATCGCCAAAATTCCATGATTGGCTAAGAACAAGATCATCAGATTTCGCACTGAACTTTACTTCTAGTGGTACATCTCCTTCAGTCACGCTGGCATCTATTGTTACCGTACTATCGATGGTTTTTCCTTCGCCGTCGGCGGTCTTTACGTCGCCATCACCGTCACCCCCACAACCCGCCACGAGGAATGACAAGCCAAGAATGAATAAGTAGATAATACTTCGAGCGGATGTATGATTAGACATGATATCTCCTTCGGCGACGATTGCCACAGGTCGCAATTTTATGAATCGTCAAAATTCCGTGGTCATTATGTGATTAGCAGTATATTAAATAAGGTTATTCGGTTTGGCCAGTGAAACCGCCATGACTTTTGTAAATTCATCATTTACTTTAAGATCAATATTAAATAAGAACCTTTATCATCGCGTGTCTCGCCATGTAATTATGGGCTGCAGCCAAGTAAGTAGAAATACTTACTTGTGATTTACTCATAAGACATTCGTCGAATACGGGGCACGCATGCGATCGGCGCAGTGAATATATAGCCCGCCAGCTTGCTGGTGTGAACCGACACGCTTGACGATCCCCGTTGTGAAAACTCTGCGCGCAAACTTGACCGGCCGGTTACCGGCAGCATGAAGGCGATACCCGATTCAGTCAGAGGATCGGGCCGCTGCTTTCTGTTGCGTCACGAGGCCGCCGCGGTAGCTGTCGAGCTGTGACCTGAGCGTGGCGTTCTCCTCCCGGAGACTGCTCACGTGCTGTTGCATCAGGTCGATGTCCTGGCGTTCGATGAACAGCAGGGCAACACAGACTACCGATACGCTCGCCAGCACAATCAGCGCCAGACACAGGCCAAATACGGTTTGATGTCCAAATCCCAGCATAGTAATTGGTTATTGTAATGCCCCCAGACCACAGTGTAGCCGATTCGGCCGCCTGGAGTGAAGAGGGATGAACCGGTTTGTCTGAGCCAGAATGGTTGTTCGTGCTACGCTCTGCTACAGGTTCAGGCAAAACATTTCAGAGGAGACTATCCATGGCGGTCTATTCCCATATCCTGCTTGCCCTCGATTTCACAGCCGCGACGGACGCTGTCGTGAGGCAGGCACTGGAGCTGCGCCAGGTCTTCAATGCACGACTCAGCCTGGTTCATGTGGTGGAGTTTATGCAGATAGATACTTACAGCGACATGGTGATGCCACAGGAATTCGAGATCGATCAGGAAATAATGCAGCGCGCCACGCAGCGCCTGCAGGAGCTGGCAGAAAAACTGGGCATCGACAAGTCGGAATGTTTTGTCAGACTGGGCAGCACCCGACGCGAGATTCTTGACCTGGCCGAAGGGCAGCACGTCGATCTGATCGTGATCGGCAGCCACGGAAGGGAGGGTATCCAGAGGCTGCTTGGCTCAACGGCTAATGCGGTACTGCATGGCGCACCCTGTGACGTGCTCGCGGTACGAATAAAGGACGAGTAGCGGGAAGTACACTGCTATTCCCGGGGCGGGTGACTCAGGATACGGTCTTGCAGAATCCGGGATGCTGGCCCAGCAGGTAGTGCTCAGCCAGGTAGTCGAGGTCCGCAGGATCAAGTGGATATTCATCCCGCATGTGTGACAGGATCTCCGCGCCGCGGGCGTTTTCAAAACGGAAATAGGGCCACTCGCTGGATATGGTTTCGCTTTGAAAGGCATCGGCCAATGCCTTGCGCTCTGCTGGGGTACATTGAGCGGTCAGTGAGTCGAGCATTTCAATGTAAAGATAGGCGATAACATAGTCGCTGTACCATTCCCACGGCCCACTCAGGGAATAGTCACCGAGGATGTTGAGTTCGGTGATGCGCTCATCGCCCAGGTAATTTTCCACCCCCACTTCATCATGAATTGCCGTCAGCCATGCCTCCCAGTCCTCGACTGGTTCCTCGAGATAGAGATATTCGTAGGGTTCCAGCACGATGTAGTGTGGTCGAAACAGCGTGAATTCTGTCTCGGGCCCAAGTTCGACAGGAACAGGTGTCCAGCCATACTGCGCGACCAGCTCCAGAAAGTGAGTCGCTGCAAAATAGTTACGGCGCATGATCTCATCCTGCCGCTGTGCATTGTAGTCGTAGGCAAACTGGATGTTATGTGCGATTTCATGTGCCAGGTAGCCGAGCTGAATGACTGCCGGCGCATCGATGCCGCGACGATAGATTTCCAGTGTTTGTGATGCCGGCAGAACCTGTGCGTAGTCACTGGCGCCCGCCTCGTCTCCGGGATTGAGCAGCGAGAATTCTTCGCTGGAAATAATACGCAGCGTGGACAGAGTGCCATTGTCGGCAAACAGGTCACGGTAGACACGGGTGACAACGTCATAAACCGAGCGCGCCAGCGTGGGGGTGAATTCTGCGGAACGTTCCACCAGGAGAATGCGGTGATTGTCGAAAAGTTCACGCTGGATACGCGCCATCTCCGCTGGCATTCCCTGCTGACTCCAGTCGGCCTGCGGCGGAATCAACGCATTTCCCTGTTCACCGTTAGCGATGATAAAGGGCTCGGCATCCAGTACATTGTCGATACCATCGCCATCCAGATCAGTATCCCCTTCGAGGAACCGGCCATAGTAGTCACTGACCCGGAAATCCAGCAGCCCATCCCCGTCACTGTCCCGTGTCGCGTAGACCCACAGTTCAGGGTCATCGGGATAGAGTTCCTCGAGTAGCGACTGTTCCCAGGGTTTTGCTGTCCGGATTCTTTCACGGGTATCGTCCAGCTCATCAGCAGTCGGTCGCTTTGGCAATGGGTTACCACGGTAGAAAACAACGGACAGGGATTGCCGTTGTTGCTGCGCATACGGGTTCTGTTTGCTGTCAGGGGCTGATCCGCAGCCGGGTAGTATCAACGCTATTACAATCAAGTGAAAGATCAGGATTTTCATTGTTATGCTAATGCAAAATTTATTCGCCCTTTTCTTCAAGCACGCCTGAAGGCAGGGTGTAGGGTGTGGCCGCCAGCAGGTTCCCCTGGTAAATGAGGCCGGGACAGGGATGATCAAAATTAACCTTGTAGTAAATATATTCGAATAAATCATCTGCCTGGTCTTCGCGTACCACGACCGTGACTACTCGTACAGAATAGGCAGCGACCTGGTGTCTCCCCTTGTATTTTCTGCGCATCTGCGGGCCGAAACCCCGGCACTGAAAGGTGTTTGCGGTAATAATGCCCTTCTCCGAGCGCAGTGCCTTCAACAGTGTCATGTCCTGACCTTCATCGGGCAGAATACAGGTGATGATTTTTGCCTGCGGAAAATCCTGCGAACGGGTCATGTGTCGCCCTCGCAATTTTTCTTTTCCAGTCGCTCGAGCAGTTCTTCAGGGATATAGGTGGCCGCTTTTTCCAGCGGGGTGACGTACATGAATCCCATGCCCGGGGTGTCCAGTTTGCCGGCCAGGTAGATGTTGTTGAATACCGTATCCAGCTGTTCACTGGAGACCACGATATTGACCACTTCCTTTTCCACTTCTATTGCGACGCCGAGTATGCCGAGCCGCTCCCTGACGCCGCTGCCCTTGGCATAGGCGATCGTGGCGCCCTGGGCACCTGCTTCCTGGGCCGCATGGGCGATAATGTCGCCCAGACCGCGTTGCACGATACAGGTTATCAAACGCACATCGGTCAACAGGATGATGTTGTGTCTTGCTCTGGTTGTCATAAATATTTTCTCGAATCCGGATCAGGTGTCTACTGCTGTAGCAGCGCATTCTGTCTCCATGTGTAACTTCATCCGAACCCACAAGCCGGTCGCCAGCACTGCAAGGATAGGACCGATGGAGGCCATGGACAGCATGCCGAAGCCATCTGTCACCTGTACCGCATCGCCGACGCCCAGTCCCATGGCCAGTACCAGGGGTACGGTAATCGGGCCGGTGGTCACCCCGGCGCTGTCCCAGGCAATGTTGACGAATTCTTCGCTGGACACCAGGGTGAGCACGATAGCCAGCAGGTAGGTTGGCACTAACAGCCAGGCAAGCGGCAGGTCAAAGATGATCTTGGCGAGGCCCAGGGCAATGCCGAAGGCGACCCCGCAGGAGACTGCAACCATCAGCGTCGATTTCTTGAACAAACCTTGCGTCAGATTCTGCACAGTCAGCCCGAGTGCATTCAGTGCCGGCTCAGCCATGGTGGCACCGAAACCGAGAAACCAGGCGAATGTCAGCGCAAGGATGAGGCCAATGACAAAAATGTAGAGTGGTGAGGTTTCGACTGCAGCAATATGCGTGAACGCGGCAGGTAACAGGCTGCCGGACTCGCCGCCCAGCCTGGAGAGTCCATAGGTCAGACCCAGGTTGAAGATGCACATGCCTGCGATTGTCAGCACAATACCGTAAGTGATAATGCCGGCGTGCCTGATTTTTTCAGCCAGCATCAGTTTCATGACCAGATAGAGGAACACAACGAGTGGCAGAATTGCACGCACACCCAGCGCGATTTCCCTCCCGGGTGTGGACTCATACCACGTCTGTGTGGCTGTAACATGACTGCCGGTCGTGGCGGCCAGAATGATGGACTCGACTGGGACCGAGGAGGCAACGTAGATGGCCAGAGCCAGCACACCGATTACAGGAAAGAGCGAGGCCAGCGTCACAATACCGAAGCCAGACAGTGTTGCATTGCCCTTCCCCGTCGCGCTGGCAATGCCAATGCCCAGTGAGAGCACCAGCGGCACCGTGACAGGACCGGTGGTGACAGCACCGCAGTCCCATGCCAGCCCCAGCACCTTCTGAAGTTCGGGATGCGTCGAGACATACAGGGACAAACCCAGGGCAGGCACCAGGGTCAGGTAGATCATGGGCTTGAGACTCCAGCCATAGATAAGGCGCAGTGTGCCCAGCACGGCAGCCAGTCCAACACCGCAACCCACTACCAGTACCAGGGCACCGGACCAGTCGTTGAGGAGGGTGTAGAGATAGGGGGCCGTTTGCACCGCAATGAGCTGACCGGCAGTCTGCAATGCGCCGATGGCCGGTTCCGCAAAAGTGACACCCACGCCCAGCATAAAGGCGATGGTCAGGACGGCCGGCAGGGCTGATTTGCGTGGCAGGGTGTGGCCAATAGACTCACCGAGCGGCATCAATCCCAGTTTCAGTCCTTCAAGGAACAGCATCAGTCCGATGATTACACCGAACAAGCCAAATGCCATGCTCCAGGGGGCACTGACTTCCTGGTTCAGGACAAACACCAGGAACATGATCAGGTAGGCTGCCAGCGGTATCACGACCCTGAACTGTTCCATGAAACGGCCCTGCACGTGTGTCTTGATCAGACGGGAGACATCCAGGTTATTTAAAGTAACCGGTGGCGCTACATAGGGGATGATTTTTCCGTTGGCATCGAAGCTGACTTCAGGGGTGAGCAGGTTGTAGCTGATCTGGTGCTCTACCAGAGAGACATTACGCAGGTACTCACTGTAACGGATGGCTTGCGACATGTGGCTGGAAGTCAGTGGTTTCGTCAGATATCCCGGCCGCTCGCTGTGCTGACGTCGCGCCTTCTGCCCGCGGCCTGCCGCTTTCTCAGTTTCGGCTGTTTCCGCAACGATGAGGTATCGCGTGTTGACTGCGCTCCCGTCCCAGCTGACACCTGCGTTCCGGGCGAAGACTCCATTTTGCTGTCAAAGCTGTCTTTCATTGCCAGCAATTCGGGGTTATCCGGCTGAATGTCGAGCCCCCGATCAAGGTATCGCCCTGCTCTTGCCAAATCGTTGTTGTCTGCGGCTTTTGCCGCAAGCGTAATATAAATATCAACAATCTCCTGGATACCCGCACGGGCCGTCTCGTTTTCCGGATCCAGTTGCAGGGCCGCGAGCAGGTACTCGTAGGCATTATCACCCTCGGGCGTCACCAGACGGTAGTCATCCAGTGCCTGCCGGCCCTGTGCAAGCAACTCTTCAACATTACCGGTTTGCATGGCATCGGTCTGCGCAATCGCTCTAGTCACCGGTGTTGCCTGGACGGGCACTTCAGCCTTTACCTGCTGCCTGTTGATTATCCCGACGGCAGGCAGGTATTCACTGGTGTCAGAGGTGGTCAGCGTAGCGGTGTCAGCATGTTGCAGAGAAGAAGCCCTGCTTGCATCATCAGTCTTCGCCTGCATTTCACTATCAACATCAGGTACCACGGAACGTTGCTGTAACACAGTGGCCTGTTGCTCCGGTGTGGAAGAATGATCTGTCAATGACAGCGCGTTCTTGATGGCTTCGCGGCCGTGGAACGATGGCAAGGCTACAAACACGACCATCAACAGAGCCAGCGGCACGGCCATGGCGAGCAGTGCTTTTTTCCAGCCGGGCCGCCGGTCAGCCCGGCGGTCTTTTCCCGCATCATCCGAGGGGCGTGTCGCTGCGAGCGATTCGTTGGCGGCGTGTAACTGCTGAGCGGTAACGGCAACCGCAGCTGCCGCTTCGATATCGGCTGGGCTAATCGGTTTATCATCGCGGCTGGCCGGGGCTGTGTCATGACGCGCAAAAAACGCTTCCTTGTCCTCTGTAGCCTGACGTGAGACTTCGGCGATGGTGGCTGCGCAGGCATCCACCTTGTCCACTCGAATAGCCAGATCGGTTATCGATAACTGGCTGTCACGGATGTCAGAAATATTCGTGACATTGTCAGTGTCGTAGTGCGGGGTCTGGTTTGGTTCCAGGGGGGTTAACCGCTCTTCACGCATCTCGGCCGAGATTTCCAGCACATCCTGTTCGTCAATGCTGTGGTTGCCCTTACCGAAACCGAGCAGTAATAAGCGGTTACATATTTTATTTATATGGCGCGGCACGCCATTGCTGAGCTGATAAATGCCCAGCACCGCGGCGCTGCTGAATTCCGGATCGCCGTTCCATCCGGCCTGCAGCAGGCGATGTTCAATGTATGATCGGGTATCCTTCAGGGTGAGTGGCGTAAGATGATAGTTGGCTATGACGCGTTGCTGGAACTGTTCCATCTGCGGTATACGCATCAATTCCTGCAGCGACTCCTGCCCGACCAGAAAGAGTTGTAGCATCAGGCGCGACTCGGTCTGCATGTCTGCCAGGATTCTCAGTTCCTCGAGGGCCGCGTGACTGAGGGTCTGCGCCTCATCGACAATCAGTAGTACGCGCCGTCCGGACCGTTCCTGCTGCATGAAAAACTGCTGTATTCGGTGGCGCAATGTACCCTTGTCCATTCCGGCTGCCTCGATACCGTAGGCATAAGCCACGGCACGCAGCAGATCCCCCGCCCCGTAACTGGAAACGGCAATCCGCCTGGCGATCACCTCGCTGGTGTCAACTGCCTTGAGAAACGTTTCGACCAGCATTGTCTTGCCAGTGCCCGGTCGCCCCGTCACCATGACAAAACCTTCTCCCTGGGCCAGCGCGAACTCCAGGTATTCCCTGGCGCGCTTGTAGCCGGTATGGCTAAAGCAGAAGTCGGGCTCGGGTGCGAGCCTGAAGGGGTTGGTGACGAGTTGGTAGAAACGCTTGTACATTAATACGCCCAAATATAATCAACTCCTTATATTATAACTGTATTTAGTCTCCGTGTTTGAGCTTTCTTCTGCCCTTGCGAGATTGTTTTTCACGAGAGAGACATTATGCCCTCTGAATATAAAAACAATACCTTACGACATATTTATGATAGATATTCTATTATTCTAATCGGCGCCTAATGACTATTTTTCCACTCTCTGGCAAGCCTTTCCGCATCGGTAATTTGCGTGGCTGTCATCGTTTTAGCAATGGCGTCGCGCCCGGCCAGCGCACCCTGATTGCCCCCTGCACCCACGATACTAAGCCACTTGTAGGCCTCAACATCGTCCTGCGCAACACCCATGCCGTTGTGATACATGATGGCCAGATTATATTGCGCGTCGGCAAACCCCTGCTCCGCTGCCCTGCGATACCACTGTACCGCCACCTCGTCATCCTGTGGAACGCCCTGACCCTCATCGTAGAGGATGCCGAGATTGTATTGCGCTAGCGGATCACCCTGTTCCGCCGCCTTGCGGTACCAGTTCGCTGCCTGTGTTAAATCTTTAACGATACCCTGGCCGTTGGCATACAGGCCCCCAAGGTTGTATTGGGCGATCGGATTACCCTGTTCCGCCGCCTTGAGATACCAGCTTGCCGCTTCACTGTAGTCCTGTGTTGCACCCTGACCGTTGTCGTACATAATGCCAAGGCTTAGCTGGGCACGGGCTTCATCCTGCTCGGCGGCCTTGCGATACCAGTATTCCGCCACCTTGGCGTTCTGAGAGATCCCCTGGCCTTTTGCGTACATGCTCCCGAGTTTGTATTGCGCGTCAGCCAAACCGGTATTGGCCGCCATTCGATACCAGTTCACCGCTTCACTGTAATCGCGCTGCACACCCCGTCCACGCTCATACATACCGCCCAGATTGTACTGTGCGACAGCCCCGCCCTGCTCGGCTGACATGCGCCACCACTTTATTGCCGTACTGTAATTCTGTGGTACACCTTCGCCTTTGTCATACATTACGCCAAGATATAATTGTGCGAAGGCGTTACCCTCTTTTGCCAGCGGCCTGAATTCCTGCAGGGCCAGTTCATAATTGCCCTGATCGTAGTGGACAAATCCCTCGTAAAACCCGCTCCACGCCTGACCACAGTAGAACAGCACAAGAAACAGGCCTGTCTTTCGGATGTATTGCATGTAGGTAAATATATCACGGGCATGGCGGATGAACGCAACGGCACAAAATACACGCACAGCAGTCCTTGCGCATAATTGACCGACACGGCCACTCGGGTAGTCCCTATAATATAGCTCGGCATGTGAGGTAAGGGCATAATGAAAGCTGTACTGAAACTACTGGCAGTCAACACGGCCCTGCTGTTTGCCGGTATTTTGATACTGGAAATCGCCCTGGGTGAGTGGTTCAACGCAGGGCGGTTGAATCGACTTAATATTCACAAAGACCGGGAGTTCAGGTATGACGTTTCAACCCTGTACGAAGACCCGGAACCGGTCATTACCTACTCACGAGACCAGCACGGACTCCGCGGATCTCATTCGACTCCAGGTGAAATTGACATACTGACAGTCGGTGGAAGTACCACTGAACAACGTCTTATACGTGATGGAGCAACCTGGCAGGACGTGCTTCAGGAACAGTTTCAACAAACAGGCGCCAGCGTCATCATTGCGAATGCGGGCGTTGATGGACAATCGACATACGGTCACATCAAGAATTTCAAGTGGTGGTTCGGCGATATACCGGATCTTGCGCCGGAATACTTTCTTTTCTATCTTGGAATCAACGACTTCCACAAGGAAGCCGGAGACAAATACGATGTCCTGCTGGAGGATTTTAATCTGGGACAGAGCATCAAGGACAACAGTGCACTGTGGCACTTGTTCCGAACGCTTCGAGGCACATATTTTGCGAGGGTGAAAAAACTGACGCATGATTCCATTAACTTCGACGCACTGCAGTGGACGCAGGAGGCACTTCAGGATAATCATGACTTCATGCGACGGAGGTTAGATGAATACGCCACACGTCTGCGAGTACTGGCCGATTTAAGCTATGAATTTGGTGCAAAGCCGATTTTCGTTTCACAGCCAAGCAGGCATTACCGGATTACGCCAGACAGCATAGAGGGGCACAGTAATACAGGATCCTATGAAGGTCATGAGTACAATGGTGTCGACTACTACCATATGATCAGGCAGCTCGACAGTATTACGCAAGCTGTCGCGATCGAGAAAGGCGCAATCTTTATTGATTTGGGAAGTTATACCGGGTGGGTTGATACGGATTTCTACGATTACAGCCACATGACACCACAGGGTGCAAGGAAAGTTGGCATACTTTTGCACCAGGAACTGCGAGACAGGGTGCCGGCTAAAGGATATTAATGTGCCTGTTCCAGGTGACGGGGTTGTTTCGCCGGGTTGTCCCTCGTGACCGCCTGGTTGCGCTTTCAGTGGGCCTATTCGAACACAACCGTGCGGTTTTCATAAACCAGCACGTTGTGGTGCAGGTGGTGCCAGACGGCGCGGGCCAGTACCATCTTTTCGAGATCGCGCCCCTTGCGAATCATGTCTTCGACAGAATTCTCGTGGCTCACGCGTGCCACGTCCTGCTCGATGATCGGTCCGGTATCCAGTTCGGCGGTTGCATAGTGACTGGTGGCGCCGATGATCTTCACTCCCCGCTCATGCGCCGAGTGGTAGGGCCGTGCACCGGGAAACGCCGGCAGAAAGGAGTGATGGATATTGATGATGCGGTCAGGGTAGTGGCCGATAAAAACGTCACTCAGGATCTGCATGTAGCGCGCCAGTACGATGAAATCAATACGGTACTGTTGCAGCAGTTCCAGCTGTTTGCTCTCCTGTTGCGCACGGTTATCCGCGGTCAGCGGCAGGTGTACAAAATCGATACCCTGACGTTCAGCTGCCGTCTGCATGTCGGTATGATTGCTGATAATCAGCGGGATCTCTACCTGCCACTCGCCAGCCTCGTAGCGGGCCAGGATATCGTAGAAGCAGTGCGGCTGTTTTGATACAAACAGGGCCATGCGCGGGACTTCATTCGAGAAATTCAATTGCCAGTTCATCGAGAAGCGCTTTGCCACAAGGGTTTCGAAGTACTCGCCAATCTTGCCATCGGCGATGACAAAGTCATGCAGGTCCCACTCGATGCGCATGAAAAAAACCTGGCGCTCCGTATCCACGTGCTGATCCAGGTAGAGGATGTTGCCGCCGTTCTTGAATATGAACTCGGTAATTGATATCACAATTCCCTTCTGATCCGGGCAGTGAATCAGAAGAATGGCCGACTTCGAAGTTGCGTTGTTCACATGATTTCCTTGTTTGCCGGGCCGAGAGCCCCTGCCTTTCTGATTGTAATCATGTTACCAGAACAAGCGTACACGGTTTGACGGCCGGGCTGACATTGCTGTTGCTGTTCGGTTCACGGGTTTTTCCTGACCTTGTGTTTCGCTATTTCGAGGCTTCTCCAGGGCACGGCCTTGTTCTTGCACTTGAGTCTGAAATAGCGCTGATCCTGAAGTCTAAACGCCGTGAAGCGGCCGCCGTT
>Ga0316190_10000820_pt1 | contig 22116 bp, 19 predicted proteins | sample Eddworburrow2_MG_FD_204929 | JGI IMG/M metagenome (GOLD analysis project Ga0316190, IMG submission 204929) | Coastal sediment microbial communities from Maine, United States - Eddy worm burrow 2 | ecosystem: Environmental > Aquatic > Marine > Coastal > Sediment | place: USA: Maine | collected... | reverse complement strand
GTCCTTCTCGAGGATATTGAAACCGGGGAAGCTGTCGAAGTCGCTCCCGAGTTCATGCGCGAAGCCTACCCGAAGCGCATTCGTGCACATGTCGAGTCACTCTCCAGGGCAGCCAAGGGTGTCGGGGCCGATCATGTGCTCGTGAAGACAGGCGACTCACTGGACCAGGCGCTGCGCAACTACCTGCTATTCCGTCAGAGGCGTCATTGACAATGGGCTTCATTGCGCCGCTGTTCCTGTTAGGTGTGCTCGCGGTGGCGGTGCCCTTCTGGCTGCACCGATTGCAGATACAAAGTTCGAACCGTAAACCGTTCAGTTCTGCGATGTTGCTGGAGACGACCGAACAGCAGGTGCACGTACAGAAGAAACTCAAGTACCTCGCGCTGCTGGCACTGCGTGCTGCGTTGCTTATCTTCATCGCACTCGCATTTTCGAAACCTCTATGGTTGAACCCTGCGGCGTTACCCGGGCCTGGGCCAGATGGCACGCACCTGGTACTTGTCGACACGTCGGCATCCATGAGCCGCGACGGCACTTTCGAACAGGCCACGTCGCTCGCGAGGCAGGCCATCGACGCAGCCCCCGCGGGCGCCATGTTGCAGGTGTTCTCAGCCAGCGCAGCCGTGCGTGAGGAGTCCCAACTCTCAGCTGATCGCAGCGTTCATCTCGCGGCGCTGCAGAGCCTTGCCCCCGACCCGTCACGTCTCGATTTTGGTCGTGTCATGACAGCCGTTGATCGGCTGGCCGAAACGATGCCGGCTCCTGTGACGCTGCATATCGTCAGTGATTTTCAGGACAGCGGCTTGCCGGCACGATTTGCAGACATAGTGTCGTCGCGAATCTCGACGCTGCAAGTGCACGCACCGTCTACGCGGCCGCTGGTCAACTGGTCGGTAGAAGCCATCCGCGAAACAGCTGACGGCGTTGACGTCGTGGTGTCCGGTATCGGCGATGATGATATGGCCACCGGCGTCGAGCTGTCGCTGAATGGCGCGGTTGTCGGCAACCGCGATATATCGGGGTCCGGGGCCGCAGCGCTCAGTTTCACAGGACTGGTTCTCGAACCCGGCGACAACCAGCTGCAGGTTGGAATTACGGCAAACGACGATTTCGGCATCGATAATCGCCGCTATCATGTGATTCGCAATACACCACCCGCTCCCATCCCTCTGCTGACACTTCACCGCGGTGGCTTGCCGGTCACCTATCTTTCAGCTGCCTTGCACTCGGACCCCGACAACGCGTTTCGCGTCGAAACTGCGGTGATCGGAGATTTCGACACGCGCACCTTGTCGCGCTACAACTGGCTGATTGTTGACGACATAGGAGCGATTGGGCCAGAGCTCGAAGCGTCATTGCTTGAGTTTGTACAAAATGGCGGTGGCCTGCTTGCCTTTGCAGGCCAGCGCAGCGCCAGGGCAACGCGCATTCCAGTGAGCGGTCACTCTATTCGGCCTGCGACCACCGGCGTTGCCGATGATCAATTCCTTGCCATAGGACAGGTCGACTCAGGCCACCCACTGTTATCCGCAACGAATGGCTGGTATGCGGTCAACCTGTCGCAGACGATTCCGGTCGAGACACATCCTGACGACGATGTGCTGGTGCGGCTGGAGAACGACGAGGCATTTTTGATCGAACGCCGGCTTGGTCAGGGACGGCTATTACTCGTTGCCGGTGGTCTCGAGAACCAGTGGAATGACCTGCCGATTCGACCCGTGTTTGTTAGCTTCATTATCGAAGCCGCACGCTACCTCTCAGGGACTGAACAGGTCGCAACAGCGTTTGACGCGGGAGCCACGTTGCCGCTCTCACTGGTCGGCGGCGTATCTGGCCAGGTTGTCGATCCGGATGGTCTGACCGTACTGTCGCTCGCCGATACAACGCGAGCGCAGCGAATCGAATTGCACAAAACAGGCTTTTACGAGGTCTATACCTCGCAAGGGGACTATGTAGTGGCCGTGAACACCGACCCTCGCGAGTCCGAGCTCGCGGCTATCGCACCCGAAACGATGCAGCGTTGGGTTGCGGCGATGAGCGCTGTGGCCGAACCCGGCGAGACCCTGACCTTCGAACAGGACGCTGAGCCATTCGAGCTTTGGCATGCGCTGCTCCTTATACTGGCGCTGGTGCTGATCGGGGAGTCCATTCTCGCAAACACGCACATGACGCTTCGAAGCAGCGGCGGATCGAACTGATGACATACTCAAAACAGTTTGAAGACTACCTGGACTCGTTTACACAACGACTGAAAAAGCTTGTGGTCGCGCGCGGCGTCGCTGCGATGTCTGTCGCAGCTCTTGCCGTTTCGCTACTTACCGTGATGGCAGCGATCCGTGCCGGGTTTCCTGACGACTTCATGATTACAGCACGCATTGTCCTTGCGGCCTGTATCGGTGGTCTCGCGTACTACTTCTTCGTCTTGCTGCGCCGACGAATCGACGCCGAGTTCGCACATGACATCGAAGCCAAAACGCCCGAATTTGGCGGCAGGGTCGAGGCCTATGTGGATACCCGGGATGCGGCGAACCCGATGCGCGAATTGCTCGCAGAAGAATCGCTCGACATTGCGGCGCATCACTCGCCCGTAAAACAGATCGCAGCACGCGAGTTTCACTACGCCTGGTCATCCGCCAGCGCGGCGCTGGCCGTCCTGCTGCTTGTGGCCATCGCCGGCCCCGGTAACTACAGCTACGGCGTTCGGGATCTCTGGGTCGGTTGGGCGCTCCCGGGGCTCCTGCCACCACAAAGCATTGACGTATCGCCGGGCGATGACGGCATCCGCCTCGGTGGAACGGTGCGGGTACAGGCCAGCATGCAGGGATTCGACCCGTCGGATGCTTTTGTGCATGCGAGCTTTGGCGACGGCGAGTGGCAACAGGTTCCGATGTCACAAGACGAGGATGGTTTTGAGTTCACGTTCTTCTCGGTGCGCCAGCCGCTCGAGTATTTTGTATCGGCCAACAATGTGCGTAGCCCGACTTTCCAGGTGCACGTCGTTGATTTGCCCAATGTGGAGAAGCTCTCGCTGACCTATCGTTACCCTGACTGGACCGGACGCGAACCTGAAATACACGATCCGGGCGGCGATATTCGTGCGATCGCAGAAACTGAAGTCGAACTTAGAATTACAACGGACAAACCGATGCCGCCGGGGTCCGTCATCCTGGACGACGATGCTGTAACACTCGACGTTGACGGAACAACTGCCACGACAACATTCGCGGTCAATGAAGATGGTCAGTACTTCGTCGCCGCCACGGTAGGTGGTGAGCGAATCCGACTGACAGACGACTACTTCATTACGATTCTCGACGACCGCGCGCCGGAAATCGCGTTTGCCCGTCCAGGGCGCGACTGGAGTGCCAGCCGCATCGAGGAAGTGACCACGAAAATCACTGCCGAAGATGACTTCCGTATCGATGAGCTCGAGTTGCGCTACTCGGTCAATGGCGGCGACTGGGAGTCGATTGAACTCGATGCCAACCTCGAGACCATCGAGGTCGACTATGTGTTCTTCCTCGAGTCCCTCTCCGGGAACGGCGAGGAGGCGCTCGTTCCCGGCGACCTGATTTCCTATTACGCGGTAGCCGAAGATCGTGAGAATTCTGCACGTACGGATATGTTCTTCATCGACGTGCAGCCGTTCGATCGGCGCTACTCGCAATCGCAGCAGGCCGGCGGTGCTGGCCAACAAGGCGGGCCTCAGAACGAGGTGTCGGAACGGCAGCGCGAGATCATTATCTCAACCTGGAACCTGATTCGGGAACAGAGTGACCAGCGTCGCGGCGATGACGCCTATGTCGCAGACAACGCGGCCTTGTTGTCGCGACTGCAACAAACGCTCAAGGAACAGGTGGAAACACTCGCAGAACGTGCCGAAGCAAGGCAATTGACGGCATCGGACGAGGAAATTGCAGAGTTCGTCGAGCATTTGTACAAGGCAGCCGAGGCGATGACGCCTGCCGCCGAGCGACTCGCCGAAATTGAACTCGAAGAAGCCCTGCTCCCTGAGCAGGAGGCACTGCAACACTTGCTGGCAGCCGAGGCCGTGTTCACCGACATCAACGTATCGATGCAGGCCAATAATGGCGGCGGCGGCCGGGCAGGACGCGACCTCAGCGAGATGTTCGAACTCGAAATGGACCTCGAGAAGAACCAGTATGAGACCGGCAGCAACGCAACACCGAATCCGCCGGAGCAGCAAATAGAGGAGGCGGCCAACGAGCTTGAAGAGCTGGCCCGGCGCCAGGAACAGCTGGCACGGAATCAGAACCGCTCGCAAACACCGACGCCCGAGCAACGCTGGCAACAGGAGATGCTACGCCGCGACGTCGAAGAGCTGCAACGAGAGCTCGAAGAGCTTTCTCGGGGGCAACAACAGGCACAATCGCAATCGAGTCAGGGCCAGTCAGGCAGTGAGTCGTCCGAGTCGCAATCATCCAATAGCGAACCGACCGAGCGTGAGATTGATGAGCTGCAACGCCGGCTGTCGAGCGCGATGCGCGCCATGAACGAAGCAGATGAAGCGATGCGCGACAGTGCCGATCCTGAATCATTGCAACGCGCGATGGATGAGGCGCAACGCCAGCTCGAGGGTGCGCGCGACAGTGCTGGCGAAGCGCAACAACGTGCAATGCAGGCTGCCGTAGACGAGCTGGCAAATCGTGCCGACGAGCTACACGATACGCAGGTTGATCTCGAAGAACGCATACAGGATGCGATACGCGAGATTTTGAACGAAGACGGCGAAAGCGATCCGTTCAACAGCGGCCTGAGTTATGACGAAGAAGCCGAGATGGCCGCTGAGAAACGAGATCTGCTTGCAGACATTCAGCGACTGCAAAGAGATGCCCAGGGCACAGCACAAACGATCGAGGACGATCAGCCGCGCGTTGCCGATGAGATTCGCGATGGCGTCACCAAACTCCAGGACATGGAGATCGAAGCCCGTATCGCCGTCGCAGCTGCCTACATTGAACAGGGTGAGGCCGCGTACGTTGCCGCGAGCGAGAGCGCCGTTACCGAGGCTTTGCGGCAACTGCGCGAGGACCTGCGACGCGCCGAGGCGATGATCTCATCGGCCGCCGATGGCGAATCGGACCAGGGCAAACGCATGCAGGCATCGCTGGATGGGGTCCGCGCATTGCGTCGCGCGTTGCAACAGGCTGCGACTGAAGATGGCGGTGGCCAGGGGGGTGTCAGAACCGGCTGGCCGGACGACCGCGTCGAATCCACAGGTGAACGCGCAGAGGACCTTGAGGTCGCGCCTGCATTGCAGCAACAGGCGCAGGACGTTTCGCAAGAGGCCACTGCCCTGCTACGCACGCTGTCAAACACAGGCGTGGAGGCCCGCGATGTTGATCAGATACGGCAGCTAGCTGCCGACATCCAGGCGTCGGATTTCAGCGGCAACCCCGACGTGCTTGCGCGAGAGGCACGTCAGGCATTGGCACTGGTCGAACAACTGGAATTGCGACTGGCGAAAGCCGTTAGTAGCGATGAGCGTGGCATTCGCGGTGCGATCGATGAAGAGATTCCGGAACAGCAAAGCCAAATCGTTGCCGACTACTACCGAAAACTCGGCCAGACTGGCGAAGAGGAATAGCACAACAGCGATCAGGCAAATGCACGCAGACCCATGCGCACCGCGACGATGAACAGAAAGATTCCGAATAAAATGCTCAATTGCCGCCGCGGCAGAGCATGCGCGATTTTCGCGCCCAGCGGCGCGAACAACACAGTTGCCGGCGAAATCACCACAAAACCGAGCAGGTTCACGTAACCAAGGCTCGCAGCCGGCAGCAGTGCATTGTCCCAACCGCTGATGATGTAGCCGATCGTCGCCGGCAATGCGATCACCAGGCCGAACAAGGACGCTGTACCTACAGCGAGATGAATAGGTTTGTTGGACAAGGTCATCGCTGTGACGCTCAGGGTACCGCCACCGATTCCCATCAGTGTTGACACTGTGCCAATACCTACCGGTATCGCAGGCCCGAATACCCCCCTTGGGATATCGTTCGCAAGATTCTTGTCATCAAGCGGCAAGGCCATCTTGATCGCCACGGCCAAAGCAACAACGGCAAACACTGCCGCGAGGAACTCCGCACCTACATTCGCGGCGATACCGATTCCGCCAGCGGCACCAACAACTATCCACGGCGACCAATAGCGAATGATGTTGAAGTCGATCGAGTCTCGACTGTAGTGTGCGCGTGCCGATGAAATTGACGTCGGAATGATCGTCGCCAGCGAAGTCGCCACGGCAATGTGCATGCGTACCGATGGATCGACGCCGACAAATGCCAGCGCTGCTTCGAGCACGGGCACAATGACAATGCCACCACCCACACCGAGCAGCCCTGCAAGGACGCCGCCTAGAGCGCCGGCCAGCAACATGGCTACCACGAGACTCGCTATTTCCATTAACGAAGCCCCCTCCCTGCAAACGCAGGATCATATATCGATGCGGCTAACAGTCCCAGAACCATCGGGATATACTGTCATCATTCACCCGCAAAATAACAATAATTCGGGGTTCGCCATGGCAGACAACTCGATTCTCAAGCCGCTCACAGGGTTTGACCGCTTCGACCAGCTCATCGCCGATTTTTCGGATATTGCGGATGCAGATGCGCAGGAAGCTGCGCGCGGCAAGATCTGGGAGGAATTTGGCGTAGAGGGAGCTGTATTTATTTCTGATATGGCGAGTTTCTCGAGCACATCGAGAAAGATTGGTGTGTGCCACTTTCTCAAGCTGATCCACAGGGCACGCCGGATTATTGCTCCGCTGATAGCGGCCAATAATGGCAAGTTACTCAAGTGCGACGCGGACAATTGCTACGCGTTCTTCGATAAGACTGACGACGCCATCCAGGCCAGTTTTGACATCAACGCAGCATTGTTCAAATCGAACGCCGAATACCGCATGGAAGAACAGATCTACCTCTCGGTCGGCATCGACTACGGGCGCGTTCTTCTGATCGACGATATCGACTTTTTTGGCGACCCGGTCAATACAGCATCGAAACTTGGCGAGGATCTCGCGGTCAAGTCGGAAACTCTCGTCACCAAACGTGCGATCGAGCACTCCAACTTCGACGTTCCCGAACTCGCCGAGCGCATGACTGCGCGAATCTCCGAGATCAAAATTAAGTATGTGCGCATACCGATGACCGAGCCATCACGAGCGTAGACAACATGGTTGCTGAAGCAAAAGCGCTGCGGCGCGTACTGGAAGTTACTCGCAAGCTCGCAGCCCCGTTCGACCTCGATACGATGTTGACTGAAGTGGTCGACGTTTCGCGGAATATTCTCGACGCGGATCGCGGTACGGTTTTTCTCTACGATGAGCTTACAGACGAACTTGTCGTACGGGTCGCGACTGAGCTCGGTACTTTCCGCATACCAGCTAACAAAGGCATTGTTGGCGAAAGTGCGCAGACGCATAAACTGATCAACGTTCCCGACTGCTACGCCGACGATCGATTCAATCGTGACATCGACAAGCAGACAGGCTATCGCTCACGTTGCATGCTCACGATACCGCTACTTGGCTTCGAGAATTCGCTCGTCGGTGTCTTGCAAATTCTCAACAAGAACGACGGCGTCTTTGACGAACAGGACGAATTCATTGCTACCGCGCTTGCCGCACAGGCGGCCGTGGTGTTGCACCGAGCCAAGATCACTGAGCAGATCATAGAATCGGAGAAACTCGATCGCGAAATCGCCGTGGCACGCGACGTACAGATCGGTACCTTGCCCAAGGAAATGCCGAGTATTGACGGCTACGGATTTGCTGGCGCGTTCGCACCGACAGATCAGACCGGCGGCGACCTGTACGATTTTGTGCAACTTGATGAGCGTCGCCTGTTTCTGCTGATGGGCGACGCAACAGGTCACGGCATCGGCCCGGCGCTTAGCGCAACCCAGGTGCGCGCCATGTTGCGCGTGGCTCTGCGGCTGGAGTCCAGCCTCGACGACGCCTTCATGCACATAAATGACCAACTGTGCGACGACCTGCCTGACGATCGCTTTGTAACCGGCTTTTTCGGCTTACTCGATGCGACACAACATAAAGTAAGTTTTCACTCGGGCGGACAAGGCCCGATCATGCATTACCATGCGGCAAGCGGTGAGTACGACTGGCACCCCGCCACGACATTTCCGCTCGGCTATCTGCCGCAAAGCGATCTGGCGGCACCGCTGGAAATCGACCTCGCGCCAGGCGATATTCTCGGGCTTATATCCGATGGCATTTACGAGTACGAAAACGAAAAAGGGGTTCAGTTCGGCCAGGACGGTGTAGCCGCGGTTATCAACCTGCTGCCGAACGGAGACGCCGAGACCATAGTTGCGGAAATTATGCGAGCCGTACGGCAACACGGCGGCAGCGTGCCCCAGGCCGACGACATTACAATTGTACTGGCACGGCGATCCGGATAGGCGGCCACTTCCATGCAGAGAAAATTCACGCGAAGTTTCGACGCATTGACAGACATCTATGAGTTCGCCGAGGAAGTCCTTGCGGCGGGAAACGTGGAAGATTCAGTACGATTCCCCATTCACCTGGCGCTCGAGGAACTCTACGTCAATATGGTCAAATACTATCCCGACAACGATAGCGACATACTTCTGGACGTTACCGCAACTGACGGTAAGGTCTGTGTCACCATGACGGACTACGACGTTGACGCGTTTGACGTCACGACGCCGAGAAACGTCGATACGGACCTGCCGCTGGACGGGCGAATGCCTGGTGGTCTTGGTCTGCATCTGGTGCAGCAGATGGTCGACAACCTTGAATACGAGCACCACGACCGGCAGAGTACGGTAAGATTTACCAAGGAGTCAGGTTAACTCTATGTTTAATATCGAATTTGGGGAAAATGGCGAGATCCTTTGCAGCGGCCGGCTGGATGCCGCCCAATGTGCCAAGGCTGAGGAATTTCTGGTTTCGGTCGAGGGGCCGAGCACACTCGATTTCGCCCAATTGGAATACATCTCCAGTGCCGGGCTGGGTATACTGTTGAAAACGCAAAAGCGCCTCGTTGCCAATAGTGCGGGGCTGAAAATAATAAACGTTAACAATCACATACATGACGTTTTCCGATACTCGGGGTTCCACTCGATCTTTGAGATAGAAGCGCAATAAAGGTCGGTCCGAGGTCGCGTCAGGAAAGGGGGGCGCTATCCACATGGACGCCAGCGAAATCTCTATCAACGTTGATGGCGGTCCTGCCACCAACTTTTTCGGCTGCCGGTTGTAAGTATGAACAGGCCAGACGACAAAAAGTTAATGGAGCGTTGTGTAAAAGGCGACCGGCGAGCGTTCGAAGCATTGCTGGTCAGGTATCAGAAACCCGTCTACAACGCCGCGTACCGGATGCTCAATAATTCGGAGGATGCGCGGGACGTCACGCAGACAGTGTTTCTAAAGGTCTATGAAAATTTGGACCAATACGACCCTTCGCATCGCTTCTTCAGCTGGATTTATCGCATCGCGATGAACGAATCGATCAACTGGCTAAAGAAGTCGAGTCGCCAGGAGGCGCTTGAACATGAGACAGCAGATCAAGGGGATGGCCCGGAGCAACTGGCCGGTGACGCGCAACTGGGTGAAGGCATGGAGGCCGCTCTGATGATGATTAAATCCGAGTACAGGGCCGTTATTATCCTCAAGCATGTACTGGGATGCAGTTATATCGAGATTAGTGAAGCGCTTGATATTCCTGAGAAAAAGGTGAAATCGCGTCTCTTTACCGGCAGGCAGTTGCTGCAGGAGAGACTCACACAACAGGGTTTGCACTAATGGCTATTGATCCGAACATTGTCGAGCTCATCAACGCCGATATCGATGGCGAGATCAGTCCGGCGGACAAGGACACGCTCGCGGCGATGATGGCTGAGAGCCCCGAGGCACGAGCAATGCATGCCGAGCTGTCCGGGCTCAGTTCGACACTGGACGAGCTTCCGGACCTCGACGCACCGCCATATCTCATACACACCATAATGGCCCAGATACCAAAACCTGAATCACAGGATCGTCGCGGCGATTTCCTGCGCGGGCTATTTGCGGCACCAGCATTGCGATACGCGGCGATGTTTGCGGCCGGATCCGTACTCACATTGAGCCTTGTCAATTCCGACCAGGTCTCGGAGCGTGCGTTCAGTGACGTCACAGGGCTGGTTGGGACGATTTCATCCGAGGTGCCAGTTGGCCCGGGTATTCAGACCATGCAGATCGACCGCACGGACGTTGCCGGGCATATAACGCTGCGCAGCAGCGGGCCGCTACTCATCGTAGATTTTGACCTGGTTTCGAACGGTCCCATCGACATCGTGGCGTCGTACTCGGATCAATCAGTCTGGTTCAACGGTTTCGCGCAGCTCGAAAGCCCGGGAGCCAGTATTTCTGCGGAATCGGGGCGAATCTCGATGAAGATAGACGGCAAACGCCGCTACGCGCTGTATTTGCACAACCCCGGCGATCGTAACGTCTCTATCAATTTGCGCTTCATGTCGGACGGCGAAGTCGTCTACGACACGGACGTTCAATACGCTCAACCCGGGCAGCCTGGATAAAAAAACCAACATTCTCGGACTTGCTCGGTACTTACATACAAGCTCAACCTATATTGGGGGCCCTAACGGGCACAGGAGGAAGGAAAAATGGCTACTAGCAATAAGACAATCCCCGCGTTCGTAATTGGGGCAGTATTTGGCGGCGCGATTGCTTACTTTGGGCTCACCAACCCGCCAGGCGAGGCGTTGACAGGCGCGGTGGCACCAGCGGAGCGCTACAGGGCCGAACAGATTTCCGGCGACGATGTACAACTCGGCGATCAGTCGCTGCAAAACTTCATGCAGACCGACGTGTTCACGTCCCTGACCAGCGACGCAGCATTCAGTGCCGCGATCAACAGCGAAGCATTCCGCGCTACGCTCAACAGTGAGCAATTCCGTAAAGCAATGAACAGCGAAGCATTTCGTGCGGCGCTGGATAGCGAAGCTTTCCGGGCCACGATGGACAGCGAAGCGTTTCGCGGTGCATTGAACAGCGAAGCCTTCCGCGGCGCACTGGACAGCGAGGCCTTCCGAGGTGCGATGGCCAGTGAAGCATTTCGTGGTGCACTCGATAGCGAAGCCTTCCGCGGTGCATTGAACAGCGAAGCCTTCCGCGGCGCACTCAACAGCGAAGCCTTCCGCGGCGCACTGGACAGCGAAGCTTTCCGCGGCGCAATGGATAGCGAAGCCTTCCGTGGCGCACTGGACAGCGAAGCCTTTCGCGGCGCGATGCAGAGCGAAGCCTTCCGCTCGGCCCTCGATAGCGAAGCGTTCCGTGCCGCCCTGGCGAGCGAGCAGTTCCGCACAGTAATGAATAGTGAAGCCTTCCGCAGCGCACTCGACAGCGAAGCCTTCCGCAGCGCACTCGACAGCGAAGCCTTTCGCGGTGCACTGGACAGCGAAGCCTTCCGCGGCGCGCTCAACAGTGAGGCCTTCCGAGGTGCACTCAACAGCGAAGCCTTCCGCGGTGCACTCAACAGCGAGGCCTTTCGCGGCGCGCTGAACAGTGAGGCCTTCCGAGGTGCCCTGGATAGCGAAGCTTTCCGCGGCGCGATGGACAGTGAAGCATTCCGCTCCGCACTTGCCAGCGAAGCATTCCGGAGTACGCTGCAGCGAGAGTCCATGGATCGCCGGGCGCGATGATAAGAAGACGCCGGCAAGGCAACATCAAGTAGTAAAAGCGCTCGCCGATTCATCGGCGAGCGCTTCATTTCGTCGCTTGTATAAAGCCGCCTGAGAAAGCGGTTCGGGGGCAACAAATGAAGTCTCTTGTTCGCATAGCTTTTTTGTTAAGCATGGGATCATCGCTGCACGCAGCGGAATTGAGTTCGATCGAGACGGACGATCTGAGACTTCTGTATTTTGACCCGAGCGAAACATACCTGACACCCTACGTTGTCAGGAGCTTCACGAATTCCATCAACCATCAGCGCCGGTTGTTTGACTATGAACCGAGCGAAGAGGTCTCGGTGCTACTAACCGACTTCACCGACTGGGGCAATGCCGGTGCGATCGCCGTGTCGCGAAACGCCTTGCTCGTTGATATTGCGCCGACACCGTTTACGTTCGAGACCAGCGATACTGCAGAACGTATGTACTCGCTCATGAACCATGAACTCGTACATATCGTTTCGATGGACCAGGCATCAACCCGGGACCAGAAATACCGTAACTTCTTTGGCGGCAAAGTCGATACGGTTGCCGATCATCCGGAGACGATTCTTTACAGCTACCTCACCAACCCCCGCCGTGCCAGCCCGCGCTGGTTCATGGAAGGTGTTGCCGTGTTTATGGAAACGTGGATGGCAGGCGGCCTTGGCCGAGCCCAAGGTCCCTACAACGAGATGGTTTTTCGCTCAAAAGTCCGTGACGGCGCAGAATTCTATGACCCGCTGGGCCTGCTCGCAGAAGGCACCAGGGTCGACTTCCAGGTTGGCGCCAATGCCTACCTCTATGGCACACGATTCATGAACTACCTGGCCTACACCTACTCGCCGGAACATATCGTCGCCTGGATAAAACGCACGGATGACACCGAACGATTTTACGCGGCGCAGTTTGAAAAGGTGTTCGGCCTGACAGTCGACGAGGCCTGGCAGGATTGGGTCGAATTCGAGCGCGAACACCAGCAGGCGAATCTCGACGCACTGCGGCAATTCCCGATTACTGAGTACCAAAATCTCTCGGACGAGCCGCTGGGCTCAGTATCTCCTGCCATCCTGGACGCCGACTCGAACGCCCTGCTCATGGGCGTTCGCAAACCCGGCGCCGTCGCACACATAACCTCGTTCTCACTCGATGACAAGTCATCAAGGCGACTCCAGGATATCAAGGGTCCAATGCTGTACAAGGTGACATCGCTTGCCTTCGACCCCGGTACGAGGACACTTTTCTACACCACCGACAATACGAATTACCGTGATCTCAACGCGCTCGATATTGACACCGGTAAAAGCCGGGTCCTGCTCAAAGACGCGCGCATTGGCAACCTTGCCTTCAATCCGGTGGACAAGTCGATCTGGGGCGTGCGGCATCTCAACGGTATCGCCACGCTCGTGCGCGTCCCGCCACCCTACGATGAATGGAAGCAGGTCAGGTCACTCGACTATGGTGAACTCTATTACGACCTTGATATTTCTCCGGACGGCCAGCTGCTGTCGACATCGTTCGGCGAAATCAACGGTGATCAGTCACTACTCGTATACTCGATCGAATCATTGCTCGACGGCGACGCCGAACCCGTTATGTCGTTCGACTTCGGGCTGGCTGTGCCCGAGAGCTTCGTGTTCTCACCGGACGGCAGGTTCCTGTATGGCAGTTCCTACTATACGGGCGTCTCCAACATCTTCCGTTACGAACTCGAAACCGGTGAACTGGAGGCGGTCAGCAATGCAGATACAGGATTCTTTCGCCCGGTGCCTCGCGATGACGGGTCTCTGATCGTATTTCATTACACGGGGCAAGGATTTGTTCCTGCAGGCATCGATCCGGTGCCCATCGAGGATGTCAATCCGATCACATTTCTTGGCAACCGGGTTGTGCAAAAGCACCCCCAGCTCAAGCAATGGCAGGTCGCCTCGCCCGCCAGTGTCGATGTCGACGCAGTGGTCACCGCCGAAGGCATGTACTCGCCGGCGTCGGAAATGGGTTTCGAGAACATGCACCCGATTGTCGAGGGCTATAAGGATGAGTGGGCGCTTGGCATGAACTTCAATTTCGCCGATCCCATCAGACTCAACACGCTCAGCTTTTCCGCCGGCTTTAGCCCTGCCAGCGACCTGCCGTCGAGCGAGCGCGTTCACCTCAATATCGACTATCAACACATTGTGGTCAGCAATTCGCCATTGGCAGGCGTCTGGAATGCCGGGGCGAGCCTGAACCGGGCCGACTTCTATGATCTGTTCGGCCCGACCAAGCAAAGCCGCAAGGGGCAACGCTATTACGTCGGCTATGAGAAGTCGCTGATCTACGATGAACCACGCCGCCTCGGATTTTCCACCGAGTTGAGCCACTATCGCGATATGGATGCGCTACCCCGCTACCAGAACATCCCGGTGACCTTCGACCAGATGACGACCCTGTACGGAGACCTCGAGTACGAAAATTTGCGCCGCTCACTCGGCGCCGTCGACGACGAAAAAGGCTTTCGCTGGAGTCTCGCGGCGACGGCGAACCATGTCGACGGCGACACGATTCCGAAAATCGGCGCGGAACTCGACTTTGGATTTGCGTTGCCCTGGGAGCATTCGTCAATTTGGTTCCGCAATGCTGCGGGCGGCGCCTTTGGTGAACCTGACGACGAATTTGCCAACTTCTTTTTCGGTGGCTTTGGCAATAATTACGTCGACAGTGGCGAGATCAAGCGCTACCGCGAGTACTACGCGTTTCCCGGCTTCGAACTGAATGCGATTCCCGGCCGCAACTTCTACCGCAACATGATCGAGTGGAACCTGCCGCCGATCCGTTTCGAGCGTGCCGGCCACGCAAACTTCTACCTGGCATATGCTCGTCCGGCGTTTTTCGCGAGTGCTCTCACAACCAACTTCGATGACGACCTGCTGGAGTACAACGCTCACAACGTCGGCATGCAAGTCGACTTTCATATCGAATTTCTGTCGCGGCTGTCGATGACCTTGTCGCTCGGCTATGCGAAGGGTTACGGTGAGGGCGATTTCACCGATGACGAGTTCATGATCTCGTTGAAAATAATGTGACGACCGATTTCGTGATCCACCCGCTGCTCGGGCTACTACCCGTTTGCTGCTTGCTCGCTGCGCTGGTCTACCTCGACAGCTACAAACTCGTGCCGATTCGCTGGGTGTTGTCGGTGATCGTGCTCGGCTGCGGTGCTGCCGCCCTGAGCTACCCGGTTAGCGTCGTCTGGCTGGACCTGGTCGGTATCGATTTCACGGCGTATACGCGATACGTCGCTCCTGCTTTTGAAGAGGCACTCAAAGCGCTCGTTATCGTTGTATTACTGCGCCACAACCGCATCGGCTTTCTGGTCGACGCCGCAATCCTCGGTTTTGCGGTCGGCGCCGGATTTGCGATCCTCGAAAATCTCTACTTCCTGCGCATCGTCCCCGAAACGCAGCTTGGTACGTGGATTGTCCGCGGTTTCGGTACGGCTATCATGCATGGTGGTACGACGGCGATCTTTGCCATCACGACACACACGATCGTCGGCCAGAACCAGACAATCGGCAAATTGGCATTTCTGCCTGGCTACTTAATCGCCGTGATCGTTCACTCAGTGTTCAATCATTTTTTCTTCGCGCCAATCATCAATACTCTCGCCGTCTTACTCACCCTGCCATTGCTGCTGGTGATTGTTTTCGACCGCAGCGAAAAAGCGGTCTCGGAGTGGCTCGGCACGGGTTTTGATGCGGACACCGAATTGCTGGAGCTGATTAACTCGGGCGAGTTCTCATCGTCCAAAACAGGCATGTACCTGAATTCGCTAAAGGAGAAATTCGAAGGCCCGATCGTCGCCGACATCCTCTGCTACCTCAGGTTGCATACAGAGCTGTCAATTCGGGCGAAAGGTCTTTTGATGCTGCGGGAGTCCGGATTTGAGAATAAGGCAGGCGAAGAGACCAAGGCGAAGCTTGAAGAGCTCAGGTACCTCGAAGGCAGTATAGGTACAACCGGACGACTCGCCATCAAGCCCTTTATGGCAATGAGCCAGAAAGACCTCTGGAAGTTCTACATGCTATCCGGCTAGGAGAGTCCTCCTATGCCTTCGAGGATATTGTCGAAACCACCTAGCTGCTTTGATCAATATCGAAGCTTAACGGCTGGTTGGCGCCATTCACGATGCAGGTCGCGGCGTAGGCCCGGATCGCGTCGCCTTCCGCCTCGCCATATATGGATGTACTGATTTTCAGAGTGTAGCCCACTGTGCGACGCTCAATTGCGGTTACATCATGACGAACACGCGTCGCATCTGAATAGTCCAGGCGCTCACGAACTTCTGCGACGCAGGACTCAACTTCTCTTTCCACGCCAGATTCGGCGACTGTTGCTGCTGCGGCCGGCGCTGCGAGAACATACAGCCCTGTCAGGGCCAGGCTTAGAACTGCATTATTTTGATTGATCATGACTCTTATCTCCAGGTGATTGATTATCAGAACGTTTGTTCTGTTTGCTACAAAAAAAATCCTTACTTGATTTACTGCTTCCTTAATTCAGAATAGTCATTCTGTTTATGCTAAAAAAAACGTCAGGGTGCGAATGATGCCAGTGTGCTGCTTACGATGCTTTTTAGCGCTTCCTCACCGAATCCGGCCCGGCCAAGCACTGCGAGACCGAACATGGTGCTGGTCAGTAGCTCTCCTGCTACCGCGGAATCGAGATTGGCTCTGACCTCACCAGCCTCCTTCGCCGACTCCAGGCCGACCGCAAATGCTTTCGACATTCGCTTCATGAACTTCTTTAACACACCCTTTAATTCCTCATCGTCCGGCGCCAGTTGCATAGCCGTGTGGATGAACAGGCAGCCCTTGTGCTCTTCCGCGCAGCACATGTCGGCGACGCGCTCATCAAAGATTGTACGAATGTGGGCAAGCGACGCGTCTGGCTCAAGCAAACGCAGGAACGACTGCTTGCCCATACCTTCTGCGAAACGCTCCAATGCCTGCTCGAATAGCTCGCGTTTGTTGCCGAACGTACTGTACAGCCCGTAGCGGCTGACACCTGTCGCACGCACGATGTCGTCCATCGAGGTCTCCGAATACCCTTTTGAGGCAAACAGATCCACCGCTGTGGACAGTGCGGTCGACGGGTTAAATGCGCGTGTTCTCACCATAGCGAAACAGAATACTCATTCTGTTTAGAGTTGTCAACATGCAGTGCTTGCCGTAAGTCGAAGGATGAGCGTGGCAAGCCGAAGCAAGCGGGTCACGAAATCGTGGTGACCCGCCCTTTCCAGCATTTTCTAGGGAGCGAGCGTGTCCTCGATGTACTGGTCCACGATGGTGTCCATGAAGGCCAGCGGCAAGGCGCCATTGGTCAACAAGGCACGATGGAAGCCTTTGATGTCGAATTGTGCGCCGAGTGCATCCATCGCCCGCTGCCGCTCCGACAGGATTTGCAGCATTCCAACCATGTAAGCCGTAGCCTGGCCCGGGTAAACGCTGTAACGAGCCGAGGCACCCTGCGCCGCTTCGGTCGTTTCCCCAATGTTGTCCACGATGAACTGCGTGGATTGGTCGAAGGTCCAGCCAAGACTGTGGATACCGGTATCCACAACGAGCCTTGCCGCGCGCAATGCTTCGTACTGCAGGCGCCCAAGGTTCGAGTATGGGTCGTTGTCGTGCCAGCCGAGCTCAAAGGCGAGCCGCTCTGCATATAACGCCCAGCCCTCGATGAAACCGGTCGACCGAGCAACCTCCCGAGCCACGGGCAGGTTCTGGTCCAGACCGATCGCTATCTGTGTATGGTGCCCTGGAATAGCTTCGTGGTAGGCGAGTGAACGCATCTGGAACCACGGCTCATCGTTTGTCGTACCAGCGTAGAAAGCGCCCGGACGCGTTCCGTCCCTGGATGGTCCAATGTAGTAGCCGCCGAAGGGTCCACCGATGACGACAACGTCTGTTGATGGGAATATATCGAATGCATCGCCAACGTCTTGCGTGGCCTGGTCGATGATCGTCTCATAGGTCGACAGCACGTTGGCCGCAGGAATGACGCCGCCATCCGTCGTCACGCGTGCAAACAACTGCGGCAAAGTCTCATTCTGCGGATACCCGAGCTGATCGAAGATCACCCGCATCTCCGCATGGATGCGCGTGAGCTCGTCGAGCCCCAGTTGGTGAATCTCGGCAGCCGTCAGGTCGGTCGTGGTGTGATGCTTCAGAGTGTAATCATAATAGGCGCTACCGCTCGGGAATTGTCCGACTCCGACCTGTGCCGGAGCGAGCGGCAACAACTCCTGCAGTTTCGATAACAGGTTCTGATAGCCGCGTCTGACACCACCGTCCACAATGGCGAGTGCCTGGTTCGCCAGGTTGGCTTGTTGTGTCGCGTTGATGGCCGGGTGACCCGAGATCTTCTCGACCAGGGCCGTGTAGTAAGGGTTAACAGATGCATTCATCGACGCCATTGCCGAAATCTGATTGATCGCGATCTGCATGGTTAATGCCGGCTCAATAATACCGTTCTGGCGCTGCTGCTCGAGATGATTAACGAGCTGTGCAAATTTTGTTTCCACGCCACCCAGGCGAGCAATGTAATCCTGGGCATCCTGAAGGGAGTCGATTGGATGGACCTCGGTGAAGAGCTGCTCCGTGCCGCGGGCCACACCAAAGTTGCCATAGGTAGCAACATAATCGTGGTAGATGAATGGCAGCCGGTCCACGACATCCTGCAGATACCACTCGTAGACGTCGTAGTTGAGCTGACCGGCAGCATCGAGTATCGACCGGTCATAGGTCCGCAACGCGTCGAGAGCAATCTGGTACAGCTCGAATGTCTCACGCTGGTACGCATCGGACAGGTCGTCGAGCGTCGCCGCGGCAAGCGGATACACATCTTGCAACGAGCGCCATATCATGGTCTCGGGGGAGCGCCTCACTAGCGCAGCAATCGACGTCTCGTAGTAATTGTCCAGCGACAGCCCCTGCAGGTCCTGCCGCAGCTGATCTGCGGCCGACGGCGGCGGCGGCGGCGGATCAATATTACACGTTGGGCTTTTCTCGCATACCTCTGGTACGTTGTAGCTGGAACTCCCGCCACACGCTCCCAGCATTACGGCGCATACACCGACCAACAGAGTCCATTTCATCCCGCATTCCCCATGTTTTGCAATTATGCTCAGTTAGTCAGGCATCTGAGCGAAAAGTTCTGCACTTTACCCTGCTAGAATGCCCGCAAACAATAAGCAAAGAGGCATATGTATGGCCAACTCCGACCTCGATTCACACACCACCAGTGTCAAGGACGTCAAGCAGCTAGGCATTATAGCGGCGCTGGGCAGCTTGTCTTATGTCTTCTGGATCTGCGGCGGCATGGAGATGGTCGAGCGCCTTGCCTATTACGGTGTTCGCCAGGTATCCAGCCTCTACGCGACGGATGCCAAGTCGAACGGCGGCCTCGGACTCACCGGCGATGATGTCGGCATTATTTTCTTCTTCTGGGCGGCCATGCAATCGTTCGTGCCCGTACTGACCGGTGGCATTTCCGACCGCGTCGGCTACAAAGAAACGATATTCGCGTCGACCGTATTCAAGATCCTCGGCTACCTGCTTATGGCATGGTTCCCGTCTTTTTGGGGGTTCATGGCTGGCGCGATGGTGCTCGCGTTTGGTACGGGCATTTTCAAGCCTGGCATCCAGGCCACTATCGTCAAGTCCACGAACCGGAAGAACAGCTCGATGGCGTGGGGCGTGTTCTACCAGACCGTGAATATCGGCGGGTTCATTGGTCCCCTGGTTGCGGCGCAGTTACGGCAGCTGGAATGGTCGCATGTGTTCTATGCGTGCGCTGCCATCATCTCGCTCAACTTCCTGCTGCTACTCACCTACAAGGAAGTCGACAAGGAGGAGCGGCTCGAGCATCGCGCCAGGGTCAGTTCGGGGGAGATCCAGGAAACGAGCCTCTGGCGTGACAGCCTCAGCGAAGTCTTTCGACCGATCATGCTGTGGTACATGGTGCTGTTTTCGGGATTCTGGTTCATGCTGATGGCCTTCTGGGATGTTGGCCCGCTGTATTTCAGGGACTGGGTCGACACGTCGGTCATGGTGCGTGACCTGTTTGGCGAAGGCGGCACCGACAATCGATTCTGGATCTTCTTCCTTGGCATGACCCAGGATGGACAACGGATCCAGCCCGAAGGCCTCGTCAACATCAATGCAATGCTGATTATGATCTTCTGTTTTGTCGTGGCGGGCTGGAGCGGCCTGATGAAGGCGACCAATTCGATGGCGCTGGGCACCTTCCTTGCCGCGGCCGCCCTGCTCCTGATCGGTGGCTTCAACTTCGTCTGGATCATTGTTGCGGCTATCGTCTGCTTCTCGCTCGGCGAAATGCTGTCGAGTCCGAAGAGCTCCGAGTATCTCGGCAATATTGCACCCGCGCAGAAAAAAGCCATGTATCTCGGTTTCAGTCAGTTTCCGCTGGGCATAGGATGGATGCTCGAAGGATTTCTGGGCCAGTCCTTGTACGGCCGTTTCAGCGCCAAAGACACGATCTCGAGAGAATCGTTGCTCGATAACGGGTTGACGCAGACCGAAGTGGATGCGGTGCCCATTGGCGAGGCATTCCAGACGCTCGTCGAAGTAACAGGACAGAGCGCCGAGGCTTTGACGGCACATCTCTACGCGACTAATAACGTCGGCAAGGTCTGGTTCCTGATGGCAGCTGTTGGCCTGATTTCCGCTGCCGGTATGTACGTTTACGGACGCTGGACCTACAAACTCAAGGACTAAGCGCAGCGTGGGCAGCCAGATCACCGAGCTCCAGGTCCATTTCTGGCTGGTTCTCGCGATGTTTGCTTTTGCGGCGCAGACGTTTGTATTGCTGCTGTTGGTCAATGCACCTTACGGGCGATTTACACGTAAGGGCTGGGGTCCAACGCTATCGACGCGTAGCGCCTGGGTACTGTTTGAGAGTCCTGCCGTCGTTGTTTTTGCCGCGGTCTATCTCGGCGGCGACCACGCGCTTGAAACGGTGCCGCTGATTCTATTTGGCATCTGGCAGTTTCACTATGTCGTTCGTACGTTTGTTTTCCCCTTTCGAATTCGCGAGACGGGCAAGCGAATTCCGATGCTCGTGGTTATCCTTGCGATTCTCTTCAATGTTCTGAACGCCTACATTAATGCGCGCTGGATTTCCCACTTGGGCGACTACCCTGTGGACTGGCTGGCGACCACACCGTTCATTGCGGGCGTGTCGATCTTTGTGGTTGGCTGGATCATCAACCAGCATGCGGACCGGACCCTGTTTCGGCTGCGCAAGCCAGGTGACACGAACTATGCAATACCCAGGGGTGGGTTGTACGAAAAGGTGTCCTGTCCCAACTATCTCGGCGAGATACTGGAATGGTTGGGCTGGGCCATCGCTACGTGGTCGCTCGCGGGCGCGGCATTTGCGGTATTCACCGCAGCGAACCTGTTACCGAGGGCCGTAGCGATACACCGCTGGTATCGGGCCGAATTTCCGGACTACCCCGAGTCTCGGCGCGCGGTGATTCCGTACCTCGTTTGAGCTACTCGTCGCGACGCCAGACTTCGACGGATTCTCCGCGATTCCCTGCTTCAACGATGATACCGCCCATCTTGCAGGCGCCCTCCCCGTCAAAGTCTTCGCAGTTTGGCAGGTCTTCGAGGCGATCCTGATAGGTCACAGAGGACGACGCCGGTTTTTCTGCCGCCTCGTCCGGTTCTTTCCAGCCTTCGCTCTTTGGCGATACGCCGCTGACAGCCTCCAGGCTCGGGAACACTGCGCTCTGACGTGCAGAGGCAGCACAACTGGACTTGCTCCTGTCGACGATGACGCTCGCCGATTCGTCCTTCAGCGTGACAAATTGTTCAAGCGCGAACTCACAGTCCGCACGCGTTAGAAACGCCAGGTCGAACTCCTGTTCCTGGCAAACCGTCTTCCCCGCCGGCGCCACACACTCACTTATCGTGAGAACGAAGACCTGTATCCATGAGGTATCCATGATGCCTCTCCCTGTTCATCTTATGGACCCAGAGTAGCAAAAAAGGCCGTTGGTCATAAATAGTCATGTAGCGCATGGCGGAACAACCGCGGGTTACGACGGTCGCTGGCTGGATACAACCGCTTGATCAGTGTTATTTTGCGTTTTTCCAGCATGGGAGGCCTCGAATGCTCACTCGTCGCGATTATCTGAAGAACACTGCATTGATTGGCGCGGCGTGCGCACTGCCCTCAGCCCTGCTCCGGGCATTCGAATCGGGTGACCTGATTACACGGGCCATCCCAAAGACCGGCGAAAAATTGCCCATCGTCGGTCTTGGCAGTTCCGCGACGTTCCGTACCGTCGCGCAGAGCGAAGACATCACGGCGCTGGCTGAAGTCATGAAG
>Ga0316190_10000819_pt1 | contig 22121 bp, 11 predicted proteins | sample Eddworburrow2_MG_FD_204929 | JGI IMG/M metagenome (GOLD analysis project Ga0316190, IMG submission 204929) | Coastal sediment microbial communities from Maine, United States - Eddy worm burrow 2 | ecosystem: Environmental > Aquatic > Marine > Coastal > Sediment | place: USA: Maine | collected... | reverse complement strand
ATCCGCACGTCGGACGGGCAGACAAAGGCGATTGTTGTGGCGTTGGTGTTTTCAATCGTACAGATCGGGTCACCGTTGCCGTCGTTCAAGTTGAAGAAGACGTTTGTCGCCCCACCTGCGCCTGGTGCATCGAGGCCGACCCACATGGTCGCACCCTCGTGCGAGGCCAGGTTACCGTCGTTTTTGATCTGCAGAGGATCGGACGTTGTATTGACGCTCAACTGGAGCGTATCCATACACGAGTCGCCACTGACCTCGAGCGTACATGCAGGTGAGGACGTGCCGATACCCACCGCAGACGCCGGTGGGTCCGTGAAAATCAGGTCGGACATTGCCACGGTGAACTCGGCGTCCACCTCGAAGTCATAGGTAGGTGCCGCCTCTCCAATGCCCACGTTATTGTTCGCGCCCGTGTTGTAAATGAGGCCGCCCAGGTTGAAGGACGTCCCCGACGCGATCTCAAAATCAGACGCAGGAGCAATGGTTCCCACCCCCACCCGGGTGTTCACGTCATCGATGTACATGGCGACGCTCGTCCCGAGCTCGATGCCGCCCTTCGTCGCGTCCGTGGTGGAGCGGAGCTTCAGGTCGCTGCCCTCTTCTATCCCACCGTAGATGGTCGGGACGTATGCAGTGGACGAGATCGCCGCGCTGCCTGTCACGTCCAAGGCATAACTGGGCGTCGCGTCATTGATGCCCACCCTCGAGGCGGATTCGTCGACGAAGAGCGTATCGACGCCCACGGTCAGGTCGGTGGAAACGTACGCGTCGCCGGTCACCTCCAACGAGTAGCCTGGCGTCGCGTCGTTGATGCCCACCCTCGAGGCGGATTCGTCGACGAAGAGCGTATCGACGCCCACCGTTAGGTCGGTGGAAACGTACGCGTCGCCGGTGACTTCCAACGAGTAGCTTGGTGTCGCGTCATTGATGCCCACCCGTAGGTTCGTCTGGTCCACCGTCATCGTGGCGCCCAGGGTGATGTCCCCCTTGGTCAGATGGTCCGTCGAGAGGATGGTCAGGTCCCCGCCGCTCGCCGTCGATCCGTACAGATTGCCGACCACATAGGTGTCGGCCGTGCAGTAGATGTCCCCGGTGACGTCCAAGTCGTAGCTTGGTGTCGTGTCGTTGACGCCCACCCGCGTGTTGGTCTGGTCCACCGTCATCGTGGCGCCGAGCGTCACGTCCCCCTTCGTCGCGTGAACCGTCGAGACGATGTCCAGGTCCCCGCCGCTCGCCGCGGAACCGTACAGATTGCCCACGGCGTAAACGTCTGCAGACGAGTAGATGTCTCCCACGACGTCCAGCGGGTAGTCCGGTGTCGAGTCGTTGATACCAACCCGAGAATTGGTGGCGTCGCATACCAACGTGTCAACGCCCATCGTCACGAGGCCCTTCGTCGCGTGCGACGTTGACGTCAGGTCGAGGTCGTCACCGCTGGCCGTGCCGCCTATGACTGCCTGGCCTGTGGCTCGCCCTGCCAGCATCACATAACCAGAGTGGTCGTCCGAGCTCGCGATATGATCGGTCACCGCCTGCTCGGTGTCCTCAGATTGCGCGACGCCAGAGAGCGCCTCCTGGACGAGCATCGTCAGCTTGTCCAGCGAGGTCTCGAGGACCGACGGCAGAAACCGCCCTTGAGAGCGGTAGTTGGTGGCCTGGGTCTTCGGAGTCGAGCGCGAGATTGTGATGGTGTATGAGCTCGTGACTGCATTCTCGAACGTGACCGTCCCGCCCTCGGACCCCACCCTCGCCACGGTATAGTGCGTGTCCTCGGTCATGGTCGCGGCCGTGCCCGTTGCTATCTCGGTCAGCACCACGGACAGGTCGCTCGAGGCCACCCAGCCGAACGCCACAGCGTACTCGGTGCCTCCGTTTCCCGTGTATGTGACGGTCGTGGTGGTGTTCGCGACCGTGGAATGTGCAGTGCTGGGGACGAAGGCGAAGCCCACGACCCCCAACACTGCAAGGCAAAGGACAATGCGCTGTGACATGAACCCCACCTTCGCCGACCGGGCAGGGATTGTCCTCACTCAGGTGAGAGGGTTGTCTGGCCGCTACTTCTCGAGCGGGCTCAGGATACTGGCCGGTTGTCCTTCGCGTTTGCCATACAGCAGACCACTCGCAATGCCGGCCGCATCCCCTTCTTGCAGGTCCGCCGCCAGGCCTTCGTCACTGACTGCATAGCCGGCCGTGCGCTGGACTTGGGACGTCCCTGGAGGTGTTGCTGTGAGCATGCCGATCGCGGCAAGGAGGGCAAGAATGCGCTTGTCACTGTCTTCCCCGCTGTCAGATATCTTCTCGATCTCCATCCAGAGCCCTTCAACGGCAGACGCCATGGGAGACCCGCGCATCGAGAATCGTCGGTGCCTGGATTCGCCGTGCCATAGGGTAGACGTCCCCCGCCCGGCCAGCTCTTCTATACCTGAGCCGATGACCGGAACCATCATCGCCGGAGCAGACAACACCTTGCGGGTCAGCCACTCGAGGTTCTCCTCGTCCTCTTCAGGACCGCGGCCACTGAGCAGCTCGGCCAGTGCCCCACTGATGCCCAGCATTGCGAGCCACCGCATCGAGAACAACATGGTCTCCTTCGCCGCGTCGCCCGTCCCCTCCATGCCGTCCGTGTCAGCCCAGGCCAGCCGCATGTTGTCCGACATCTCCCGGCTGATATTGCCCAGCTTCGAGAAGTAGCTGAAGAACACCACCAGGGTTGCCAGGCCCCTACGGTCCCGCAGGATGGCCGGCTTCTCCGCCACATTTGGAGACGGGAAAGCCGCCTGGATCGCGTCGTCCGCTGTCTTCACCGCCTCGTCGTGCTCGATCCCCTTCCTCAGAGCTCCACGATAGGACGCATCCCAGACCGTGGTGGTCATCAGGGCATCAGTGGCGTCGAAGAGAATGAACGCCATTTCCACCGCTTTGTCCCAGCCGCGACCCAGTTGGCTCTTCGCGCCCTGTTGGCCGATCATGGCCAGATGCTTCCGCATGTACTGCCGGGTCTTGCCCTGCCGGTTCCGGAGCTCGGGGCTTGCGGCCAGCGACTCCCGCCGCATCTTGGGCCACCCGACCATGCTGGCCATCCGGATCGTGGACCACGTGCCATCCACCAGGGAGATATCCCCCTTGGCCCACGAGATGAGGGCGTTCGTCATATCGCCCAGGCCGACCCGCACGGAGTAACCGAGGGTCCTTACCGAGAAGACGGTCTTGGCCACCTGGACCGGCCACATCAGATACCGGAGAGACTCCGGCATCGAGTCCGCCGCGAAGGTCGCCACGGTGTCCAGCCAGTCGTCCACCTGTGGCTGATACCGCGCGCCCAGCCTCCGGAGCACCGCCGACTTAACTGGCGCCGCATTTATTAACCGCCTTGCGTCCCGGACGTACCGCTCGAACGCCACATAATGGACCACACTCACCACGTGAGACGGTACGACCGACCAGTCCAGATGGACGATGTCGTTAAACTTGGAGGCCCGCGCCTTCGTGAAGCTCTTGGAGACCGCGAACTGGCCAGCCCGCTGCTTGTAGCGAGCCTCCTCGGCTGCCTGGCTCTGTGCCTCGCCCAGCCTCGAGGGGATCGGGTCGTAGCGTGCAGGGAAGTAGCCACCTTTGAGCACTTGCCCGTGGCGAGTCTTGAACTCCTGCGCCTCGATCTTGTCCGGCGTGATGCCGTTGACTTCCTTGTAGACCTTCGCCGTCTGGGGATAGAGCGTCTTGTCGAACAGGTCCCAGACCCCTTGGACGAAGTCCCACTCTTCGGCCTCCATTTCCCGGTCCAGCCAGTTGCGGACCGAGGTCTCGTCCCACCCGTACCCGCCGAGCAACCGCTCCATGTTTGACGGGTTGCCCATGTTGAGCGCGACCATCCACATCCACTGCCGGTTGGGTCTGCCCTGCCGGTTGAGGTTCTCGTCGACCTCCACACCCTCGAGATTCGCCATCTCGTCATAACGCCGCTTTTGCAGCGCCTTGGGCAGTTTGTCCCACATATTGGCGATTTCACGACTCACGGTCTCGGTGAGCTCGTCCTCAGCCTTGCGGGCTCGCAGGTACCCTTGCCACAGCACCTTGTGCGCGGTCGGCCCCAGCTCTTTGAACATCACCCGGGGGTCCGTCATCCCCGCAATGAAGCCCTGGAGCCGCTGTTCGCCCCGCTGCAGCTTCTCCCCTGGTCGTTTCTTGGTGCCCGCTCGAGCCACCGGGCCCTTGTCAGGACGGGCCTCTGAATCCGTCTGGATCTCCTCTGCCACCTTCTGGAGACTGACCCGGACCCCGTCGACCACGATCGTGTGCCGCTCTCTGGCGGCCGTATAGAGTTGCTGGAGCGCGTCCCGGACGAGCCGCATATCTGCGACCGTGAGGTCCTTCCAGCCGCCCTGTGGTGGCCTGGCGATGAGCTCGAACAGCCGCGCATCGTCGAAGCCCAGGACGATGTCCTGTTGCTGTATCTCGCGGATAGCCTCGGTCAGGGGGACCCGATCGGACAACACGAGCTCATTGGTCTCGCGTGGCTTGGTCCCCATCGCCTCGAGGATCTGGTCAGCCGCATCGACGAATGGCTGGCCTGCCATGGCCAGGGTCTTCCGTCGGGTGGTCGTCTCGAACTTCTTGGCCAGATCGTGGAACTGCTCGCGGTCGGCCCGTGCCTTGTCGAGCTCGTGGAACAGTTGGTGGTTGAGGATCTGCTCCTTCTTGTGCCAGCCCGCCGCCGTGAAGTCCCCACGCGCGAATGCAGCCACCGCCTTCTCGGCGTGCCGGCGCTCCTTCGCTATGGCGTTGCCCACTGCAATCCGGCGGACCGTCTGCCCTGCCGCGAGCTCCTTGGCCGCGGCCCTGATTGCGGCAATCGGGGGCATACCTGGCAGCCTGCCCCTGCGGAACAGCGCCTCGCCCTCGCGCAGAAGGGACATAACCGTCCCCTCGGCGTGCAGGGACCGCGCGGCCATTTCTTCGATCCGGTCCCGTTCTTCTCCGAAAAGCTGGTTCTTTTCGCGAGTTATCTCTTCTGCTCGAGCAGCGATCCACTCCTCCTTGACCGGTAGCGCCAGCATAGCGCCGTACATCTCCCGCGGGTTCTTGAATCCAAACTGCTCGGCCACTGCCACCGGGCTCTCACCGCCCCGACGGATGCGACCGCGGAGCCTCGCTTCCACCCTCGGCGAGCTCGGTCCGGCCGTCTGCCGCACCAGGTCACGGTCCAGCCGACCCAGCGACTTGTCGGAGAGTCCCTCTTGGTGGACGCCCTGGGGGTCGACAAACTCACCTCGGCGAATGTAGCGCCACAGCCTCGAGTCTCGTCGGCGGTCCCACTCTTGCTGCGCTTCCTGCTTGTTCTGCTTGACCTCGGCCCGCCACTCCTTGCTCAGGCCCCGTTGCCTGGCCTGCGCCACCTCACGGTGGACCCGTATCGCAGCCTTAGCCTGCTCTCTTGCCAGGTCCTCGGTGTACTCCCGGAACGCCTGCTCTGTCATGCCGGCCTCGGCCGCAGAGCTGAACATCGGAGCTCCGCCACCCATGGCCGCCTGCATCTGGATAATCTCTTCGTCGGTCGCGAGCAGGCGATCGAAGACGCCCCTCATATCGTCGGTGAGCTCGAGACCGCCCGGCAGAGCGTCCAAGCTGTTATAGATGCGAATCATCCACGACCGGATCCGCTGGAACACCTCAGCCAGCCGCACACTGGGCGCCCTGCCCTCGAGTAGATACGTCTCGAACGCCGTGGCCCACTTCTCCTTTTGTTCCCGTGTCAGGGACGCCAGGTCAGTGCCGCCCAGGTAGTTGAGCGCAATCTTCCAGTCCTGCTTGATCTGCTCCGGTGCGTCCTCTTGGAGGACAACGTCCCCCATCATTTCGAGGTAGGTGTGGGAGAGCTCGTGCAGTGGTGTCGATAGGTCCGACTGGTCGGTCAGGATAACCTTGAACGCTGCCTTCGTCTTGCTCTTGACGATGTCGACCCAGCCGCGCTTGGGTTGCTCGAGGATGTTAGGGCTCGACGGGTCGAAGGTGCCCTGGTTACCGGTCGAGCTCTTGAGTTGCGTGGGCTCGAACGCGACATAGTGGACGGTGTCGGCGTCAACCCCTTCCATCTTCTGCCCTACTTGCCGACGGCTGCCAAACTTTTGATCGACAGTCTTGTCAATGAACCCGTCGAACCCTATCCGCGCGAACACACGCCGCACGAACTCGCTCTTTGCAAGGGCACCAGTCTCAGCGTCTGTTATGTACCCCAGGGATTCCAGGCCATCGAGGACCGTCATCAGGTCTTGGGCCGTCATGCCGCCGTTGTCGGCGCCATTTACGAAGATGGTGTCGGCCATTTCGGCGACCACACTGTCCCCGATGTCCCACCCTTCGTCGGTCAGCTCGTCCGCGAGCTCCCGCGCGGCGTTCAGGAATTCAACGAGCTTGCCCTCCTCCTGGAATTCTCCCGTCTCCTCCTGCGCCATACGCGCCTCGTCCATGGCTTCGTCGAGGTCCTCGAAGGCGCCCACTTCGTTCCCGCCGTTGTCGGCAGTCGCCACCCATTCGTCGCCGACTTTCTGGATCTTGACGCCGTCGTCCGACTCGTAGAGGGTCTCGCTCTTCTTTTTGATTTCCGGCAGGCCATGTTCAAAGTCCAGGAACGTTCCGCCGGATCCCTCCTCGAGCACAACCGGATTTTCGATTGCTAGATAGAGCGGCATCATCGCGCCGCCGTGTTGCGAATACTTCGCTCGGGCTTCCTCGAGCACGTCCGCGTCGTCGTATTCGCGGTCCGTCTCTTGCGCTATGCGCTCGGCCTCGAGTTGTATCTTCTGCGCCAGGTCCGGACCCTCACCGGCGTAGTTGGTCCCCGTCTCGTCTGGGTTGTTCGACGCGTAGAACCCTGCACCGAGGTTCGATTCAGGGTTTGCCCTCGAGTTGTCGAACGTGTCGAAGTCTGCCGTTGTGCCGTGGTACACCACCAGCGGCTTGCCCTCGTCGTCGACCACCTTGGAGTCGCCAAACCACTCCTTGAACGCTGGCGTCTCGGTCTGCTCCTGGCCACTCTCGCCCTGGAACAACGTCTCCTCGATCGAGACGTTTTCATCCTCGAACACCACATAATTGTGGTCGCCCTCGCCTCGGTCCCGGGATCTACCATCCAGATACCGCAGGCCAGGGATGCCGAACTTCGCCAGGAACGCCGAGACCTTCTGGTCGTAGGGCATGTCCGCCGGAGCGTCGATGGCTGCCCGGTAGTGGTCGTTGCCGGCGGTCATGTCGTAGGCGATCCCGAAATAGAGGTCTCGCCCCGTCGTGGTCAGGTCGTTGCCGTCCGCGACGTTTGAGCCAGGATAGAATAGGTATCCATCTTGAAACTCGAACCCGGCCGCTTTGAGGCCTTCCTTGACCTTCGTCGGCTGTTTGCCCAGGGGTGCGTCCCAGTCGAGCAGGTCCGTATCCTCGGGTATCTCGACGCGATACAGAGCACCCGACGGCTCGATCTCGATGCCCTCTTTGATCATCTTCTTGAGCGCGACCAGTTGAGCCTCGAGACTCTTGACCGTCCGCTCGTGTGACTTGATGGTATCCGGGACCAACGTCCCCCATCCTTCTTGGTCCTCGCTCTCCTTGGCCTTCCAGTGCTCAACCGACTTCTTCGTGGCCTCGAGGGTGTCCTGGGTGTCGTTGAGCACCAGGTCCAGGACCTTCGCCGTCTGCTCGGCGTTCTTGCCTCCGGTCTCCCAGACCGTCTGCGCCATCGCAGAGATCCTGGACGCTGCCCGCCGCCTCGCGTCGTTGAGTCCCTCGGCGGCAGTCTGTTGACCCTTGGCTTTGCGCCACACAGGCTCCACTTCTTTGCCGCCCACCTTGATCGTGGGCTTGCCGGCCAGTTGGTTCTTGTACGCTTCGGCCAGGTCTCGCCGCGATGCGAAATAATGCCCATGACCGAACGCGTTCGCACCCTCGCCGCTCTTGTTATAGGACAGGTCAAACTTGTCGAACCGGGCGCCCGTGCCGTGCCACGCCGGTTGCGGGAGTTGCTCCCTGTAGTAGGCCTCCTCGGCGTCCGCGAGCGCGTCCGTCCGTGCCTCAATCACCCTCTCGGGTAGCTGCAGCTTCTCGTACCCGTCGATCTTCTGCATGAAGTCGACCGCCGCCCCGATCGCTTCCCAGGAGTTGGATGGCTTGTCGAGCTTCTTGGCGTAGTGCGACGCCAGACGCATGAATGCCTCCCGCGCACCAGAGACACCCTTCGCCGGGTCCTTTATCTCGAGCTCGTCGTTGACCCCATCGAACAGCCCAGACCCATACGGCCCGGGGTTCTTGCCGGCGCGGTAGTCCGCGTCCGCCTTCTCGCTCGGGTTGTCATCGAGGAGAGACAACTCGGCGATCCAGTCCCATGCCCATTCGCGAGACTGCGCAGACTTCGCCACGAAGTGGTCAATCTGGGATTTGGTGGAGCCCTCGAGGCGGGCCTTCTCGAGCAGAGCGATCCAGTCCCCGCCTGCGTTGGCGATGGCTGAATCTGGGTTCCGTAGGGATTCCTTGAGAGACTTCCCGTCGCGGCCGAGCCGTGCGGCCTCAGCGGCTAACCGTCTAATCGCTCGACTGTTAGCGGCTCCTCGGACTCTTCCTTCTCCGGATTCTTCAGCTCCGAGAAGACGTCCCTCCACATCTCGCGAAAGGAGTCTTTCAACTCCGACGGGGATGATATCGTTTTGAGTCCCCTGGATTTCGCCCAATCGTCGAGTGAGCTCAGATACCCCGCCTCGGATGAACTCGGGGCGGATGGCTCGTTGCTTTGCTTTGCGTCTGGGGAGGGCGATGCGGTCGGCTTCGTCAAATGTTTTTCCGATGCCATACTCAAAGTGTATCCCATTTTGGACGATAAAGCCACCGGGAACCTCTTTGGTTAGGACGTACTTCTTCAGCCTGCTCTGTGTCTTCCGTAGCAATCCCTGCAGGGTTTTGCGGTTGTCATGCTGTGCTGCGAACTCGTCCCCGTGCAGGTGTGCCGCGTCGATGTCCGCCCCACCCTCTTCGGCGAGGGTCGCGGTCATCAGACCCATGATGGCGTCGGTCTCCTCCTCGCCGAACGCGTCATTGAGCTCGCGGACGAGCCTCATATCCATCGAGGCCTTGTGCTTCCGCTCCCGGGTCTCGAGTGCCAGGTGGAAACCGTCATCGGTGAGTAAGGCGTTCTCGCCGTAGATGGTCGAGAATGCCGCCTCGGGATCGATGGACGCGAACGCCTCGGTGTGTGCCTCGGTCAGCGGCACGGGCTCCGGCCTCGCGGTCGCTTTGAGACGCTCGGCCGTTGGTTCGAGCACAGACGCGGCGCCCTTGAGGATAGCCTTCGCCTCCGGTGACGATGGGTCCAGGCCCAGCCTCTCGTCGTTGGTCTTGCCCGCTTCCCAGTCGAAGTTGATCACAGGCGCCTCGAGGTTCGAGACGGACACCGGCGGGCCCTTCCGGTGCCCTAGCGCGCCCGTCTCTCTCATCGAGTCCTTGAGGTCCCGCTGCCTGGCGAACACCGAATCGAGGCTGGTGTTGAGGTCCTCGGTGGCCGCAGCAGTAGCGGACACAAATTGCAGTTGTGGAGCAATCTGGCCCATCGATTGGGTGAGCTCCTGCGCGTGTGCGTCATCCCGCACCCAGGCCACGAGGCTGCCGCCCCGTTTGGCCGCGTCGGTGATGCCCTGTTGCTGCAGGGACGCGGCCATCGCCCGGAGCATACCGTCCGCCGACAGGTGGCCAAACTGGTCGTTTGTGAACTTGAAGCCCTCGACGTCGAAGACCGCCAGCACGCCCCTACCCTCCGGACGTGGCAGAGCCTCGAAGCCCCGCATGTTGAGCACACCAGTGTTTCGGTCCCGGAAGAAAGCCCCCTCTTGTTGTGCGGGGTCTAGCTTGCGAAACCTGCGGCGCATGATGTTGAACGTCGCCGGGTCGGTGCCCTCGGCCTCGGTGTCGTCTGCGAGGTTCTGGTCCTTCTGTGACTTGATGCGCAACGTCACGTGATCCATGACGTCGTCCACATCCTTCTCGAGACGGACGGCCATAGTCTCAGCCTGCGCCTTGGCGACCGCGAGCTCCTGGTCCACCTGCTCCGGTGTCAGCCTGCCCGTGGCCTCGAGGTCAGACCGCAACGTCTCGATGAAGTCAGACTCTGCCTGTGATGCTGGGGTCCACTCGCCCCTGGCCTGCGTTTCCCGGACAAGCTCTTGCGCCCGTTGCTGGATCTTCGCCTGGTCGACCTTCGTCCGCTCGTTCACCTCCGCCTTGGTCATGGTGCCCTGGCTGGTCGTGGTATCGCCTGCCAGGACCGAGGCCAGCTTACGCCCGCCCCACTTCTCCACGTATTCCTCGAGCGGCACCTTCAGGGTCGCCCGCTGCCCGTCTTCGTCTCGACGCGCCTCGAGTGCCTCGGTCATTCGTTGGTCGCCGTCCTCCGGCATCAGCTCGGCCAGCGCCTGGCGAGGGTCCACGCCCTGCTCGGTGAACGTGTCGTTGACTTTGACCGGGTCGATCCAAACCTCTTTGATAGGCCTGCCCGTGGCCTCCGCCTCTTGCTTGATGAGCTCCGCCACTTCGCGCGGGGCCGCTCGGGCAGTCTCGGTCTCGGACAACTCACCGGCTCGTGCCACCTGGTCACCTGCAGCCAGCGCCTTCTTGGTGCCCAGGTGATAGGTCACCGCACTCGTGCCCGCGCCCACGAGGCTCAGGCCGCCCGCGGAGGCGATCAGGCCCTTGTAGCTAGCCTCCGCCAGTCGTCGCTCGGCCTCCTGCACGTCGAAGCTCTCGGACTTGCCGGAGGTCAGGCTCCTCGCGCTCCAGTTGGCCAGGATGTTGAGCCCCTCCTGGACCCCTTCTTCGACGCCCTCACCCGCCACGCCTTGGCTGTACCCCTTGGCGACACGCCGGAAGATGCCACCCTTGGTGGCGTCGGCCATCATCGATCGAAGGAAGTCCTTGCCCGCGCCCCGCTTGATCATCTCGCCCAGGGGTCCGAACGACTTGGCGAACCAAGCGAGCTCAGCCACCTCGACGCCCGCCGCCGCGATGCCGTAGACAATGGCCGCGCCTCGAGCCACGGACGGGTCGATAGGCCTACCGTCGTCGGTCGTGGCCGTCTTGAATTCACGATAGGCCGAGCCGGTCTCTTGACCCAGGGACGCGGCACCACCACCGAGCGCCGCACCGACACGCAACCCGGCCATGGCCCCTGCTCGAGCACCGGCCGCACCACCACGAGCTCCCGCCACAGCGCCGAGGGTCGCGCCGATAGCTCCGCCCTTGCCGAGGCCTGCCAGCGAGTCCAGTTGAGACGCAAACCCCTCGGCCACATCGAGGCCCAGTTGCTCCAGAGCGTTCTGGCCGTAGTATTGCCCACCGCCGGCCTTGCGCTCGAGCTCCAACATGGCCTTTTCGTTGTCATAGGCTCGTTGCCTGAGCCCCTCCAGCTTCTCCTCGGCAACCAGGCCACCGGCAACGCCCTCTTCTGCCTGCGCAACCAGTGAGTCCAACACCAACCCCTTGGTGGCCAGCATGTTAATTTCGCTGTCGATCCTGCGGCGTGAGAACAGGTCCGCATAGATACCGGCGCGATCGATGCCCTCGGCTTCTGCCAGAGGGTTGACCTCGAGCGTCTGCATCTCGCCCGCAAACAGACCGCCCCGCTCGTCCGCCGCCGTTTGTAGCGCCTTCGTCTTAGCGGCTCTCTCCTCTTGCCCTGCCATCGAGTGAAACTTGGCCGTGGGGCTTATCTCGCCCTTGAGCAGTGCGGACCCTTCCGAGACGATGTTAGTGATCTGCGACCCCAGGCCGAGAGGGTCGAACGCCGACGGAGCCGTAACGCCGGGCATTTCGTTGACGTCCCGCATCTCGCCGACGGTTTGCACGCCTCGCACCAGCCGCCGGAGTAGGCCCTCCTCCTTGACCACCATGGGAGCCAGGTCGGGCCGCTGTATCATCAGGTCATAGAGACCAGGCGCCTCGGTCCGGAACGCCCGCGGGTCGAACTTCGCCCGCTCTGCTATTTCCTGGAACTTGGGCAGGTTCTTCTCAATGGCGCCAATGTCCGCACCTGTGTCCCTGGCAATCTCCAACGCCAACGCCCGCGTGTCCTTGGTGCGTTGCGCCCGCTTGAATATCGCGCGGAGCTCGGCGTCCTTCGCCTGCTCGTCGGCCTCGAGGCCAGCGTCTATCTCGTCGAAGAAGCTGCCACCCGCGCCACCACCACCACCGCTCGCCTCTGGCGGTTCCGGGGTCTCGGCTCCGAGCTGCGCGTCAATCTCGTCGAAGAAGGATGCCGTCACCGTTGCACCTGCATCGCGTTGAAGGCCGCCACGATCTGCTTTTCATTCGGATACGAGTCTGGCCCACGGTCCTTGCGCCACTGCGGGAGAATAGCCTCCGCCACTGCCGAGGTTGGCACATCGTCAATGGTCTTTGCTGTCCTCTTGGACTTCGGCCACCGGAGCGTCGCACCCTTGGGGAGCGGTTCCTCGTCCGGCTCCGGGACGTGCTCGGGGACTATGACGTCCCCGCCTTCTTCGACACCAGGGTTGACGCCAAGCTCGTATCTCTTCTTGGTCACGGTCCAGGGCAGCCAGCTATCAATCTCCAGATCGTCGAATGATCTGGTCTCCCACTCGTCAATCAACTCAGGCGGAGGGTTGCCGGCGTCTGGATTGTCCTTCTCCCATTGCTCCCACTTGTCCTGCATGTACCCCTTGAAATCGACACCCTTTTGCCTTGCCCTGGAACCAGGCTTTCCAACAAACCCGTTCCGCTGCATCATCAAGGCCACATTCCGACGAAAGTCCGCCTCCCGTTCGCCCGACTTCTCCCGTAGGCCCGTCTTGTACGCGGCCAGCTTCTGCCGCACTTCCGGACTGCCGGCCTCCGCAAACTCGAAGACGTCCGTCTCGAGACGCTCCGATCGTGGGAGTGCCTTGTAGGCATACTCCAGCTCGCGGTCCCTTCTCGCTTGCCCGTCCCCCTTCTTCCTGCCCCGCCGGTGAGCATCCTGGAACCGCAGCGCCCGCGCCTGGCCGTGAGGGGACATTTCGTCAAACAACGGGCTCGACGTCACCCGTCGAATCTCGCGGCTTCTCAGGCCGACCTCGAGTTGCGCCAGTCGCTCCCCGTCCCAGTCAATCCGGGATTGCTTGCGTTGCCTGGCCACCTGCTCGAGCCGGTCCTCGACCGCGGCCAGGAGCTCGGGGTCGTCCACCGTGGCCCGCATGTCTGCGAGCTCGCGGTTCGCTGTGGTCATGTTGATGTCGAACTGGTCGGAGCTGTGCTTGCGGGCCAGGCTGTCCACCATGGTGCTCGCGCGCTCTTGGGTGCGTTGCAGCTTGATCTTGTTGTTGATGCCCTTCAGTGCCCCCGGGTCTATCTCGTCGCGGTTGTGTTTGAGGTAGTTCTTCGCACCCTTCCAGTCGTCGCCCTCGAGGAACGTCGCCAACGCGGACGTGTGATAGGCCGTGGTCGCCTCCCTGAGCTCCGCCTTGCGTGCGGACCCATCGAGGCCATGGCGGTCGGCGTACATATTCACCGCAGACACGAGCTCCTCGCGACTCTCGAGCAGAGTGCCCATGTCGCCCTCGGCTGCAGCCGCCGCCGCCCGTTGGGTCGTCATCTCGCGAATGCCGCGGTAGGAGCTCTCCGCCACCGCGTCGGCTTCCCGGTTCGTGTGGCCGTTGACCGTCCGCTGGAACCCCTGCAGGTTCTTGGACCATATCTGTTCAAACGCAGCCTTCTGCCTGTCGTTGGACAGCGTGGCCGCAATGTCCTCCATGTCCTTGCCGAAATCGTCCGGCGCCTTCAGGCTGTGGCCCACCGCGTCCTGGCCACGTTGCTGCTTGAGCTCCTGCTCCCGCGCTTCCCTGGCCTGCATCGCGCGGAACTCGGCCTCCATGAGGACAGCCCGGTCGTTGTCGTCCTGGTACTTCTGGACGGCAGACTCCACACCCTGGCCTAGGTCCGCAATCCCCTTACTCAGACCAGCGCCGAATGCCTTCGGGTCCGCACGAAGCCCTTGCCGGTAGCCGGGGAGTGTGGCCTCTGCCACCTTGCGCTGGTTGTATATGGGGATCTGTGGCATGCCTAGCTCCCGAATTTCCCAATGAGCCCGCCCGCTGCGCTCAGCCCTGTGCTAACTCCGCCCAGGATGCCCGCGCGTTTCCTCATGGCCGCCTGTGCTGTCAGGTCCTGCGCCTCGTTCTGGAACCCCCAGGCCGCCCGCGCGGCATTGGCTCGAGCTGTCTCGGCATCGGCCGCGGCGTTTGCCCTGGTCGTCTCGATGATGCCAGCGCCAGAGCCGGACGTGGAGGAGATGTTCCCCTTGGCGAGTGCCGCCTGGGCCTGGCCCACGATGTTGCTGCCCTCGGCCTTGATGCGTGACGACTGAGCCGCCCCCGCCCGGCGTGCGTCGTGGGCTTGGTTCAGCGCCAGGCCCGCGTTGTTCTGGGCCACCTGCGCATCGAAGTCCCCCTGTTTCTTCTGTGCGTAAATCGACGCACCGGCCGATGCCGCCGTAAAAGCTGCACCTGCAACTAACGCTGGAGCGCACATAGAACGCCTTCCTTTCTGACGATGAAGGGTCGGAACGGTATCCCCAGAGCCCCGTAGAGCTCGGGCTCAAACAACTCGAACCCAAGGTGCTCGGCCCACCGCAGAGCCTTGGCGTGCCGGCAGTCTATGGCGTTATAAAGCACGTCCCACCGCTCGAGCAGGGCAGGAAGCTCCCGCTTGCAGGCCAGCCAAAAAGCTCGAGCGTTCTCCTCCACGGCATCGGCGGACAACAGCCATCCCAGGCCTATCTTGCCGCCCAGGTCCACCACGCCATACATGGCCAGGAGGTCATCCTCGGCTCGCATGGTCCAACACTCGACACTGTCAGCCAGGCCCCTCCTGGTCGCCTCCTCGGCGTCCCACCCTACAGCCGCAGCCACCTCGGCGCGGTCCTCTTCGCGCATCAGGACACTGAGCTCCACCGCGTCGCCCAGGGTTGATGGGGTGATTTTGACCTCGGTCACCCGCCAACCTCGACCTCTCGCATGATGCCCAAGATCGTCACCGGTAGCGGGTCCACCTGCCTATATGCCACCCGCCCGTGCTCTTCCCACCTGCCCCGTACGAGCGCGCGGAGGCTCGAGGTCTCGAGGTCAATGGACCCCCACCCGTCGCCAATCGACCGCGCCTTGACCTCGCTCAGGTTGTCCAGGTCCTTGCCGACGTAACCGGGCCTCGACCCTTGAACCTCGACCGTGACCGCCTTGGTGTTCTTCACGCGGTTGCCATCATCCGGCAGGTTGAGCGATTCAAAATCACAGTTGTACTGGAGCCCCACGGTGGCCACGTCTGCAGGCTCGTACTCGGTGGCCACGGTCACTTGGTAACCACTCACCGTTAGAGGACCGACCACCGCACCGTCCACCAGGGCATAGACCTCCTGCCCCTCGAGGTGCTCGAGGCCTTCCACCACTTCGGTCGTCACCGACCAGACCGCGAACGCTGCCCCGTCCATATCGGTCGGCAGAGCACTGAGCAGGAACCCGACGTAAACGCCGCCGCCACTGTGCGACTCAAGCCGCACCAGGATAACGTCGTCGGTGTCATCGTCATCGGCCGCCGTTGCACCGTAGACCCGCAGCGTCTTGCCGACGTTTTCCCCGGCCGTGTCCTCGCCCACGATGGTGACCGCGCACGGGTAGTTGATTTCCGTTTCGCCCCCGACGTTGTCCACTTGGACCGTCGAGTCCGTGTCCTCGTTCTTGCCGTTGTAGGTGACGCTCGAGTCCAGACAGACCACGTCCTCCACATTGCCGGTCAGTCGCGTCGTGAGTCGCTCGAGATGCAGCCGCCCACTGCGCCGCACTAGCAGGTAGACCGCGTCCTCATACCCTTCAGGGATTGAGCACACGCCCTCCACTGTGCCGCCTGCAATCTCGTGCCGCGTCCAGGCCATCATCTGCTCGTCGGGGACGAACGTGCAGGACAGCAATGTCCCGTCGCTCCGCACCACCCACAGCAGGTTCCAGGGATCTTCGGCGAATGCCCAGTCGAGAATCCCGTACCCTGCGAACAGGTGACGCGACGCCACAGACATATCCACCACGCGGTAGTGCCCACCCGCTTCCTCGACCATCGCCCGAGGCACGGTGTTCTTGGACTGCACGAAGATGAGCGCCTGGTTTGCCTCGACGGGTCGGACGGTACCACAGCCCCACCGGCTCAGGCTCTTCGCATAGATGGAGTTGGGAGTGATGATCGTCCCGTCCCCGGAACCACTGACCATCCACTCGCCGGAGTCCGTCAGGACCAACAGACCAGACCGCGGGATGATTTCTCGGATCTGCTCGTAGCGATCGGTCGACAACTCGAACTCGAGGGGGGCATCGTCTGCCGGTGTGGTCACGAGCTCGAACTGTAGGAGCCGCTCGACGGCACTCCCGTTGACTCTTGCCTTCGTCGCCAGATACCGCCGGCCCTCGTACATGGCCACCGCGTTGGGAAACTCGCCGCCTGCCGCGTCCGACCAGGGGTCTACACCGGTCGGCGGGACCTTGGTGTAGTCAGGACCCGCGGCCATATCATCCTCGAAGACCTCGCCGGTTGTCTCGCCGACGTAACCCATACGGCCCTCGGTGCCACGATACACGCGGGTCGTGATGAGCTCGTCCGCACCCTCGGGTGCGTCGTTGTCGTCCTGGTCTAAGACGGTCCAGTCAATCCGCACTCGATTGTTCGAGCTGACAATCTGAGGCTTGTGGTGCAGATATTCAAAGTGTCTTGCGTTGAACGTCGCCTTCGGACGTTCCTCCCAGTACAGCGGATTGCCCGGGGGCCAGGCTGGGTTGGATGCCGTGTGGTCCAGGATGCAGCGGTACCAATAGTCTCCATATCCAGCCACCCAGACATCGTCACCGACCAGATACCCGGAGTAATTTGACCAGAGCGACGCGTCCCAATCCACGATGAACGTGACGTCCTGGGCCAGTGTTTCGTAGACTTCACCAGATGAGTTTTTCATCACCCGCGTGATGGCCCAACGGATCTCCTCGCTGCCTGGTTGTTGGTTGGGCGGACCGTTGACGTCTTCGTCGTCGACCATTGCCGTTCCCGCCCAACTGGGCGGTGAGGGTGTCGTGAAGTCCAGCGGCAACAGGGACCACGAGATATTGTCGGACGTGAGCCGCTTGAGCTCTCTGGTCCGATACGTCGGGTGTGTGATGGTGATGGTATCGCCGACCTGCACGAACCGCAGCCTTGGCAACTCGCTGTCCGCGTAGGGCGTTGAGACATAGATAGGATTGCCGTACGCCTCCACGATCCCGACCGTCCCTGTCGTCGTGTCGTACTTGAAGAACATCAGCTTGTCGTCGATGAAGACGAGAATCAGAGCATCGGTGTCCGAGAAGATGAACGGGACCGCAATCCCACTGCCGAGGCTACTGGCCTGTGTCGTGGTAACGAGCTCGCGAATATGCTCGGTCCCTGGCCTCGACACCAGCGACCCTTGCGGCGCCACGAAGAAGTTGAGCGCCGTCCGGCAGCCGCTCATATACTTGGAGTAATCAGTCCGCCCCCAGAGGCCAGGGGCAAACTCACCACCCGCAAACGACACCTGCCTGGGTCGACTCTCGCTCACTGTTAGCTCCTCGATGCCATGCCCGGAGAGTCAGGCTCCGGATCGTCCTGCGTCCCCTGGAACTGCACAGCCGCCGCCTTCGACAGTGCGGTATCGTACTGACCCCGCAGGGCTCCGGCCTTCTTCGGGTCTTTCTGGATGCTCAGCGCCAGCCACGAACCCAACAACCAGAGCAGAGCATCCACGAAGAGCTCGGGCATCATCGGGACGTAGGTCACATACGCCACATACTCGAGGACCTCGAAGTCGTCGTTATCAATGTCGAGGTCCGTACAGAGCAGCCGCCCGTCTTCGTCATCGTCGAGTTGAATATCGAACGCGTGACGCTCCCCACTGACGAACGTGCCCACCCGCTCGCCATCGGCGAGCAGAGCGATCGGACGAGCACAGTCCGCCGGCAAGGTATAGACGTGATCCCACCCAGTCCGCGACACGCCTGAAGGCTCGGCAATGGCTGTTTGCTTCGTGGCGAAGAGCCAGTCCGCAGACTCCAATACCTCACGCCTGCACTTGTCATAGAACAAGTTGCAGACGTCTGCCTCGGTCGACCCCTCTGTCAGGCTTTGGATGAACTGGGTCTCGCCGATGGCAGCGAGCGCCATGTTGCAGATATCAACTGAGCTCGCCGCCATGGCGCCCCTCCAGACCGGCTATTGGTCAGCCGCTCGTTTGCCCTTGCCTTTTGACTCGCCCGCGTCCTGGCCCTTTTCGCCCGCGTCCTGGCCCTTTTCGGCCGGGTGCGGTGCTACTTTGCCCTTCGGGATGCCACCGCCGCCGCCAACACCCTTCCAGGCCGCGGCCTTCTTGCCGCCCTTCTTGGGCGCCTCGTCCGGGATGTTGCCGAACGTCTCGCCGTGCCGTGCCTTGACCGTGTCCGCCCCGTAGTAGTTCACGAGGATGGCATAGGCTTCGGCGTCCATCGGTACGAGGTTGAGGCTCGGGAACTCCACGTCCTTGCCGTCCGCGTTCTTCTCGATCTCGCCCTTCTCATCCACCGGCGTCGCACCGTCCGGCCAGTAGTACAGCGAGCCCGGCTTGAAGAATCCAACCAGGTGGCGAGCGATGCCCGGGGCCATCACCTGCGGAACAAAGAACTTGCCTTTTTTCATGCTGGTCTCCGTCAGAAACAGGGGCGGGCCCGTCGGACCGCGCCCCTGATTCTAGGTTTAACTGTTCAGCTCAGCCCGCAGGCTAGAGCGTGTTGGCCTCATTGGCCGGCGCAACGTGGCTGCCCTTCTGCAGCCAAATCGCGATGGTGCCCTGGTCAGCAGCCGCGCCGTTGCTCGTGACCTTCGCCCCGATGTAACGGCCAGCGGCCCCGAGGGTCGCGGTGCGGCTCAGGGTACCGATGCGGAACGCGCCATCAGCAACCTGGAGGTCAGCCACAACCTTAGTGACCGTGGCCAACACGACCTCGTTGGTCCCGGCGCCGTCGTCATCCATGACGATCGCGATCGTCAGGCCGGTCCCGGTGTTGCAGTCGGCACCCTTGGCCATGGCCCACGCCTCGAGAGGCTCGCCAACCATGGGGTTGAGTGCCGACGCCAGCAGGTCCAGCGGCCGAGAGCCATACTCGGACGCGGTATCTGCAGCGTTGAACAACTGGCCCGCCGTCGGGGTCAGGTAAAGCTCTTTATCCAGCAACATGAGTTGCCTCCTTCAAGTTGAGTTAAGTCTCGCCTCGCGCTTGCCTTTGCCTTTTCACCTACTGCTTGACCTCTTGCCTACGAGACCAGGCTCTCCGACTTGGTGAGCTGGTCGACGCGACGAACCGGGTGCCCGTCGAACATGAGGTGCTTCTTGCCCAGGTACTCGTCGAACGAGAACCACACGTTGGACTTCGCCATGACCTGCTTCTTCCATGCCGCGATGATTTCGCGGTGGCAGTAGATGACGCGGTTCAAGCCATCCGGAGGCGGCATGCTGTTGAGCACGTCGATCATGGACTCGACGAGCTGCACCGACGTGTCGGACTGCGCCTGGCTCACGTCGATGTTGCAGAGCCGGGCGATGTGACGTGCGTCCTTGACCGCGAGGCCCAAGGTCACGATGAACTGCGTGACGTAGGCGGAGAACTGGTTGCTGTCGGCATCACTGACCAACTGGATCCCCAAGTCCTTCTGGTCCACGCCCGCGCTCGACCCTTCCGGGTAGATGAGGGAGGCGCCATCCTCGCCCCAATCCACGATGTAGATTGAGGTGTAGTCCGAGCCACTCGGCGAACCGTGGTGGGCCTTGACCTGCGAGGCCGTGATACCGGTGTTCAGGGTCTCGAGCCGTGGCTGAAATCCCGTGAACGCCGCCTCCTCGGTGAGCTCGTTCCCGTAAATCATGGTCTGGGTGAGCTCTTGAGAGATGGCCTCCAGGAACGACTTGTCCTCGCCCCACCGAATGCTTCCCATCTTCGCCGAGCCGTGGATCTTCTCGAGGGCGGTGTCCGTCTCGGACAGGGCCTTGAGCAGGCCCATGGTGTCCGTGTGCTGCTCGGTGCTGCTCTTTGATCGGCTGTAGCCCTCGTTGATGCGGCTCCACCCGACGGTCGGCAGGCTCGAGCGCCTCGTCACAACGTTGCCCATCGGAGCGTTACCGGCAAAGGCCGGAGCGTCCTGGAGCATTGGGTTGTGTTGGTCCAGCTTCTCGACGATGCGTGCCACGGTCTTTTTGTCCGGGTCCAGACGCATCGCCACGTCCAGCAAGTTGATTCTGTCGAGACTCATGATTCACTCCTGCTCGGCGTTACCCCTCCTTGATGCTTGGGTACATATCGCCGAAATCTGGTTGATTGGATGCAGAAGGAGGACCGCCCCCCTTGCTGCCGTCGCTCGTGTCCTCAGCAATCGCCGCACCGATGCGCGCGAATGCCCTGACAAGCGGGGGGAGGTTTGAAATCCCCGCGGTTTCGAGCGCCGTTGAGAGCTCCGCGCCCCCGAACTTCACGAGCGCCGCCTTGGCTTGCGCCACGGTGGCGTCGAACTTCTGGCCCCCGAACTCTGGGTCTACCTTGAGCGTTTCCATCCACTCTTGGTTAGTGCGTGACCACTCGTCCTTTTGAGCCTTCTCTGTCGCCGCGATCTGCTCGCCGTACCACGCTGCCACTGCAGAGGCGTTCTCGCTCGTCAGCCCGCTCGCCTTTGCAACTTCCGTAAACCCGTCGAGCATTTCTTGGTCGATGGTCATCCCGGCAGGGAGTGTTACCTCCAACGCCGCGTCTCCGCCGGTCCCCTCACTGGGCGATCCGTCGGCTGGTGCTGCGTCTCCCGTGCCCGCGCCATCTGCACTGCCTGCGCCGTCGGCCGGTTGCTGGTCCCCACCCGATAGGATCGAGGTCACAGTACCCTGCCCGCCGGCGGAATCACTCGCGCCGCCATCCTGGCCCGTCGAGGCCGAGGTGTCGGTGGTTGCGTCAACTGTCATGTGTGTCTTCTCCTGCAGGGGCGGACTTGCGCTGCTCGCGCAGAGACTCCGCCTCCTCGCGCTTGAACTGCTCGGCGAGCATCTTCCGGACCAATTCCGGGAACGCGTCGCGAGCCTCTAAAAACAACTGGCGCCCAACCCATCGACGGCCCTCGGCGTGCGCAGTAATCAGCGACGCAGAGTGGCCGTCCTTGATGTTCCAGGCGAAGCTTTCAGTCTCGAGGCCGCACATATCGAACACCACGCGGCAGTAGAATTCCCTGCCCTTCTCGGTCGACATGACCGCCTCGAGGGCCAGGACTTCGTCCCTGTGCATATCTCGATCGCGGTCCCTCCATGCCCGGAGAGCCCCCGCATCGATGAGCTTGCCTTGCGCTGTCATCCACCACCCCACTGGGCAGCCGCAGCGCCCGGAGCCATCATGGCCGCCATCTCACTGACCTTCTGAGGGTCAGAGGCGGACATATTCTTCATGCCTTCGGTTGCACGGACCATCGCCTCGCCGGTCTGTGCGGCCTCCGCTTGTTGTGCCTTCGCTCGTCGGACTTCTTCGACCTGCTCGGGCGAGCGGATGATGTCCGGACGGATGCCCAAGATCTCGCCGAGCTCGTCCACAATCGCGTCGCTGTCCACCTTGTCCAAGGCTTCCGGCATCCCGATGGAGGCGAGAGCTTGAATCTCGGAGATGAGCTCGCGGATCCCAACGATGGCCGTGAGCTTCTGGACCTGGTGCATGATGGAGATGAATTCCACCGTCACCGACCCCTGAGCATTCGCGAGCTCCGGAGGCGGAGCGGGCAGCCGGCCTTGCCTGGCCAGTACCTCGTAACATCGCACCACCGCCGGCTGAAGGAGCTCGTTGTTGAGCTGGGTCAAGAGCGGACCCAACTGCAGCATGACCTCTTGCCGGGTCTCAGTCACCTCGGTCGCAGTCGGTGGCGATGCCCGGTTATCCGTCAGGATGGCCAGCCACAGGTCGACAAAGAACCCCTTCTCGATTCTGTCCTCGTGCCGCTCGATGTCCTGGTGGAGCACGGTCAGCGCCTGCGGAGGTATCTCCTGCGCAGGTCGGAAGCCC
>Ga0316190_10000818_pt1 | contig 22136 bp, 13 predicted proteins | sample Eddworburrow2_MG_FD_204929 | JGI IMG/M metagenome (GOLD analysis project Ga0316190, IMG submission 204929) | Coastal sediment microbial communities from Maine, United States - Eddy worm burrow 2 | ecosystem: Environmental > Aquatic > Marine > Coastal > Sediment | place: USA: Maine | collected... | reverse complement strand
CTCACGGGCTCATGAGGCTCGCCAGGGCGCCCCTGGACAACGACACCCTCCGGGAGCAGCGGGGCCGGGTGAGCGCCTTACGCGACGTCCTCCAGCTCCTGGAGAAGTCCGAGGAGTCCGTCGAGCGACTTGCTGTCGCGGAGTCGGACCTGCAAACTCAACTCAAGGCCGCGCTCCACGCTCGGCCGAAACCCCGATCGGAGTGAGGTGAACATGAGCTGCAAGAACTGCGAGGGCGCCGGAGCGGCGCAGGCGAAGACCGGCAAGAACCGTCAGGCGCTCGACCGCGCCGCGGGGATGTCCGCGACGATGAACGCGATGGGCTCGCGCACGCGCTCGGGCCACACCGGCACCGGCCAGAACAACAAGTGGCAGGCCCCCTCGCTCGGCTGGGGCGAGGGCAACAACGTCAAGGGCTACGGATCGTGAGCAGGACCCTGCTCGGGTAGAGCTGGCTGGCGGACTACCGCCCCCATTCCATCACGTAGTCGGGGTCGTGACCGGGCACGAGGCATGAGACGGATGTCGTGCACCGTCGGAGAAAGACATGGCGAACGAACGAGGAGATCAACCTCAAAGCCAATTCACCGCGCGCGCCGACAACGCGGCCCTTAGCTTGAGGCAGAACCTCCAGCAACAGGGGCGTCAGGTCGCGGATAACGCACCTGTCGCGGTCGGTTCCGACGGAAAGCCGCCACCCCCGCCTCCACCCGAGGGTTCCTACATGAGCCAGATCGCACGACAGCAACGCGCGGAAGACGCGCAGCGCATCGGCGATCAGCCCGTGGCCGGGACCACCGAGCAGATGGTCGACGGGAGTCAGGCGCCACCTCTTTCCGAAGGGCCGTCACCGACGCCGGAGCCCGCGCAGGAACAACTCTCTGACAACGCGAATCGACGGATCCGCGAACTCATCGCCGACCTGAAAGCGAAGGAGGCCGAGAACGCACAGCTTCTCGACCTCGGCCGCAAACAGGGTGACACCCTCACGCAGATGCAGCGCCGGATGGAGACGCTCCAGGCTCAGCACGAACAGCTCGTGCAGTCGAACCTGGACCACCTCGATCCGGACACGCGGATGCAGGTGATGCAGGACGCACGGATTCAGGAGGCGCTCAGCGGACTGGAGCAGCGGATCATGGGCCAACTCATGCCGAAGCTTCAGAAGGTCGAGCAGACGAACGTTCAGGCCGAGATGATGCGTCTCGGCGAGAACTATCCCGCCTTCGACATCCAGATCCACGGCCCGCTCATCGACATGTTCCGGGGCAAGAACCCGCACTGTTCGATCGAGCAAGCCTTCCGAGCTATCGCGGAGCCAGGGGAGTTGACCTCCCGCGCGGCGGCAAGCGCAGCGGCAGTCCCGCCAGTGGTCCCACCGGGGAACATGGGCGCTCGCCCGCGCTATCAGCCCGAGCCGAACCAGCAGAGCAACCCGGAAGCAGAACTCGTGGACGAAGCGCAGCGCCTGAAGGCGCTGCGGTCCTCCACGGACCCTGCCGAGCAGAAGGCTGGAATGGACCTCGTGCACGAGCACTTGAAGCGACGCCTCGGCCTCTAACGGCCCACTGCGGGCTGCCTCTAACCCCTTCAACATAGAGGTAGCTTGCTATGACCTTCGTAGGGTCTCTCGGAGTCCTGAACTCCTTCGACGTCGGCACGGGAAACCGTGAAGACTTGCTCGACATCATCACGAACATCTCCCCGATGGACACGCTCATGCTGTCCTCGCTGGAGAAGGTTCCGGCCAACAACATCAGCCACGAGTGGCTGGTGGACATCCTCGCCGACTTCGGCGATCCGGCGAACGGCAACACCGACGTCCAGGCGACGCCGGAAGGCAGCGATGCCACGTTCGACCCGCTTGTGCCGCGCAAGCGGCTCTGCAACCTGACGCACATCATCCGGCGGACGTTCGACGTCTCGGACACCCAGCGGGACATCAACACCGCCGGCATCCGGGACGAATACGTCTACCAGCTCCGGAAGGCGTCGATGGAGCTGGCGCGGTTCATCGAGTTCGCGATCGTGCACTCGATCCGCCAGTCGCAGACCGCGCAGGGCAACACCGGCGGCGTGCTGCCGCGCAAGATGGACGGCTTCTACGCCTTCGCGGCGGCGAGCGATCCGACCTGCGCGACGACGCTCGGGCTGAACTCCGACGAGATGGGTACCGTGACCACGGTCGCGGGCTCCTCGCCGGATGACTGCATCGACGAGTGCATCCTGAACGGGCACCTGGAGGCGATGTGGGAGAAGGGCGCGATGACCGACACGCTCTACGTCAACTCGGCGCAGAAGCGGTCGCTGTCGAACCTGACGCTGAACCCGAACAGCAACGTTCGCTACAACATCCCGGTGAACGAGCGGACGGTCATCAACACCGTCGACTTCTACCAGAGCGACTTCGGCACGCAGCGGATCTACCTGCACCGCTACCAGCGGAACGACCGGATCGCGACGGTGGAGGCGGCCAAGCTCCGCATCGCGGTGCTGCGCCCGGTGCTCGCCGTCGAGCTGGCGAAGGTCGGCTCCTCGACGAAGGGCATGGTCGAGTGGGAGGGCACGCTCGAAGTGCTCGCCCCCAACGCCATCGGCTACATCGACTCGCTCTGCACCGGCGTCGCTGGCTGCCCGTGAGCTAGATGAAGCGCCTCTGCCCCAAATGCGGCGCTGAGGCCGTGGCGGAGCGTTCGGCTGTTCGCCGGACGCTCCGCTGCACCGCTTGCAGGTTCGTCGAGGTGAAGCGCGTGGTCCAGAAGGGCTACGGTTGAGGTGGCAAGAAACGCGGTTGCGGTCGCAACGTGCGGAAGGTTGGAAAGCGATGATCTACCCATTCGAGTGCGAGCCCTGCGACATCTCGTTCGGCATCGAGGCACGCCCCTTCCATCCCCCGCAGGACGTCACCTGCCCGAAGTGCAGCAAGCTCATGCAGCGCGTCTACGGCTGCGAGATCGACACCTCTGGCTGCAAGGACCACGACGACATCCCCGAGGAGAAACGTGTCCAGCGCAGGAACCTCCCGGCCAGCCCGCACCGCGAGGAGGCGCGCTTCAAGAGGCACATCGACGAGAAGCGCAAGCTCTACGCCGAGGCGGGCCAGAGCCAGAACATGCGCCACACGCACTCAGTTCCTGCCGACCTCTACCACGGCAAGATCCGTGAGACCGGCGACAAGAACTACTGGAACGACCCGAAGAACCTGAACCGCCACAAGACCACGAAGGTCGACTGACATGACCAGCCGCTTCATCGACAAGTTCGACCGCGCCGACGGGGAGATCGGGGCCAACTACACGGTCGCGTGCGGCGGCGTCATCATCGCGGACGAGGCGGTGATCCCGATCGACGCGGCGGCGATCCCGTCCGGCGTCAGCCCCCAGTTCCCCTTCCCGTCGGACGTGACCGCGTTCAAGACGCAGGTCCTCTACTCCGCCGACGCGATGGACGGCCCGGACTACGTCGTCCGCGGCACCTTCGCGCACGACGGCGCCACACCCAGCGTGCTCGACACCGGGGAGATCAGCACCGCGCCGAGCTTCACGCTCATCGCGCGCATGACGAAGGACCCACTCCTCTACGACCTGAACGTCGAGGAGGACCCGAGCTGCTACGACCAGGGCTACGGCGCGCGCGTGACGTTCCCGCTGGACGGCTCCGCGCCGATCCTGAAGCTCATCAAGTTCATGCCGGTGAAGCGGCTGCCGGGGCTCTCGCGCCCTTCCTCGACCGAGCCCGACGGGATGGTCGTGCTGAAGCAGGTGACGCTCGACTTCGACGACCTGAACCTGGACCCCGACTTCGACCCGAGCAGCTACTCGGCGGGCGACATCCTGCCCTACAAGGGGTTCTGGCAGGACATGCGGCTGCGGATCCAGCGGAAGGACTCCCAGGTCGACCTGGACGTCTTCCTGAACGACCGCAACCTGAACACGCCGAAGATCACCTACCGGGACCGTGTGGACCCGCTGTGGGGCGCCACGGGCGTCCCGGGCTTCGAGTTCCTCTCGGGGGAGCTGACCACCCAACCGGCCGGAGTGAGCCCCTACGGCCTCGCAGGGCTGTCCCAGCTCCGCTGCGGGATCTTCACGGTCGAGACCTTCCGCTCGGTGATGCAGCCGACGCGCACGCTCCCGGGCGGCGCGAAGACCTACCGCGACGTCACGAACCGGGTGATCCTGCTCGTCGAGAAGGACGGCGACGCGAAGTACAACGCGACGACCAACGCGCAGGCCAAGTTCGACACCTACCTTCAGTTCGTCCTGGAGTGCGAGGCCGACCTCATCCGGAAGGAGGGCTACTTCGACTGGATGCGCCGCACCCAGAAGATCTACCTCGCCAACGGGGTGGTCGAGTATGAGCTGCCCGAGGACTGCGAGCTGGTCGAGGTGATCCGCCCCGGCAACTGGAACGACGTGCCGCTGTCCGAGATGGACACCTGGAGGTTCCACCAGCTCCTCGGCGGCTCGACGACCACGGCCGGACGCCCGCGCTCCTACACGCCCGCGCAGACGGGCGCGGACGGGCGCAAGACGATCTCGATCTACCCGGCGCCGGGCGACAACCAGATCCCGGCCAACGGCACGAACGACCCCTACCTGATCGTCGAATACTTCGCTCGCCAGCTCTGGCCGAGCGAGCCCGACGTGCAGATCCCGTTCGTCCCCCAGGCGCACATCGACGTGCTGATCTACGGCGCCGCTGCGCACGCCCTCATCCTCGACACCGACGAGGGCAACTCGCAGCGGATGGCGGCGGTCTACGACTCGAAGCTCAAGGACTTGCGCCGCGCGAACAACCGCAAGGTCAGCGGAAAGCAGACCGTGATGCGGTCGATCGCTGACCAGGGCGCGCGCGCGTCCATCCCTCTCCTGCGGGCATCGTCCCTCGACAACCTCCTGGCGTTCTGATGACGAAGTGGACCGAGATGCCCCTGCGGCCGCAGGGGGCTCCCTGGCCGGGGCTGAACACCCGCGGCGGCAAGCTCGACCCGGGCTCCGGCTTCCTGGAGGACGGCAGCTTCAACGCCGTCATCAACGAGGCCGACCTGCTGGAGAAGCGGAAGGGTTTCGTGCGCGGCCTGGACGAGCGGTTCGCCGGCGTGGTGTGCGGGCTGTTCCGCTACACCAGCGAGTGCGGGGTCGAATACCTCGTGGTCGCCGACGAGAACGGCATCTCGGTCCGCACGCCGTTCTCGATCCCCGAATACCTCGGCAGCGACTCACTGCCGTTCGACGACTTCGAGTCGCTCGACACGTCGCGGTGGAGTCCGACGACCGCCTACGAGGTTTTCATCGGCGCGCTCCAGCTCAACGGGGCCGACTCGAACGTGGGTGTGAACTACGTCGAATCGGCGCAGCTCATGGGGTGGTTCAAGGCGTCGGTCCTGACCAGCTACTACGTCGAGGTGAACTACCGTCTGGCGGCCCAAAGCGGACAGCAGTCCACCTCGGTCGTCATCAAGCGGTCGACGGGTGGGACGAGCTACCTGGAGGCCACGGTGGTCTCGACCAGCAGCTCCTACATCGCCTACCTCTACCGGGTCTCCGGCGGGGTTCGAACGGAGCTGGCGTCCGCACCGCTCGGCGGGGCGACCCTCGCTGACGGCTTCCTGCGCCTGAGCTACAACGCCGGCACGTTCGTCGCGACCGCCACGATCACCCCGTCGGGGGGAGACATCGTCACGCTCACCGGCCAGCTCACGGAAGCCCAGGACGCAGGTCTCGGGCAGCTCAGCGCGATCGGGATCCAGCGGGCCTCGCAGGACGACGCGCCGCAGATCGAGTCTGTTTCTGGAGGGCAGATCTGATGGCGTCCAACCTCGGCCTCCGCTACCCGAAGTCCCACCAGATGGGGCACATCCGCAACACGGCGAGCGGATCGAACAACCAGGGCGCGCTCGCCTTCGATGGGTTCCTCGGGTTCGGCGGTTGCATGTCGCTCTACGTCAACCCGGCGCGCTACTCCGCGGTCCGCAAGGTGACGTTCTGGTTCAACGCTGCGACCACGGGAACGGCTGCGAACATCCGCCTCCGCGTCGGCCCGTCGTCCACGACGAACGATCCGGAAGCGCCAACCCCGGTGACGATCTCTCCCGGATCGATTGTCCGCGTCAGGGGTGGCGGAACCTCCTTCCCGACCGCACCAGCGACGGAGGCGGAGTTGTTCACGAAGGCTGGCGACTTCGAGGCGATCCCGAACGTCGCGAGCGTCGCAGACCGTTCGAGTGGGATGTGGTTCCTGGAGTTCGACCGCTTCGAGGCGGCGAGCGCGGAGTTCTTCAACGCCTGGGACGCCGCTGCTGCCGCCTCGGGTGCTGACGACTACATCCAGCTCAACCTCTACCTCGAACTCAGCACAGGGACGTGGGGTGGCGCAGGAGCGTCGGTCATCACCTACGCATCCGGGATGACGGTCGTGCAGGCGCCGACCGGCGTCAACAAGACGACGACGATCGTCAACGCGAGCCCGGGGTGGATCAGCTACGGCTCCGAAGGCACCTCCTTCGGTGTCACTCGCGCGTGGCCGTTCCACTACGTCGCCGCGGACTGGGACAACATCACTGCGATCCACGCCTGGAGCTTCTATCCGTCCAGCGGGACGGCGGGCTCCTGGAACATGGAGATGCAGGTCTCCGCGATGAACTTCGAGGGTGGGTCGACCTCCTCGACGTCTCGCTACACGGAGTCGTTCACCGACGGCTACGGGGTGACGAACATCGATGCACTGCACCGTTCGATGGACATCCTGCCTTCGATCGTGGACGGCGACTACCTGGGGTTCGAGTGGCGCAAGCTCGCGGCGACAGCGCAGGGGCAGCCGTGGGGCTACTTCGAGATCATCCAGGAGGACTTCAACCTCACGGTCTGCCCGCACGTCTCGTCGGTCAGCTCACTGGTCGTCTCGACCGAGATCGTCGAGCCGGTCGACTTCGGCTACTCGAAGGGCTACTTCGACCCGGCGTGGTATCAGTCGTTCCCCGACGCGAACATCCTCTCCGCGCGCGTGTGGGGAGGGTTCATCCACGCCAACGCGGGCGACGACGGCAAGCAGGTCATCGTCATCAACGCCGACCCGCAGGCGGACCCGGCGACATCGGGATTCAACGTGACGATGCTGCCGCAGCTCTCGTCGACCCCGGTTGCGAACCTCGGCTACAAGCTGATGGACAACCCGGTCACGCAGAACAACCCGATCAACCTCGCTGGCGATCGGACGCTGGTGACGCGGTTCGACGCGGCGGTGTGGAACAACGGTCAGCCGGGCGGTCTGATCCTGGTCTACGCGCTCAACGTCCCCAACCGCGAGTTCCTCGACCTTGGACCCCTGTTCGACCTCGGCGCCTTCGCTCCCGAGGGGTGCGCGTCGACCTCGGCTGGACTCGGCGACAACCCGGGGATCCTGGTCATCACCAACGGGTCGACGATCCCGCAGAAGTTCAACCCGACCGCGGCCGGCACGGACTCCGAGGTCACCGACGTCAGCCTGCCGGAGCCGTTCAGCGGCGAGGTGCCGACGACGCAGGTCAACGACGCCGCGGCGTCGCCGGAGGGCGGCCTCGACCTCGCGATCTACCGCTACCGCTACACCTTCCGCGACTGCTGCACGGGCAAGGAGAGCGACCCGAACCCCGAGGACATCGAGGTCGACACCTCCGGCGCGTCGCCGGCAGCGAGTGTCACGCTCTCGTTCGCGAACGTGCGCATCCCCGGCGACACGGCGATCTGCGAGATCTGCGTCTACCGCACCCTCTCCGGCGGCGACTACCCGATCATGGCGAAGGTCGGGTGCTTCAACGTCGACACCGTGTCGGTGTTCGTGGACGACGTGTCGGACGACGCGCTCGACTTCCTCAACGAGGGCCTGTCGACCCTCAACGGCGAGATGCCGTGCGTCCCGATCGTCGTCGACTACCGGAACCGCCTCTTCGGGATGGGCGACATCCCCGACCTCACCCCCGCGGGAACCGTCTCGGTCGTCCAGGGCAGCGACATCGTCACCGGCGACGGGTCGGTCGAGTGGACCCGGTGCCTGAAGGCGAAGTTCATCCAGATCGGGGCGGACTGCCGCTCCTACGAGATCCTGGAGGTGCTGCCTCCTGAGGCCGGCACGTCACCCCCTATCGCGCGCCTCCAGTTGACCGACCTCTACGAGGGGGTGACCGACGCGGGGCTCTCCTACACCATCTGCGGCCGCCCCAACCGCCTCTACTACTCGGAGCCTCTGGAGCCCGAGTCCTGGCCGGCAGCGAACTTCCTCGACATCGAGCCCGGCGACGGCGACCGGCTGATGGGCGCGGTCAGCAACTTCGACCGGCTGGTCATCTGCAAGCGGCGGAAGACCTACGTCCTCACGTTCCGCGAGATCCCGGCGCTGGAGGTCATCGTGCCGAGCCGGATCAGCTCGGACATCGGGTGCATCGCGCCGCGCTCCTTCGCGCAGGTCGAGTCCGGCAGCGTGTGGCTCAGCGATCGGGGGCTCGCGCTCTTCGACGGCCGCAGCGTCAGCCACGTCCCTGAGTCGTCGAACATGAACGACCTGTTCGTCGACCCGAACAACGACCACTACATCCGCCGCGACCGCAACGGCCGGGTGATCGATGCGGTCGGCGTCTTCTACCCGAAGCGCGAGCAGTATCTGCTGCTCCTGCCGACGATCCAGACCGAGCGCGGGTGCAACCTGATGCTGGTCTGGGACGTGAAGATGGCGAACATCACGCTGCTGAAGTTCTGCCAGGAGTTCATGTCGATGACCGTCGGCAAGGACGCCGGGGGCAACGAGCGCGTCTATCTGGGCGACACCAACGGGTTCGTCTGGATCTTCGACATCGGAGACACGGATGGAGTGGGTTATCCGAACGCCACAGGGCAAGTTCGTGGGTCGGTCCTCGCAGCAGGAACCGACGATCTCGGCGCCGACTACCTCCAGGCGGAGACCGGCGGGTTCATCACTGGTGGACTCCCTGGTCTCGCAAATCTTTCTGGAGTCGCTGGTCTGTCTGGTGCTCTTGCTGGTGACGATCTCGGTCTCGCTGGCGTTTGCGTTTACACTCGCCCGGCGGGGGCTGCTCTGGACGATCCGTGGACCGTCCGCACGATCTACGCCGCGACCGATGACACGCTCTACGTCACCCCGCCGTGGGACAGCGAGGCTCCCGCGGTAGGCGACGACTTCATGATCGGCGCCATCGACTTCGACTGCGTCTTCAAGCCGCAGAACTACGGCACCGACGACATGACGAAGCGTGACTGGCGGCAGGTCGTGGTGCACCAGATCGAGAGCTTCGCGTCGAAGCTCCGCGTCGAGCTGCTCCCCGACTTCGCGCAGATCGACCCGGACGAGCTGACGGTGGTCGACCCGGTGACGAACGAGACCGGCGAAGGCCGCGTCTTCCGCATGGACTACGAGAAGGGCCGGCAGGTGAAGCCGGTCGGCCGATCGGTGTTCAGCTTCATGGCGGTGAGGTTCAAGAACTTCGCCCCCGAGGAGCCGATCTCGGTCATCAACCACCTCCTGATGATGACCCCGAGGACGAGCAAATGACCGGCGGCGGAAGAGTCCAGATCACCGACCGCGACGGCCGCAACTCGGCCGCGACCGCGCGTGTCGTGAACGGTCGCCTGCTCACGACCCCTGGGGCGTCGGACGGCGGCCCCTCGGACGTGAACATCGGCGAGGTCGGCGGTGTGCCGATCGGCCCGAACGTCCCCGTCGCGTTCGGCGACAGCCCCTCGATCGACGCCTTCGACCGCCTGCGCGTCAGCAACCCGCAGGGCCTCTTCGAGTCGACCCAAACCTACGACAGCCAACCGCTGCTCTGGAACACTGGACTCACCGGCGGCGGGGCGACCACCTACCTGCCGAACATCGCGGCGACGCGGTTCACGGTCAGCGCGAGCGGCGACATCGTCGCAAGGCAGACACGCGACTACTTCCGATACCAGCCGGGCAAGTCGCAGCTCATCTTCTGCACGTTCAACCTCGACGCCGGCGACCCGAACGTCCGCAAGCGCGTCGGCTACTTCGAGGCGAGGAACGGGATCTTCCTGGAGGAGATCGACGGCGCGCTCTGGTTCGTGCGACGCACGTTCACCAGCGGGGCGGTCGTCGACAACCGGGTCGCGCAGGCGGACTGGAACCTCGACACCTACAGCGACCTCGACCCGGCGAAGACCCAGATCCTCATCATCGACTTCGAGTGGCTCGGCGTCGGGCGCGCGCGCGTGGGGTTCGTGATCGACGGCATCGTTCGCTACGCGCACGAGTTCCTGAACGCGAACAACCTGACCACGGTCTACATGACCACGGCGCAGCTCCCGGTGCGCTACGAGATCGAGGCCACCGGCGCCCCGGCCGGCGCGACCACGATGGACCAGATCTGCGCCTCGGTGATCTCCGAGGGCGGTCAGGAGGAGGCGATCGGGTTCCCGTTCAGCTACGCTCGACCTTCTGCCCTGAGTGTCTCCGGCACCCGTGTCCCGGTGCTCTCGGTGCGCCCGAAGACGACCTTCAACAGCCTCGCGAACCACGTCCAGGTCATCCAGCGGGAGCTCGAAGTCCTGAACACCGGCAACGGCGTGGCGCTCGTCGAGGTCATCTACAACGCCACGCTGACCGGCGCGTCCTGGGTCTCGGTCAACGCCTCCTCAGTGGTCGAGCGGGACATCGCCGCGACCTCTCTCACCGGCGGGATCGTGGTCTACAGCTTCTACGTCGCGGCCACGAATCAGGCCAAGGCTTCGTCGTCTGCCAACATCGCTGGCCGCCTCCCGCTCACGCTCGACATCAACGGCGCGAACCCGACGCCGCTGACGATCGCGATGACCAACGTCGGGACCGTGACCGCCTATGCCGGCTTCAACTGGCAGGAGTATCGCTGATGCCGACCAGGAAGACCTGCGACATCGAGCCGTTCCGCTACCAAGCGACGCCACAGAACGGGCCGTCGAACGACAGCGCGAACGAGATCAACCAGCAGTCGCTGGAGAACTACCTCAACCGCCTGAAGACCGCGGTCTGCGCCGACATCGACTCGATCCTCGCCGAGTGCTGCGATGGTGGCGGTGGTGGTGGCGTCACGACCTTCCTGGAGCTCACGGACACCCCGTCGGCCTACACCGGGTCTGCCAACAAGGTCGTCTCCGTGAACCCGGGGGCGACTGCCCTGGAGTTCACGACCCCATCTTCTGGGCCGGACTCTGACGGCCTGACGCTCGACCTCTCGACCACTGAGCAGGCGACCAACCGGACCGACACGGCCGGCGCGACCATCTACCAGAAGACGATCAGCTTCGGCGCGCTGCCGAACACGGCCAGCAAGGACGTCGCGCACGGGATCACCGGGCTCGCGAACCTCTACCGTGTCGACGCGGTATCCTACGACCCGACGGCGAACAACCGGCTCCCGCTCCCGTTCTGCGCGACGGCGCTGGCCGGAATGATCGCTCTGGCGGTCAACGCGACGAACGTGAGGATCACGACCGGAAACAACCGCACGTCCTACACGACAACCTACGTCACCCTCTTCTACACCAAGAGTTAGTCATGGCAGGATTCAGTGCAAGCGGAGTCGTTCAGGATGCCGCCGGTAGCGTTGGCACCGGCCAGGAGCAGGACCAGCAGATGCAGGCCGGCGGCCCTGGTGGAATGCAGGGTGGCGGCCAGCAGATCAACCCGGCGCAGCAGCAGTCGCAGGGTCTGCCGCCGACGGGTCTCCAGCAGCAGCTCGCGTCGCTGAACGACCTCTACGGTCAGGTCCAGAGCGCGAACATGGGGCTGGGCTCCATCGGGTTCGACGTGCGTCAGCAGCAGTTCCAGCAGGGCCAGAGTCGCGGCACCGGCGAGATGACCCAGGAGACGTCGATGGGGTCGACGAGCCTGGAGCAGATGGCCCGCAACATGGCTCAGCGCTACGGGATGCCGATCGGCCGCGGACGGATCGTGGACGACAACGGCAACTTCCTGATGACCCCGCAGCAGATGGCCGATGCGTCGGGCGGCGAGATGACGCTCGGCGAGGCCGCCGCGAACATGAACTACATGTCGCAGGCGCTGACGGACAAGTCGCGACGCGAGCAGCGGCAGCAGGGTACCGCCGCGCTCCAGACCGGCCTCGGTCAGGTGCAAAGCAATGCGCGCGGCTCGCTGGCGTCGATGCAGAGCGGGATGTATCAGGCCCTCGCCGAGCAATACAACGTGATGGCCGACGATTACGAGGCCGCCGACTACAGCTACTTCATCCAGAAGGAGCAGCAGCAGATCCAGGAGGAGCTGATGCGGCGCCAGGAGAAGTTGCAGAAGCGTCAGGCCCGCGCGGGCATGTTCGCGGGCATCGGAATGGGCATCGCCGGCATCGCGACCGGCAACGTCGGCATGGCTGCCGGTGGATTCGGACAAGCCGCGGGCGGCATGGCAGGGAGTGGGTGGTTCTGATGGCACGAGGCGAAAAGCTCAAGCAGTCCCAGGTGATGGTCGATGCCGCGGACCGCGGCATGAGGGGCCGTCAGCAGGCACACGACTCCCTGATGCAGGCGGACCAGCAAGGTCGGCGCGACGCGACCAACGCGGCCGTGCAGATCGGCGGGCTCGCTGAGCAGGGGGAGGCGCGCCAACTCAGCGAGCGCGAGGCCGAGAAGAACCGTCAGGCCCAGGGTGGGCAGCGCGAGTTCCAGTCGGCGGAGGCTGAGGCCGAGCGGAAGTGGCGATCCAGCGAGAACGAGAAGCAGCGAGCCGTCACGGAGTCGATGGCCGAGGAGGACCGCAAGGTCCGCTCGGACATCGCGCAGGACGACTTCACCCTGAAGTCCCGCGGGCAGGACATCGACGCCGCCGACAGGGGCATCGAGGGCACGTCCCAGGTCGAGAGCGAGCGCGCCAAACGAACCCGCGAGGAGATGGATCGCGGCGCCCAGCAGACCGGCGCAGCACCTCCTGGCGGCCAGGGCAAGGTCGGCCCGATCTCGCAGGAGGACGGGCAGCGCCTCGGCGACCAGATCGGCAAGCCGATGGAATACACGGGCAGCGGCTACCAGTCGCAGAACCCTCAGGGTGGCCCGCGCAAGTCTGGTGCTCGGCTGGAGCGTGAAGGTCGAGAGGCTCGGCTTCAGCAGCAGCAGATCGAGCTGAACAACCAGAAGCTCTACATGAACGCCTTCGACTACAAGAAGAAGGCGGCGGAGCCCCCGAGCGAGAAGCGCGACCTGTACCTCGCCGACAACCTGAAGGCGATGTCGTCGTCGATCGAGAAGACGCGCGAGATGCTCGGCGACGTGGTCAACGACGAGATCGATTTCAACGACGTCGCCGCCGCCTACGCGGACAACCCGCAGATCAAGGCGGCGACGGACTCCGGAACGATGACCAAGGCGCGCGTCGTCGAGTTCGTGCGCGCGCAGGTCGGGACTCAGCAGCTCACCTACATGGCGGCGAGCGGTCACATGCCTCCGGGCTACGACCCGACGAACCCCGTGATCCGCAAGTTCAACGAGCGGATGGTGGAGGTCGCCGCCGTGTTCCGCGGCAGCCAGCCGATGGACACCTCCCAGGGCGACGCCTTCGATCAGGCGTGGGAGGGCCGGAAGAGCGAGGTGAAGTCGCAGGCCGTCCAGTGGATGGGGATCAAGACCCCCGAGGAGCGCGACCAGTTCCTGCGCAAGCTCACGGCGAACGTGATGATGGAGGCGGACGCCTACCGCGGCCAGCAGACCGCCGCGCTCAAGGCGTCCGGGTGGGTCGAGAAGTTCCAGGGGTTGCAGGCCGAGCGCGACGAGGCGCTCCAGCGGGCCGACATGGAGGCTGCGCGCGCGGACCGCGCTGAGCAGCAGCTCGGGCTCCTCGGGTCGCCGCAGACCGAGATGCGTCAGGGCATGGACGCGGAAGGCAACCCGGCCACTCCGCCGACCAAGGTGAAGACGGCCGACTCACGAGATCGGAACCGCGTGCAGGGGATGCAGGATGACAACGAACGAGACGCCCGAGCTGACCGGAACCGAGACTTCGTCAACCGGGGCGGCTACCAGTGAGCCGACCTCGTCCCCCGTCGGACTGCGCGCGACCCTCGACTACCAGGACGGGATCACTCTCCGCGAGGCGACCGACAAGGAGACCGACCCGGAGAAGCGCGGCGCCCTCCTGCACGAGCAGTACAAGGCGGGTCTGTCGTCGATCATCAAGGCGAGGCTGAAGGGTCTCGACCCGATCAGCAACGTCTCGCCCGAAGCGCTGCACATCAGCCCCGAGGTCCAGACCAAGCTGACGGCCCCCGAACTCGCGAAGCGGTTCGGGGAGATCCAGCTCCTGGACCAGGATCCCGCCATCCAGAACGGGATCAAGCTCCACGACACGAACATGCGGATGTTCAAGGAGCTGAACGCGCAGGTGCTCGCGAAGGTCGGCCCCTACGCGACCCAGGACGACATCATGCTCGCGCAGCTCCAGATGCGTAAGCACGAGATCCCCGAGGAGGACCGTCAAGCGATCCTGTTCGCGGTGAACGAGAAGATGCGTCGCGCGCGCGAGATCGACCCCAACTACGACGTCACCAAGGACCCGGTCTTCGGCGCCATCGCGAAGAACATCGGCGTCGACTCCGGCCCCGGCTACTTCACCGAGGGTCCGCCGAAGGAGGACTTCGGGAGCCCCGTCGGACGTGCCGCCTACGAGGGCGTGCGCGCGTTCGACTCCGGGTTCGCCGCGGTGTCGAACGCCATGACCAACGTCGGCCTCGGCGTGATGGCGATGCTGAGCGACGACCCCTACTACCAGGACCTCCTGGGGGCGTTCCAGCAGGAGGCTTACGGGGAGCCCTACGTCACGAGCAACGGCGAGTTCATCGACCGCGCGCCGCGCGCGCAGAGCATGACGAACAGCGCCTACCTCGCGCTGCGGGTGCTCAACGACGAGACCGTCGATGACCTGCGCCAGCGCATGGTGAAGGTCCACGACGCCGAGACGGTGATGCGCGCGAACGAGCGCGGCGACATCGAGGACGTCGCGACCGGGCTGCTGATCGGGATCGGATCGCTCGGGTCGTTCGTGATGACCGGCGGCGGCGCGGCGATGGGCGCCGGTGTGAAGCTGGTCTCGCAGGGCAAGGTTGGCGCCGCGCTGCTGCTCGGCGCGAAGGAGGGCACGCGCTCCGGGAAGGTGATGCAGTTCCTGCGGACCGGCCTCGGCATGGGCATCGGCAACGGCGTCTACCACTCGACGCTCTACGGTCGCCCCGACGGCTACGGCAAAGCGTTCCTGCACTCGGTCCCGATGGGTTTCGTGTTCGCGGCGGCCGGCGCGATGGGCAAGGCGACCGAGCGCCTGCTGAAGACCCGCAAGTCGATGCCGAAGTTCGTGAAGGACTCGATCGCCGGCATGGTCGAGGGCTTCACTCTTTCCGCGGGATCGGCGGCCGACCTGGAGAGTTCGCTGTGGCAGTTCATGCGCGACGCGAACCCCGACAGCGCCAACCGCCTGATGAAGGAGGTGCTGTCGAACACGCTCTCGTTCGGCATCTGGAAGGGCATGACCGGCAAGACGCCGGCCGAGACGAAGCGCGAGACCATGCAGCCGCAGCCGCGGCAGCCCGGCGTGTTCGACAAGATCGGCGCGAAGGCGAAGCAGTTCCTGGAGCGGAGCCAGGAGCGCGCGAAGATCCGCGAGGAGGCGAAGCAGCCGAAGCAGGAGCAGGAGGCGCAACCGACCGAGCCCTTCCGGTTCGAGCTGCCGAAGAAGGAGGACTTCGCGATCGGCGAGCCCGAGACGATGGAGGCCCGGCCGCGCACCGTGGTCCCGCGTCGCCGACCGACGAAGCTCCCCGATCGACCCCCGACGGAAGTGCCCGAGCGCGCCCCGACTGAGGTGCCCGAGCGCGCTCCGAGCGGCGAGCGGGTCGAGCAGGCGGCGGTGCAGGTGAAGCCGTCCGAGCGCGCGCAGCTCGGCGACATCCTCGATCGCGTCTCCAGCGGGGTGCACTCGGTCGAGGACCGGGTCGCGGTCGCGCGGGAGCTGGCCGACCGGCTGGAGCAGGCGCAGGCGATGCGTCAGAAGCTCCAGCTCCAGGGCAAGCCGATCACGACCGAGATCCGGCGGGAGATCCGAGCGGCGCAGGGGGTGCTGAAGCGGCTTCGGACCGCGCGGATCCCGACCGAGGTCGGAGACCGGCCCGGGACCACGGTGGAGCGCCGGCAGCCGACCAAGATCGACCCGCGCGACTCGCAGGACTGGCAGAGCCCGACCCGGGTCCCGGCCCGCGGGGAGACCCAGGTGCCGGCGCGTGGCCCGACCAAGGAGCGCGTGCCGCAGCGCCGGGTGCCGTTCACCCCGGAGGTCGCCGAGGCGCTGGGGAAGGCCGGGATCGACATCGCCCCGGTGTCCCGGACCGGGCACAGCATCGAGGACCGGGTCGCGGTCGCGGACCAGATCCGCGACCGGCTGGAGAAGCTGAAGACTGAGCGGGCCGGCGCCCAGGTCGCGGGCCGCGAGCGCGTCAAGAAGGTCGACGCCGAGACGAAGGCGCTGCGGGCCGCGCTGCGCCAGATGCGGGTGGAGGGCAGCCGTATCGAGTCCGGCGAGCCGTGGCGCAAGCCGACGACGGCCCCCGATCGTGGTCCGTGGTACGAGACCATGCGGCTGCCGACGCGCGTGGCGCCCCGGGCGCCGACGGAGCCGGCGGCCGGTCGCCCCCGGGGCTCGATCGAGGGCCTGCCGACGTGGCGCTACCGCACCCGCAGTCGAGTCGACCCGCGGGAAGCGACCCGGACGCCCGAGCGGGAGGCGAGCGAGCAGATCATGCGGCGCCGCGAGCGCGCCCAGGTCGAGGCCTACGACGAGTTCATCGGCCCGCGGCTGCCGCAGGAGATGAACGACCGGCCGAGCCTCACGGAGGCGCAGAGGCGGGTCGTGGACTACGACCAGCTCACCGAGCTGGAGCGCCGGAACGTCGAGAGCGAGCGCCGGGCCGGCAAGCCGAAGAGCTACAACCAGCGGGTCGAGTTCATCAAGCAGCTCGAAGATCCGCTGGAGCGCATGGACTTCGGCGAGCTGCCGGAGGACGTGCGGCAGCGGATCATCGCCGCGCCGAACGAGACGGTGCGGAAGATGCTGTGGTTCGAGCACATCTCGCAGGCCGGCGACCGGCGGGGCGCCGAGCGCCGCGCCGGCGCCCCCGAGGACCGCCCGGGCGCCGTCCTGCGCCCGCGCGCCGCGGAGGCGCTGCGGAAGGTGCTGGAGTCAAACCCGGAGACCGCGAAGCTCGCCGACATCGTCACGACCGAGCCGAGGATCTACACCCCCGGCGAGGTCCGTCTGCTCCAGGATGCGATCCAGGCTCGCCTGGATCTGCTGCGCCGTAAGGAGATGGCGACCCAGCTCGGCGCCGGTAAGAAGCGGGGCGAGGTGCTGCGCGCGATCACCCGCGAGATCCGCCAGCTCAGTGAGGCGTTCCGGACGATCGGCGCCCGGCCGACGCGCGTGACCCGTGACGCTGGCGAGGAGCCGCTCCTGTTCACCGCTGAGCAGGCCCGGACGCTCAACCGGATGCTGGGAGCCGGGACGGCCCAGAGCCTCGCAGAGAGGCATCTGAAGCCCCTGAGGGCCGACATCTTCAACCGGATCCGGGACAAGATCGAGGAGCTGCGCGCGCTGGAGCTGCGGTCGCAGCTCGCCGGCCGGAAGCCGAACGTGAATGCGGCCCGCCGTCAGATCCGCGATCTGATCGCGGTCGCCCGCGCTCTGGAGGCCCGGGTCGAGCAGGACGTGATCGGCGAGGCCGAGCTGGAGAACGAGCCGGCGATGCAGGGCGTCCCGCGGATCAACGGGATGCAGTCGATCCAGCAGGTGATCGACCAGACCCGCGAGGCCGGCGACTTCAAGCGGATGATGGCGGAGGCCGGCGGGGAGCCTGAGGTGCCGGCCGCCGAGACGGCGGACGAGATGCTGCTGCGCGCCGATCGCGAGAACGAGATCCAGCCCGGCACGCACGCCGAGCTGGGCGTGAAGGCGGTGGAGGCCAGCCAAGCCCATCAGGCGATGATCGACCTGGGCGTGCTGCCGAAGCCGCGCGAGGGGCAGCCGAAGTCGCTCCGCCTGCGCCCCGAACTCCAGACCGAGGAGATCACCGATCGCGAAGTCCCCGACACCCGCAAGCGCGACGTCATCGCCGCGCAGGAGGGCCGCCAGCAGGACCCGGTCCAGGTCCGCATCCGCGGCGACATCCGCCTGATCGGCGAGCGGACGCCGGACGGGATGCTCGGCTTCTTCATGCCGAAAGAGTTCGGCATCCGGATCCGGCAGCCGCGGAAGATCGTCGAGGCGACGCACGAGTCCGCGCACGCGATGGACGACCGCTTGCAGGCGCGCGGCGAGTGGCGCCCGGACGGGACCACGGACATCCCCGACGTGCTCTACGACGAGCTGGCGAAGGCGGCCGACACCTACCCCGGCCTGCGGGAGACCTACGAGGCCACGAAGGCGATCGAGGAGGCCCTCAAGACCGGGATCGACCCGAGGAGCGGCGCGCCGCTCGATCAGGCGAGCCGCGAACAGATGGAGTTCGCGCTGCCGAGGATGAAGGACTTCGTGATGGCCGAGGGCTTCGCGGAGTTCTGGGCGCGGTGGCGACTGGAGGACCCGATCCTCGCCGAGGAGGTCCCCGTCCTCTGGGACTTCATGCTGAACGACCTGATGGCGCGGGACTCGACCGTCGACTTCATGGCGATGCAGGAATACCAGCGCGCGGTGCTCGCGAACTTCCGCGACCAGGGCGCTGAGCGTCGCGTGCAGATGATGCGCGTGATGGAGACCGACGACCTCACGGACGTCGAGAAGGACTTCCAGCCATCCGAGACGCAGCAGGTGGTGAGGTCGTTCGCGAACTCGATGCTCGACAGCCTCGCGGACGCGAAGCGTGAGTGGGACCGGCAGGTGAAGGCATCGGAGATGGGGGTCGACGATCCGATCCAGATCCCGATCACGATGAACCCGCTGAAGATGATCGAGGCGGTCGCCATGACCGCCTACCAGCAGGCGGAGCGCGCGGTGCGCGTCGGCACCTTCGACCTGTTCGGCAACACGGTCGGCGAGGCGCTGGAGCCGATCTTCGAGGACGTGGTGAAGGCGGCCAGGGACCCCGCCGAGAAGCGCCAGATCATGCGCATGTTCCTCAACTACTTCACCGCGAAGCGCGCGATCGAAGTCGAGGACTGGCCGGCGCGCAAGGCTTACGAGGAGACCTACGCCAAGGTCTTCGAGAAGCTCATCAAGGAGAAGGTCGACGAGGCCGAGGCCGCGGACGAGGCGACCGCTGCGGCCGAAGCTGCTGCCGAGGCGGCCAAGCCGCCGGAGACCGGATTCGCGCGCGAGGACACCGAGTACGTCGTCGCGAAGTATGAGTCGAGCCCGCTTGCCGAGGTGTTCAAGGACGCCGTCGCTCGCGTGCGCGAGTGGACCGCCAACCTCATGGAGTATGCGGTCGAGGGCGGCTACCTGAGGCGGTCGGACGTGAACAACATGCTTCACGCCTACGACATCTACCTGCCGATGATGCGGGCGATCCAGTCGTCCTACGGGGTGAGGACCGAGCGGTTGTCGGGGCGTGGCGTGAGCGAGATGCCCGGCGGCATCAAGGGCTACGAGGGCAACGACACCGAGATCATGGACCCGCTCGTGATGCTGCGGGCGATGGCCTACGACATCTTCCAGAAGACCCAGCGCTACATGGTCATGCAGTCGCTCTACCTCTCGAACCGGGTGCTGAACCCGCGGCTGAGGGCGAACAAGCAGACGCCGCTGGGGAGCCTCGTGTCGGAGGTCAGTCGTGACGCTGAGCCGCGCACGGTGTTCATCGACCAGATCGCGAAGGAGCTGGTGAAGCACGGTCGCTTCCGGGCCGCGCAGGAGGACGACCCGACGGTGCTGGAGGAGGCGAAGAAGATCGCCGAGCGCCTGATCGAGACCTTCGGTTCGTCGACCGATGCGCTCACGTTCTTCTTTCCGATGACGCGTCCGACGGGGTCGAGACCTCGGATCCAGTTCAGGCCGAACGTGCACCCGAAGTTCATGGAGGAGATGGGGCTCTCGGACGCGGAGCAGGCGCTGCTGAAGAACGAGTCGCGCAAGACCCTGTGGTTCGAGCTCGACGAGACGGTCTTCAACACGCTGATGTCGATCGACGCGCCGCGCACCCTGATCGACAACGCGCCGAAGCTCTTCAACTTCATCATCACGAGGCCGTCACAGTGGGTTCGCTCTGGCGCCACCGTCTACAACCCGGCGTTCGCGATCCGCAACATCGTTCGCGACGCCATGTCGGCGACCGTCTTCAAGACCGGCAAGGCGCACTACAACCTGCTCAACGCGATCGGTGACGCTTTCGTCGCGGCCTACCATCAGCGTCAGTCGCGGAAGGGCGTCGAGAACGAATACACCCAGTACGCGAACGTCGGGCTGGAGGGCACCTCGATCTACGGGTCGGAGTTCCAGCGCGAGCACCGCGGCTCGGGTGTCGCGCTCTACCAGGAGTTCCGCGAGGGCGCCGGCCAGTTCCTCCGCACGTTCCAGCGCGGCATCCGGAAGTGGGGCGAGGTGCTCGCGAGCCCCGAGGCGTGGCACCGCTTCATCGAGTTCCGCGACGTCAAGGCCAAGGTCCTGAGGGAGGGCGGCACGCGGATGGACGCGCTCCTGGAGGCCATGTATGCCGCCAAGGAGATCACGACGAACTTCACGCGCGCCGGCGACATCGCGCGCGCGGTGAACCAGCTCGTGCCCTACTACGCGCCGAACCTCGCCGGCAAGCGGAAGATGCTCCGCGTGATGTCGGGCAAGGAGGGTCCCGAGGCGCAGAAGGCGTTCTGGATCCGCGCCGCGGTGAACGTCACCGGCATGTCGCTCGCGGTCGCGGCGTGGAACGCGCTGTGGGGCGACGAGGACGAGTGGCGCGAAGACCTGCCCGAGTGGCAGCGCCTCAACTACTGGAACATCAAGATCCCCTGGACGGACCAGATCGGCAAGATCGCGAAGCCGTTCGAGCTGGGTCAACTGTTCTCGACGATGCCCGAGGCGATCATCGACGCGCTGCGCTACCAGCACGGCAGCGAGTTCGTGAAGCAGGCGGTCTTCAACATCCAGGACGACTTCGTGGACTCGGTTCGCAACGGCTGGAAGTGGGCGGCGATGGTCCCGTTCGTCGAGACGATCGCGAACCATTCCTTCTTCAAGGAGCGCCCGCTCGTGCCGGCGTGGATGCAGGAGAGCCGCCTGCCCGAGGACCAATACACCCGCTACACCAGCGGCACCGCGAAGCAGTTGGGCAAGCTCTTCGGCGTCTCGCCGATCAAGATCGACAACCTGCTGTCGGGCTACACCGGCGGCTGGGGCCTCGACCTCGCCCGCGGGGTGGACCAGATCGCGGGGGGAATCCGGGACGGCGACTTCGCCTCCATCCTGGGGGCGCCGATCGAGGCAATGCGTTTGGGATCCTTCGTTTCCGGCCAGCACGAGCTGGGCGCGTTCGGCGACTCCATCTACGCCTGGAACAGCTTCCTTACTCAGGCGGCTGGATCGGGTAAACTGAGCCGCGAGCTTGAAGACCTGCGACCCCGCGTCTCTGAGATGAAGGCGCGCGTCAGCGAGATCAGGAAGCGTGTCGGTGACGGCGCCGAAGCTGACCGCCAGATCTACGAACTGGTGCGTCCCCTGATCGACAGGCTCGGTAGCCTGGAACCAAAGCTGCGATGAAACGAACCATCCTCATCCTCTTCTTGCTCGGCAGCTGCGTGAACCAGAGCGCGCAGGCCGAGCTGGACACCTACAACGCGATCGCGCCCGAATACTCGGCCTACGTGGAGGCGGATCCCGCCCTCACCGCCGAGCAGAAGCAGCGTCGCCTCGACACCGTCGAGACGTGGCGCCGTCGCGTGGAGGTCACCCGATGATGAAGAACGACCTCCAGGAACTGCTTGGCCGCGTCCGCGTGAAAGTGGGCACGACGGACAAGCAGACGCAGGCGTTGCTCGCGCGCATAACCACCGATGCAGCCATCCTGTCCGCGCGCGCCGCGGCAGGCGAGCACGTCGAGACCGAACTCCTCCATCTAAAGGCACAGGCGTCGAACCTGAGCGCAGAGTTCCAGACGGTGGTGAGCCAGGAGC
>Ga0316190_10000817_pt1 | contig 22142 bp, 23 predicted proteins | sample Eddworburrow2_MG_FD_204929 | JGI IMG/M metagenome (GOLD analysis project Ga0316190, IMG submission 204929) | Coastal sediment microbial communities from Maine, United States - Eddy worm burrow 2 | ecosystem: Environmental > Aquatic > Marine > Coastal > Sediment | place: USA: Maine | collected... | reverse complement strand
GCGGCCAGGCACCAGTAGTACTGGTCGGCAAGGGTATCACCTTTGATTCGGGTGGCGTTTCGATCAAACCGTCACCGGCCATGGACGAGATGAAATACGATATGTGTGGCGCCGCTGGTGTGCTCGGTACCATGCGCAGCGTGGCCGAACTGCAGTTACCCATCAATGTCGTCGCCATTATCCCGAGTTGCGAAAACATGCCCGACGGCAATGCCAGCAAGCCGGGCGACATCGTCACCAGCATGTCAGGACAGACTATCGAAATCCTCAATACCGATGCCGAGGGCCGGCTGATCCTGTGTGACGCCCTGACCTATGCCGGACGTTTTAAACCGGACACGGTTATCGATGTTGCAACACTGACCGGAGCCTGTCTGGTCGCCCTCGGCAAAGTCACCACCGGCATGCTGACCAACAATCATGCGCTGGGCAAGGCCCTGGAGAATGCCGGTCAGAACAGTGGCGACAAACTCTGGCAGCTGCCGCTGTGGGATGAATACCAGGAACTGCTGGACAGCAATTTTGCCGATATGGCCAATATTGGTGGTCGTGATGCCGGCACCATTACCGCGGCCTGTTTCCTGTCGCGTTTTACCAAAGATTATCACTGGGCCCATCTGGATATTGCCGGTACGGCCTGGCACAGCGGCGCCAACAAAGGTGCTACCGGCCGACCGGTACCCTTATTGACGCAATATCTGATCAACAAGGCCCAGGGTTAAAACATAGGACTTAGCCTGACAGCAGAACATAACCATGACTGACATCGATTTTTACATCCTCGACAATGACAAGCCGCAGGGCCGCGAGCTCATGGCCTGCCGCCTGGCAGAGAAGGTATATAAACTGGGGCGCACGGTATTTATCCATACCGGCTCTCCCGGCGCCAGCCAGCGACTCGATGACTTATTGTGGACCTTTCGCGAGGGTAGTTTTGTACCACACGCACTGGCCGAACCGGCACCAGAACAAACATCTACTCCGGTCGCACCGATTATCATCAGCCACGCTTATGAACCACAACAGCACAGCGACGTATTAATCAACCTGGCCAGTGATGTACCGCTGTTTTTCAGTCGTTTTGAGCGTGTCAGCGAAATCATCGGTCAGCAGGACAAGGCCGCCGGCCGGGAACGCTTTCGCTTCTACCGTGATCGCGGCTACCCGCTAAAATCACACACGATATCCGCCTGATTACCCAAACCACCCAGAACCGCCGACCACAACATTAAAGACCTGATATGACTGACACACTGGACAAAACCTATAACCCGCACGCCATAGAACAGCACTGGTATCAGGACTGGGAAGACAGGGGCTACTTCAAGCCCACCGATGAAAATAGCGATCCCTATTGCATCATGATCCCGCCACCCAATGTCACCGGCACACTGCATATGGGGCATGCCTTTCAGGATACGATCATGGATACCCTGATCCGTTTCAACCGTATGCAGGGAAAGAAAACCCTGTGGCAGGCAGGCAGCGACCATGCCGGTATCGCCACACAGATGGTTGTGGAAAGACAACTGGCCGCCGACGGTAAATCACGCCATGACCTTGGTCGTGAGGCCTTTATCGACAAGGTCTGGAAATGGAAGGAACAATCCGGCAACACCATTACCCGTCAGTTACGGCGCATGGGTTCTTCGCTGGACTGGTCACGAGAACGCTTCACGATGGATGATGGCCTGTCCGATTCGGTTCAGGAGGTCTTTGTCCGCCTTCATGACGAAGGCCTGATCTATCGCGGTAAACGTCTGGTCAACTGGGACCCGGTATTACATACCGCCGTATCTGATCTGGAAGTGATCTCGGAAGAGGAAAATGGCCATCTATGGCATATGCGTTATCCGCTGGCCGATGGTGAAGACCATCTGGTGGTCGCTACCACCCGCCCGGAAACCATGCTCGGCGATAGCGCCGTCGCCGTGCACCCGGATGATGAACGCTATCAGCACCTGATCGGCAAGAAAATCAAATTGCCCCTGACTGAACGCCTGATCCCGATCATCGCCGATGATTATGTCGACCCGGAGTTCGGGACGGGCTGTGTCAAGATAACCCCGGCCCATGACTTTAACGACTATGAAATGGGCCAACGCCACAACCTGCCACAGATTAATATCTTTACCATCGACGCCCGGATTAATGAAGCGGCACCGGAAAAATATTTTGGCCTGGATCGTTTCGAGGCCCGCAAGCAGATTGTCGCCGACCTCGATACCCTCGGACTGCTGGACAAAATCGTCGATCACAAACTCATGGTACCGCGCGGAGATCGTTCCGGTAGCGTCATCGAGCCGTTCCTGACCGACCAATGGTATGTCAAGATCGCCCCGCTGGCCGAACCAGCCCTCAAGGCCGTCGAAGAGGGTGACATCCGTTTTGTTCCGGATAACTGGAAGAACACCTATTATGAATGGATGCGTAACATCCAGGACTGGTGCATCTCACGACAGATTTGGTGGGGGCATCGCATCCCGGCCTGGTATGACGATGAAGGCCAGGTCTATGTCGCACACAATGAGGCCGAAGTCCGTAGTAAATACAAGCTCGATGAAAACATCAATCTCCATCAGGACGAAGATGTCCTCGATACCTGGTTTTCATCCGCCCTATGGCCATTTTCAACCCTGGGCTGGCCGGATCAGACCCCGGAGTTGAAAACCTTCTACCCCACCAGTGTGCTGGTTACGGGTTTTGATATCATCTTCTTCTGGGTTGCGCGGATGATCATGTTCGGCCTGAAATTCACCGGCGAGGTACCCTTCCATGAAATTTATATCCACGGCCTGGTCCGTGATTCACACGGTCAAAAGATGTCCAAATCCAAAGGCAATGTGCTCGACCCTCTGGATCTGATTGATGGCATCGAACTCGACACACTGATTGAAAAACGTACCAGGGGCATGATGCAACCACACCTGGCAGACAAAATCACCAAACAAACACGCAAGGATTTCCCTGAAGGTATCCCGTCATTCGGCACCGATGCACTACGTTTTACCTTTGCCGCACTGGCCTCAACCGGTCGTGATATCAAGTTTGATCTGAATCGAATCGAGGGTTACCGCAACTTTTGCAACAAATTATGGAATGCGGCCCGCTACGTACTGATGAATACCGAGGGCCATGACTGTGGTCAACAGGGCAGCCCGGATATTGAGCTGTCACTACCCGATCGCTGGATCATCTCCCGCCTGCAGATCATCGAACAGGAAGTCACGAAATCTATCGAAACCTATCGACTCGACCTCGCGGCCCAGGCCATCTACGAATTCACCTGGAACGAATACTGCGACTGGTATCTGGAGCTGTCAAAACCAGTATTAAATAACCCGAACAGCAGCGCCACCCAAATGCGTGGTACGCGTCAAACCCTGGTACGGGTACTGGAAACCATACTGCGCCTGGCCCACCCGGTTATTCCATTTATTACCGAGGAAATCTGGCAGCGGGTCAAGGACCTGGCCGGTACTACAGGTGATACGATCATGACCCAGGCCTATCCGCAGGCCGATGAATCGCTGATCGATCACGCCGCCATTGTCGATATCGAATGGCTCATGAGTTTTGTACTGGGTATTCGCAAGATCCGCAGCAGCATGAACATCGCCCCGGGCAAACCACTGTCCGTGCTGCTGCAAAATGCCGGTGACAGTGACAAACAGCGTCTCGAAGCCAATCGCGACTTTCTGCTGACACTGGCACGGCTGGAATCGATTACTGTACTGCCCGAAGGCGACTCTGCACCGGAATCGGCTACAGCCCTGGTCGGCGACATGAAGGTATTGATTCCGATGTCCGGACTGATTGATAAGGAGGCCGAAGAAGTGCGCCTCAACCGTGAAATCGGTAAACTTGAAAAGGTTCTGAAAAGCAGCGAGGCTAAACTGGCCAACCCCAGTTATGTTGAAAAGGCACCCAGCCATGTCGTGGCCAAAGAACAGCAAAAGGTTGCTGAAATGCGCGCCTCACTCGAACAATTACTGCAACAACGAAACAAGATACAATCCATGTAAAGATGCTACACACTTCAGCCGACCGGGAGATACGATTGCTTAATTATTCAGCGCACGTCAAAACCCTCTATCGGCTACACAGCATGACAATGGAGAACAAGATGAAAAAATGGGGATGCCTGCTTGCAATAACACTTTTTTTTGCCGCCTCTGGCAGCCCGGCCAAAGCCGGCGACTGGCAGCCTGGTCAGGCACAGCGGATGTATTACGGCCTCGGCCTCGGCATGTCACTGCTGAACTATAATGAAACCAACATCATTAACTCCTTTGCCGCAGTCAACACCACCTCATCCTTCAACAATGATGATTTCACCTTCAAGCTTTTTGGTGGCTACCGTTTCGATCCATTCCTGGCACTGGAATTTGGTGTCAGTGAACTGGGCAGCACCGTAGCAACGACCAGCGGCAGTTCAACCAAACTATTTGATATCTATACTGCCTTCGTGAATGCGACGCTGACCCACTCTTACAACAACAAGGCCAGACTGCTGGGTAAGATCGGCACTCATTTCTGGCGTATCAGCACGGACAGCACCAACAAGTTGGCCACCGGCGCCGATCTGGCCCTGGGGGCCTGCCTGGAATTCAACCTTTATGACAACAGTAACCGGGTCATACAGGTGGAGTGGAACCGTTATATGTTCGATAATATCTACCTTGATGCCAGCAACTCGTTGATGCTGAGCCTGGTACTCAAACAGTAACTGATTATTCTACACCCGCGTTTGACTGCGACAGGAATGCATACGATGTAACGGAGAATGCCTGCTCCTGTTATTAATGCTCTCGTGTCGCCAGAAAATTGATATCCGGCCAGCGCTCCATTGTCAGATCCAGATTGACACGCGTGGGGGCAATGTAGGTCAGCGCACCACCGGCATCCAGGGCCAGATTGTCATGCGCCTTCTTTTTGAACTCTTCCAGCTTCTTTTCATCAGCGCATTCGAGCCATCGTGCAGTCGCTACCTGTACGTTTTCAAAGGAACATTCCACGTTATATTCATCCTTGAGGCGGTGAGCAACAACGTCAAACTGCAGCACACCCACTGCGCCCAGGATGATGTCATTATTGGCCAGGGGTCGAAACACCTGAGTAGCTCCCTCTTCGGATAACTGATCAACCCCCTTTTGCAAGGCCTTCAAGCGCAATGGATCGCGCAATACCACACGCCGGAACAGCTCCGGCGAAAAGTTCGGGATACCGGTAAACTTCAGGTCTTCTCCCTGAGTGAAGGTGTCGCCAATCTTTATTGTGCCGTGATTATGTAAACCTATAATATCCCCCGGCCAGGCTGTTTCAGCATGGTCACGGTCGCGGGCAAGAAAGGTGATGGCATTACTAATCTGGACATCACGACCAATACGCACGTGGCGCATCTTCATCCCTTTGCTGTAACTACCGGAACAAATACGCAAGAAGGCGATACGATCCCGATGAGCGGGATCCATATTGGCCTGAATCTTAAAAACAAAACCGCTCAGCTTTTCCTCATCGGCACACACCTCACGCGTCAGTGTTTCTCGCGGCAGTGGTGCCGGGGCATATTCAACAAAGGTATCGAGTAACTCCTTCATGCCAAAATTATTGATTGCCGAACCAAAAAATACCGGTGTTAATTCGCCGCGCAGATAAGCCTCCTTGTCAAATTCATGACTGGCCCCACGTACCAACTCGATTTCATCACGCAGATCATCCGCCATGCTACCGAACAGTTCGTTCAGGCGCGGGTTATCCAGCCCCTGTATCACCTCGCCTTCCTTGATACTGCCGCCATGGGTCGGACTGTAGACATGAATACTGTCCTTATAGAGATGAAATACCCCCTTAAATTGTTTCCCCATACCAATCGGCCAGGTTATCGGGGCACACTGGATATTCAGCACCTCCTCAACCTCATCAAGCAATTCGATCGGCTCACGGCCATCACGATCCAGCTTGTTGATAAAGGTCATGATCGGCGTATCACGTAAACGGCAAACCTCCATCAATTTTATGGTGCGGGCTTCAACACCCTTGGCACTATCAATAACCATCAGCGCCGAATCAACGGCCGTCAAGGTCCGGTATGTGTCCTCGGAAAAGTCCTCATGCCCCGGAGTATCGAGCAGATTGACGATACGTCCTTCATAGGGGAACTGCATCACCGATGTCGTCACTGAAATACCACGCTGCTTTTCCAGTTCCATCCAGTCCGAGGTAGCATGGCGGGCAGCCTTACGCCCCTTGACGGTACCGGCTAGCTGGATCGCACCACCAAACAGCAACAGCTTTTCAGTCAGAGTCGTCTTACCGGCATCCGGATGCGAAATAATCGCAAAGGTCCGCCGCCGCTGCATTTCCTCGTTCAATGACATCAATACTCCAGCCGCCCGGATGGGCAGTCAAAAGGGGGCTATTCTACTACCAGGCCAGCCCGACATAAAACCCTATATCGCAAAACAACTTTTACCGGCGCACACAAAAATAATTGATTAATAACCATATATAACAACCAGTTAACATTACTGAAGGCAAAAAACATATGTGTCAAATTTATGGCGCATCTGGTATAATAAAGCTGTTTGAACACCCACGGGAACCGAATTATGTCACGTAAGCTGGAATTACCCGAAAGCCAAAGCCGCCGCAACAGCGAAGATCGTAGAAAACACGGTATCAAATCCTTCATATACAGCCTGTACATGCGTCGTCGCAAAGGAATGCGCCGTGACCTGGACCATAACACATCTCACTATGTAGACATCCACGATCAGACCACCGTCTGGATCGCCATCTCGATTATTATCCTTTCCTGCGCAGACTCTTTCTTCACCCTCATCCTGCTCCAGGAAGGTCGTGCCGTTGAGGCCAATCCGGTAATGAAGGCGCTGATTGAATCAGACACCACACTGTTTGTCGCCGGCAAGGCCGCACTGACGATAATGTGCCTGTTGTTTCTTGTTGCTCATAAAAATTTCTGGTTATTTAACAATCGCATACGTACGCGCTCGATTCTATTTGCGGCTTTTATGGGGTATGCCCTGCTCGTCAATTACGAGCTCGTCCTGCTCAACCTCTGAATCGCCCCACCCCTGGCACCCCCTAAACAACCATTAGTTTTCTATGGTTAATGAATAGGTGAAAACAGTCGATACAGGGGTAATCCATATACGCCGCAAAAAACACTATATAAACGGATGCGATAACCGAGCCCGATGATGCCGCCAGCCATAAAAACTCAAACAAATCACAACATCCCAGCCCGACGGTCACAGACACTATTAGGCAGCACACTGGAATTCATACCATTAACCAATCGCTCGTCTCTGCGTCAACGCTTTTTACTCTATCTGGGGTCTTTGTTCCTGCTGCTATCGATACTCGGCGGTGTTTCATATTACACCCTGCAGGTAACTGTCAATAATTTTGATGAGGCCATCAATCAGGAATTACTGTATCTACGCCAGCAAATCTATCTACGTGATCTGGTCTCCCTGACTAACAACCCGATTTACCATTATATTTTCTATGGCGACCAACAGGAGCAGTTGCTATACGCAGATATTCGTGATGAAGCCGACGACCTGTTCGAGGAAATTTTAGCAAACAATGAGTTATCCAGCACCCAACTGGAAATAGTCAGACAAAGCCAGAATGAATGGATTCTGGCAACAGCTACGGCCGAGAACATTTTTTCATCAAGCTATCCCATAGAAAAAAAGGTGGCGCGCGAATTACTGAACACATTCAGCAACCACACTGAAGGCACCATAGACGTTCTATACGAATCACACAATGTCAATCTGTATAACATCGAAGAGCTACGTACAGAAGCCAATTCCAATTTTCTGTTTACACAGACCATTACCATGACCGGTTTTATTACCGGCATCGTTACGTTTATTACGGCCATCATTGCCATGTTCCGCTTTGTGTTACAACCCGCGCGCAATTTGTTACACAGCATGGAGGAATTTGGCCGCGGTGAGATGCGACATCGAATCAAGGTTACATCCACGGATGAATTCGGGGCCCTGGCTGTAGGCTTCAATCGCATGGCGGAAAATCTGGAGCGTGACCAGGCGAAACTGGCCGAACTGGCCATACGCGACAGTCTGACGGGGCTGTATAATCGACGTGAATTTGAACGCCTGCTCAATGATGAAATCCACCGTTTTCGTCGCCATGGCCACCCGGTGTCTTTGCTGATTCTGGATTTAGATCACTTCAAACAGATCAATGACCGTTATGGCCACCAGGTTGGTGATGAGGCCTTACGTACAGTCGCCGGCCTGATCACCAATGAAAGTCGTACCGGTGATGTCATAGCCCGCTACGGCGGTGAAGAGCTGGCGGTTATCCTGCCTGAAACCGGGGCCGAAAATGCCGCCGCCCTGGCCGAACGTACCTGCCAGGCGATTGCCGAGTTCCCGATCATGATCTCACCTAAAGAAGCCATACCAATCACCGTCAGCATTGGTACAGCCACTGTACCTGATGATGCTCACACTGCCAGGGATCTGGTAACAGCAGCTGACCTTGCCATGTACGAAGCCAAACGAAATGGTCGCAATTGTGTCCGTGCAGCCTCACAAACCCCATCATCCGAATAATTCATAAGGATGGCTATATCCTTGCCAGGCCGCTTGGCAATTTATAGACTGGGTTTCATCATCAACGGGGGTCATTATGCAATCGGACGATATCAATATCCTCGACCATCAGCTTGCCTATCAGGGCTTTTTTAAACTGGAGCGTTACCACCTCAGGCACCGCTTGTTTAATGGTAACTGGAGCCAGCCACTAACCCGGGAACTGTTTGAACGAGGCCATGCCGCAGCCGTCCTGCCCTATGACCCGGATCGTGACGAAGTCATATTAATTGAACAATTTCGTGTTGGAGCCATTCACTCAGGTGCCAACGCCTGGCTGACTGAAATCGTCGCTGGCATCATTGAACCAGGCGAAACCGCCGAAGCGGTTGTCAGGCGTGAAGCAATAGAGGAATCCGGCTGCCCGCTACAGCAGCTGGAACCAATATGTGATTATTTTGTCAGCCCGGGCGGTACCTCTGAATGTATCAGCCTGTTCTGTGGCCGCGTCGACGCGACCCACGCCGGTGGTATTCATGGCCGTATTGACGAGGGAGAAGACATCCGTGTTTTCACAGTCCCGTTCATAGAGGCACAGACCATGATCAATGACGGACGCATCAATTCAGCCAGCCCTATTATGGCGATACAATGGCTAAGCCTGAATCGCGACAGACTCAAAACCCTGTGGCTATAAGCAGCCACTACTCAGCAAGCAAACTTCAGTCCGGCGAGCACAATCATCAGCTCACTGCCCATCTGCCGCTAACCATAGTGATATAATATGCGATTATGGCATCAATAACAGGCGCGTTGACACTGTCAATAAGATAGACACTATGAAGTTCTCGATAAACCCAGGAAAAAAAATGGCCCTGCTGGCCGCCATGCCCGGACTATATGAACAGAATTATGAGTCCCTGTTACGACTGATCCCCAACCTGCATGACATCCAACATGAAACCCGGCTGACACTGAATGACATCGAACACCTGAGCATCACCATTCGTGAGCAATGCCGCTATACAACGGTAATCGATATTGGGCATTTATTGAATAACTCACTACTGCCTGACCTTACCATGGCCATCCGCGTCTACCATGATGCCCGGATGGCCGAAGTCATTCGTTACCAATGCCACAGCCATTTCAAACCCAGCTACAATTATCCCAACGAAGAGATGTTACAACCCCTGGAAAAACGTCAAATCAACCTTTTCTTTGAAGACTGGCTCAAACATTGCATCACAATCTCGCATCAGCAACGGATGCAACAATCGGCAACATAAGCTCACTGAGCCAACAGCCCTTGTCCTGACAAGTTAATTAATGTGACTTTAATTACACAGGTCTACCATCCATTAGCCGATAAAATACTACAGGCCGCAAATACCGGTCCGGCCAGGTATTACATTAATATATACAGATACGGAGCATTAATATGAACAACCCTCTGGAAGATTTTCTGCAGCGAACCGCTGCTGAAGGCATCCATCACCCAACTGTCGAGATCGATCCGGATGATTCGCTCGGTCTTGACGCCTGGGGCAATGAATGGGAAGCAGTCCACGACAACGACAACAACGAACGTTAAACCCTCCTGAGCCAGACCCTCCCCCACAACATACACAGACATTCGCCCGAACCTTCTTTCCAGCAGGACACCCGGATGGAAAAAGGTTAGAATTAACACTATGTTATCTACTAGTTGCTACTCACTGCGCGCATTATTGATTATTGCCGTCAGTCTACTGTGGTGGCCAAATGCCTGGAGCAGCCATACTGAGTCTAAACGCCAGCTATTGGCCGGGGTGGAACTGTTTCGCTGGCAGGAATTTGGTGCAAACCAGGAACGATTATTGTCAGAACAGGGAGCACGAATTACGCTGCAAGGCAACTGGGATAACCTGATACCCGCCAATCGCCTTGGCCAAATCAACCTTATGGCCCGCGTCTATAGCGGCGACCTGAATTATGACGGCCAGACCCAATCGTTAACACCAGCACTCGACGGGATTTTTGTGGCCTCAAGGAGCCGTTATGATGGCCTGGATGCCGAATTACAGGCACTACACCCGCTCAAAAAACTTGATAATACCGCCCTGTTACTCAGCATCGGCTTTGACCTCTGGCGCCGCGATATACAGGACACTACTGATGCTCAGGGTAACCCTGTATCCGGCGCTATCGAAGACTACCAGTTACTATACACCCGCCTGGGACTACAAAAACAACACCACGCTGATTTCGGCAGCAGTAGAACCCGCATCGGCATTAAATATCCACTCCGGGTCGATGAACAGGCCAGCGGAATCGGCCCCACACTCCACCCCGGAAGCAAGTGGTCAGTATTTGCATCCTATCGCCTGAACCTGGCTAACCGCCGTCATACCATCATAGATATTTATTTTGACAGTCTGCGTTTTGCACCATCCCCGACAGTTACGGATCAATATGGTGATCCCTGGCTGCAACCGCAAAGCCAGCAGGACACGCTCGGCATCATGCTCGGCGTTCCATTCTAGGCACGCTCAGCACCAAGTCCTAAGTCCTGATTTAACCTTCCGGCGGGGTGATACGAGCGACCTTGATGGCATTGCCCGAACTCTGCACAATCTCGCAGATATAATCCTCAATCCGCACACTGGTTGCACCGTCAGGAATCGATTCCAGCGACTCAAGGATAAGGCCATTAAGCGTCTTCGGTCCAGCAACGGGTAATTCCCAATGCAGGGTACGATTCAGTTCACGAATATTGGCGCCACCATCTACCAGATAACTACCATCCTCCTGCAGATGAATATCACTGATCGTAGTATTGTAATCTGTCGTAAACTCGCCGACGATCTCCTCCAGGATATCTTCCAGCGCCACCAAGCCCTCGACCTCTCCGTATTCATCTACGACCAGAGCCACACGGCGTTTCTCCCGCTGAAACTTTAACAACTGGGTATTTAATGGTGTACCCTCAGGGACAAAATAGGGTTGATCAGCACTCGTAATCAAGGCATCCTGATCCAGTGATCCACTGGCCAGCAAAGGCAACACCTGCCGGGTATGCAACATACCAATGATGTTATTGATATCATCACGATAAAGCGGCAGATAACTGAAGCGACAGCGGGTCAACAATGTCACAATCTGATTCAGGTCATTCTGCAGGTCAATACCAACGATTTCGTTACGTGGAATCATGATATCGTCGACGGTAACTTTCTCCAGATCGAGGATATTGATCAGCATTTTCTGATGCCGTTTCGGAATCAATGTACCGGCCTCATCGACCACGGCCCGTAACTCCTCACTACTCAATTGCTGCATATCACCCTCTTCCGGGCTCAGCCCCATTGAACGCAGCATGGCATTCGCAATCGCATTAATCACCCACACCGCAGGATAAAACACCCACAACAACGGCAACAGGACAACAGCACCAGGAAAGGCAACACGCTCCGGATGGACCGCCGCCATAGTTTTGGGTCCAACCTCGGCAAAAATCAGAATTACCAATGTTAGAATGCCAGCCGCAATAGCAATCCATGCCTCGCCTAAATAACGCAGCGCAATAATCGTCGTAATCGAAGATGCGAGAATATTGACAAAATTATTGCCCAACAAAATGATGCCGATCAGGCGATCCGGACGCTCCAGCAAAGTCTGAACCCGTAAGGCCCCGTGGTGCCCACTTTTCACCAGATGCCGCAGACGATAACGATTGATACGCATCATTGCGGTCTCTGAAGCGGAGAAAAAAGCCGACAACAGAATCAGGAAAAAAAGACCTGAAACCAGCACTTCTATTGATATATCAGTCATTGTTGAAATTGAATATGGTCGAAAACTCGCAGGTTGGCAGCCGCCATGCCCCCCGGCTCAAACTGACAGTGCCTGCGGGTAGCTGCCATTACTGCCCCAGCATAACTTCTAGAACCAGCTTGCTGCCAATATAGGCCAGCAATAGCAATACAAACCCGCTCAGCGTGGAGCGAATCGCCATTTTCCCCCGCCAGCCAAACTGCCAACGCCCCCATAACAACACAGCAAATATCAACCAGGCCATAATTGACAGCACGGTCTTGTGGACCAGATGCTGGGCAAACATGTCTTCCAGAAAGGCAAAACCACTGAGTAACGACAGGCTCTGCAGGATAAAACCAACCACAAGCATCTGGAACAACAGGGTTTCCATCGTTTGCAAAGGCGGCAAAACCCGAATAAAACCACCCGGATGCTTATTATGTAAATGCCGGTCCTGAATCGCCAACAATACAGCCTGTATCGCGGCAATGGTAAAAACACTGTAACTCAGAACCGAAATAAGGATATGTATCTTAAGACTGAAGTTGTCACTGTCAACAAAGTGCTCGGTACTAAAACTGGCCTCCAGCAACAGCGTTATTGCAGCCAGGGGGAAAATCACGATCCCGAGATTTTCGACCGGGCGACTGAACATGGCCGCCAGCAATAACAGCGATATCAACCAGGCCAACAGCGACACGGCATTAAAAACACCAAAATTGAGCTCTGCCGCCCCTATAAAGTTCTGAAACAGGACCCCGGTATGCAAAACAAGTGCAACAATGATCAGGGCAAACAAGCCAGAGCGAGCCCCCGGACTCAACTGAATCCGGCTTGTTAACGACCTTAAGACAAGGGTTCCTGCCCCGATATAAGCCAAAAAGGCCAAAACACTAAATAACGAAACGTCCATAGGTGCCCGAAATTAACACAGATCATGGCATGATCGCATAACTGCACATGGCATTGAAGAGCTTTTTTTGATTTATCTTATTGAAGAACTGTGGAAAAATGACGATAAGGGGTTCATAGATACCCGAAAAGCGGGCATCATAGACGCCTTTGACTTGGCCCGCGAACTGCGGTCCCCAGGCAAGGACGAACATACGCGCTTAAGCGTAACAATAATAATATGGAGGGAACCGGTCAGGCAGCACCCTCGCCCGACCAGGCCAAATCGCATGAAGATTCGTATCCTTGGCTGCAGCGGCGGCATTGGTGGGCCGCTGCGCACCACATCGCTACTCATAGATGATGACATCCTGATTGATGCCGGAACGGGTATCAGCAGCCTGACACCGGATGAAATGGCCAGGATACGCCATATCTTTATCACCCACACCCATCTTGATCATATCGCCTGTCTGCCCCTGATGGTGGACAGTATTTTCGACCAAATCAGCGAACCCATTGTTATTCATGCCCAGCAATTGTCTATAGATGCCTTGAAGAACAATATTTTCAACTGGGCCATCTGGCCCAATTTCGCCGAACTGCCCACCATGCAAGCCCCGGTTATTCGTTATGAACCCTTACAGCCCGGTGAAACGCGCACTATCGATGGCCGTACCTTTGAGTCTATCCCGGTCAACCATATCGTACCTACCGTTGCCTATCGGGTTTCCAACAACAAAACGGCCATCGCCTACAGTGGCGACACCACAACCAATGACACGCTTTGGGAGGCACTCAACGCCCATGATCGCCTCGATTTACTGCTAATTGAGGTGGCCTTTGGCAACCACCTGGAAGAATTGTGTAAACGTGCCCGCCATTATTCACCCAACCTGCTCGCCCTGGACCTGAAAAAATTAAAGCACCAGCCACCTATCTGCATAACCCATAACAAACCCGGCGAAGAAGACACCATCAGTGCCGAATGCCGCAGCGCCATTACCGATCGCCCGCTGACCTTCCTGCATGGTGACGAACTCTATAAGTTCTAACCTGAGGCACCCGCCTTATCTGGCAATCAGCACGGGCACCCACACGCAACCAAAAACCAGCCTTCGATATTTCGATCCACGGGTCCAGCGTGTATCATTAACACACATTCATAACCCTGCTGAAATAATCACATGTTTGATACGCTAACCGATCGCCTGGGCCAGACCCTAAAAAATCTACGCGGCCAGGGACGTCTGACCGAAAACAACATCAAGGATGCCCTGCGGGAGGTACGCATGGCCCTGCTCGAAGCCGATGTCGCCCTGCCCGTCGTGCGGGATTTTATCGCCAGCGTCCAGCAACGTGCCATTGGCCAGGAAGTCATCCAGAGCCTGACACCGGGACAGGCCCTGATCAAGGTCGTTCAGGATGAAATGACCGCCGTCATGGGTGAGACCTGCGCCGAGCTTGATCTGAATGCCCAACCACCGGTGGTTATCCTCATGGCAGGACTACAGGGCGCCGGTAAAACTACAACCACGGCCAAACTGGCACGCTGGTTACAGGAAAAGGCTAAAAAGACTGTCCTACTCACCAGCGCCGATATCTATCGTCCAGCAGCCATCGCCCAGCTCGAGACACTGGCCGGCGAGGTCGGCGCCCGCTTCCATCCCAGCAGCACCGATCAGGATCCGGTTGCCATCGCCACAAGCGCCATTGACTATGCCCGCAAACAGTTTATCGACGTTGTTATTGTCGATACTGCCGGCCGCCTGCATATCGACACTGAGATGATGGCCGAAATCAAACGCCTGCATGACACAGTCAAACCCGTGGAAACCCTGTTTGTCGTCGATAGCATGACCGGTCAGGACGCCGCCAACACGGCCAGGGTTTTTAATGAAACCCTGGCCCTAACCGGCGTTATCCTGACCAAGACCGATGGTGATGCCCGAGGCGGTGCAGCCCTCTCAGTGCGCCATATCACGGGCAAACCCATCAAGTTTATCGGTGTCGGCGAAAAAACAGAGGCGCTTGAAGCCTTTCACCCTGATCGAATTGCCTCACGCATCCTCGGCATGGGAGACATCCTCAGCCTGGTCGAAGAGGCCGAAAGCAAGATTGACCGTGACAAGGCCGAAAAGCTGGCCAAAAAAATCAAAAAGGGCAAGGGATTTGACCTGGCCGATTTTCGCGACCAATTACAACAAATGCGCAATATGGGCGGTATCGGCAACCTGCTCGACAAGCTGCCGGGCATGGGACAATTGCCCGAAGGTGCACTCAACCAGGTTAATGACAAACAATTCATTCACATGGAAGCCATCGTCAATTCCATGACCCCCCATGAACGCAGCTTTCCTGACATCATCAAGGCTTCACGGAAACGCCGTATCGCCGCCGGCGCCGGCGTTCAGGTTCAAGACGTCAACCGGATGCTCAAACAGTTCGCACAAATGCAGAAAATGATGAAAAAGGCATCCAAGGGCGGACTGGGGCGCATGATGAAGGGCATGAAAGGCCAGCTCCCTTTCTAGGGAACCATCAAAAATTGTTCGGAAATGACATTTTTGAGGCCAATCGAGAATTTATCCGCAGACAAGGCTTTCATTTTTTGCCAATTCGCGTAAAATGTGACGGTTTCACCGACCGAGTTTTTTTGAGGAAACCGATGGTAAGTATACGATTATCAAGAAGCGGCGCCAAAAAGCGTCCGTTTTACCACATTGTGGTCACAGACAGCCGCAACTCGCGCGATGGCCGTTTCATTGAGCGCCTGGGATTTTTTAACCCGGGAGCCAAAGGCCAGGAAGTGCGCCTGAAGCTTGAGCAGGAACGCATCGATCACTGGACTGGACTGGGAGCGCAGCTATCATCTCGCGTTGCCAGCCTGATCAAACAACAGCAGGCTGCCTGAGCCGTCCGCTAGTTGCACCGGGTGGATTTGTCAGCGTCACACCCTGGCAGACATCAGGATAAACATACTGTCGAGACAGGACCGGATACCATCATGATCGCGCGCGATGAGATTGTGCTGCTGGGTCATATTGCGGGCCTGCATGGTGTCCAGGGGTGGGTCAAGGTGTTTTCAGACACCGACCCGCGCGATAACATTCTAAGCTACACACCCTGGCTGATTCGCCAGGCAGGCAAAGAATGGCGCCCAATAACAGTGACCGCCGGACGTAAACAGGGTAAGGGCATCGTCGCCCACCTGCAGGGGTGCGATGATCGCGAGGCGGCCCGCCTGCTGATGGGAAGTGAAATAGCCATTTACCGCCAGCAAATGGCGGCACTGGCAAAAGATGAATATTACTGGGCCGATTTACAGGGCCTGAGGGTCGAAACGATGACGGGCCAGAAACTGGGCATCGTAGACCACTTATTCAACACCGGCGCCAATGATGTGCTGGTGGTCTCGGGTGAACGGGAGCGACTGATACCGTTCATACAGGGGCAAACGGTTATCAATATTGACCTGCAGGCAGGCACCCTGCAAGTTGATTGGGATCCGGAATTTTAGGGATGCGTATTAACGTTATCACACTGCATCCGGACATGTTTAAGGCCCTGACCAACGAGGGCGTAACCGGCAGAGCCATCAAACAGGGCCTGCTGGAACTGGTTTTATGGAATCCTCGTGATTTTACCGGGGACAAACATCGCACTGTCGATGACCGACCCTACGGTGGCGGACCCGGCATGGTGATGATGGTTGAGCCACTGCGTCAGGCCATTAACGCGGCCCGACAGGACAGTCGCCAGGCCGCGCGGGTGATATACCTGTCGCCACAGGGGCAACGCTTTGAGCAGCAAACAGCCAAACGAATACTGGCTGATGATCGGGATCTGATCCTGATTGCGGGGCGTTATGAAGGCATCGATCAACGACTGATCGACTCTGAAGTCGATGAAGAACTGTCGATCGGTGATTTTGTCCTGAGTGGTGGTGAGCTGGCGGCCATGGTTATTCTCGATGCGCTGACCCGACTGGTGCCAGGGGCACTGGGACATGATGAGTCAGCAGCACAGGACTCGTTTGCGGATGGCCTGCTGGATTGCCCGCATTATACGCGGCCGGAGCACCTGGGCAATATGGCGGTACCGGCACCGTTGTTGAGCGGCGATCATGCCGCCATTCAACGCTGGCGGGATAAACAGGCATTAGGCAGAACATGGCAAAAACGCCCTGACCTGCTGGAAAAAAGATTATTAAGCGCCGAGCAACAGCAGCTGCTCGACGAGTTTAAACTGGAACACAACACAACTAATTAACACCCCGGATCTGCTGGTCACGGCACCCGGAAAACTGCATAGCTGGAGACAAACATGAGCAATATAATTAAACAGCTCGAAGCCGAGCAAATGAACCGTGAAGTACCCGACTTCGCTCCCGGCGACACCATTGAGGTCAAGGTTCGAGTCAAAGAAGGAACCCGCGAGCGTCTGCAGGCCTTCTCCGGCGTTGTGATCGCGAAGCGTAACCGCGGCCTGAACTCTGCTTTTACTGTCCGCAAGATGTCACACGGTGAAGGTGTTGAGCGTGTTTTCCAGACCTACAGCCCCAGCATCGAGAGCATCAGCGTGACCCGTCGCGGTGATGTACGGCGCGCCAAACTTTACTATCTGCGCGGTCTGACAGGTAAAGCGGCTCGCATCAAGGAAAAGCTCAAAAGCAAATAATACGGCCACCTGAAAACCGGCACCAGCAAAAGCCGACCCGGCCGCCGGGTCGGCTTTTTTCATGTCAGCCGCAACAATAGAATCTCTGTTTCACCCTCCAGCGAAAGCGGCTATGCTAAGCCCTATATACCCAAGCTGCCCGCCAGGGCAGACGCCATCACAAACAGGAGGGTTATGCCATGCCCCTAACCAGCCTCAGCCAGTACACCGTACAACAACAACCGCCAACCCTGTTCGATGCCATCTTCGACACACCGCTGCCATCGTGCAAAATCGGCGCCCGCTGTAATCAGCAGGGCATTACCTGCCTGCGTTTTCTGCCGGGGCAAGCCGCAGCTCACGCGCCCCCGCCAGAGCACCCGCAGCACACCATGCTCGAACAACTAAACACCCAACTACTGGACTACCTGAACAAACCGGGAGTGCTGTTTTCACTGCCACTGGCCGCAACAGGCACCGCCTTCCAACACCGCGTCTGGCATGTTATCGCTGCCATACCTTATGGCGAAACCCGTAGCTATGGCCAGCTGGCCCAGCAACTGGGCAGCTCCGCACGCGCTATCGGCGGCGCCTGTCGTGCCAACCCGCTCCCCCTGCTGGTACCGTGTCATCGCGTCATCGCCGCCGATGGCCGTAACGGCGGTTTCCTGGGGCAAACAGCCGCCAACAAAAGTGCCGCCAGCATTAAACAGTGGTTATTACACCATGAAGCGAGGAGCATACCCGGATATGCACCACAGCACTGAAATCAGCCCGGAATATGACCCGGCGGACTTGATCAATCGTTTCATCGATGCATTGTGGATGGAGCACGGCCTGAGCCGGAATACATTGAGCGCCTATCGTAGCGACCTGAGTGGATTGAGTCGCTGGCTCCAGCCACAAGCCTTGCACACTGCCGGCCAGGCAGAACTCCAGGCCTACCTGGCAACCCGCAACAGTCGCAGCGCCGCCCGTTTATTATCGACACTGCGACGATTCTACCGTTATCTGCTGCGCGAACGTCTGATCGATACCGACCCCAGCGCCCGTATCGCAGCTCCCAGGCTAGGCCGCCCACTACCCAAAACATTAACCGAAACCGACGTCGAAAAATTGCTCGACAGCCCGGATACCAACACCCGCCTCGGCCTGCGTGACCGGGCCATGCTCGAAACCCTGTATGCGACCGGACTCCGTGTATCTGAACTGGTATCACTGGAACTGGGCCAGATGAACTTGCGCCAGGGATTGTTGCGCATCACCGGCAAAGGCAACAAGGAACGACTGGTTCCCCTGGGAGAAGAGGCATTAATGTGGTTACAACGCTACCAGGACAGCGCCAGGCAGGAACTGCTGCAACAACGGCAAAGTCAGGATCTATTCATTACCCGGCGCGGAGCTGCTATGACCCGCCATGCATTCTGGCACCTGATAAAACGTTACGCCAGCCGCAGCGGTATTAGCAAAGACCTGTCACCCCACGTATTACGCCATGCCTTTGCCACCCACCTCCTGAATCATGGCGCCGACCTGCGTGTATTACAGATGCTGCTTGGCCACAGCGACTTATCCACCACCCAGATCTATACCCATGTCGCCCGCGCCCGCCTCAAGGAGATGCATGCCCAGCATCACCCCCGCGGCTGAAAACACAAATCTCGAATCGCCACCAGCATTCATCTGTTATACTTATCCTTTTTGAATGATGCATTAAACATGAACATAACTTCCCGTAAAAAAACATCTCTCCAGGCCCTGATAATTGCGGCATTGTTTCTGATCATTACCGGTCTGCCCACCATCGCGGCGACGCCAGACGCGGCCAGAACTGACAATCATGCCGCCCCGGACGCCATCAAACAAACCCTGCTGCGCATTATTCCCGGTCGCCAACCCGACACCATTACCCTTTCTGCATTACCGGGCATCTATGAAGTGATGTATGGTAGCGACATCTTCTACCTGACCGCAGATGGCAAACACCTGCTACAGGGCGACATCTATGACATGGACCGTCAGATCAATCTCACCGAAGGTAAACGTGCTATAGGCCGTGCCAGCGTCATTGAAGGTATTGACCCGGCAACAATGATCACCTTCAAACCGGCCAAAACCAGCTATGTCGTCAACATCTTCACCGACATTGATTGTGGCTACTGCCGTAAGTTACATAGCGAGATCGACAGCTATCTGGCCCGGGGCATCGAGATCCGTTATCTGGCCTATCCTCGTAGCGGCGCCAACACCCGCTCCTACTTCAAGGCGGTATCGGCCTGGTGCGCCGATGATCGCCAGCAGGCATTGACCATCGCTAAATCCGGCACCGACATCGAAAACAAGAGCTGTGTTAACCCGGTAGATCAACATATGGCCGCCGCCAACCAACTCGGCATCACCGGCACCCCAACCCTGATTTTAGCCAACGGCAACATGTTACCAGGCTATATTCCTGCCGACCGCCTCGAACAATACCTCCTCAACCAGCAATAACTCACAGCCCTCCTGCCGTAGTCACTGCCAGGCTGGTGGGAGCGAGCTCTGGACAGCCATTAAAAGCCATGCCAAACTTGTCGTTATAGTACGGTATCAGGCGTCCCCCCTGCGCCCACAATCGATACAACTATCGGGGTCAACAATAAAAATAAAAGCCGCAAACTGATATGAAGACAATCCTGACATCCATCATAATTTTCGGCCTGTTACTCTCATCATTCACCAGCAGTGCCGAAGAAAACCGTCTGGTCAGCTCCACCCGCCAGAATCAGACCATGTATGTTGATGACCAGCTATGGATCACGGTACGCACCGAACCCATGGGCAGTGCCGATAAGGTTGCCGTCATCAAGAGTGGCACCAAGATGCGCGTTCTCAGCTATGAAGAGGGCGCCGACTATGCCAGGGTTGTCACCGAGAATAATCATACCGGCTGGGTATTATATCGCTATCTAACCGCGGAGCCGGTTGCTTCGATCCACCTGGCCAGGGCAGAAACAGAAGTCGCACGCCTGCAGGAAAAAAACGAACAGCTCAAGGAATCTTTAAATAAACTGAAGGCTGAGAAACAGGAGCTGGATAAGCATGCCCGCGAACTGGATAAAAACAATAAAACCCTGAATGAGGATTTAAAAGAAATTTCCCTGATCAGTAGCGATGCAGTACAAACTCATCAACAAAAGCTCCTATTGCAACAACAACTGGACGATCAGAAGACACGTAGCAACAAGCTGGATGAAGAAAACGGCGCACTTCGCGCCCGTTTGATGATGTTTACCATCGGTGCCGCAATTATCGGACTACTGGCAGGTCTTTTTGTGGGTACGATACCGCTGCGCCGCGATAGACGCTGGCGCAGCATGCCGTGATAGTTTATCGCCTTATTTAATTTCCAACAGCTCGATATCGAAAACCAGCGTCTCATTCGGACCAATCGCGCCACCCGTACCCTGTGGGCCATAGGCCAGACTGGCAGGAATCACTACCTGCCACTTGGAACCAGTCGGCATCAGCGGCAAAATCTCCTGCCAACCCTCAATCACGGCATTAACCGCAAAGGTCGCTGGCTGACCACGTTTATATGAACTATCAAACTCAGTACCATCTATCAAGGTGCCTCGGTAATGTACAACCACGGTATCTTCTTCGCCCGGCTTCTTACCCGAACCCTTGGTGATTACCTTATATTGCAGACCATTTTCCAGCGCCTTCACACCCTTCTGCTTCCTGAACTCACTCTCAAAGGCCTGACCTTTTTTCAGATTAGTCTCGCCAACGGCCTGCATTTCCCTGGCCTTTTTTTCCTGAAAAACCTGAAAAGCCGCCTGCATCTGCTCCGGTGTCAAACGCAACGGTGACCTGGACAACACATCGCTTATAGCCAGACCAATAACCTGCGCATCAACATCCAGACCATCACGCTGCAGACTGCCACCAATCTGCACTCCGATGGCATAACTGAAGCGCTGCTTATCCGTAGCCAGATTCGCATCAGCCGCCTCGGCCGTCGTTGCCACAAACATCACCATCATCATCAGGCTACCCATCAAACTCAGCACGCGTACGGTCATTCTTCCCATCTCCAAATAAATAAAGCGCCCATCATCCCATAGTGCGGCCTTCCGGGCAAACACCACACCATATCAGCCGGGTAAAATCTGACCTATAATAACGGCATGAAAAATCCTCTGGAAGATCCCC
>Ga0316190_10000816_pt1 | contig 22152 bp, 17 predicted proteins | sample Eddworburrow2_MG_FD_204929 | JGI IMG/M metagenome (GOLD analysis project Ga0316190, IMG submission 204929) | Coastal sediment microbial communities from Maine, United States - Eddy worm burrow 2 | ecosystem: Environmental > Aquatic > Marine > Coastal > Sediment | place: USA: Maine | collected... | reverse complement strand
AACTTCGGGGACTGTCGAGGTCACTGGCCGGGTCACGGCGCTCATCGAAGTCGGTGCAGGATTCCACCCGGAAATCAGCGGCCGCGAGAACGTCGTCATCAACGGCATGTTGCTCGGCCTCGGCAGGGGCGAGATCGAAGAGCGGATGCAGGAGATCGTTGATTTCGCTGATATCGGTCCCTTCATCGACCAACCGGTGAAGATCTACTCGTCGGGAATGTACGTGCGGCTCGGCTTTGCAGTGGCGGTGGCGGCGGATCCGGATATTCTCCTCATCGATGAAGTGTTGGCGGTTGGTGACGAGGCCTTCACCCGTCGATGTCTGGATCGTCTGGCGCGTATGCGGCAGCGAGGCGTGACCATGGTCCTTGTCTCTCACGACCTTGATCTCGTGACCAGTTTTGCCGATCGTGCCCTGTATTTGGACCGGGGCAGGATCATCACCGAGGGCCCGGCCGACGCGGTGGTAGCACGGTATCGCAGCGACGCCGCCGGAGGCTCCAGCCGCGATGACCCACAACAGCCGGCCCGAGAGGACGGCGACAAAACAAGGTGGGGCAATGGTGACGTCGAAATTGACGGGGTCGAGCTCCTTGTTGGGGAGAAAGGGTCACGACTGGTACCGGGTGGCAGCCCCTGCTGCCTCTGTATTCGGTATTCAGTCCACAAACCGACGGAGGATTTCGTCTTCGGTGTCGCCTGGCACCGGTCGGATGGCACCCAGGTCAGTGGTCACAACACCGATCTTGCGGGTTTCGATCCGCTACGCTTAGAGATGGATGGCGAGGTGTGTTGCGAGTATGATTCGTTGCAACTTGCCCCCGGTGAGTACCTGGTAGATGTGGCCATCCATGCGCGCAACGGCCTCGCCTACGATTATTGGTGCGATGCCCTCAAGGTGCGAGTGACATCCGAGGTGGAGTGGCCCGGGGTGTGGTCGCCGCCCCATCGCTGGCGTTCAACCGGCCCCGAGTGGAGAATAGGCGACGAATTCCGACGCGCGACATCAATAGAACATGATGAATGACATTTTTCGGGACCGCCGCGGACCTCAACTGACGTAGAACGTCATTTTCGAGGGCGAAACAAGCCGGAAAAGGCTGGCATGACCCTTGCAAAAGACCTGCTTCGTAAAAGGAGGCAGCATTATGCGCAAGAACCGTGGTTTCACTTTGATCGAACTTCTCATCGTGGTTGCGATTATCGGCATCATCGCCGCGATCGCGATCCCCAACCTTCTGAACGCCATTAACCGTGGTCGTCAGAAGAGGTCGATGGCGGACATCCGCACAATTGGTACGGCGGTCGAGGCCTACGCGGTGGATATGGCGTTCTACCCGACGTTCACTGAAGGTCCGATGGTCACCGGTGCCACGATCCTGGGAAATCTCGAGCCGACCTATGTCAAGACGGTGCCCCGTGAAGACGGTTGGCGGACGCCGTTCTATGCAGTGTCCGTATCCCGCTTCTACACCCTGGGATCGGCTGCGCGGGACAAGGTGATCGGTGCCCTGGGTAGCTATGGGCCGGCGATCACGTCGGACATGGACTGCGACATCATTTATTCGAACGGTAGCTTCGTCCAGTACCCCGAAGGTGTTCAGGACGACGGTTGATCTGATCTTGATCCGCCTTTCAAGTTCAGCTGGGGGCACTTCGGTGCCCCCTTTTTTTGTCTTGCTCTGACAGAATTGTCGCGCGGTAAGATAATGGGGTGATCACCGCCTTATATTTCACGCGCATTTCTCATCGAATCCCGATACCTCAGGGTCGTTTCCTGTGACTCCTCAAGAGGTATCGATCGGGACGGTGAAATGGTCGGACAGGGAGCTTGGGAGCTCCGAAGATCGGCGCGCTGTCATCGCCCAGGCGACCCTCCTCAGTCTTGCCGGGTGGTGTGTCTGGCGCCCCATCGAGACCTTCCCCTCTTCCGCCATCTTGGTGGCGGCGGCCGTTCTCGGTCTGGCGGTATGGGGTTGGCGGCGCACACCGAAACGCTCGAATCCGTGGTTGATAACCTGCACGGCCGGCGTCGCTCTGGCGGCCTCGGGGGTGGCCGGCTGGGATCCCGCATCAGGGATCAACGAGATCACCATACTCATGGCGGCCGTTATGCTGATGTGGCTGGCGTCGCGAGTATCTCCACCAGAGCGGTGGCCGGCGCTGCTCGCGTTGGTGATTTCGACACTCGCCTTCTGGGGTCTGTGGCAAGTGGCCGGTGGCATGGATGAGGCGGCCTCTTCAGTTGGACAGCTCCCAATCGGAATCCAGACAGCCGCTGCGGAACGCCTGACCAGCGGACGCGCCTTCGCGTCGCAACTCCTGCCCTCGCATCTCGCGGTCCTCTTGGCCACCGCCTTACCCTTGCTCCTGTGGCGGCTTCGGCTTCGTTGGTCCGCGCTGCCGTGGGTGGTGGGCTCGGTCCTCTGTGTGGTTGGGCTGGTGCTGACCAGGTCGCCGGTCGGGGCCGCGCTCGCCCTCTGCGCGTGCGGCGTGTTGGCAGCTGGTCGGAAAAAGCGATTGTTGCTTCTTGTCGCTTTGGTGCTGGTTCCCGTGCTGGTTGCGGTAATTGTGGGTCGGGGAGATGTCATCGAGCTCGAGCCGGTGCAGCTCCGTCTCGACAACTGGCGGATGGCGATTTGGGTGTGGTCGACGGCACCTGCGGCGGGGGTCGGCGTCGGGGGATTTGCACAGGCGGCCCAGGCGGTTCCCTTCGAGGTTGGCAACCGTCCCCGCCACGCTCATTCGCTGCCGCTCGAATTGCTGGCCGAGCTCGGTCCGATCGGCCTATTGGCGGTTGTTTTTGCAGGCCTCGCGCTGTGGCGGCTTCTGTGCAGACTGTGGCTGAAATGCCCCGAGTTCGCGGTGGCATTAGCGGTCATTCCAGTCCACAATCTGGTCGACTTCTCGTTCTTCGGGTCCGGCATCACCCTGACCTGGGCTGTACTCGTTGGATGGGCGATGGCCTTCGTGAACACATCGTCCAAGCCTGAGCCAGTGCCGGTTCGAGGTAGGGTCGTTTTTGTGGCTGCCGTCGCCGGGGTTCTGGCCGCTACGATCCTCCACGTCACCTCGCTCATGGTCGAGGAATCAGCGTTAGAGAGGATAACTCCTTCCGAGAGATTGGATGGGGCGCTCGAGGCGAGGCGGCTGGCGCCGTGGCGGGTCGATCCGCTCGGTCTCGTTGCGGCTGCTGCGTTGGAGACTGGCGATCCGCAACGAATCTCAGAAGCGCGTGCAGAGCTCGATCGTGGCCGCTGGTTGCGGCCACATTCGGCAGCCCTGGCTGGTCTTCGTGCGGAGTTGGCGATTGCCGGTGGTATGGCGCCGACCGCGGTTTCAGAGGCCTGGATCTCGACATTCGAACAGCCGTCAGACGAGGCGCGTGCCGAGAACCTCGAGAGCCTTCTCGCCCGTCTCCATTCCGGAGTCGAAGATGACGATTCGTGAGGGCTCTGTCGTGGCCGCCGCCTCGGTGGTCGCGTTAGCGGCGATCCTTGGCGGTGCTTTCTATCCGGGGCCTCGAGTCGTGATTGGTGTTTTGCTGGCGGTTTCGCTGGGTTGGTCGGTTGCGGTAAGGCGAGGGCAGCTGGTGTCAGAGGAGTGGGTGGCCCTTGGCTTTGTCGTGTGGGGTGTCGTATCGGCGGCGCTGGCGGCTGCCGCACCTCTTGCCGCGCGGGAGGCTGTAACGGTATGGATGGTGACCTGGGGGCTGTGGATCGTGGCCCGGCGGGCTCGTGAATCAAACGCGCAGGCGGGCTTGCTCATCCTCACGGCTGCCGCGGTGATCCTGGCCGTCGGGGTGATGCTCGAGGCGGTGGGATTGGGAGGCCTGCGGGTCGGAGGGCTGCTCGAAAACCCCAACGTCACCGCTTCCTTGCTCGTGGTTTTGCTGCCGGCGGTTTTCGTCATCGAAGGCCGGCAACAGTGGCGTTTTGCAGCTGCGGCGGTATTGACTCTGGGAATTGTGCTCACCGGGTCCCGGGCAGGGCTGCTGGCGATGCTTGCAGTTGTAGCGGTTGTTCTGCCCAGGGGAAGACCGAAAGTAGTTGGTCTCTTGACCGGCGGTGTCGGGGTTATGGCTGTTCTCGTGTGGCGCTTCGTCCACCAACCAGACATCCTTGCCTGGTTTCGGCCCGCCATCTGGTCAGCGGTGCTGCGGCTGTGGGCCTCCCACCCGTTGTGCGGGGTTGGTCCGGGAGGGCTGGTAGATGCTGCCGGTCCCCAGCGCTTGTTTCACGCCGATCACGTGGGACAACGACAATTCCTGATAGCCTACGCCGAATCGAGTCCGCTTGCGGTGTTGGTGCAGACAGGCTTGGTGGGCGTTCTCATCGCATTCGTCGTCCTATTGATCTGGTGGCGGCGAAACTATGGGAATCGACGAATGTCTCGGACCCTGACCGCTACGATGGCGGCGATGGCGGTCATGTGTACCTTTCACGACCTGCTGACTATGGACGTGGTTCTGTGGTGGTGGGCGCTTAGCATCGGACTGTTGGAAGCGAACTCCGACCCGTCAACCCCAACAAATGGCCTGTCAATCTCCTCGGCGAGCGGGCGGACCATTGTCGGTATAACGTTTTCGTTCGTTGTTCTCTGGGGAGTGGTGCAGCCCGCCTGGGCTCGATGGATATGGCATTCCGAAAGACCGGACCATGTCACAGCGGCACGGACGTTGAGGGCCGAACCATGGTTTGACGCACCCCTTGAGTGGCGAGCGCGGGAACTCCTGAAACAGAGTCATTGGAATTGGGAAACTGTCGCGGAGGCGATTGCAGTCAGCGGCGAAGCGGTCCGTATTCATCCGGGCGCTGCCCGCCTATGGTCGATCCGTGCCACGGTCCACGCTCGGGTCGTGGCGGAATTCGGTCCCTGGCCGGACGGCGTTGAGGGTGCGCGAGAAAGCTTTGCCCGAGCGGTTGAACTCGAACCGCACCAGCCGTGGTCGTTGCTCGAGTGGGCACGGCTCGAACGCAACCTCGGTCACACGGCGGATGCAGTCAATCTGGTTCAACGAGCACTCGATGAGGAACCGCACACGGTGCGGGCGCGGCTCTTTCTGGCTCGACTCGAGCTCGATCGCGGAGAGGTGGAAGCGGCGCGCAAGGCCTACGATGCTGCCGTGGAGTCGGCACGCCTCCGGACTCGCCTCGGCCTCAATGCTTACGAGCGTGAGCTGCTGGGTGCGCCGGCGTGGCAGTTCCGCGAGCTCGAGGGGGCGCTCCGTTGAAGAGAGCGGATCTTGCCGGGCTGTGGTGGGTACCGCTGCTGCTGGGACTGGCGCCACTCCTGGGTTGGATGCCTGCCCATCGCGATCTCATTGACTTCTTTGCACCCATGCGTGGTCTGACCGCGGAGTTGATCGGGGCCGGTGTCAGGCCGTGGATCAACCTCGCCAACGGCTGCGGCGAGGCGTGGTTTGCGAACCCTGAAACCGCGGTCCTCTACCCGCCAAGCTGGTTGCATCTGGTCTTTCCTGGGTCATGGGCTTTGACGGTGGAGATTGCTCTTCATCTCGCTCTGTGGTCCCTCGGGGTGGGGTTGGTGGCGCGGGAGTTGGGAGCGAGCCGTGAGGGACGCACATTTGCTGAGGTCACGGCCTGGTCGGCAGGCCCGGTGCTGGTTACGGTCGGCGTGCTCAACAATCTCGAAACCCTGACCTGGCTGCCGTGGATGGTACTTGCCGCACGCCTCGAGGACCGGAGATCGATGCCGCTACTGGCTGCGGCCACGGCTCTCGGCTGGCTTGGAGGCGAGCCGCAGGTGTGGGCGATGGGAGTGGTTCTGGTCATCGCCGTCGCTCGCCGACGCGCCCAGGCGTTGATGGGTATCAGCCTCGGCGTAGCTGTAATTGCAGTCCAGCTGGTGCCGTTTCTTGCGTGGGTTGCTGAGGGCGACCGTGGGCCGGCGGCGTCCTGGCTTCTGCGAGGAGCACTGACTCCGGTCGATTGGGGCGGAGTTCTGGTTCCGGGGCTGTTTTCGACAGCGGGTCGAATGGTCTATGCCGAAAGCCTTTTTCTAGGCGCTCCGGTGCTGGTATGCGCGTTGCTCGGAGGCTGGCGGCGGCGATGGTTGTTGGGCGTGGCCGCGGTCTTCGCGTTGCTCGCGACCCTTCCAGAGATTGGTGGCGGCCGGCTCTTCGTGATCCTTACCGGTGGTCTGGTCCGCTACCCATCGCGTTTCGCCCTGATCGGCCTCGCCCTCCTTTTGCCACTCGCGGGGAGAGGCGCCGACGACTGGCTCGAGGGTCGTGGGAGGTGGCTGGCGGTGGTTGCTTCTGGTCTGACCCTCCTGGTCTGCGTCGTGAGTCTTCATCCCTGGCGCTGGTGGGTCGCCGGCGCCCCCGCACTTTTGATGCTCATCGTGGCTCTGGTGCCTGCCCGGCGTCCCCTGCGGGCGGCCGCGTTGGTTGCCGGTTTCGCCGGGATGGCGGTGGCCGGTCTGCCGCTGATCGGACTGCGCCCGGTCAGTGAGATTCGTGCCGCGCAGCCAACCTGGCCCGAAGCGGTCGGCGGCGGACGCGTCTACGTCCCGACACCGGCCGAGGACGTCATGCCGTGGCTCGCCTCGGGCCTTGACGCGCGTCGTCTCTGGCCTGTCGGCTATCTCAATCTCGAAGAGGGTTTGACGCTGACACGGACCGACGCGCCGGTGGCCAACCGGCGGCTGGCGTCGCACATCTCAATCACCGACGAGGGGCCGGTCAAGAGGTGGTGGCTCGATGCACTGGCCGCTGAGTGGATCATCCTGCCGATGGGTCAAGGTCTTCCAAGTGGCATGGAAGAGGTTGCCAGCCGTCGCGGAATGCGTCTTCTCCGGAACCACGATGCGATGCCCGTGATATGGCTCTCGGATCAGCCACCCAATCCCGACGAGTTGGGGAGCCGTGTCGGCGAGGTGACGGAACAGATGCTGAATGGGAGCACTTGTTCGGTGACCGTCTCAACGCCAACCGAAGGTTGGTTAACGCTTTCTCTGGCACCCGTCAACGGTTGGCGGTGGGATCTCGACGGGAATTCGGTCGAGCTCGAGCAGGGGCCGGGAATTATCCAGTACTTGCGGGTGGCGGCGGGGGATCACCGCCTCGAAGGCCGTTACCGGCCGCCGCTGCACAGGTGGACAACCGTCTTCAGCGGGTGCGCTGTGTTGGTGGTTCTTGCCGGGCTGGCGAGTCGACGGCAGGACACATGAAACGGACCGTTTCGGCCCGCTGGTTGATAATGTCGATTTCGTTGGCGGCCGGTGTGCTTGCCCTTGCCGGAGCCTGGCTGCGGCCGGTGTGGCACGACGAGCTCTACACCCTTGCGCTTGCCCGGTTTCCGGTCGGCGAGTTGGTGGCGGCGCTGGTGGTGGACTCCGGGCCTCCCCTTCACTACCTCCTATGTCACCTCCTCTTCGTACTAGTGGGCTGGCAGGAGGGCTCGATGCTCGGCACCCTGTTGGTGCGGCTACCATCGGTGTTCGCGTTTGCGTTCATTCCGTGGGTGGTGTGGAAGGCGCGTCCCGTCGCCGACCGGAGCGGGATTTGGGGCCCGTTGCTGGTCGTTGCCTGGTTGCCACTCCTTTACTTCGGCACCGAGGCGAGAGCGTATGCCCTTCTCGCCCTCGTCAACGCACTTCTATGGGTCCGCGGTCCAGAGTGGATTGAGAGTGGTCGCCGGGGGACCATATGCTTCGCGGTCCTAGCTGCGTGCCTTCCGCTACTCCACTACACGGGCTTCGTGAGCTTTCTTCTTCTGCCGGCGATCGTGTTTTTCGTGGCCCGTCAGCGGCGACTTGCTCTCCTACTTGCGCTTGCTCTGGCGGCCCTGCCTACCCTGGCGTGGATGCCGGTGATGCTCGGCGCGCCTGCTGATTCCATGGGTTGGGTGACGACCGCAGCGGGGCCCGGGAGGCCCGGCCTCGCTACGGTCAAGGTGCTCGCGCCGGCAGGCCCCTTCCCCGCCCTCTTCGAGACGTCCGGTTTGCTGGTGCCGCAGTGGATGTCGGTTTTGATATTCATTGCCCTAATTGGAGGCGCGTTCTCGGGCGCCGTGGGCCTATGGCGAAACCAGGAGGCAGAGGACGTCGATGTGCAAGCCGCGATCCGTTTCGTGATCGCGTTGCTGCCAGTCGTCGGCATAGGGTTGCTAGCCCTTGGTGGCGTTCCGGTCTACTTCGCTGGCCGCACCGAGTCGATGGTCTGGGCCCTGGCGGCATCGGTGGTCGCGATCCTGTTCCTCGGGTTGCCTCCGATCGCGCGGCGCATCATCGCTGGTACGTATTTCGTGGTTGGTGCAATGACGGTTGCCATGTGGCTCGCCTGCCTGCCAGACCATCCTCCAGCACCGGGTGTGGAGGTTGGTCGTGAATTGGCGTCCCGGGTCGGGGCGAACGATCGGGTGGTGGTTGCGGGGTTGTGGCAGTTGGAGGTGCGGCACGGGCTTGCCGAAGGAACCCTGAGAACATCCTCGGGAGCCGCCACGTTCGTTGAGGTGGAGACCATTCCCCGCTCGCAGGCTGGACACCCGGGCTGGCTCGATCGTGAGGCGGCCACCTCGCCAGAACTCAACCGCGAAGCTTGGGAGTTGAGAGAAGACGCTGCTGTGGAGGGAAGTCGGATCTGGCTCGTCTGGAGCCCTTCCCTGCCACTTGAGAACACCTTTTTTCCGGCCTTTGCGGGGTGGCGTCGCGAGAAGGTGGCAGGGTCACCTATCATCGCTGTCGATCTGCTGATGCCGCCTCCTGCCAAGGCGCCGTCATCGTCTGGCGAGGCCACGACGCGGTGATCGGGCCGGTCCAAGGCGGTCGGCGATGCAGTCGGAGGGCGAAAGTGTTGCTGCTCTTACCGGACCCTCGGCCGCGAATTTCAGGCATCATGAGATAATTATTGCGTGTAGTTGCGGTTGTACAGGCCCAAATACCCATAACTGATGAATGGCTGTGGAAGAGTTCTAAACCTGTGGCCAAAACCCTAACGATTGGCGGAGGATGAACACCGGAATCAGGTCGATACGCCTTGATCAAGGATTGGCCAGGCGATGAGATGGGATCGATGAAGGCCGATGTCTAAGTTGGTAATCGAAGCTGGCAAGATCAACCGGCAGTACTTCAAGGACCTTCTTTCGTACCGAGAGTTGTTTCTCCTACTCGCCTGGCGCGATATCCTCGTGCGATACAAACAAACGATCATCGGCGTCGCCTGGAGTGTGCTGCGCCCCCTCCTGACCATGATCGTGTTTACCATCGTTTTTGGGCGACTGGCCAATATGCCTTCAGAGGGAGTTGCCTACCCGATTCTGGTGTACGCCGCGATGCTGCCGTGGCAGTTCTTCAGTAATACAGTGAGCGAGGGTGGAAACTCTCTCGTCAGCAATGCGAGTATGATCTCCAAAGTCTATTTTCCACGCATTATCATTCCCACGACGGCGATGATCGTCAGTCTGATCGATTTTCTGATCTCGATCCTCGTCCTTTCGTCCCTGATGATCTGGTACCAGCATGTACCGACCTGGAGGGTTGTTTTCTTGCCGCTGTTTCTTGCGCTGGCGGCAACGGCGGCGCTTGGAATCACCTATCTGATCTCCGCACTCAATGTGAAATATCGTGATTTTAGGCACGTCTTACCCTTTATCATTCAATTTGGGCTCTACATTTCACCCGTCGGGTTCAGCAGCTCCGTGGTGCCTGACAAATGGCGCTTGTTGTATTCGTTGAACCCGATGGTCGGCGTGATCGACGGCTTTCGTTGGGCCATCATCGGCAACATTGAGATGTACTGGCCGGGATTTGGTCTCTCGGTGGGTCTTGCAGTTTTGCTTTTTGCAGCCGGATTCGGATTTTTCCGGCGCATGGAACGTGAATTTGCGGACGTCATATGAGCATCATTAGGGTCGAGAATCTCGGCAAGAAGTATCTCATCGGTCACGACCGCAACCAGGGTCGGGTTTTCAGCTCTCGGACTCTGCGTGACACGTTCACCCACACGGCGCGCGGGATCTACCAACGCTTTCGCCATCCCCTGTCGCCCAATTCCGAAAATACCGAAACCGAAGAGTTCTGGGCCCTCAGGGATCTCAATTTCGAAATCGAGGCGGGAGATCGCGTCGGCATCATCGGCCGAAATGGGGCCGGAAAGTCGACGCTCCTCAAGGTCCTCAGCCGCATCACCGAACCGACAACCGGCCGAATCGAAATCAGCGGCCGTGTCGCCTCGCTTCTGGAGGTTGGTACCGGGTTTCATCCCGAACTCTCCGGGCGGGAGAATATTTACCTCAATGGGACCATCCTCGGCATGGCTCGTGGGGAGATCAAAGCGAAGTTTGACGAGATCGTGGATTTTTCGGAGATTGAAAAATTTCTCGATACGCCGGTCAAACGCTACTCCTCCGGAATGTACGTGCGCCTGGCTTTTGCCGTCGCGGCCCATATGGATCCGGAGATCTTGATTGTCGATGAGGTATTGGCTGTCGGAGATGCCCAGTTCCAGAGAAAGTGCCTCGGAAAGATGGAGGAAGTTGGCCGAGAGGGACGAACAATTCTGTTCGTCAGCCATAACATGGCGATGATCTCCAATCTTTGCCAGACGGGCATGGTTCTGAACGAGGGCGAGCTGGAGTTCTTTGGCCAGGTATCCGATGCGGTGATGAATTACTACCAAAACACCAACCAACGAGATGCTGCCCACGAGCGGGAGTTCAAGAGCGATACGGCGGAGCTGCTCGGCGCCGAGTTGGTCGGGTTGTCGAATCTGTCTGACCTGACGATTCACGACGAGCTGACGGTACGGATGAGATACAGGTTAAGAAAACAGGTAGATGGGAAATGTGTTCCGAACTTTCATTTCTTCGCCTCGGATGGGAGTTATGCATTTGTGGACTCCGCAAAGGACGTCACGAGCATGCCCCAAGGGACCTACTGCGCGGAATGCAAAATACCGCGCCGGTTCCTCAATGAGGGAGCCTACTTTGTTGGCGTGGCGCTGACCACGTATTTCGAGAGCGGGTCACTGAAGATCGAGTTCTTTAACAAAAACGCGTTGACTTTCAATGTCGTCGATCCGATGGACAAGCGTTCAAACCGCTACGGTTATGGTGGTCCGATCCCTGGTGTCGTCAGGCCTCAACTGGATTGGACAATTGCAAAGGAAGCACAATGAAATGCGTCATCCTCGCTGGTGGCCTCGGTACCCGGATCTCCGAAGAGACCCATCTCAAACCCAAGCCATTGATAGATATCGGCGGCAAGCCGATCCTGTGGCACATCATGAAACTGTACTCGGCGCATGGTGTCAACGACTTCGTGATCTGCTGCGGCTACAAGGGATATCTCATTAAAGAGTATTTCGCCAACTACTTTCTGCACATGTCCGATGTGACCTTCGATATGGCGAACAACGAGATGGAAGTTCATCAGCACAATGCGGAGCCATGGAGAGTCACTCTGGTCGATACCGGTGAGCACACTCTGACCGGCGGGCGGCTCAAACGGGTATCCGGATACATCAAGGATGAAGATGCGTTTTGCCTAACCTATGGCGATGGTGTCAGCGATGTCGACATCCGGGCGTCGATTGAGTTCCACCACCAACACGGCAAAATGGCGACCGTTACCGCCGTCCAACCGCCCGGTCGCTATGGCGCGATCGAACGGACGGGACATCAGGTCACCGGTTTCATCGAAAAGCCCCGTGGCGATGGCGGGATGATCAATGGCGGTTTCTTTGTGCTTTCTCCGGGCGTGCTTGATCTGATCGAAGGCGATTACAGCAGCTGGGAAAGCGAACCGCTGACGCGCATTGCCGCGATGGGTGAGATGATGGCTTTTGAGCACCACGGTTTCTGGCTGCCGATGGACACCCTGCGCGACAAGAACGCGCTGGAAGAACTCTGGCTGTCCGGCAACGCTCCCTGGAAAGTGTGGCAATGAGTGGGCAACCCCTGTCGGGCACGGGATTTTTTCGAGGCAAGAGGATCCTGTTGACCGGGCATACCGGTTTCAAGGGCTCGTGGTTGGTTCTCTGGCTCAATCGTTTGGGTGCTCAGGTGACGGGCATCAGCCTGCCTCCGATCACGAGGCCAAACCTTTTCTCGCTCGCTGGTATCGAAGAGCTTTGCGCAAGCCATTATCGCGATATTCGTGACAGGGCTGCGCTGGCCGCACTGATTAAGCAAGTAGAGCCGGAGGTTGTTTTTCACCTGGCGGCCCAGCCCCTGGTACGCGCCAGTTACCTCGACCCTGTCGTGACATTTGCGACCAATGTCATGGGTACCGCTCATGTGCTGGATGCGTTGCGCGGGCTGGAGCGCACACGCGTGGCAGTGATGGTCACCACCGACAAGGTCTATCGCAGCAATGAAAGATGCCGGCCCTTCAGTGAAAACGATGCGCTGGGTGGCCATGACCCCTATAGTGCCAGCAAGGCCGCGAGCGAGATCGTGATTGCCAGCTATCGCGATGCCTTTCTCGCGGAGCAAGGGGTCGCCGTTGCCAGCGCCCGAGCCGGCAATGTCATCGGTGGTGGTGATTGGTCGGAAGATCGATTGATTCCCGACGCCGTGCGTGCCTGGCAAGAGGGCCGAACGCTAGAGGTCCGCCGCCCGGATGCTATACGCCCCTGGCAACACGTGTTGGACCCGCTGGCCGGATATCTGGCTCTTGCCGAGAAACTCTGGCAGCAACCGGCATTAGAGGGTGCTTACAACTTTGGCCCTGAGACAAACCAGATCGTACCAGTGCGCGAGGTGGTCAAAATTGCCAGCAAGAGTTTTGGCCGCGGCGAAGTGCGCTATGGAAGCGGCAGCGACGGTCCGCATGAGGCGGGGTGGTTGGCGCTGGACACTGAAAAAGCCGCTGACAACCTCGGAGTCCATCCTCGCTGGGCCCTTACAAAATCGATAGACAAAACCATGTCCTGGTATCGCGCCCAGCAAGAGGGCAAAGAAGCGCGGGAGCTGTGTCAGACTCAGATTGCTGAATACGGGGGCCTGCTATGAGCCGGCTTATAACCATAGACCTTCCTTTAGCGGGGCTGAAGCTGGTTGAACGCAAGAGCCTGGGTGACAGCCGGGGTTTTCTATCGCGCCTTTTCTGCGCCGAAGAACTTTCTTCCGCCGGATGGCGGAAGCCGATCGCGCAGATCAACCACACCTTGACTGCCAAGCGTGGCGCGGTTCGCGGCATGCATTACCAGCTACCACCCCATGCGGAAATGAAGCTGGTCAGCTGTCTGCGTGGCAGGGTCTGGGATGTCGCAGTGGATCTGAGGGAGTGCTCGAAAACTCGCCTTCATTGGCACGCGGAAGAACTTTCGGCTGACAATCAACGGGCGCTGCTCATCCCCGCGGGCTTTGCACACGGTTTTCAGACGCTCACGGATGATGTGGAGCTACTGTATTGCCATTCGGCTGCTTTCCATGACGGGGCGCAGGGTGCCTTGAATCCGCGAGATCTCAAATTGGCCATCGAGTGGCCACTCGAAATCACCCAGATCTCTGATGTGGACGCTCTTCATCCGATGATCGATCAGGATTTTGCAGGCTTCGTCGTATGAACTGTCGACACTGTGGAACACCACTCGAACACACGTTCCTCGATCTCGGTCTTGCACCGCCGTCAAACGCCTATCTGACGAAGGCCGATCTGACTCACCCGGAGAAATCCTACCCTCTCGAAATCAAGGTCTGCATTCAGTGTTGGCTCGTGCAGACTGAGGATTATGCTCAGGCTGACGAGTTGTTCAACCCGGATTACGCGTACTTTTCCAGTATCTCGACGAGCTTTCTGGAGCATGCTGCCCTTTACTTCGAAAAGATGACACGACAATTGGAGCTCGGGCAAGACAGCCTGGTCATCGAGGTCGCCTCCAACGACGGCTACTTGCTCAAGAATTTTATTGAGGCGGGTATCCCCTGTCTCGGTATCGAACCAACAGACAGTACGGCCGAGGCCGCGGAGGAATTGGGGATTCCCGTGCTGCGCGAGTTCTTTGGCGAGCAGGTTGGTCAGCAACTGGCTGAGGAAGGTCAAAAGGCCGACCTCATTGTCGGCAACAACGTCTATGCTCATGTGCCCGATATCAACGATTTCACGCGTGGTCTGAGGGTGGCGCTCAAATCCGGTGGAACCATTACATTGGAATTTCCTCACGTGATGAGACTTATCGAGCACACTCAGTTCGATACGGTCTATCACGAGCATTTTTCCTACCTATCGCTTTATACAGTCAGCCGCATCTTCAAGACAGCCGGCTTGCGGGTATGGGATGTGGAAGAGCTGCCCACCCACGGCGGCAGTCTGCGCGTTTACGGTTGTCATGAGCGCGATCGCAGGAAGACGTCGTCCGCGGTGGATGCTGTGCTGAGAGAAGAGTGCGACCGCGGGTTACAGACGTTGACCACCTATCAAGGCTTTCAGGCCAGAGCGGACAAGGTCAGAGACGACCTCTTGGTCTTTCTGATCGGGCAAAAACGCAAGGGCAAAAGGGTCGCCGCCTACGGCGCCGCCGCAAAAGGAAATACCCTACTGAACTATGCCGGCGTCAAACCCGACTTGTTGCCATTCGTTTGTGATGCGGCTGAGGCCAAGCAAGGAAAGTTCATGCCGGGCAGCCACATCCCCATTCTGCCGCCATCTGCCCTGGCGGAAGACTCTCCCGACTTTGTGCTGATCCTGCCGTGGAATATTGCCGCCGAGGTGCGGCAGCAGAACGCCGAACTGAAAGAGCGCGGCGTCCGCTTTGTGACGGTGGTCCCGAAACTGGAGGTTCTGTGAATCGCCGCCTCCCAGGCCCCGGACTCTCGATATGTCGTCGATGAATAGCCCCGACCACCCGTTAGTAACTGTTGGAGTGCCTGTTTATAACGGACAGGGGAAAATCGAAAAAGCACTCTATTCCATATTGAATCAGACATATCACAACATTCAGGTGATGATTTCTGATAATGCGTCGACGGATGATACTCGTGGGATCTGTGAGCGTATCTGCGCACAAGACGAGAGAGTTACCTATGTGAGGCAACCGGTCAATTTGGGCCCGACCGCCAATTTCGAAGCGGTACTCGACCTGGCTCAAGGCGACTATTTCATGTGGTTGGGTCACGACGATTGGCTCTCCGGAAGATATATCGAGGTGTGTGTGGAGACGCTGGATGAGGATCCGGATGTCTCCTTAGTTTGTGGGCAGACCCTTTATTACCAGGATGGAGAAGAACCGTATCCGGGTGAGATCGTGCAGCTACCCCAGGAATCACCTCAGGAACGTGTTGCCGCTTATTACAGAGTGGTCGTCGAAAACGGCACGTTCTATGGCCTGATGAGACGAGGGCATTTGACCCGTGTGAAAATGATCAATGTCATGGGCGGCGACTGGCTCGTGATCGCTTCGATGGCATTTCTGGGCAAGGTCGTGACATTGTCGTCAATCAATGTGAACCGAGCGCTCGGCGGATCAACCGTCTCCTATACGAAGATCGCCAACACGTTGGGAGTGTCGAAAATACACGCGGTTTTTCCACATACGGTGACTGCCTTCTATGCTTTCACGGAGATTGCCTGGCGCGACCCGGTGTATTCCCTCAATAGAATGGAGAGAATGCGGCTCGCATGGAAATGCCAGAAGATTATCAGGTTGCGCTATGACGCTTCGCTGTGGAGCATACTGCAAAGGTCGTTCCGCCTTGGCAGACACTCCATTAAAAAACGCCTCCCCGGTTCGGCGATGGAAGGTTGATCGTGAAACGGATTCTGGTGACAGGCGCGAGCGGGTTTGTCGGACGCAACACGCTGGAGCCGTTGCGTGCCCGCGGGTTCGAGGTGCACGCGGCCATAGCACCCGGCGAGGTTCTGGATGTGCGCGATGTGGTCACACATGGCGAGGACCTTCTGGATCCGCACCAGGTCCGGCGTCTTCTCGGTGACGTCGCTCCCAGCCACCTGTTGCACCTGGCTTGGTGCACCGAGTATGGAGAGTACTGGGAGGCGCCGGAGAACCTCGACTGGGTCGCCGCGAGCCTGACCCTGGCAAGGGCATTCCTTGACCAGGGGGGAAGACGCATGGTGGTGGCGGGCTCGTGCGCGGAATACGGCCCGAGTGGAGAGGACCCTTGTGAGACCTCGACCTGCATCGAGGGGGTCACCCCGTGCGACCCCACTACCCTCTACGGAATTTCCAAACACGCTCTTCACACGCTGATTTCGGCGTTCAACACCCGCGCGCGCATGTCCGAAGCCTGGGCCCGGATTTTCTTTCTGTATGGCCCGGACGAAGATCCTCGTCGGCTGGTGGCATCGGTCATCCGTGCATTGCTGTCGGGTGAATCCGCTGAATGCACCCATGGAGAGCAGGTGCGGGACTTCCTGCACGTAGCAGACGCTGGCTCCGCGCTGGCGGCCCTGGTAGACAGTGGTGTGGAGGGCCCTGTGAATGTGGCGTCGGGAAACGCCGTTCCCCTGCGCGGATTAATGCATATGCTGGGCCAACACCTTGGCCGGGGCGATCTCATCCGTCTCGGCGCAAGGCCTGCCCCCCAAAACGAACCCCCGATCCTGGTGGCGGATACCAGGAGGCTCAACGACGAGGTGGGTTGGGAACCGGCCATGGACCTGGAAACGGGACTGGAAGCAACAGTCGCCTGGTGGCGGAAACGGCTCAAAGGCAACGCCTTATGAATACCGCAACACCTTGTCCAGTGTGCTCCGCTCCCGACGCCGCCGTGTTTTTGCGGCGGCAAGGCGTTCCGGTGCACCAGAACCTTTTGCTGGGCGACGCCGAGGCGGCCCGGGCCATTTTGCGCGGCGACCTCGAGATGGCGGTGTGCGATTCGTGCGGGTTTGTGTTCAACCAGGCGTTTGATCCGGCCAAGCTGTCCTACGGTGGCGACTACGACAATGACCAGACCGGTTCTCCCCGTTTTCTTTCGCACATGGACGCGCTTGCCCATCTCCTTTTGATGGAAAAGGGGGTTCGCGATTCCCGCATCGTGGAAGTGGGTTGTGGGCAGGGACAATTCTTGCGGCTGCTGGTGGACAACCCGCACAACAACACCGCCGTGGGGTTTGATCCCAGCTACACCGGCCCCGACGAGGTGCTTGAAGGCCGTATGCGTTTCGTTGTGCGAGATTTTGATGAAACCGTCGTGGGGGTGGAGGCGGGCGTTGTAGTGTGTCGCCACGTTATCGAGCACGTGGGCGACCCGGTGGGTTTCTTGAGGGGTATACGCGGGGCGGTCGGCGAGGGAGCGCGAATCTACGTTGAGACGCCGGATGTGGATTGGATCCTCGAAAACCGGGTGGTGTGGGATTTCTTTTTCGAACACTGCTCCTTGTTTTCGCTGAGTTCGCTGGCCACGGCTCTGGCCCGTTCCGGTTTTGAAATGACTGAAATCCGTTCCGTTTTTGGTGGGCAATACCTGTTCATGGAGGCAAAAGCGGTCCCTGTCACACACGATTTAGCCCCTGTTTGCGGACCCACTTGCGCACTCGCCCTGGCCTTCGGCGAAAACGAACAAAATCTGATGCATGGATGGCAAAAGACGGTGCTGGAATATCAAAGAAACGGAAACGTGGGGCTGTGGGGCGCGGGCGCCAAGGGGGCGACCCTTGCCAACCTGGTGGACCCGGAAGCATCGTTGCTTTCATGCGTGGTGGATATCAATCCGAATAAATGCGGAAAGTACGTTGCAGGCACCGGCCACCTCATCACGGATCTCGCGGGGGCCACCGAACGTGGAGTGGAAGCCCTAATTCTCATGAATCCGGAATACCGGGAAGAAAACGAACTCTTGCTGAAAGCGGCAGGGTCGGAAATTTGTCTTGTGACACACGGATAAACACAAGTTTGCGAAAGGGTCGGACTGACGCAGGGCCGGCCGAGGATCGGATTGCCATGAAACTGACCATCGACACCGAAGCAAAAGAGATTTCCTGGGAGGACGGCCCGGACCATGGCTCCATGGACCTGTATAGCAAGGAATCCTTCGAGGCCCTATCCGAACTGTGGGTCAAGGTTGGCTGGAACCAGAAGCACTCGTACACCTTTTCTTGGCTGGGACGGCCCATCATCCAATTACCCCAGGACATGATCCGAATTCAGGAAGCCATCGTTTCGGTTAAGCCGGACGTGATCGTGGAAACCGGCATCGCCCACGGGGGATCCCTGATCTTCTATGCCAGTCTGTGTCGCCTGATTGAGCACGGACGGGTCATCGGCATTGACATCGACATCCGGACCCATAATCGCAGGGCCATTCAATCTCACCCGCTGTATTCCCTGATAACCCTCGTCGAGGGTAATTCAGTAGATCCAGAAACCGTCTCACGGGTCACGGACCTAGTGAAACCGGACGAAAAAGTGCTGGTCGTGCTGGATTCCTGTCACGAAAAGGCCCACGTGGCCGCCGAATTGGAAGCCTACCAAGGGTTGGTGACACCCGGCTCGTACCTGGTTGCCACGGACGGACTTGCCAAGCACGTGGCGGACGCCCCCCGGGGTGATGCAAGCTGGGCCTGGAACAATCCCATGGACGCCGCCGAAGAATTTGCTGCGGCACACCCTGAATTTGTATTGGAGCCCCCACCGTGGCCTTTCAACGAAAGCGGGTTGACCAACGATGTCACTCACTGGCCCGGGGCTTGGCTGCGCCGACGTTAGCGGCGACAACAGAGGTTCGGCCCCGTGAACGACAGAGCAGTACGGTGAGCACGTCCTGGGCTGGCTGGGCATGTATCTGCAAAGGGGTATGATTCAAGAGCATGGTTGAGACGTCGATTCTCCGCACCCGATCCCGCATTGCATGGATGGGCCGGCACAGTGGATATGATCGTGGGTGCGACTATCTCGAGGATTGTTCGGAGGCGTGGCGGTTCATCGATGTCCATCGAAGAACGGATATTCTGGGTCCGCTGCGGAGACGGTACCTGGACCGCCGGCGACGGAACCTCAGTAAGAGCCCGTTGTACGACGCCTACAGCTACCTCCTTGAGCGGGAGGTGCAGCGGGCCGCTGCGAAGGAACGACCAGACCTCGTGCATCTCATGTATCTCGAAACGGATTTCGGCCTCCTGGATGATCGTTCGAAAATCCAAGGCAGTGCACTGATCGCCACGGTTCATCAGCCACAGTCCTGGTGGAAGCTGGTGCACGGAAATCCTGGGGTGGTGCAGTCTCTTGATGGTCTGGTAGCGCTCACGGACCGGGAGGCCGAGTTCTGGGAGGAGTTCCTTCCCGGGCGGGTCTATGTCGCGACGCACGGTGCGGACGTCGATTTCTTCTGTCCAGCGGACGAGACCACGGGAGAGGCCTCCGAGCCGAGATGCCTCGTCGTCGGCCACTGGCTGCGAGACCTTCGCACTCTGGCTGACGTCGTGACACTACTGCTCGAGCGAAACCCGGCTATCGGGTTCGATTTCGTGATACCCGTGGAAGCCCGTTCTGCAGATGCGCTGTTTCGAGTCGCCCGCCACGATCGAGTGTTCTTTCACGCTGGCCTGAGTGACGAGGAGCTTCGAGACCTCTATCGGCGTTCCACGCTCCTGCTTCTGCCCATGCTCGATGCGACCGCCAACAACGCGATCCTCGAAGCGCAGGCCTGTGGCACACCGATTGTCTCCACCGATATCGGGGGAGCTGCGGCGTACGTGGATTCGTCATTTGCGGACTTGTTGCCCGTCGGCGACGTGGACGGTCTCGCAGATGCGGTCGAGAGGGTGGTGGATTCCCCCGACGAGCGCGAACGACGCCGCCGGGCTGCGCGCGACCACGCCGTCCAACACCTTTCTTGGCAGAGTCTTGCACCACGCGTTCTCGAGATCTACGAGAGTGTGCTCAGAGGAGAGGACTAGTTGTTGGGCTGGGAACCCACCTTGGTTCGATCGCGACATGCGTGAGAACAAAGACGTGGGGGGGACCGGCGTTCGTGATTTCCGTCACGAGGACCAGAACCTCGATATGGCCGCGTTCTCGCTGGCGGAGACAGTCCTCTTCGAGTCGACCGTTTTTGTCAGGCGGCTGATACGGCTCTCCTCCCGCTGTGAAATTGTTTGCGACTCGCTTCCCGAAGACGAGATCGAAATCCGCTTTCTTCGATGGACCCCGGAAGATCGCGATGCCACTGCGTCGTTCAGCTTTGCCGCCGACTCCAGCGGGTTCCTCAGCGATGAACGGATGGGGACCCTGCTAACCAGGGGAACCGAGAGAGAGGCGCCGGTGCTATGGATGCCACGGGCCATCGTCGCAGGTCGAATGGATCGGCACGAGCGCCTGAAGACTGTCGATGACGCTACGGTCGAAAGCTGGTGGGAGCTCGACGAAGCGCCGAAATTTCACCTTCGATTGTCAGCGGCCGAGGATGTTACCGTTTACCTGCCAATGGTCGCCTTCGCCGAAGGCGCGGCGGTTCGGCCTGCAGACCTCTTCCAGTTGAGCGAGGTCGAACTCCAGCGGTATTTGAAGTCCGACTGGTTCGACGCCTCGTCGCCGGCAGACCTGTGGAAGTATTACGTGGACGCACGTATCTTCGACCCGCGGGATGCGGGGCACGGCCGTTTTCGCTGTCAGCAGTGCGCTATGGCCTGGTGGAGCTATCTGGTGGCGCTCCACAACCAGACCGGGAAGAAACACTACCGTTCGCTCGCCCAAGCTGTGGCGTGGTCGGTGCGAGCCGATCTTGAACCTGATGGGTCGTGGCGCCATGGTTTTTGGAGAGACTCACCAGAGGTCCACTCCCGCATGCTGTGGGACGGTGTACGCCTGCTTCTTTCTGAGCACGAGCTTTCACCACACGAAGATCTCTTTGCAGCGGCTGAAGCGGCAACTGGGTTTGCGGTCGCGAATCTCACCGAGGAACTCGACGATGGCCTTCTGTGGTTCCTTCACGATACGGAAGAGGGCACCGTACCGCTTCGGATGTCGGAGTCGGTACTCGGTCGTTCGGCGAGAAATTCCTTGTGTCTGAATACCCACATTCAAGCCCTTTGCGTGATCGCGCAGATGCGACGAATCACCGGTGGCGGGCAATTCGTCGACGAATACCGGAGGGGCAGGAGGGCGCTCGAAGCGGTGCTCGGACTCGGCTGGGGTCAAGGACCGCTGAGCATCGTTGATCAGGCGCTGCCGTCCCTGCTGTCTTGGAAGATCCCTCATGGATTTGGTGAGCGGCTACTTCGTTTTGCTGCTTACCGGGTATTTGCGGTTGGATACTGGCGGGCTCGAAAACGTCATCGTTGCCTCGTGTTTCCGAGCGGCTACATCGATCGTGATCTCGGCCGAACGATTTTTGCCGACGAGTATCACGTGGTGAACCTCAAGGATCTGTGCGAGCTTCAGCGTCTCGATCCACAACCGTGGTTGGAGGAGGTCATTTCAGGCGCGATCCGATTTGCTGCTTCCCTCGACTTCAGGCGCTCACTGGAACGGCATCCGATCTGGGCCGAGTGGGTCGATGTCCTGGAACTGACCGAGCTCGGCAACGACATCAATCGTTCAGAAGTGGGAGCAACTGTCGTCGATGTGCTGGGCGGTAAACCTCTCGATGCGATGTGCGCAGAAACCGGAGTGTGGCGTTTCGAGGCCCCGGGCTGATGGACGCGAATTCTCCCCGTCTGGCGATCTTCATTCCAGAGCGAAATGTGGTCTCGGAGTCGTTTGTCGGGGCACATATCGACGGGCTCTTCGACGACGCGCTGGTCGTCTGGGGGTCGCCACGACCGCTCTTCTTCGGTGGTGGTGACGGTGTGCTGTCGGGAGCCTCCGGGGTCTTGGCGAGGTTGCTCGGTCTGGGCTGGCGAATGGATTCGAAGCGAGCTCATGGAGCGGTCGGGCGACGTCTCCCCGTCCGGCTCTATGCGCGCTCCATGGCGCAGTTTCTGCGCCGAAGTCGAGTCGACGTAGTGCTTGCAGAGTACGGGACGACAGCCGTCGAAATCATGGAGGCATGCTCGATATCGGGAACGCCGCTTGTCGTTCACTTTCACGGATACGACGCGTACCAGGATCAGGCGCTGGAACGTCTGAGCGATGCCTACAAACGGTTGTTTCGCGTGGCGTCTAGAATTGTCGCGGTGTCGCAAGACATGCGCCAGCATCTCGTTGGGATTGGGGCGCCGCCGAATCGGATCATCTGCAATCCGTGCGGGGTTGATGTTTGTCGGTTTCGCGGTGCGGATCCGCGGGCG
>Ga0316190_10000815_pt1 | contig 22169 bp, 20 predicted proteins | sample Eddworburrow2_MG_FD_204929 | JGI IMG/M metagenome (GOLD analysis project Ga0316190, IMG submission 204929) | Coastal sediment microbial communities from Maine, United States - Eddy worm burrow 2 | ecosystem: Environmental > Aquatic > Marine > Coastal > Sediment | place: USA: Maine | collected... | reverse complement strand
ACTGCCGGTGCTGCTGCTGCTCTTGCCAGATCGGGCGACCGCACAACGGCCGTGATCGCCAGCAGGGACGCCGGTGAAATCTACGGCCTTGAGGTGTTGCGGGCCGATATCGAGGATGAAGACCATAATACAACCCGGTTTGTCATCATGTCGGCAGAACCTGATGATGCAGCGCCCGAAGATGCCCCGGTCATCACCTCTTTCATTTTTACGGTGCGCAACGTGCCGGCAGCCCTCTACAAGGCGATGGGCGGGTTTGCCACCAACGGGGTCAACATGATCAAGCTGGAGTCGTATGTGGACGGGTCATTCAACGTGGCCCAGTTCTATGCCGACATCGAGGGACATCCGCAGGACAGGCCGGTTCGCCTGGCACTTGAGGAACTGGATTTCTTCACCAGCTACCTGCGTGTGCTGGGTGTCTACAAGAGTTCGCCGCACCGGCTGGAACTGGCCAGGCGGCGCGCGCAAATGGACACTACCGCGTAAAGCCGGTCAAACGGGTCAATAGGCTGTTCCTTGGGTATCAGCTGTTCAGTATCTGCTTGATCAGATGATGGGCAATTGAAATGTCGGGCGGCAGCTGCAGATCGTCCGGGTGGCTGCCATTGCCCATGGCAGCGACCTCGTCGAAACTGAACCAGCGCGCATCGTCAAGTTCGTCGTGATCGATGGTGATGTCTTCGCTGATGGCTTCGCCGACCATGCCCAGCATCAGATTTGCCGGAAACGGCCATGGCTGGCTCATGACATAGCGCACATCGCCAACCCGGATGCCGGATTCCTCGAACACCTCGCGTCGCGCGGCGTCTTCTGCCGTCTCGCCGGGTTCCACAAAGCCGGCCAGGGTTGAATACATCCCGCTGGCAAACCGTGCCGAGCGCCCGAGCAGCATGGAGCGGCCCCTGGTGATGGCAATAATCGCAACCGGGTCGGTGCGGGGAAAGTGTTCGCCGGAACAGGTGTCGCATATCCGCTTGTATCCGCCATCGCCCTGGCGCGTCGATGCACCGCAGTTCGAGCAGAACCGGTGGCGTGCGTGCCAGTGCAACAGCGCGCGTGCCTGTGCCGCCAGACCGAGGCATTCATCGTTGATCAGTCCCTGCAGGGCAATCGATCTCAGGTCGAGCGCGACCATGCCGTCTGCCGGCTCAAGCTCGCCATCGGCGGCCTGGGCTGCAAAATGGTTGATGCCATCGGTGTCGACCCCCAGAAACACCGGTTCGGTGCCGTCCATCAGGGCGGGCAGGTCGTCATTCGACCACCACTGCATGCCGCCACTGCCGGCAGGTCCGGCATGAACCATCAGTCTGTCCGCTGAAAACACCGCAATCCGGGTGCCCGGTGCATTGAGTTTTTCCGAATACCAGCCCGGTTCACTGCGGTGACCGGACAAGCGGTCAAGTTTACCGTTCATAAATGCCGGGTGGGTTCGGGTCACGTCAGGCACACCTTTGCTGTTTGTTTGCACGAATTGGCTGCATGAAATCATCTGCAATCGCGCCGGGTGTGCCATGCACCTGCATCACTGGCAAGACCTTTGCTGACTATATTACAGCGCTCATTAATTACTTCCTGCGGTATTCAGCGTCTTGACCTCTTGCATCCCGCCTCATTCCGTCCGATATAGGAGGCGGGAGGTTGGCAGCAGACGTATCGCTCGCCAACCGGGTCAGGTCCGGAAGGAAGCAGCCCTAGTGAGTTTGGTTCGGGTTGCCCGTCCAGCCTCCCACTCGAATAGCGGCTTGAAGCTGGCAAACCGGCAAATGTCTGGAGCAACATGGGTTCAACTGAACCCGTAAAGTTGCTCTAACACTTTGGAAGCGATCAGATTTATGGTTTTGGTTGATGCAACCAAAAATCATCCTGATCTACAAAAGCCGATACGGACCAACTGGCTGCATGCAATCTGCACCTTTAACTGATCCGCGCGGGCTATGTCTGAGACAGTTGAAAATACGACAAATCCCAACACGCCGTATCGGGTGCTGGCGCGCAAGTATCGCCCCCAGACCTTTGAAGACCTGATCGGTCAGGATGCGATGGTGAGAACTCTCACCAATGCATTTGCATCCGGTCGCATCGCCCAGGCCTACATGCTCACCGGTGTTCGCGGGATCGGCAAGACCACCACCGCCCGCCTGATCGCACGCGCGCTGAATTTTCAGAAAAGCGGAGAAGACTCAGGTCCTTCAGTCGACCTGTCGGTCAAGGGCGACCATTGTGAGGCCATCCTGGAATCGCGCCATGTAGACGTGATCGAGATGGATGCCGCATCCCATACAGGCGTCGACAATGTCCGCGAGATCAACGACGCCGTGAAGTACAAGCCGGCCTCGGCGCGCTACAAGGTCTACATCATTGACGAAGTGCACATGCTGTCGACGGCTGCTTTCAATGCCTTGCTGAAAACCCTCGAGGAGCCGCCACCGCACGTAAAGTTCATTTTCGCCACAACCGAAATCCGGAAAGTCCCCGTGACGGTCCTGTCGCGTTGCCAGCGGTTCGACTTGCGGCGGCTTGATGCCGGGTTGCTGGTGGAGCATTTCCAGCGAATTTCCGATCTTGAAGGCGTCAAGGCCGAGATCGAGGCTCTGCGCATGATCTCGCGTGCTGCCGAAGGATCGGTTCGCGATGGACTGTCACTGCTGGATCAGGCCATTGCCTATGGAACCGATCAGGTTCGCGCCGACGATGTGCAGTCGATGCTGGGCCTGTCCGACCGGGCTCGTATCATTGACCTGTTTGAAGCTGTCATGCGCGGTGATGCGGCCGCGGCCCTGGATGAACTTGAAGCACAGCACAATCTGGGCGCAGATCCCGAAGTGATCATCGGCGACCTTGCCGGTTTCGTGCATTGGGTCACCAAGCTGAAAGTATCACCAAAATCAGCAGATGATGCCGCCGTGTCACAAGCCGAGCGCATCAGGGGCAAGGAATTTGCCGACAAGCTCGCCATGCCGGTGCTGGCGCGTGCCTGGCAGATGTTGTTGAAGGGCATGGAAGAAGTCTCGCGAGCCAACAATGCACTGATGGCAGCAGAAATGCTGCTGATCCGGATGGCTCATATTGCCGACATGCCAACACCGGAAGCGCTGGCGCGCCTTGTAAAGGCGACCGCTGCCGGCGATGGTGCGCCGGCTGTGCAAAATACAGCGGCTGCTTCCGGCACAAATGATGCGGCAGGGCAATCTGTTGCCGCATCGCGTGCGCCTGCACCCGCGCCGGGTCCTGGCATTCCGCCCGCAACACATGCGCCGGTAATGACTGCTGCTCAGCCCAGGCCGTCCTTATCCGATGACGATGACAGTGCCACTCACCAGCGGCCCCAGCCGGCGGGATTTGCGTCGTTCGAAGAGCTGGTGGCGTACGTATCGAGCAAGCGTGACGTAAAACTGGTGCGCGAACTGGAGCGCCATGTGGTGCCTGTATCGGTTGGCACAGGCCGCATCGAACTGGCTCTGTTGCCGGATGCCCCGCTCGGTATCGCAAATGAGCTTTCGCGCCGTCTCGAGGCGTGGACGGGAAATCGCTGGATTGTCTCGGTGTCTTCAGCCGAAGCGCCCGGCCAGACCATTGCCGACCAGAAGCGTGAACACCGCGATGACCTGTTCCGCCGGGCGCGCGAGAGTGAAGGTGTTCAGGCCGTGTTGAAAGGATTTCCGCGCGCTGAAATCCTCGAAGTGCGTGATCTCAGGGCCGAAACAGCTGCGCCGTCTGATGAGCAACCCGGCTTTGATGCTGACAGTCACGATGATCTGGCTGACTGAAACCCCGGCAACACGTTCAATAGTCAGTTCCTTTGGTATAACTACTCTGAATTTCGACATGTAAAAGGTAAACGCCCATGAAAAATCTCGGCAATATGATGAAACAGGTTCAGGAAATGCAGGCCAAGATGGCCGACATGCAGGCTCGCCTGGATGAAATGGCAGTGACCGGACAGGCCGGTGCCGGCCTGGTCAAGGTGACCCTTAACGGCAAGAACCTGATGCAGTCCATTGAGGTGGATGACAGCCTCATGAAGCCCGACGAGAAGGAAATTCTCGAGGATCTGTTGATGGCGGCCTACAATGAAGCCAGGGCCAAGGTGGATCAACTGGTGGCTGACCAGATGAAGGATGTCACCGGCGGCATGGCGTTGCCACCCGGTTTCAACATACCGGGCATGTAATACAAAACGTAATTCCGGCCGTCAGGTACAATCATGAAGCGCAATGTAGTCGGGGTGGAAATTGAACGCCTCATTCAGTTGTTGTCCCGATTGCCCGGCCTGGGTCCGCGGTCTGCCCGTCGTGCCGCGCTGCACCTTGTCAAGAACCGCGAAAAGCTGATGCGGCCGCTGGGTGCGGCGCTGGCGGATGTGCTCGACAAGGTCTCAGAATGCGGCATCTGCGGAAATGTGGATGTCGTCAATCCGTGTACCTTGTGCTCCGATCCGCGCCGCGACACGACCCAAATTTGTGTGGTGGAAGAGGTCGCCGACCTTTGGGCGCTTGAACGCGCTGCAGCCATTTCAGGCGTCTATCACGTGCTCGGCGGCACCCTGTCGGCAATCGACGGAATCAGGCCTGAAGATCTGCGGATTGCTGAACTGGTTGAGCGGGTAACCGGCAGCGGTGTGGTCGAGGTGGTGATTGCCGTCAATGCCACCGTGGATGGCCAGACAACAGCCCATTACATCATGGATCAGCTCGAAGGCTCCAACGTGAGTGTGACCAGATTGGCACACGGCGTACCGGTCGGCGGCGAGCTGGATTATCTTGATGAAGGTACGCTGGCGGCTGCTGTAAAGGCGCGCCGGACGCTCTGAATATAGCGCGCGGAAACTGTCGCGCAGAGCTCTCTAAACACCCTGAATTAGTTCTTTTTAACCTTGTTCTCCGGTTTCGAGTCGGCGCACGCCATATCTGTCGAGATTGGCCCGAAGATTGCTGTGCTTGTGAATGATCGTGCTTCACAAGAGCCGGTTGGCGATGCCGGCCACGTCATCTGGACTACGCTCCAATGGCGTGAATACAACAGGAATTTATGCAATGAAATTGATCGCAAACAGGATTGACACAGCTGTTACGCAGCTCACTTCAGGGTTTGCTCGAGACACTCGAGGCGCCGTTGCGTTGATGTTGGGACTTGCTGCAGTACCGGTTATTCTCGCCGCGGGTGCGGCGGTTGATTTTTTCCGGATAGAAGCCGCCCGGGCTGAACTCCAGGTTTCACTGGACGCGAGCGCCCTGGCTGGTGCAGCGGCCAGGACCGGGACGTCTGAAGCCGAGCGTCGCCAGATTGCCCTCGATGCATTTGCTGCCAATTTCCGCGGTGGCTTTGCAGATGATTTGAAGGGCACGCCCGATGTCAAATTCGAAGGTGGCCAGCTTACCGTTTCGTACAATGCTGGCTTGCCATCGACATTGCTGAGCGTGGGAGGGTTCTCCGAATTCAATGTAGGCGCCAGTTCAACCGTCAGTATCAACCTGCCGGCACATGCTGAAATTGCGCTCGTGCTGGACTATTCGGCATCCATGGATTCCTATTCTGCAGGTCAGCGAAAATATGTCACCATGCGCAAGGCAGCGATCGACATGGTCAACAGTCTGACTGACGATGGCAAGAACCCTGATGTCAGGTTTGGTCTTGTACCATTTTCGCACAATGTTTTCGCGACACTGCCGTCCAGCCATGTCGTTGGCGCGCGCGGCGGTAGCTGGACCGGGTGTACCTATGATCGCCAGTATCCGTACAACACGGCTGCCGGCACACCGGGTGGTTCCAGAAAATCAAAGTGGGGCCAGGACAAACCAACCGACTTCGGCAGTTACCGGACCCAGGCCAGTTATCACTGTGATGGATACAAACACAATGGAAACGGCTATCAGGCAAACCATCTTCAAGTCCGTGAATTGTCGTCGAACCATTCCGCCGTCATAAGTCAGCTGGAGGCCATGAAACCCTACGGCTACACCAATATTTCGCTTGGTGTTGAATTTGGCTGGCATTTGCTGGAACCGGGCGCACCCTATGACGCACGCAGCTACAGCGATCAGGAAAACAAGAAATTCATCGTTGTCTTGACTGACGGCAAACAGACGACCCCGGCATTCGGGCGTGGCCGGTCCAGGGACCGGTTTGACGGTGAAAGCAACCTCACCAAACTGTGCTCCAACATCAAGGCCGGAAACAAGATCACGGTGATTGCCATTGCGTTTGCTCTCGATGACAATGCAACGGAAAGCCGCTTGCGCAATTGTGCCACCGATCCGGACCAGCACTTTTTCAAGGCGGAGAATTCCAATGATCTGACAAGTGCCTTCGAAGACATCCGTCAGCAGATCGCAAAAGCCATCTTCCTGTCCAGGTAATACCAAAGGCAAGATTTGGTTCATCTGATCGGATAAAGATGCTCGATTCCAAAACGTGAAAGCAATTTCATCCATCCGAGTGGATAGATATTGCTCCAGACAGCCTGGCAGTGGCGTTTTCGCTATTCACCGGCGACAAGACGGGGCGGAGATGTTTCGCCATCATCATCGCGTTGGCTGGTATCTGTAAATTCGACCTGCTCGATTTTCGCACCGCGACGAGTGACCTTTTCGGAGGAAATGACAATTTTCTCGATGTCTTTTCCTGCCTGGCCGAAATGGCGCTGCAGATCCAGCACCCTGTCATGCATGCGACCGATGTCTTCCATCAAGCGTGCGACCTCGGTCTGGATGACCACCGCCTGTTCACGCATTCGCGCGTCCTTGAACACGGCCTGCAGGGTCTGCACCAGCAGCATCAGGACATTGGGTGAGGCAATGATCACGTGCTGGCGATGGGCGCGCTGGATGATGTCTTCAAAATTCTCGTGCAGATCGGCATAGATGGATTCAGACGGCACGAACATGATGGCAGTCTCGTGGGTCTCGCCCTTGAGCAGGTACTTCTCTGAAATGTCCTTGACGTGTTTGTGTACATCCGCCCTGAAGCGCTGCTGATACGGCTTGATATCCTCCTCCGGTCCTGCCTGCTTCAAGGCGTTGAAGCCTTCGAGTGGAAACTTGGCATCCACCACGACGGAAATGTCATTTTCGGGCAGGCGGATAAGGCAGTCAGGGCGTGTGCCGTTCGACAAGGTGGTCTGGAATGAATAGGCGGTCGAGTGCAGACCGTCGCGGATAATGGCTTCCATGCGGGCCTGGCCATAGGCGCCTCGCGACTGCTTGTTGGACAGAATGTCGCGAAGTGTCAGCATTTCCGATGAGAGATTGGTCAGATTGGTCTGTGCGGTGTCAATCACCGCCAGGCGTTCATTGAGTTTTTGCAGCGACTGGGTTGTGCGTTGACTGCTTTCGCTCAACCCGGCTCCAAGGCGTTGCGACACCTGGTCAAGCCGGGTGTCCAGCGTCTGTGCCAGGTGCGCCTGCGTCGAGGCCGAATGTTCGGCCAGACCGCGCAACTGCCCGGACATTTCCGCGAGCTTGGTTTCAAGCTCTGCTGCCCGGCGCAAGGCATCTATCGACTGCTGCCCGCCGCCATTGGCCGCGCGCCAGGCCAGGATCACGGCGGTTACCAGCAATATGAGCGCCAGCGCAGCCGCAAGCACGCTCAGGTGCCCCCATGTTACAGCCGTGTGGCCAATCAGAATGACTGTCTCGGAAAAGTCCATTTCACCAGCATACCGTGATTCTGCAAACTGAAAAGATCAAAACATGAACATCTGCAATCAAAAAAACCGGCCCGCCAGGATACCCCAGCGAGCCGGCTCAAATTAACTCCAGGCGTCTAGACTTAAACGGCCTTGAGGTTGTCAGCAGACATCTTGCCGGACTTGCGGTCGGTAACCAGTTCAAACTCGACCTTCTGGCCTTCGTTCAGGGTGGACATGCCGGCGCGTTCTACAGCAGAAATGTGGACAAAAGCGTCCTTGGAACCATCTTCAGGCTCGATAAAGCCATACCCTTTGGTGGTGTTGAAGAATTTCACGGTACCGATAGTCATTGATCGTATTTCCTTATTCAATGCTCATGTGACCCCCGCACTGCCTTGTGCAGCCGGACAGGCCGGTCGTTTCGCTTTACATTGTCGGAGATCACTGGGCTTCTCGGCAGTACCGGGGTCGTTCAGAAAACATCAAACAATCAGCGCGCGCAGGGACCTAGCATATTTGAGGCCTCTTGATAAGTGGATTTCTTGTGAAGACTTGTCTTCGACTTGCTTGCTGATCGAGCGTTGCTTGCGGCCGTTGTTTCTGACGCGCCGCCGGCTGCACCGGTTTGATAAAAAAACCGCAGATCTTTCGATCTGCGGTTTCGCATTTGCTTGAGGCTTTTCGGGCTCGATCTGCGATCTGCTCGATGAGGCCTGGGTAAAACGGACCTTAGAAGTCCATGCCACCCATGCCGCCCATGCCGCCGCCGCCAGGCATTGGAGGCATACCGCCTGCATCCTTCTTCGGCGCTTCAGCAACCATGGCTTCGGTTGTGATCAGCAGGGCTGCGACAGAAGCAGCATCCTGCAGGGCAATACGAACCACCTTGGTCGGGTCCATGATGCCTTCGGCAACCATGTCGCAATACTCTTCGGTCTGCGCGTTGAAGCCGAAGTTGCCGGTCTTTTCCAGCACCTTGCCAACAACGATCGAGCCTTCAACACCGGCATTTATGGCGATCTGACGGATCGGGGCTTCGAGAGCCTTCGATACGATCTTGATGCCGGCCATGATGTCCGGATTGTCGTCTACGAGCTTTTCAACGGCCTTCTTGGCACGCAGCAGAGCCACGCCACCACCGGGAACGATGCCTTCTTCGACAGCTGCCCGGGTTGCGTTCAGTGCATCGTCAACGCGATCCTTGCGTTCTTTCACTTCAATCTCGGTCACACCGCCAACCTTGAGAACGGCAACGCCGCCTGCCAGCTTGGCAAGACGTTCCTGCAGCTTCTCACGGTCATAGTCAGACGTGGTGTCTTCAACCTGACGACGGATCTGGTTGCAACGGGCTTCAATGTCGTTCTTTTTGCCTGCACCGTCGACGATGATGGTGTTTTCCTTGTCAATGGAAATCCGCTTGGCGCGGCCCAGCATGTCAAGGGTAACGTTTTCAAGCTTGATGCCGAGGTCCTCGGAGATCACCTGACCACCAGTGAGAACGGCAATGTCTTCCAGCATGGCCTTGCGGCGATCGCCGAAGCCAGGAGCCTTGACAGCAGCAACCTTGAGGCCGCCACGCAGCTTGTTGACCACCAGGGTCGCCAGTGCTTCGCCTTCAACGTCTTCTGCAATGATCAGCAGCGGGCGTGAAGACTGAACCGTAGCTTCCAGCAGCGGCAGGATGGCCTGCAGGTTGGACAGCTTCTTTTCGTGCAGCAGGATATACGGGTCTTCCATTTCGGTGACCATCTTGTCTGCATTGGTGATGAAGTAAGGTGACAGGTAACCGCGGTCAAACTGCATGCCTTCAACAACGTCCAGTTCGGTTTCAGCAGTCTTTGCTTCTTCAACCGTGATGACGCCTTCATTACCGACTTTCTGCATCGCCTGAGCGATCATCTGGCCGATTTCGCTTTCGCCGTTGGCAGAGATGGTGCCGACCTGGGCAACTTCTTCAGAAGTCTTGATCTTCTTGGAACGCTTGATCAGGTCTGCAATGGCAGCCGCAACAGCCAGATCGACGCCGCGCTTCAGATCCATCGGGTTCATGCCGGCTGCAACTGACTTGCCACCTTCACGAACGATGGCCTGGGCCAGGATAGTTGCTGTAGTGGTGCCGTCGCCAGCCAGGTCGTTGGTCTTGGAGGCAACTTCACGCACCATCTGTGCGCCCATGTTCTCGAACTTGTCTTCCAGTTCGATTTCCTTGGCAACGGTTACGCCGTCCTTGGTGGTGCGCGGTGCACCGAAAGACTTGTCAATAACAACGTTGCGGCCTTTCGGGCCGAGCGTTACCTTGACGGCATTGGCGAGGATGTCGACACCACGCAGCATACGCTCGCGGGCGTCGGCGCCGAATTTTACTTCTTTAGCAGCCATATTGAGGCTCCTTTGGATTGAATTGGTTTATTTTAACGGTTTGTCGAAAGATGTGTCTGCGTGCGTTGGAGCACAAAAAAAGCCCGGAAGAATTACTTCTTGGACTTCTTGCCTTCCAGAACACCCATGATGTCGCTTTCTTTCATGATCAGCAGTTCCTGACCATCAATCTTGACTTCAGTGCCGGACCATTTGCCGAACAGAACCTGATCGCCAGCCTTGACGTCAGGGGCAATCAGCTTGCCTGCATCGTCGCGCGCGCCTGCGCCAACGGCGACAACTTCGCCCTGCATGGGCTTTTCCTGTGCGGTTTCAGGAATGATGATACCACCTGCGGTTTTGGTATCTTCCTCAATCCGGCGAACGACCACACGGTCGTGCAGAGGACGGAAATTCATCTACGCTTCTCCTTGAGTATACAAACACTCTGGTTAATTGTGATGACCCGGACTCAACCCCTCATGAGCCGATGTTCGGATCAGTCTGTTAGCACTCACCTGAGGCGAGTGCCAACAGTTGCAGAGTGATGTATGATGCGTGACCCCACACGTCAAGGTTTGGTGTTACAATTTTTTTGGCAATGAGGGTTTGTTACCAGGAATGGTTAATCGGGATAGATGGCTCTGGTGCCGGGATTTCGGTCATGTTTTCCTTGGTACAGCTCTCGCGGCGCTTTTGAGACGCGTGCTGATTGCGCCTGCGTGTTCTTGTGACCGGGCACCTTGGCCCGCTCTGCGTTCTGCACATGTTAAAGAATGGCTCAAAACGGCAAATACCTGCGATACCTGACCGAGGGTGTTGACTTGTTGCATCACCAGGTTTGCTTGTCAGGTACCGTTTCTGCCGCGATCCCGGGTTCATGGCAAAGCGCGGGCTGGTTGCTCGCCCTTACTTGGCGCCCTGACGCACGGCCTTCACGTCCGCGCGAACATCCTTGCCCTTCCAGTCGACAACAGCAAAGCCATCACACCATCTGCCTTTGAACAGCTTTTTTTCCTTGTCGATCTTGAACGTGAATCGCAGGCAACTGCCAGCGCGCTTGACCGGCCCGCCGGTATAGACACCAGGAATTTTCAGGTCAATTCGGCAATCGCGAGTTAACTCCGCGCCGGCAGATTCTTTCTTGCCGCGAAAGTTGCCGGTGATTTTATAAACACCGGGCTCAGCCCAATTGGCGCCGCAGGCCGCCGCGTGGGCAACATTGGTAACGCCGTAAAAATTCAGGCTTGCAGCAGCAACACCCGCCACAATAAAAAATCTTCCAAATCGCATATTTCAGGTCCTGTCGGTCTAAATGTTGTCGTCGATGCAGCGAAATAAACCGCCTTGCGCGGAATTTGCATCAACCCGTCCGCTTTCCCTGCAACTATAATGAGGATATTCGACGTTATGCGCAAGGTGCGCGGAATCGCTTTCACGTAACAATTTGTCACGGCGTTGAAACAAAGCAGGCAGGCTCTTAACCATGTATTAACTTTTAAACACCGCTCGATTGGCTAGGCTTGTTGAGCAAGCTAGTATTTTAACCTATACCGGGCAACCGCTGCTGGTGTCGGCAGTCATGGGGTGGGAAATTGATCGAATGAAGCTGCTGGTTTGGCTGTTTTCAGTTAGTGCGTTGGTGTTGGCGGCGGTGTGCATATTTGTGCTCGTGCGCTATGACATCGCGCTGCTTGCGGCCGTGTCCTGCCTGGCTGTCGCCATCATCGTATCTGCTGCGGCTTCCATCTACCCTCATCAGGAAAACACTGCACGCTTGACCAACATGGTGTCGCAACGCCTTGGCAAGAATACCAATGACATAGAAAGCCTGTCTCGCCGTATCGCCGATCAGGCACAACGTCTGGCTGACATGGGCGCGCGGATTGATACCAGCACTTCCCGTCAGGTCGCGCCGGACAAGCCCCGCACATTTCGGCTGACTGCGGCTGCGCAACGGTCGGCGCCAAAAGCGCCTCTACCGCGGCCGGCGCGGGCGCCAAAACGGCCGGCGCGAGCCCAGATTCTGCGGCCGCAACAGGTCCAGTTGTTCCTTGAACCAGTGGTTCGACTGGCGGAGGGACGTACCGCATATTACAAGGCAAGTTTCCATTTGCGCGATCATGCGCCGGCAAATCGCAGCCAGATTGTTGTCTCCGCTGACCTGCCTGTACTCAATGGCCAGAGCAGCTTGTGGGATCCGGCATTGGACAGGCAGTTGATGCAGCAGGTTCTTCCCCTGCTGGAAAAGTTACGAGCACGCCGGGGCGCAACAGGAATTTTCTGTCCGATATCGACTGCAACACTGGAGAATACCCAGGCTTTGCAGGACCTCGTCGGTGTGCTGCAGGCCAATCCGGCAGCCGCCGCCGGTATTGTGCTTGATATCCACCACACCGCTCTGGCCGATTTGAGTGAAGCCGGGCTTCAGGGTGTGGCCTGGCTTGCCAGCCTCGGCGCAACGTTCTGTCTGACCGGCGAAGGCATGCTGTATGATGAACTGCCGTCTCTGGCGGAACTGGGCTTTGCCTTCATCGATGTGCCAGGCGCCGGACTGGCTGGACCGGCGCAGTCGGGCATGACTGCAGCGCAGCTGTTGCAGGCAACGGCGGCCAGCAATATAGCCCTGATTGCCTCCGGCATCGAACACGCTGACGACGCCGCGTCGTTGATGGATGCATCTTCACTCGGGCGCGGCCCCGGATTTTCCAGCCCGCGTGCAGTGCGTGATCGGGCGTGTCGTCCCGCCAGCGCAGCACAGGTCGCGTGACCGGCATCATGTCTTACAACAAGCCTTCTCAGGTTGCCGGCGCGGCACGCGAACTCAGTGCTGCCTTCCCCGTCTGGTTGTGTGATGTGTGGGGGGTGGTGCACGATGGCCGGCAGGTCTACCCGGCTGCGGCCGAGGCACTGACCCGGCATCGCGAAGGCGGTGGCTGCGTTGTTCTCATAACCAATGCCCCCAGGCCGCATCATGTCATCGTGCCGCAAATGCGCAGCTTCGGTGTGCCGGACAGTGCCTATGACGCGGTCGTGAGCTCCGGTGACGTGACCCGTGAACTGGTCAGGCGCCGGGCGGGCTGCAATATATTTCATCTGGGACCTGTCGAAGACGCAAGCCTGCTGCAAGGATTGCCTGTCAGCTGGACATCGCTGGATGAAGCCGATGCAGTCCTGTGCACGGGGTTGAACAATGACGGTCGTGAAGGGGGCGATGGTGAAGTGCCCGATGATTATCGTCCTGTGCTGGCGCAGATGCACAAAAGGCAGCTGCCGTTCATATGCGCCAACCCTGATCGTGTGGTTGGCATTGGTGGCATGCTTTACCCATGTGCCGGCGCACTGGCGGACATTTACACAGAACTTGGTGGCCACGTCGAAATGGCCGGCAAGCCCTACGCACCGATTTATCAGGTGGCGCTGGAGCGGGCCGGCGACATCATGAAACGCGAAGTCGTGCGCACACAGGTGCTGGCGATTGGCGATGGTATGCCAACTGATGTTGAAGGAGCTCGCGCCAATGATCTCGCGATTCACTTCATCACCGGTGGTATTCATGCGGAAGATCATCAAGGCACCGATGCGCAGACGATTGCTGCTGATCTCGCCGCCAGTATGCCGGGGCTTCAGGTGGCTGGCGTAGCTGCCGGACTTGTGTGGTAATGAATTGCTGGTCGTGCCAGTTCGCATGGCCCGGGGCGCTGGATCAGGTGCCTGTTGACCGGGTCTCTTGATGGCAGGTTTTCAAGGTTGTTTAGGTATGCTGGAATTGAGTGATCAGGTCGAGGTGGCAGGTGCCCTGAAAGGGGCATGCGTGGCGATCGGTAATTTTGACGGCCTGCATCTGGGCCACCAGGCATTGGCGCAGACCGCCATTGATATCGCTCGAACCGCCGGTTCACCATCGGGTCTGGTGACGTTTGAGCCGCATCCCAAGTCTGTGTTCCAGCCTGAGCAACCGGTGTTCCGGTTGACGCCGCCGCGCCTGAAGGCTGCGTTGGCGCGCAGTTTCGGGGTCGACTTCTGTGCGTCCATTCCCTTCAACCGTGAACTCGCTTCAGTTGAGGCTGAAGATTTCGTTGAACGTTACCTGGTTCGCGCGCTCGGCATCAGCCACATCGTGTCGGGCTATGATTTTCACTTCGGCAAGGGCAGGCGGGGCAGTCCGGCAGTGCTGCAGGAGCTTGGTGAACGGTTCGCCTTCGGGGTGACCATAGTGGATCAGGTGACGCGCGAGGATGGCACATCGCCATTTTCGTCATCGTCGGTGCGAGCGGCTCTGCATGCCGGCAATATCGATCAGGCAAACGCCCAGCTGGGCTATCGCTGGACGGTGATTGGCGAAGTTGTCAAGGGCGATCAGAGAGGCCGCACGATCGGCTTTCCGACAGCCAACATCATGCTGGATCCGGGCATGGAGCCATGCCACGGCATTTACGCGGTGCGGGTCAGGAATTTGGCCGGCGACAGGCAGAAGGTGTTGATGGGCGCTGCCTATTTCGGCTGGCGGCCGACGTTCGATACCGACCGGGTGTTCCTGGAAGTCTTTCTGCTGGATTTTGAAGGCGATCTGTACGGCCACGAACTGGCGGTCGAGTTTGTCGACATGATCAGGCCGGACAAGAAGTTCGACGATCTTGATTCACTGGTTGCGCAGATGAAACGCGACAGCGATGACATTCGCAAACTGTTGAATGACGAGGCTGCAGTGAATACTGACTTGCCGCTGCTGGCGGCGCAAATGTCAGGCAGGCTGTACAATGAAGTAAGGTGAATTGCTGACGGGATAATTTCCATTGAAATCGGAAATCGCTCTCGCCCGTCAGAGCAACATGGGTTCGATTGAACCCATAAAGTTGCTCTAACACTTTGGAACCTGATCTAGTCTTCAGGGTCGAGCAGGCGGTGCAGGTGCACGATGAAATAGCGCATCTCGGCCACGTCTATGGTGGCGCGGGCCTTTTCCTGCCAGGCTTTTTCAGCCGTGGCATAATTTGGATAGATACCTACGACATCAAGATTTTCGAGATCCTTGAAGCGCACGCCGTCCAGGCTTTCCAGCTCGCCGCCAAAAACGAGATGAAGCAACTGGTCAGGTTTCTTGACGGTGTCAGACATCACTGTGGTTCCCGTGTTGACGATGGAGAAGTGCTTAGGCAGCAACCGTATGAAGCCGTTCACTGATCTCGTCAAGCAGTGCTTTTGAACCGGCCATGAGGCCATTCTGGCGCGTGGTGTTGCGATTGTAGATGAATCCCTTGCCATCAAGATCAAGTGTATGTCCACCGGCTTCATGCACGATCAGGTCACCCGGCGCCAGGTCCCAGTCATGCTTTTTGCCGAATGCAATGGCGCCGTCATACTCACCTGTTGCAACTACACAGTGACGCAGGATCAGGGACGTTGTCATGGCACAGTCGATCTGTGGCACGGGCAATTTCCATTTGCTCTGGCTGATGATGCTGGTGTGAGCGACAAATCTGGAACCGTCCAGGCCTGATTTGCCGGTTGTCTGCATGGTCTCACCATTCAGCCGCGCGCCGGCATCAAGAGCTGCCTCGTAGAACCTGTTCTGGGCGGGGGCAAATGCCGCTGCCACGACCGGCCGGCCATGGGACAACAAGCACGCCCCGACGCACCAGTGATTTGAGCCGCGCACATAAGCCGATGTGCCGTCGATCGGGTCAATCACCCAGACATTGTCCTTTGCTCGGGTTGTGTCCTCGCGCGCGGATTCTTCCGACAGCCAGCCAAAGTCAGGCGTCGCTTCCCGGAGTCTCGCAGCCAGCAGTCGATCGACCGCCAGATCGGCTTCCGATACCGGTGTGCCGTCTGTCTTGTCCCAGCTGTCAACACCTGCATTGAACATTCGCATTGCCAGTTCGCCTGCCTCGCGCACCGCGCTGCATAATAGCTGGTGCTCTTTCTGCCAGGGGCTGGCTTGCATGATTTCAGGCGCCTGCAACGGTCATTCCCTCCACCAGGCATGTGGGCGCATTGGTACTTGATTTCATCTCGAGGTCGTCGGCAGGCGTCAGATTGACGAACATGTCCTTCAGGTTTCCGGCAATGGTGATTTCGCTGACCGGATGGGTGACCTCGCCATTTTCGATACGAAGCCCTGCCGCCCCGCGCGAGTAATCACCCGTCACCATGTTCACCCCGGATGAAAACATTGACGTGATCAGGATGCCGTCGCTGATGCCGGCGATCATGTCGCGCACAGATACAGTGCCGTTGGCCAGCCAGAGGTTTGTGGTTGATGGCGATGGCTGACCGCCGGTGGACCGCGCCGCACGCGCATTGCTGGTCAGGCCCAGTTTCGTGGCAGTGCGCCCGTCCAGCAACCAGTTGGACAACACGCCGTCTTCAACCAGATCGAGCGCTTCACAGATCGCGCCTTCAGCGTCGAAGGGCTTTGAAGACAATCCCCGCACCAGAAGCGGGTCATCAATAATGGATATGCCATTGGCGAAAACCTGCTGGCCCATCATGTCCTTGAGAAAGCTGGTGCCACGTACCACGCCTGATCCGTTGGCGGCCTGCGCCAGCAGCGACGGGAATGAGCTGGCCAGGCGTGCTTCGAAAATCACCGGGCATTTCTGCGATGTCATCTTGCGCGGGTTCAGCGCGCGCACAGCACGTTCACCGGCGCGCCGGCCAATGGCACCGGCATCATCCAGGTCAGCAAAATGAACCTTCGAGGAATAGTCATAATCGCGCTCCATCGAGGTGCCGTCACCGGCAATTGCGGATGCGGAGATGGAATAGCCGGTGCGCGCATAATTACCTGAAAAACCGTTGGATGTGACCAGCACAATTTCACGCTGTCCCGCGCTTGCCGCCGCCCCGTCGGTTTTGCTGACCCCCTTGATCTCGCGGCAGGCAGCTTCTGCAGCCAGAGCCAGGTCGCTCAGGGTTTCCGTGGTGACCCGGGCATCATCTGCCAGTTCGAGTGCGTCCGGTGAAGCTGCTCTTCCGGTAGTGTCCTGCAAACCCAATGACGCATCCGGCGGCGCGATTCTGGCCATTTGAACGGCACGTTCTGCCAGGGTTGCATAATCTTGCGCCGTGCGCGCGGTCCCCGACACCACCGCGCTTGACCCGTTGACGAACACGCGCAGACCGAAATCCACCGCCTCCGATCTTTCGACCTTGTCCGTGGCGCCGTTTCTGACCCGGACCTGAACCGATGTGCCGTTGACGGCCAGCACATCCGCAGCATCCGCACCGGCCTTTTTGGCCAGGTCGAGAAACTGTTCTGCAGATGAAACGATGTCGGAAGAACTCATAGTGGCAATCTCACAAGGTTATCGAGCACGATGCCTGCAAACACGATCAGGCCGAAATTCCGGTTGGAGCGAAACAGCATCAGGCAGCGATCAGGATCGTCTATATCAAGTCGCGCCAGTTGCCATGTCGCGTGCAGCGCCGCCGCCGCCAGACCGGCGTGGAATATGATGCCGGCACCAGCGTAAAACCCCGATGCAAACAGCAAGGCGATGGTGAGCGCAAGAAACATGGTTAGCCAGCCGCGGGTTGCGGCACCGAACTTCAGGGCGGTGGACTTGATGCCGATGGCCAGATCATCCTCCTTGTCCTGATGCGCATAGATGGTGTCATAGGCCAGTGTCCAGGAGATCCCGCCGAGATACATCAGTATGGCGGGCAGTTCGAGATGACCACGCACCGCGGCCCAGCCGAGCAGGGCGCCCCAGTTGAAGGCGATGCCCAGAAATACCTGCGGCCAGTAGGTGAAGCGTTTCATGAACGGATAGACAGCAACGGTGATCAGCGACAACACGCCCAGCGAGACGGCAAACCAGTTGAACTGCATCAGCACCAGGAAACCGGTCAGCGCCAGAGCAATCATGAAAATCTTTGCCTGTGCCACGCTGACCTGGCCCGATGGTATCGGGCGCGACCGGGTGCGCGCGACAGCGGCATCAAAGTCACGATCAACAATGTCGTTGAAGGTGCAACCGGCCCCGCGCATGACCACGGCACCGATGAGGAACAATACCAGGTACCACAGGTTTGGCATGCCTGCGCCGGATGCGGTCTGGGCCAGGGCGATGGCCCACCAGCCCGGCAGCAGCAGCAGCCACCAGCCGATCGGCCGCTCCAGCCGGGCAAGTCGTGCATAGGGGCGAACGGCATGCGGCAACAGCCTGTCGGCCCAGTGTTCGCGCACGGCATCGGCCACCCGGCCATCATTGTTGGTGGTTTTCGTCATTGGGTGGAGTGTTAGCGCAATCAGACGTATCTTGAAACCGTCAAAACAATGCGGCAACACAGGCTGTGCTGAATTGCGGCAGTTGAAGGAATGGGATTTTGAACAGCAAGCTTGCTCTGTTTACATTCGGGGTGTTTGCCAAACCGGCAGATGATCCGGCAAATGACGGTTTCCACCTTCGCAACGACCCGATCCTGGCGGCTGTTCCGCTGGCTCAAGGCTATCTCGGCCATTCCGGTTACCCGGACGAGGAAGGCCCGGAAATCTGGGGCGAGTATGTTTGTCCTGACTTCCATGTCGAGGCAGGTGATGGCTGGACACCGCAAACCTTGTCGCTCTGGCAGAACCTGGAATCGACAATGGCCTTTGCCTATCAGGGCCTGCATGGTGAGGCAGTGCGCCATGGCCGTGAATGGTTCGTTGCGCCGCAATGGCCGCCCTATGCCTTATGGTGGGTGGACGCCGACCATACGCCCGATTGGCGCGAGGCGTGTGCGAAACATCTGCAACTGCATGAGCAGGGCAATTCCAGGCAGGTCTTCAGCTTCAAACAGCCGTTCGGTGCCGACGGAAAGCCGGTTAAACTGAACGCAGGCAGGATAAAGCAGCTCGCTGCGGCAAATGCAGCGCGCCTTGCCAACATCACCAGGGCAGGATAGGCAAAACCATGGCCAGATCGCAGGGGCGGGTGCCCCGACTATATTGTGAGCAGACATTGAGTGCGCGCAGTGAACTGACGCTGTCGCGCGAAGCCTCGCACTATCTGGTGACGGTGCTCCGGCTGGGTGACGGGGCGCCGGCCCGGCTGTTCAACGCCATAGACGGTGAATGGCAATGTGCGATGTCCCTCGCCAACCGCAAGGCAGCTCGGGTCAGGTGTGACGAGCACCTGCGCGAGGCTACGCCGCCACCGGACATCGAGTATCTGTTTGCGCCGCTGAAATCGGCCCGGCTGGATTATCTGGCCCAGAAGGCAACCGAAATGGGTGTGCGCACGATACGCCCGGTGATTACCCGGTACACGATTGCAGACAAGGTCAATCTGGACCGCATGCGCGCAAACGCCATCGAGGCAGCGGAGCAATGCAACATGGTCTATGTGCCGGATGTGTCAGAGCCTGAAAAGCTGGCCAATGTGCTGGCACACTGGCCGGAAGACCGCACCCTGATTTTTTGCGACGAACGCGCCAGCCAGGCAAGCCCGGTGGATGCACTGAAGCAGGTGCAAACCGGGCCGGTGGCCGTGTTGCTTGGTCCCGAAGGCGGGTTTTCAGACCAGGAGCGTGACATGATCCTGTCGGTACCAAATGTTGTGGCCCTGTCGCTGGGGCCACGCATCATGCGGGCAGATACCGCTGCGGTAGCGGTTCTGGCGCTGGTACAGTCGGTTCTGGGCGATTGGCGCGAGGACAAGTAAGTTTGACTTGCTCTCGAAGGAAGTGCCGGGCTAGATCAGGATGATTTTTGGTTGACCCAACCAAAAATCATGAACCTGATCGCTTCCAGAGTGTTAGAGCAACTTTATGGGTTCAATTGAAGCCATGTTGCTCTAGACGTTCGGCAGATGTTTTTGACCACACGCTCAGCCTGGCTGGCGTGTTTTGATTTGAGGCGGACTTTCCCATGAGTGTGGCTGTTCCTGATACCGCGGAAACCCGCGCCATCATCGAAGACAAGGCACAGCTGGTGTCTTATCTGGAGGCCGGCTGCAAGCCCAAGGCCGAGTGGCGGCTGGGCACCGAGCACGAGAAGTTCGCGTTCCTTACTGACACCTTGCAACCGGTCCCGTATTTTGGGGACCGCTCCATCAAGGCGCTGCTGGAAGGTCTTGCGGCCAAGTTCGGCTGGACGCCCGCCATGGAAGGCGAACATATTATCGGCCTCACCGATCCGGCGGCCTACGGCAATGTTTCGCTGGAACCGGGCGGTCAGTTTGAACTGTCGGGTGCGCCGCTGGAGAACGTTTTTCAGACCTGTCAGGAGGTACATGAGCACCTGGCACAGGTGCGCGAAGTGGGCGACGAGCTTGGCATTGGCTTTCTCGGTCTGGGCTTCAACCCGCTGTGGAAGCGTGAAGACATCCCCGTCATGCCCAAGGGCCGCTACAACATCATGCGCCAGTACATGGCGAAGAAGGGCAATCTCGGCCGCGACATGATGCTGCGCTCGTGTACGGTGCAGGTGAACCAGGATTTTTCATCCGAGGCTGACATGCGGCAGAAAATGCGCGTCAGCCTGGCGCTGCAACCGCTCGCCACCGCGCTGTTTGCGGCATCTCCGTTCACCGAGGGCAAGCCAAACGGCTTCAAGTCATTCCGGTCCGAAATCTGGCGCGACACCGACCCTGATCGCACCGGCATGCTGCCGTTCGTCTTCGACGACGGCTTTGGCTTCGAGCAATATGTCGACTATGCCATCGACGTACCGATGTATTTCGTCAATCGCGGCGGTGAGTACCTGGACTGTTCCGGCGAAAGCTTCCGCGCCTTCATGGCCGGTGAGTTGCCGCAATTGCCCGGCGAAAAACCCACCATGAAGGACTGGGCGGATCATCTCACCACCATCTTCCCGGAAGTCCGCCTCAAGAAGTTTATCGAACAGCGCGGCGCCGACGCAGGCGCATGGCGCAGGCTTTGTGCCTTGCCCGCGTTCTGGACCGGCTTGTTGTACGAACAGGCATCTCTCGATGCGGCCTGGGACCTGGTCAGGGGCTGGACGGCGGAGCAGCGCCAGGCGCTGCGTGACGAGGTGCCGGTCAAGGGACTTGATGCGACCATAGCCGGGCGTCGTCTGCAGGACATCGCCATCGAAGTGCTGGCCATCTGCCGGGCGGGCCTTGAAACACGCAATGTACAGGGACCGGCAGAACAGACCGAAGCCAAGTTCCTCGACGTGCTCGATGAAATCGCCCAGTCAGGCCGCACCAATGCCGATGAACTGCTGGCCCTGTACGAAGGCAACTGGAACGGGGATGTCACCCGCGTCTACCGCGATTTCGCTTTCTGAGCCATACCAGTCGTAAAACCGGTTTCAAGGTTTCTGTTTGTGCTCTAGCTTCGCAGGAGCATTTCCCGCAAAAGTGGACACCGGTTTTGCGACAGGGAAATGCAATAATAGTGGCATAGAAGACAGTGTTGTGGAGCGCAGTCCATGAAAATCACCGGCCTGAAAACCTTCATTGTGGGCAATCCGCCGCCGCGTCGCGGCGGGCGCTACTTCATCTTCCTGAAGCTCATCACCGATAACGGCATTGAAGGTGTAGGCGAAGTCTATACCGCCAGCTTTGCACCCAATGTGGTGGTCGCCATGATCGAGGACGTGTTCCAGCGCAATGTCGAGGGCAACGATCCGTTTCATATAGAGGCCTTCTGGCGCAGAACCTACACGAGAGGTTATTCGGGCCGTCCCGACATTTCACTGATGGGCGTCATGTCCGGCATTGAAATGGCCATGTGGGACATCTGTGGAAAAGCTGTGGAAAAGCCTGTGTATGACCTGTTGGGAGGCTGTGTACATGAACGGCTGCGCTCCTACACCTACCTGTACGCAGATGCCGACATAGACGCCTATGCCTATACCGATCCGAGCAACGATGTGTACAACAACCCGGACGTGGCCGCAGAGCGCGCACTGCATTACGTCAACCAGGGGTTCACCGCGGTCAAGTTTGATCCGGCCGGGCCGTACACGGCGTTTGACCCGCACATGCCGAGCCTTGAGCGCATGGATATTTCGGAACAGTTCTGCCGGAAAATCCGCGAGGCAGTGGGCAACAGGGCGGATCTTCTGTTCGGGACGCACGGCCAGTTCACCACCGCCGGCGCCATCCGCATGGCGCGCCGGCTGGAAGCCTATGATCCGTTGTGGTTCGAAGAGCCGTGCCCGCCGGAAATGCCGGAGGAGATGGCAAAGATCGCACGCTCGACAAAGGTGCCGATTGCCACC
>Ga0316190_10000813_pt1 | contig 22179 bp, 20 predicted proteins | sample Eddworburrow2_MG_FD_204929 | JGI IMG/M metagenome (GOLD analysis project Ga0316190, IMG submission 204929) | Coastal sediment microbial communities from Maine, United States - Eddy worm burrow 2 | ecosystem: Environmental > Aquatic > Marine > Coastal > Sediment | place: USA: Maine | collected... | reverse complement strand
CTCGACGTTCGCTGGTGAATGCCGGCGTCCAACCGGTGTGTACGGTCTGAGCATGAACGTCATGGAAGCGACCTCGCCCGTGCGACGACTGGCCAGCGCCCTCGAACCGGTGATCGGGCAGGTCTACTTCTCGCCTGAATGTCACTCCCGGTACACCCAGCTCGGCTTCGATCCGTCGCCGGCCGAGGCAAGCGGAGTCGCATTACCGGACGGCCCGGCGTACTTCACGAGTCGAGGCTCGGTGATGGGCCAGGTTCGCGGTGTGGTTGTCGCCGCAGCGTTCGGTGTGTTCGACCCCAGGGTGGTCGTGCCCGCCGTCGAGCGAGGTTGGGCGATCACCGACGCCGCCACGATCTGCGATGCTCGCGACGCTGGAGCACTCGACCAACTCGAGCGGGTGCTCGGCACCGACCCCGTCGGTCGGGAGCGCGTCGAGCAGCTGCTGGTGCGCGCAACGACCGGATTGCAGATTGGTGGTCGTCCGCTCGCAGCGGGCCTGTCCGGGCTCCCGGACCCTGACCATCCATTGGGAACGATCTGGCGTCGTGGTGACCTGCTGCGCGAGTTCCGCGGTGACAGCCACACGGCCGCGTGGATCGGCGCTCGTCTCGATGCGGTGCAGATCAGCCTGTTGACCGAGATGTACTGGGGGTTGCCGGCACGCAGCTACGCCCGCACACGGGGCTGGAGCGACGCCGACTTCGATATAGCGCTCGATGCGTTGCGCTCGCAAGGGGCGGTCGACGCCGACGGGGGATTCACTGAACGCGGTCGAGATCTACGCGAGGAGATCGAACGTCGAACCGATGAACAGATGGCACCGGTGCTCGACTCGCTCGGCAACGACGTCGACGAACTGATCGAGTTGCTCGGCCCGTGGGGCCGTGAGGTTCGCACAGCCAGGGGCTACCTGCCGTCCGGTCCCCACGACCTCGCAGCGAAGACTCGGCCCGAATGAGCCTTCCATGGAAGGGCAGGACCAAGTTCTTGATGGGCTCAGGTGACGGCTAGCGCCATCTCTTCCAACAGCGCGATGCAGTCGACGTTATGACGAGCCGCCTTCGACACAATCGGGCCAACAGGAGCAACTCCTGCCCGTAAACGTGGAAGTCGCGCAACCCGAAGACCCCGACTTGCCCCACCAGCACCGTCTCCCCGGAAGCACCGTCTCCCCGGAACACCAGGGGAACAATGCCAACGATTGGGCCGGGCCCACTGCGGACCGTTCGTCGGTGGCTTGGCTGCGTGCATGCGAGTCCCCTGAGTGACTGGTGCTGTTAGGTAAGCCGTCCCAGAAGGCAGCAACACCCACAGGATGATGCCTTGGCCCGTCACCGATCAGCTTGGCCCCGAAGGTCGCGAGGAGGGGCTTCCACATCAACCAGCGCCCCCCAACCGGCCAGCGACAAGCCCACACCCACGGCAAACAATAGCGCTCTATGAAAACGGGCCATCAGGTGAGATAATCGGCGAGACGGTTTGCTTGGCCAGCGCCCTACTGAACTCCGAGCCGCGCTGGGAGGTGAGTCTCCGCTCATAGAGCGAATCGATGATTCCTTTACCTAGCTCGATGGGTAGTTAAGCCGGGCTGTCAAGAGATCGACGCGGCGCCCGGGCGCTAGCTCGTCTGGCCCCATTGGACCGGGGTCTGAAGTGGGCCCCGGAATGCCCAACCCCCGAACTGGATGTCTTCGCCTGCGTTGTCGAGGCGGAGATTGGGGAGGCGTGCGAACAACTTCGGCAGCGCCACCTCACCGACCATGGCCCGAGAGGCGGCGGCTCCGGCGCAGAAGTGGGGGCCGGCGCCAAAGGCGAGGGCGGCGCTGGTGTCTCGTTGTGCGTCGAACCGTTCTGGCTCCACGAAATGGGCCTCGTCGCGGTTGGCGGAACCGAACATGAGGAACACGCGCTCGTCGGTCTCGAATCGAACCCCGCCGAACTCGTGCTCGGCGGCAATCCGACGAGGCGACATGCCGATTGGTGAGATCCAACGGCAGTACTCCTCGAACGTCTGCACCCAGGAAACCTCGCCGCTGCGGGCCATGGCCAACTGATCGGGATGGGTGAGCAGCGCCCAGGCTGCCCCGGCAATCGCATCGCGTGGTTCGTTTTGGCCGCCGGAGATCGTCAGCTTGATGTTGGCCTTCACATCGTTGAGCGGCATGCCCGACTCCAGCATGACAGACAACAGACTGTGGTCGGGGTTCGCCTGCACCGATGGCACTCGATCGTCGATGACCGCATCAATAGCGGTGGTGGCGGCATGGCACTTGGCCTCGGTCTCGGGATCGCCGCCGTAGTTGGCGACCCCGTCGATCATCGCCTGGCTCCAGCCGTCGATCTCCTGGTAGGTGACGTTGGTCAGTCCGGTCATCACCTTCAGCGACTCGCCGCTCATGGCCGTCGCATAACCCCTCACGAGGTCAGCGGCTCCCACCTCTCCGGGAGCGAACTCGTCGAGCACGGCGTCGGCGATGGTGTCGAACTGGGCGGTCCATGTGGCCTGGACCTTTCGGGGGGAGATCGCCGGGTAGTACACAAAGCGTTCCCGGCGGTGCTCCTCGCCGTCGCGTCGCATCATGTTCTTGCCCATGAGCACGTTCATCAGCCCGCCCGGTTGATCGGACGAGAAGATCGCCACGTTCTTCTCACAGGCGTGGATGTCGTCACGTTTGGTGAGCAGCGTGGCCCCCATCTCGGGCACAAAACAGATGGGGGTCTCGGCCCGCATGCGAGCCAGCGTCGGGTAGGGGTCGTCCCACATCTTGGCGAGATCGACATTGACAACGGGAGCGTCGGACACACCGCCCAGCCTCCCACGCCGCCCCACTCAACGACAACGCCCGCAGGCTTCAGGGCTCTGTCGAGGCTTCGAACCTACTCCGACCTCGATGGGCTTCGATCTTGAAGCGGTGGAGTGTGCCCGCCGGCCCCGCTCCGCTTCGGTGTCTCGGTCTGGTCAGCAGGCGAACCTGAACAACCGGGCCGGGAACGCGGCGAAGCAGTTACTCGGTCGGCCTCTCGAGGACTGAGCTGAGCCTGCGGTTGACATCACAACCACAAGCGAGGTCATTCAGGTGAATGGGTGATCTCTGGCTGCATATCAAGATGTCGCATCGTAGGTGCTCTGAGTCATGACAAAGCGACTGGTGGAGATCGACGACTCCCTGCTCGAACCAGCGAGGGCCGCTTGTGGTGAGCGAACAATCAAGGCCACGGTCGAAGCCGGCCTTCAAGCCCTTGCCGCTCAGGCTGCGGGTGCAGAGCACGTCAGGCTTCTGCGATCGACGGATTTTGATCTTGAGGCCTTGGAGCATGCCCGCCAGCCGCGCTCGGCGTTCAAACATGGCTACAACAAATCAACGATCTGGCACCCCCTTGACCACGCAGTCACCGTCATTGATCTCGAACCTGATGCCGACCCTGCCAAGGTGCTGGCGATCGGTCCTGACAGGCCAACAACTACTTGGAGGTCATCTGGCTTGAGCTGGACGATGGGGTGGAGTTTGTGATTCAGGCCATGGCTCTTCGACCCGCGTTCCATCACCTGCTCCCAGCGAGATCATCCGGAGGGCACTCCGGCAGTTCCTCGAATCCGCCTAACCTTGCCGAGCCCTCAGCCCGCCGCGAGTTGTGCGGCGTCGGTCATGATCCGCCAGACCCGTTCAGGCGTGGTTGGGATGTCGACGTGGCGCACGCCGAGGTGGGCAAGGGCGTCGACGACGGCGTTCTGCACCGCGGGGGTGGCGCCGATGGTGCCCGACTCGCCGATGCCCTTGGCCCCAAGGGGGTTGCGGGGGGTTGGGGTCTCCTGGGCGATGCGTTCGAAGCTTGGCAACTCGGCCGCTGAGACCAGGGGATAGGTCATGAAGTTGCTGGTGACCGGATTCCCGTCAGCGTCGTAGCTGAACTCCTCCATCAAGGCCTGGGCGATGCCCGAGGCCACCCCACCGTGCACTTGGCCCTCGACCAGGAGCGGATTGACCATGGTGCCCGCGTCGTCGCAGGCGATGTGGCGCACGATGGTGACCGCACCGGTGTCCCGGTCGACGTCAACCACCGACAGGTGGGCGCCGAAGGGAAAGGTGGGTCCGCCCGGCTCAAAATCGGCGCTGGCGAGCAATGGCGACCCCTGCTGTTCCTGCGCCTTGGCGGCCACATCGGCCCAGGTCACGTTGATAGTCGGGGTGCCGGTCACGGCGAAGGTGCCGGCTGAGGGGTCGAGCACGATGTCGTCGGGGTTGGCTTCCAGCAGTTCGGCGGCCAGGTCCTTGGCCAGGGCGACAGCGGCCTCGCTGGCCTGGAGCACGGCGCTGCCCCCGACCTGGAGTGATTTTGAGCCGCCGGTGCCGCCGCCCCTCGGTACCTCGTCGGTATCCCCGTGGTGCACCTCGATGCGCTCGAACGGGATGCCGGTGATGTCGCTGGCCACCTGGGCGAAGGCTGTGTGGTGGCCCTGGCCATGGGCCGATGAGCCGGTGAGCAACAGGGCTGATCCGTCGGGGCGGACCTCGATACTGCCGAACTCGCCGTTGACCATCGGGTTGGCGATTTCGACATAGGCCGACCAGCCAAGACCCAGCAATGGTGCGGAGGGATCGTTACGGCGGCGCTCCTGCTCGGCCCGCAGGCCCGGGTAGTCGACGTGGTCCATCACGGCCTGCACCGCTCGGTCGTACTCGCCGGAATCCATACTGGACCCGGTGGGTGTGGTGTAGGGGAACGCCTCGGGCCGGATGAAGTTCTTGCGTCGTACCTCGGCAGGGTCCATGCCGATCTCGGCGGCGAACAGGTCGATCATGCGCTCGACGGCGGCCGCCGCCTCGGGGCGTCCCGCCCCCCGGTAGGCACCGACCGGCACCGTGTTGGTCACTACCGAATCGGCCGAGAAATCGACCCGTTCGAAGTCGTACACGCCCGACGCCACCATGCGGGCGATGAACGGGAGCACGGCGCCGATAGCGGCATGACCCCCACCGTCCTGGATGGCATGGCAGTGGTAGGCCTTGATCCGACCGTCGGCGCTGCCGCCGATGGTGGCGTCAAAATCCATGGCTCGACCGTGCACCAGACCGAGCATGCTCTCTGACCGGGTCTCGGCCCAGCGCACTGGCCGATCGAGCCTACGGGCGAGAACGGCCACGACCAGATCCTCCGGGTAGCCGCCGTTCTTGGCCCCGAACCCACCGCCGACGTCGGGGCAGATCACCCGTACCTGATCGGCTTCGACCGCCATGGCCGCGGCCAGGGTGTCGCGGGTGCCGTGGGCGTTCTGGGTGCTCGACCACTGGGTGAGATGTTCTCGGCCGTCATCCATCGTGTCCCAGCGGGCCACCGCGGCTCGGGGTTCGAGGGGGCAGGGGGCCAGGCGCTGATTGCGGAATTGCTGCGAGACGGTGACCTCACAGCCATCGAAGAACGCCTCGTCGGCGGTTGGCGGGATGGCGAAGGCCACGTTGGTTCCGGCTTCGGGGTACAGCAACGTCTCACCCGTCAACGCATCGGCCGGCGAGACCACGGCGGGAAGCGGTTCGTAGTCGGCAACCACCAGTTCGGCAGCGTCGACCCCAGCTTCCCGGGTCTGCGACACGACAACGGCGAACGCCTCGCCGACGTAGCGCACCCGTCCCGAGGCCAACCAGGATCGTTTCATGTCCTGGTTCAGCATCGGCATGCCTGGTGGAACCGGCTCGAGGTCGAGATCGGCGGCGGTGAACACGCCGATTACACCAGACGCGGCCGCTGCCTCGGAGGTATCGATGCTCGACAACTCGGCGTGGGCCAGGACGGATCGGACAAAGGTGGCGTGCAGTGCTTCGTCGGGGGCCAGGTCGTCGACGTAGTACCCGCCAACGGTCAGCAGCGCTGGATCTTCCACTCGGGTGACACGTGTGCCCAGGATGCTCATGGCTTGACCTTCTGTTACGTAATGCCGGCAGGAATCGACCGAAGGTTACCCCTTCGTGTTGGTCAGCCGCCGCTCAGACAGGGTCCTCAGGGGCGAAACACTGCGCTCAACCTGCGTCTACCGTTCAGTCCTCGAACAGCGAGGGCGGGAAGCCACCCTTGCTGACCGGGCTCCAGCGGGTTGGTGTGATGCGGATGATCGACTTGCCCTGGTCGGCCATGGCCTGGCGGTACTCGTCCCAGTCGGAGTGGTCACCCTTGATGCAGCGGAAGTATTCGACCAGACCGTCGGACGCTTCGGTCGTCGGCATGTCGTGCACGGTGGCTTCGCCGTCGATCTGGACCCATTCGCCGTTGAACTCGTCGCCCATCACCGCCACCGACACCAGCGGGTTGCGCTTGGCGTTGCGGGTCTTCACCCGAGAGGGATAGGTAGACACGAGCAGTTCACCGTCAGGGGTGATGGTGCCGGTCACCATGCTCATCTGGGGCCGACCGTCGGACCGTGTCGTCGACAACACCCAGCGGTTCCTGCCGGTGACGAACTCGATAAGGCCCGCCTGGTCGACCGAGGTGTCGGACGACATGTGCTTGGCTCGGGGGTCGTCCTTGGGGATCTTCTTCACCATGTCTGTCCGCTGCTCCTGTGGTGTGCTTCGGGCCTGTCGTGTCGGTCACGGCCCAGATGCTGAATCTACTCCTCGATGGGCGGTAGCGGATCGAGATCGAAGTCGATAAATCGCAGTGGCAGGGCCTCCACGAGGGCGGCGACGTAGGAACGCCTGACCCTGACCCTGCGGCTCAACTGACTGGGTGCTGTGGCTCTTGGACGAGCTGCTGACCGTAGGCGATTGGGTCGTCGACGTACTCAGGAAGGTCGTTGATATGAGCATCGGCCCTCGCTCGACTGCGAGCGGCGAACCGATCTTGTCGGGCCTTGCGGGCGGCGTCGAAACCGGCCCGTGCTGCTGGCCGCTCGGGGTCGGAGAGTGCATCCCATGCTGCTTGCACGCCCTCACTGGAACCGCGGGCGTGGACCAACTCCCAGTACAGCGCCCATTGTCCGGAGCGTCGAAGCGCTTCTACGTCGACGCCGGTCGCTGTATCACCACTCATCGGTTCACCGTAGCCGCTGGCGGGGAATGATTCGGGCATGGATCATCGCTGGTGTTCAGCCCCCCTCAGACCTGATCAAGCTGTTCTCGGCGACGCAGCACCACCATGGTCTGGGCCGCCGCTCCACCCTCTTTGGCCTGGGTGATTCGCTCGCCTCCCTCGGCCCACACGTGGCAGGTGTTGACCAGGCGTTTCCAGGAGTCGTCTCGGGTTGGATCGACCATGGGATGCGGCCGTCCTTCGGCCTCGGCCTGAGCCGCTGCCATACCCTTGAGGCTCTGCATGGCGATCGGCGCCATGGCCTGCAGAAGCGCGGTGGTGTGCGAGCAGCCCCGGGGTCCCCCGAAGAGTTCCCGGACCCGGTGGGTGAAGCCACGGCTGATCGACAGCCCGACAAGCGAGTCATAGTGGTCGATGATGGCCGTACAGGTCGGCTGGGGGTGGGTGGGGAACTCGGTCCTGACGTCCTCGATGACCAGGTCGGGTAGCGACACTTCGATGCCGACGGTCATGTGGTGGATGGTGAGTGGATCCGGGTCGCCGGGAATGTACTGGCCCGGCGGTTTCTGATCCCGCAACGCCCCCTGGATCAGGAGCCGATCGGCGGCCAGATAGTACGACTCGACCCGGTACTCCCGGTTGTGGAGCACGGGGATCGCCCCGGCCGGTGGATCGGGCAGGATCGCATCGTCACGAAACAACATGAGCCGACAGTAGCGGGCACCGCAGCGGTGCTTCGAACTGGTATTCGGGTCCGGTCGAAGGGCAACCCAAGGTTGTGTTCGACGATCGTTCTGGTTGTGTCGGGCCGCCGGGGAGGTCAGCCGCAGAACACCGCTGAGCTTGTGCGGATGTCAAAGGCGCCAAAGGCCCAGTTCTCGAATTGGCCGAGAGGTCCACGGCAACGATGAGCAGGCCCCAGAACATCCTCCGCAAGGCCGGAATACCGGTCGCCGCCACCTGACTCTCCCCGATCACCGGTGACCTTAACTCCAACGTCGCCCGGCCTACCTTCGCTCATGGAGCCCGGGCGACACGACGGAAATGCGTGTTCACCGTGGTCGGTAGCCTCTGGTGGCTGCCGGATTGACCACGGCCACCATGGGCGGCGACCACACCATCGTGCTACCGATCCTGCGGGCCATGGCCGAGCGGCACGGGCCGGTGGGTTTGGTCCATGTCGACGCCCACACCGACATCAATGACACCATGTTCGGCGAGAAGATCGCCCACGGCACCCCGTTCCGTCGGGCCGTCGAGGAGGGACTGCTCGAGTGCTCCCGGGTCGTCCAGATCGGGGTGCGGGGCACCGGCTACGCCGCCGATGACTTCGACTGGTCTCGTGAGCAGGGATTCCGGGTGGTTCAGGCCGAGGAGTGCTGGCACCTCAGCCTCGCCCCCTTGATGGACGAGGTTCGAGCCCAGGTTGGCGACGGCCCGGTGTACCTCAGCTTCGACATCGACGGGCTCGACCCGGCCTACGCCGCCGGTACCGGCACCCCCGAGATCGGCGGCCTGACAATCATCCAGGCTTTGGAGATCATCCGGGGCTGTCGGGGTATGAACCGGGTGGGTTACGACCTGGTTGAGGTGGCGCCGGCCTACGACCTCAGCGGTGCCACCGCCCTCACCGCCGCCAATCTGCTGTACGAGATGCTGTGCGTGCTGCCGGGGGTGAAGTGCCGGGCGTAGCGGCGACCACCGGGCTTCGCCGAACCGCTCCTGCACCTAGCCCGCTGCTGAGCCCCCGGTGGGGTCAATCTCCTCGATGCGCAGACCGTGACCCTTGGCCCGTTCGACGAGGGCCTGGAAGGAGCCGCTGGGGTCGGCATAGAACTCCGACGCCCTGATCCGTACAAATCGCCAGCCCATGCGCTCCAGAACCCGTTGACGTTCGGTGTCGTGACGGAGCTGTTCGATGCCATGGAAACTGTCGCCGTCGCACTCGATCGCCACCCGGTACCCGCTGAGATCGGTGAGGGTGAAGTCGATGCGGTAGCCGGCCACCGGGTGCTGGGCATCGACCCGCGGCCCGAGCTTCAGGAGCTTCTCGAGAACGTCGCGTTCGAAGCGCGACTCACAACGGGCCCTGAGATCGCCCGTCGCCTCCGAACGCCGCTTTGGGTTCTGGGCGTAGGCCACCAACCTTCGGCGCAGATCGGTCTCCGACAACAGCGCCGGGTCGAAGCTGTGGACGACGATCAGTTGGTCGCGGGCTCGGGATGCGGCGACGTTGTAACTTTGCTGTTCCCGTTTGGCGGTGGCGGGCCGTCCGGTCACCTTGCCCCCGTCGGTGATGGCGTCGACCATCGAGATGATGATCACGTCGCGCTCGTCGCCCTGGAACTCATAGGGGGAGCCAACACGTATTCGTCGGTCCTCCATCTGCTCGATCGACACCACCTCGATGAGGCGGTTCTGGATGGCTTTGGCCTGATCGCTGCCGATCGTGGTCACGATCCCGATCGTTGCCCCGTTGGGGTAGTCGACGCCCGGACCAAACGCGGGATCGTTGATCACTTCCGAAACCAGACCGACAACGGCATCGGCCTCGGGATGGTTGACCTTGCCGTCGCGGTACCCGTCGCGCACCCGTACGGCGCGGACCGGTTGCCACTCCGGGTTGGGGTGATGCTCCCGCAGGGGGTCGATACGGCCTTCGTAGGACAGATCGTTGCTGAAGGCGATGATCTCCGGCAGGGAGCGGAAGTGTTCCTGTAGTTGGATCACACCGGGGAACCGACGCGCTGCGGTGTCGTACAGGCTGGTGCGGATGTCGAAGCCGTCGGCGTCGGGCACGTCGCCGAGATGGTGCAGCCGGAGCCGGTCGGCCTCGGACTCATCGGTTATGACGGTGGGGGAGATCTGGCGATCGTCGCCGACAACCAGCACCCGCTGCCCAAGGCCGAGCACGGCCAGGGCGTCGAGCGGAGCCTGGCTGGCCTCGTCGATGATCACGATGTCGAAGGCGGTGTCCTCCCCAGGACGGAAGGAGTCGATGGCCTGGGCGATCGACATGATCCACACCGGCACGGCGTTCTGGGCCGAGCGCATGGCCCGCTGGGCTGTTCTGCGATGTCGGGGCGCATGTTTGCCCGTTCCCTTGCCGATACGGCCCATGGCCTGGGCCCAGGTTTCCAGCGCCGATCGGTGAGCCCCCGTGGTTCGCTTGGCCATCTCCAGCCAGGCCCGTTGGGTGACGACCTCGGTTAGGAGTCGCTGTTCCTCTTCCTCGGTCTCGGCAATCTGGGTCGAGATGCTGGCCAGGTCGCCCAGCCCGAGGATCTCGTCGATCCAGTGGCGTAGCTGCCGCCACCGCCACCCGGCCATAACCTGGTGAGCGGAATGAGGTGGCGTCTGGTCACGGTAGATCTGGGCCAGGGCAGGGGTGGTGGCTGCCAGCCGGCCCGCCAGCTCCGAGTGGCGACGCAACAACGGCTCAAGCTGGTGAAGGCGACGGGTCTCCTCGGCCGCCGCATCCCAGGCGGTGGAGTCCTGCTGCAGCAGGGCATCGTGCAGCGCCCGGGCGGTGAGGTGGCCGTCGACTGCGGTCTGGGCGATACTGGCTCCGAAGGTGTCCAACTGTTCGGCCAGTCGGTCCCGCTCAAAAACGGCCGCAGCCGCTTCGAGCCTGCGGATCACGACGTCAAGGTGCTCGGTGGTGCCGTAGTCGTTCGCTCCATGATCATGCGCTCCCTGCACCTGGGGGCCGACGATGCGCTGGAGCTCGGCCGACTGGCCCGGTAGGTTGATCAGGGCGGCCAGTGACGGTTGATGGTTCGTCTGGAACAGATCCTCGGGGCGGTTCGGGTCGAGCGGCTCCATGCCATGGGGGCAGAGCTCGTTGTTCCACAGGGTCACCAGTCGACGACGATGCTCATCCCGGCTGATGGCCGAATGCAGAAGGTCGAGATCAGCGGTTCCGGCTGGTTGGTGACCGTCGATGCTGATGGCGGCAACCAGGGCCTTCAGGCCGCCCCCGCCAACCCGGGGTAGACCTCGACCCTTGGCGAACCGCTGTCGGAGGTCGGCCAGGAGCGGGGCGGGGTCCTTGCCGTCGACAACGTTCGGGTACTCGATTTTATGGGCCGCCAGCTGGAGCGACAGCTCCATGGCCGACTTGGCCTCGGAAGCGAGTTGCTCCACCAGTTGACGCCAACGCTCCCGCTGGGACTCCGACACCGACATGGCGTGGAAGATGACCGACCATTGCGTGCCGGTGGCCCAGGCGATGCGATTGCGGTGTCGGCGGACCTGGCCCAGGGTCTCCTGTAGCCGTTCGGACCCGGCCTCGGCCACGGTCGCCATGTTGACCTCGGTGGCAACCGAATCGGTGGTCTCGGTGGCCTTGGCCAGCTGCTGCCAGTACTGGGCGAGCTGGGCGCCGGTCACGAGATGTTCGGCGCCGCACAGCGGTGGCCCGTAACGCTGACGGTCCTGAGCCCCCAGACGGTGGGTCAGGTTGATCAGTTCGGCCAGGCCATCGGAGGTGAGCGGAATGGCCGTTTCGGGGCTCAGGTCGTCGGTGATCCAAGCGTCGGAGGGGTTGGCGGTGAGGTGACGGGCCGCGGTCGCCACCCCGTAGGAAGTGTCGTCGATGGTGACGGTGCGTTGTTCGGCGTGGCGGATCTCAAGCTCTCGATTGCGCTGCTCTGCCAGTCGGCGTCGAATCCGGTCGAGATGGGCGTCGACCTCCTCCAAGCGGGTCTGGTCGTCTTTGGGATCGACGGCATTGACCTTGGCGGTGATGGCGGCAATCGAAGCCTCCAACTGTTGGTTGGCGGCCCGGTCGTCGCCCAATACGGCCACACACAACTGCTGGAGTTGTTCCGGCATCTTCTCCCGGATCACCTTGAGCGGTTGCGGCTTCTCGGCACAGATCAACACCCGCAAACCATGGGTCAGAAAGTGGGAGGTCAAGGCGGCGATGGCATAGGACTTCCCGGTACCCGGAGGGCCCTGCACCGTGACGCCGGCGTTGCCTGCGATCCTCTTCAGGATGTTGAGTTGCTGCTTGTTGAGCGGGAGTGGGGAAAAGATCCGCTCGTCGAGCGACGCCCACGGGCTGTTGCTGGAACCCACCCACTCGCTGATCGGGGCCGTTGTCGGCTCATCGGCCAGTATCGCCGACCACGTGTCGGGTAGGTAGCCATTGTCGAGGGCTTCGTCGAGTGCCCGGAAGTAGGCCTCGTACCGGACCGGTCGTGGGCGGTGGAACAGCCCCTCAATGTCGGCGAACTGCCAGTGTTTCTCCCGGGCGGGGATGGTCTCGGCATGGGAGAGATAGCGGGCATCGGCGATGACCTTTGACAAGCGTTCGATCACCTCGGCCTCAACCGGTGTGCCGGTCGACGTTTGCGCCGCGTCGTCGGCCCGGCCCGCTCCGTCGGACCCGCCCTCTTCGGATTCGGCGGGGTCGGCCGAGAGTTCGACCTCGATCCGCTTGATCATGTCGAAGGTGTCGACCAGGCGCTCGAACTGGTCGATCTCCAACCGGGCCACCCCGGTTGACATCACCCGGATGCTGCCGTCGCGGTTGTCGAGGTCGTAGCGGACCGGGTGAACGAAGAGCGGTGACCGGACCAGCTCACCATCGCTTGAACGGCCGACGGCAACACCATGGGCCCACACCACTTCGTGGGTTGCGAGATCGCGTTCGGCGGCCAGGCGGAGGTCGTAGAGCCGGAGAAACAACTGCCGGGCGTCGAGGGTGGATTGGATCTGTTCCCGCCACGGCTTCCAGGTGCGCTCGATCCACTCATCGAACCGTCGCTGCTCCGGGTCGATGCCGGGGGTAACACCGGCCACGAGGTTGTCGGCGCGGGGCCGGAGCCTCGGGCGGCGTTGCACATCGGTCCACTCGACCCGACCGGCGATGGTTGGCGGCACTGGGATCTTGTTGGGAAGATCGATGCGGTCAACCTCGACAATCACCCCCTCGGTCGGCTTGAGTCGCACGGCCTCGTGGTCGGGCAGCCCGGGGGCCAGGATGATGTCTCCGGGTATGGCGTCGAACTCAACCGGATGACGGAGTCGGTGCAGCCCTTCGAGGTAGCTCAGAAGCTGGTGGGCGCGGCCAGCAAGATTGGCCTTGTGGGCCGAATCGACCGAACCGGTCGCGCCACCGTTCGACAATCGGCCATTGGTTTCATGGTCGGTTGATGATGTCGGGGAAGCCATACAGCAGAAGGCCGATTGACAGCCAGGATGGTCGACAAGCAGCAGATACAAGGGTACGCGATCGTCCGAAAAAGCCGCGGGATGGTGTGGAGAGTTGCAAGTGTTGTGTTTGCCTGAGGTCGGGTCCACCCGTCCGTTTCCGCCACGTCATAGCGACAACCGAGGATTTGTCGCTATGAGGTGGCGGAATGGTGTTGACGCCGACACCAGATTCAATCGGAGTCGTGCCCCGAGGGTCCGCCAGACGGAGATCCTCCCTGCCCCACTGATCTTGCCCCTCTGGGACACTCCGGCGGGTGTGGCGCGCTGACGCTGGCGATCCAGGCCTGGACAGGTGGTGGCTGTGGTGTGACAAAGTAGGCCATGACTCTCGCTCTCACCGAGGCCCAGGTCGAGCACTACCGCTCCCAGGGTTGGTTGTCACCCCTTGACGTGCTGACCGGGGTCGAGGTGGCCGGAGCCAGGGCCAAGCTGGAGGCATTTGAGGCCGAGCACGGTCCCTTTGGTCGTCGGGGTGAACGCTCCCGGGCCTACCTGCCGTTTGCCTGGGTCGACTCGATTATGCGCCACCCCCGTTTGGTCGACATGGTCGAAGACGTCATCGGGCCCGACATCCTGTGCTGGAACGCCATCTTCTGGATCAAGGAACCGGGAGCGGGGAGCTTCGTCGGCTGGCATCAGGACATCACCTACTGGGGTCTCGACAACCGCGAACTCGTGACCGTGTGGGTTGCACTGTCCGAAGCCAGTGAAGATGCCGGTTGTATGAGCGTGCTACCCGGCAGCCACCACCAGACCCTCAACCACGACGAGACCTACGACGCCGACAACCTCCTGACCAGAGGCCAGCACATTACCGACATCGACCCGGCCGACACCGTGGCCATGCCGCTACGGGCTGGTCAGGCCTCGTTCCACAATGTGGCCACCGCCCACGGGTCGGGCCCGAACCACGCCAATGATCGCCGCATTGGGCTCTCGCTCCACTACATGCCAACCCACACCCGTCAGACCGTGGCCGACTGGGACAGCGCCGCCCTGGTACGGGGCGAGGATCGCTACCACCACTTCGACCACGCCCCCCGTCCCACCAGCGACCTCGATCCCGAGGTCATGGCCTACCACGCCCGCTCAGCCGAAGCCCTGCGTCAAATCGTCTACCACGGCGCCGACGCATCGGACCCCACGTTGTGATGGCCTTCCGGACACCTCGTTCACGCAGGGCACAAAACACGGTGAGATGGCCATCGCCATCAACCGAGCCGAGTCAGCCGACCGTGGGGTCCCGGGCGATGAGGTCCAGCAGTTCGGCGGGGGTGGTGTGGGTGCCCATACCCCGGTAGGACCAGGTGGCGCCCCGTCGCTCCGCTTCCTTCGGGGTCACGCTGGTGGCATTGACCATGGTGTCGAAGCCATCCAGCGAGCCCCGCTCGGCGATAACCACGTCGAGCAGGTGGCTCAGTTGCCCGCCGTTGATCTCGACGGGTATCAGGCCTTCGAACCGGGCGGCCCGTCGTACCGGCCGCAGCCCGGACCCGCCCCGGGCTGCGAACCACAGCGGGATGCCGGGCCGTTGCACCGGCCGGGGCAACACCGTCACCCCGTCGGCACGGAAGGCCGGGCCCTCGTGATGCACCGGCTCGCCCGACCACATGGCCCTCAGCAACGCCGCCCCCTCGTCCAGCCGATCACCTCTGGCCCTGGCGTCGGTGATCTCGCCGAAGCGGGTGAGTTCGCCGCCCGAGTCGACGCCGAGACCCAGGCCGAGCGTGAGTCGCCCGTTCGACAGATGATCGACGGTGACAGCCTCCCGCGCCAGCTTGATGGGGCGTCGGCGGGTCAAGGGGGTGACCATCGGCCCCAGCCGGATGGTGGTGGTGGCCTGGGCCTGGGCCCCGAACACCACCCACGGGTCGAGGATCTCTGGTGGATCGGCTTCTGGTCGCAGGACATGGTCCCACAGGAACAGCCCGTCCAGGCCCTGCTCCTCGGCGGCGATGGCGGCCTCAACCAGGAGGCCGGGATCGGCCAGTTGTCCAATGGGGGGAGCGGAGATGGCGTGCTTCACTGCCCCAGGGTGGCGGGGCTCATGGCCTGGTTCCACCGTCCGATTCGAGAGTCGCCGAGCCCCGGACCAGTTTGCTGCTTCTCAGCCCACGTAGGTGATTTGTGGATTGTCGATGACAGCGCCCATCGTTGATCGGTGGCTCCAGGTATTCCTGAACGCAAGCGTCGCGTCGGCCGAGCGGGCATGAACGACAGGATCACCACGTAGTCGACCCTCGGCGCTCAGATCGACGTTCTCAAAAGAAATCCCGGATCCTGGGAACTTTTGCGGCGCCGTTTGCTACTTACCTACATCTTCATCGGAAACACCGTTGAGGAGTCAGTACCAAGAAGGTCTCTGTCCGATCCCCTCAAGGGTTGGACGACAAAGATCTAGCACAGTGCTAGAAGGTCCGACGGGTTGCCTCCAGTTCAACTGCCCCGAAATTGGGGACGACCCGTCGGGCGTAGATCTTCTCCTTGTATCGCCGTCGCCGATGACAGCCAAAGCCGCTCACGGGCCGCCCCGGATCAGCTCGCTGGCTGCCACAGGGGCTCGTTGATCTCGAAGCCCACCTCGGTCCCCCACGAGTTGCGGTAGGCCACTTCGTGGGCCGGTGTGCGCTTGGCCACGCCCCAACGGCCCGTCGGGTAACCCAAGGGAACGCAGCCGGCCATCTTCCAGCCATCGTCGATCGGCACGCCGAGCATCTCGGGAACGGTGTTGCCGTGGAAGGCCAGCACCGTCGTCAGCGACGAACCAACACCTTCGGCCCTGGCCGCCAATTGGGCGCTCCACACCGAGGGGTAGATCGAGCCGCCGCTGGTGTCGCCCCGCTGGAAGGCGAACAGGAACAACGGGTAGTCGGCGAAATGGTTGGCCGCGAACTCCACCGACGCCACCATGGCCAGCGTCGACTTGCCCTCGGGAGTTTCGGGGTTGGCCCGGGCCGATTCCACCCGCTCCTTGTAGACGGTCTCCCACAGCTGGTCGATCGACGCCCGGTAGAGGGGCCCGAGCGCAGCGCGGACCTCCGGATCGTCGACCAGCATGAAACGCCAGTTCTGGGTATTGCCGCCCGACGGCGCCCGCACGGCGGCGTCGAGAATGCGGGCCTGGACATCCATTGGGACCGGATCGGGCTTGACCCGTCGCATGGCCCGGGTGGTGTAGAGCGCCTCATAGATATCCATGATCGTGTCCTTGTCTGGTTGTCGTTCTGGTTCTGATTTCGAGTCTGGGTTTGATCGCCTCCCGGGAGGAAGGACCATCGTCGGCGACGTTAGTTCCGTTGCCTGCCGACAACGAGATGACCGGGACGGGTCGGTGTGAACGGCGGCCTTCGTGGAGGTCGGCGCGGCCGGTCGATGCCGGTCGGTGCTCGCTGGTGGAGCGGCGGGGTCGGTTCGTGATTGACTGAGCCCCGGCTCGCACAAGGGCGCAGCCGAGCTGGAGCGGCAGCAGGAACGAAGGGGACGCCATGGCAGAACTAGAGGGAAAGGTGGCCCTGGTAACGGGTGGGGCCCGGGGTCAGGGGGCGGCCGAGGCCCAGCTGTTCGCCACCGAGGGGGCGACGGTGGTGATCACCGATGTGCTCGACGAACTTGGTGAGCAGACCGCAGGCGAGCTTGGAGGCGACTACCTCCACCTCGATGTGTCATCGGAAGGGCAGTGGGAAACGGTGGTGGCCGATGTGGTGGAGCGCCACGGTCGGCTCGACGTGTTGATGAACAACGCCGGCGTATTCCAACCGGCCCAGCTCCTCAACACCACCACCGAGATGTGGAACCGGGCGGTCGCCATCAACCAGACCGGTGTGTTTCTCGGAATGCGCACCGTGGCCAAGGCCATGATCACCGCCGGTAACGGCGGTTCGATCATCAACACCTCGTCCATCGCCGGGTTGGAGGGTGCCTTTGGGGCCACGGCCTACGGTGCCACCAAGTGGGCCGTCACCGGGATGACCAAGACGGTGGCCAAGGAACTCGGCAAACACGGCATCCGGGTCAACTCGATCCATCCCGGCGCGATTGTGACCGAGATGATCGCCGACATGGTCGACGGTCAGGAGGACAAGATGGTCTCCCGCCAGCCGATCAAACGACTCGGCACTCCCGACGACATCGCCGAGATGGCATTGTTCCTGGCCAGTGACCGCTCCGGCTACTGCACCGGCCAGGCATTCACCGTCGACGGAGGGGTGCACGGCTGATGACCGACAACCCCCGAATCCCAAGCCCGTCCCCAACTCCGTACTACGACCCCCAGATTCGTGAGGCCATCGAGGCCGGTGCGCTGGGAGCCCCGGTCAGCGCCCGGTCGTTGAACAAGGTGCGGGCCAGCCGCCTGTCGCTGACCGACCAGGTTCCACTCTCCGACGAGGTCACCCGTACCGACCGCCTGGTGCCCGGCCCCGACGGAGCGCCGGACGTCCGCCTCCGTGTGCACCGGGCTGTCGACGGCAACAGCAGTGAGACCGACACCGGCTCTGCGGGCGCCGACCTCCAGCCTTGCCTGTTCTGGATGCACGGCGGCGGTTACGTGCTCGGCAGCCCCGAGCAGGACGACCTGCGGTTCGACCGCTGGTGCCAACGTTTCAACCTGGTCGGCGTGGGGGCCCAGTACCGGCTGGCACCCGAACACCCCTACCCGGCCGCCATCGAGGACTGCTACGCCGGGCTCAAATGGGTCATGGACCATGGAACCGAGCTGGGTATCGACGTGAGCCGCGTCGGTATCGGCGGCCCCAGCGCAGGTGGCGGCCTGGCCGCTGCCCTGGCCCTCCTGGTGCGGGATCGTGGCGAGTTCAGCATCGATTACCAGCTGTTGATCTACCCCATGATCGACGACACCCGCAGCAGCTACACGGCCAACCTCGACGTTCCGGTATGGAATCCCGAATCGAACCACTTCGGCTGGTCGTCCTACCTTGGCGACCTGTTCGAGGCCGACACCGAGGCCGACACCGGTGCCGGCGCTGATGGTGTGATTCCCCCCTACGCCGCCCCGGCCCGGGCCACCGACCTGACGGGGTTGCCGTCGACGTACATCATGGTCGGGACCCTCGACGGGTTCGCCGACGAGGACATCGACTACGCCCAGCGTCTCAATCACGCCGGTGTGGCGGTGGAGTTGCACGTCTATCCCGGAGCGCCCCACGGCTTTGAGGGTTTCGCCCCCATGGCCGAAGTGTCCCGGCAGGCCCGGCGCGACATCAACAATTGGCTGGCCGCTCAGCTTGGCCAGTAACAAGGGCCCCATGGACGACCACCAGCAAACGAGCCAGGCCCGCATCGACGCCGCCGAGTCCGTGCGACGCCTGGTCCACGGTCTCGTGGGTCATCACGGCTCCGATGTCGACCTGGCCGAGGTGGCCCGGGTCGCCGGTCGGTTGGCCGACACCCTCGAAGCCGGTGAGCTTCGGGTCCGGCCGGCCGACCAGATGTTGCGTTATGAGCTTCCAGTGGCTGAAGGGGGCGATCTGAGCTGCTGGCCCGATTGTATGATCGCCGGCACGGCCCACCCCAACGGCACCGGGCTGCACGCCCACCGTGAGGGTGACGAGGCCGTCGCCACCGTCGTACTCGGACCAGCCCATGAGGGGCCGCCGGGGCGGGCCCATGGTGGCATGGTGGCGTCGCTGTTCGACGAGGTCATGGGTTTCGCCATGTGGATGGAGGCGCTGCCCGCCTACACCGCCTGGCTACGGGTCGACTATCGGGCCCCGGTGCCCGTTGGCGAGCCTGTTGAGTTTCGGGCCCGGATCACCGGTCGGGAGCGGCGCAAGGCCTTCATGGCCGCGACCGCCCGCTGCGGAGGTGAGATCGTGGCCGAAGCCGAAGGGCTGTTTGTGGTGCCCCGGGAGTGGGGCGAAACAACCGACAAAGCCGGGGGCTGAGGGGCACGAAAAAAATAGTTAGTTTCTTGGGAACTTTTCGGGCCTTACTCGCGACTTAGTCTCAATCATCAATGATGTTGCTGCAAGGACACGTAGGCACATCAAGAAGTCACCGCACAGGTTTATCGTGCTGGCAACAGCATCGAATACAGATCTAGCACCCTGCTAGAAGGTCCGACGGATCGTCTCCCGTCCTACTACCCCAAACCGGGGTCGGTCCGTCGGACAAGTTTTCCCGCCCCGAGCGGTCGCCGCCGCTGAGCCAGATCATCGTGCCGTCGTCGACGATGAACCGCCGCCAACCGACCTCCCCGGGGCCTCAGTCGCCCCAACCGCCACTGAGGGAGAAGAACTGGCCGGTCTGGAAGCGGGATTCGCCGTCGAGCAGGCCGACGGCGAAGTGGGCGACCTCGCTTGGGTCGCCCAAACGTCCCATCGGTACCTGTGACTCGATCGCGGCCCGGAAGTTGGGGTAGTTGAGGTAGTTCGTTGCAATGGCGTTCAGCGTGACCCCGCTGTCAGCAATCGACAGCGCCGTCGCCTTGATCAACATGTTGGCCGCGGCCCGGGTCGCACGGTAGATGGGGGCGGCCGGCCCGGGCCTTTCGCAGCGAGATCTCGGCCCGACGGTGCCTGGCCCGCTGCGATGGGCTGGCCGCACCGTTCCGCCCCGATGTCTCCCTGGTGTTGACCGAACGGCAGCACCAGGTGGCGCAGGCCGCGGCCTTGGGCCTCACCGCACGACAGGTCGCCGACCAGGTGTCTCTTTCGAAACGCACGGTGAGCAACCACCTCTACCGGATCTACCGGGCGGTCGGCGTTCGTGACCGGTCAGGTCTCGCCGAGGCCTACCTCGAACCGGCCACCGGTCCGGGCCCACCCTTGACCGCCCGCCGCTGATTGACCCTCAGCGGCGGGCTCGATCGGGCTCGGCGCTTGTTGGGTCGAGCGCTGACGGATCAGCGTGCGGGCCAATGGTCGGCGACCCGGTCGCGTAGCCACGCAACCAGCGCCCCGTTGACCTCGGTCGGGCGTTCCTGGGCCATCCAGTGGCCACTGTCGACGATGTGTTCGGTCAGGTCCGAGCACAGCGCCCGCATCGGATCGGCCAGGTCGGAGTCGACACATTCGCACGTGTAGTCGTAGCGGGCGGCCAGGAACAGCACCGGCAGGTCGAGCTTGCCGCCATTGGCGACACCCGCCCCGTAGGCCTCGTTGGCCTCGTGGTTCAGGTACCAGCTGTCGGGACCGAAGAAGCCGTTGCGGTCGAGGGCGGCGGCGTAGGTCCGCAGATCGCCCTCGGTGACGACATCATCGTCGCGGGGCAGGTCGGGGGCGACGTCGGCCCCGCCGAACCAGCCCCCACCCGCACGGATCGACGACGTGGCCGACGGCAATCCGGCGCCCGCCGGGTTGCCCTTGCGGAACATGGCTTTGGCCACCAGGTAGGTGTCGGCCTCGAACACTTCGACGGCCCGGGCCAGGTTCTCCTGATAGAACAGCTGGTAGTCCCACTGCCCGACGGGGTACTCCTCGATCGGATACACGTTGCGATCGACGAGCGACACCAGCGTGTCCCACCCCGACTCGATCGTCCGGTAGGGAACGCACAGGTTGGCCACCGCCCGGCAGCGGTCGGGATGGTGAGCGGCCAGGTTCCACACCACGGGACTGCCCCAGTCGTGGCCGACCCACACCGCCTGGTCCCGCCCCAGGTGGTCGAGCAGCTCGATCATGTCGGCCACGATCAGTTCCTGGGTAAAAGCGTCGGAACGGTCATAGGTGGACGAGCGCCCGTAGCCCCGCATGTCGGGGGCGACGGCCCGGAAGCCAAGCCCCGCCAGCACCGGTAGCTGGTGGCGCCAACTGATCGACAGCTCGGGCCAGCCGTGGACGAAGATCACCAGCGGGCCATCCTCGGGCCCGGCGGCCAGGTAGCCGGTGGTATGACGCTCGGTGCGCACGGTGTGTTCGGTGATCTCAACGCTCATTGGCTCATCCCGTTGTAGGTTTCGTCGACGGCCATGATGAGGTGGTCACGGCAGCCGTTCTCCCGGTGTACATTGGCCTCGGCGTAGGCCGGACTCTGCATCATGTCCAAGAAGGCAGCCGGGCTGGGGTAGTACACCAGGGCGGTGTAGTCCCACTGCCCGTGTTCCTCGGGCCCGAACGGCACCCCGTTCAGCTCACCCGCCCACACGATCCGGCCTCCTCGCTCCTTGATGAGACGGCTGGCCTGCCTGCTGTAGCGCAGATAGGCGTCCCACCCGCTGCCGTCGCCGTCGAGGCTCCCGGCCCGGAAACGCATCAGGTTCAACATCGTCACCGGCCGATCCTGGTCCAGGGCCTTCACGGCCTCAAGGCGCAGTTGCTCGATCAATGCGGACCTCCGGGACTCGGGCGACGTCTCCGTCGGGACCCTACTCGCGGCACTCGGCCCACGTCGACGGGAGTCCGGCGCTGGCCCGCGGGTCAGAGCGGCCGAGTCCGACGATTGGGGACACGTCACTTCGTGACCCCTGCCCTGAGGACCCACACCGGCGCCCCCGTTCAGATCGGCGGGAGTTCGGCCGATGACCCCACTGATGCCCGACGACGCGCCGCCCCAGCCCTTTGCCGCTCCGGCCACGTTTCCGCCGTTGCACGGGTCGTCAACGCAGCCCGAGACGCCGCTGCCATCGACCCGGCTTGAGATGTCGCCACCGCCGCCAATGTCGACGCTTCATGGCTCGGCTCCGGCGTCAGGGTCGGGCCCAGGGCTACCGGGCAGGGATCAACCCCGATCGCGGGCCCGGCGGGAGCAGTTGCTGGCAGCGCATCGCCCGCACGGTTGCCGTTGGCAACAAGCCACTCTGCGGCAACAGAACCCTCACCAACGATGACCGGTTCCAGGGACGCATCCGCAACGCCCGAGTCCTCAAAGGCTGAACATCCGCGTCCCCGCTCGCACAACGCTCAGCGCAGTTCGGTCCAACTGGTGTGGCCTTCGTCGAGCAGGGAGGCGCTTGAGTGGTAGCACGAGCGGGAAACG
>Ga0316190_10000812_pt1 | contig 22209 bp, 18 predicted proteins | sample Eddworburrow2_MG_FD_204929 | JGI IMG/M metagenome (GOLD analysis project Ga0316190, IMG submission 204929) | Coastal sediment microbial communities from Maine, United States - Eddy worm burrow 2 | ecosystem: Environmental > Aquatic > Marine > Coastal > Sediment | place: USA: Maine | collected... | reverse complement strand
GGTTTTCGAAGCCTTTTCATCGGCGTCTTGGAGGGTCCAGAGGCAGGATGTTCCCACCAGCACGACCGCCGGCAGTGATCCGGATTGCTCAATTCGTCTTGGCAGGCGAGAATGCAACGCTTACCGACCGATTCAAACAACATCACGGGAGCTTCACATGATACTTCAGCGAATCCGGGAGTCGCTTTTCAACGTCGCGATAGTCATGGGTTGTCTGCTGTTCGCCGGCAGCCTGGCGGCCGATCAGAAAGCCCTGGTCGGAGGGCGGCTCATCGATGGCTTTGGCCATCGCCCTCTTGCCGACAGTGTCATCCTGATTAACGGCGACACCATAGAAAAGATCGGCACGACCGACACGCTGGCCGTGCCCGAGGGCTACGAAGTGATTTCTACGGAGGGCATGGACGTGTTGCCCGGACTCTGGGAAAGCCACGCACACCTGATGATCAATGGCCATGCCGACTATGATCACTGGGACCGTACTTACGCCGATCGGCTGGCTGACGAAATCATGCCGGCGAGCGCTGTCCAGCTGTTGTTGGCCGGTATTACGAGCGCCAGGGACCTCGGCGCTCCCCTGGAAGCATCCATTTCCGTCAAGACACGCATCGAAAATGGCGACATTCCCGGCCCGCGTCTGTATGTGTCGGGCCCTTTCATCCAGCATGAGGCCTACCCTGGCGCCGAGGCCTTTCGCTGGGGCGTGAAAGGCGCCGACGACGCCAGGAAGAAAGTCAGGAAACTGGTCGATGCCGGGGTCGATGTGATCAAGCTGATCGACCAGGACACCATGACGCTGGAGGAGGCCCAGGCGGTGGTCGACGAAGCCCACAAGCACGGCTTGAAGGTCGTGGCCCACTCGCACCGGCCCAACGAGATCCGCCGTGGCCTGGAAATCGGCGTGGACAATTTCGAACATACGGGTTTGACGACGGCTCCCGAATATCCGGCCGACGTCATGGAGAAGATCAAGGAGCGCACCGCGACGGGACGGGTCGCCGGCGGCCCCCTGTACTGGACGCCCACGGTCGAAGGCCTGTACCAGTACGAGTCGACTGTCGACAACCCGGAAAAGCTGGACGACGACTGCTGGCACCGGGGCCTGAAGCCCGACACCATCGCTGACATCCGGCAGTCGCTGGAGCATCCCGGCCAACTCGAATACATGCAGTTGACGCCGCTGCGGAAACCCACCCTGAAGCGCAAGATTCAGCAACTGAAGGAAGCCGGCGTGGTATTCCTGGTCGGCACCGACAGCGGAATCCCGACCAAGTTTCATTGCCAGAGCACGTGGAATGAGCTGACGGTTTTGGTCTATGAGATGGGTATCGCGCCAATGGATGCGATCCGCTCAGCCACGTACTGGCCCGCCGTGATGATGGGCGTGCAGGACAAGACGGGCACCATTTCGGAGGGCAAGCTGGCAGACATTATCGCGGTGAAAGGTGACGTGCTGCGCTACATCAATCTGCTGCAGGACGTAAAGCTGGTCATGAAGGGCGGCACGCTCTACAAGCAGGATGGCAAGGTGATTGAATCCGCCCTGTAAGCGGTAAGCGGCCGTCGATGTTCCCGCAGGTCGTCGGCCTTCGCGACCCGCAGGCAGGGCTGGGCGCGCCCCTAGCTCAAGTCCTCTGCGAACCGTTTACCGCCTGGAATCCGCAGATCCTCCAGGACCATGTACAGGCAGGGCACCAGCACCAGGATAATCGCAGTGGCGAAAACGATGCCGAACCCGAGCGAGATGGCCATGGGAATCAGGTAGGCTGCCTGGCGCGAAGTTTCCAGGATGATCGGCGTCAGGCCGCCGAAGGTCGTCAGCGTGGTCAGGATGATTGGCCGGAAGCGGCGCAGGCCGGCCATGTGGATGGCCTCGAAAGCGGAACTCTCGGCGCGCCTGCGGTTGGCAAAGTCGATCATGATCAGGGCGTCGTTCACGACCACGCCGGACAGGGCGATGACGCCCATGAAGCTGATCAGGGACAGGTCAAAGCCGAGAATGATGTGTCCGATAACGGCCCCGACGATGCCAAAGGGGATCGCCGTCATGACGATGAGCGGTTGCAGATAACTGCTGAAGGCGATCGCCAGCAAGGCGTAAACCACTGCCATGGCCAGGGCGAAGCCGCCCCACAGGGCTGCCGTTGAATCACGCATCTCCGCCTGGCTGCCCTCGAAGGTCCAGGTGAGGCCGGGGAAATCCGCCCGCAATTGCGGCAGGGTTTCGGTCCGGATGGCTTCCAGTACGCGCCTGACTTCGCGCTTGGGCTCGACGTCCATACCCACGTTCACCACGCGCCGGCCGTCGCGGCGGCTGATTGAGCTGAAGGCCGCCCCGCGCTCGACTTCAACCACGTCCAGCAGCGGAACCTCCGCGCCACTGGGCGTGCGGATGACCAGGTCCGCGAAGGACTGGATGTTCTTGCGATCCTCGGCCGGCAGTTTCACGCGGATCTCGATCTCGTCGGTTCCGCGAATCTGGCGCATCGCCAAGGCGCCAAAGAAGGCATCGCGAACCTGTTGCCCGACGTCCGCGGGCGTCAGGCCGAGATTACGGCCCTCCGGGAGCAGGGTGAAATCGAACTGGGCCTTGCCCTTGTCGTAGTTGTCGTTGACGTTCACGACGCCCTCGAATTCCCGCACGCGTTCCAGCAGGGCCTGGCTGGCCATCGCCAGCACGTCGATGTCCGAGTGGCTCAGATCGATGCTGATGTCCTGCCGCCATCCACCGGGGCCCCGTTCCGCCTCGAAGGTAATCTGGTCGACGCCCTCGATGTCGCCGATCTGGTCGCGCCAGAGCGCGATCACTTCCTCGGCCGTCGTGTCATGTTCGTCGGGTGGCCGCATGACGATCTCCACGTCGATGAAGCTGCCGCCGCGCACGTTGGTCTTGATGCCTTCGGCCACCTCGTAGAGATTGTGTTCGTCGAACATGCGGCGCGTCGAGGCGGTGACCTCGTTCGCCACCCTGGCCGCCTGGTCCGGCGTGGTGCCGACCGGCAGCCGGATGCCCGCCTCGATCTCATCCGCGGCCACTTCCGGCATCATGATCATGCCCATGTGGCCGCTGAAACCGTATCCCGTGACCACGATGAACACGGCAACCGCCGCACTGAGCGTGATGTAACGGTGCCGCAGGCACAGGTCGAGAAAGCGCCGGTACCGCGTATCCACGAAGCGGCTGAATCCATGGGCGAAGGCCTGCTGCCAGGCGTGCAGTCGGCGGCCCGCGCCGGTGTGCGGCGTGCTCGAACTGTGGGCCAGGTGGGCCGGCAGGATGTAGAGGGCTTCCAGCAGGGAAATGGCCAGCACCATGATGACGACGGCCGGTAGCGGCCACCAGAACTTGCCGGTCGTGCCCGGCATGAACAGCAGGGGCACGAAGGCGACAATGGTCGTGATGATGCTGAAGGTGACCGGCTTGGCGATTTCCCTGGCGCCCTTGATCGCCGCCGCCATGTGGCCCAGGCCCTCCTGGCGGTACTCATACACGTTTTCGCCAACGACGATGGCGTCATCGACGACGATTCCCAGCGCCACCAGGAAGGCGAACATGGAGATCATGTTGATGCTGACACCGACGACCGGCAACAACAGCAGGCTGCCCACGAAGGAGATGGTCATGCCCATCATGACCCAGAAGGCCAGCCGGATCTCGAGGAAAATAGCCAGGATGAACAGGACGATGCCGATGGCCATCAGGCCGTTGTTCAGCAGCAGCGAAAGCCGTTGTTCGTAGTCCTTGGCGCGGTTGCTGTCGATGCGCCACAGCACGCCGGCCGGCAGGGTAGTCTCGACATCCGCCATGATGGCATTGACGCGCTTGGCGATCTCCAGCGGCGACTGGTCGCCGATCCGGTAAATTTCGATTTCCACGGACGGCTGTTGGTTGAATTGCGAATGGAATCCCGCCTCCTCGAAGCCGTCCGTAATGGTTGCGATCTCGCCGAGGGTCACCGCGGCTCCGCTGTCCGAAGTGATAATCTGGATCTGCCCGAACTCTTCGGCCCATTGCCGCCGCTCCTTGAGCCGCAACAGAATTTCGCCGGCATTGGTTTCCACCGCGCCGGCCGGAACGTCTTCGCTGGAGCGACGGATCAGGCCGGCCACCTGTCCCAGCGTCAGGCCGTATTCGCGCAGCCGGTGCTGGGGGATTTCCACGTGGGTCACGTAGTCCGGCGCATTGCCGAGCTCCACCTGGGTGATCGACGGATCGGCAATCAGGCGGTCGCGCAGCTGCTCGGCCAGTTTGCGCAAGGTCCAGATGTCGACCGGGCCATACAGCACGATGTTCATCACGTCCCGCCGCGGCGACACCAGGCTGACTTCCGGCTCCTCGGTGTCGTCGGGAAACGTGCGAATGCGGTTCACGGCCTGGTCGATGTCCTGGAACGCCTTCATCCGGTCAGTCCCGGTGACCAGCTCGATCTGGATGCGGCCAGAGCCTTCGCGCGCCGTCGAAGTGATTGCCTTGATGCCCTCGATCCCGCGAATGGCCGACTCGACCGGCCGCAGAATGCCCTGTTCCACCTCCGTCGGCGCGGCGCCCGGGTAGCTTACACTGACGTTGACGATGTCCAGGTCGAACTGCGGAAAAACCTCTTTCTGGATGTTGAAAGCACTCCAGATACCGCCACCGATCAGCAGGATCATCAGCAGGTTGGCAGCGATTGAATGCTGCGCCATCCAGGCAACCGGACCGGCGAACGAATGCTCCGTTCCGCCGGGCGCCCCGGAACCGCTGCTCATTCAGCGGCTCCTTCCAAACGCAGCGGGGCGCCGTCGACAACGGTCGCCAGGTTGGTGGTCACGACCAGATCGTCCTCGTCCAGGCCTGCGCTGATATAGACATACTCCTGGTCGCGGAACACGACCTCCACCGGGCGGATTCTCAGCATGCTGCTTTCGTTGACCCACACGGTATCGTCCTGCCGCAGGTAGTCCGAGGAGATGCGGATCACCCCTTCAATGGGTTTCCCCTCGATGCCGGTTTCGACAAAGGAGCCCACCATCAGGGGTGGCAGACCGGCAGAGTCCGGGTCATGGGCCAGGGGATCGGGCACTGTCACCAGTATGCGCGCCAGCCGGGTCTCGTCCTCCAGCGCTCCAATCAGGCTGTGGACCCGTCCCTCCCGGAACATGCCTTCCGGCCAGGCCGCCCGGTTGCGCACGCGGGCGCTGGCCCCGGGCGCCCCGGTGTCCTGTGGGAATTCAATCCAGCGCAGATTGGACACCGGCACCGCCGCCTCGACCCAGTAGGATTCGATGCCCACCAGGCGCCCCAGGGTTTCGCCGGGCCCTACCTGCGAGCCGACGTTCGCCTCGCGACTGAGGATGTGCGCGGCGAAAGGTGCGCGTATGCGGGTCCGTTCGAGGTCGAGCTCGGCTCGCCTCGCCGCCGCCTCGGCGGCCTCCACGCGGGCCCGCGCTATGTTGAGCTGCGGTGCCCGCAGGACCAGGGTTTCGTATTGAGAGGAAATCGTCCCTTTTAGATCTTCGTAATCCTGCTTGGCGAGTTCCTGGCGGCCCAGCTCCAGCTCGAGATCAGCGGACGCCTGGCGCAGCTCACTCTGCCGCTGCAGCAGGTTGGCCTGGTAGTCTGCCGGGTCGATCTGCAGCAGGGTTTCCCCTTCCGCGACAAATCCGCCCGGGGTGAATGAGCCGGAAATCGACACGATCTCTCCGCTCACGCGCGGACTGAGCTCGATCTCCTGTTCCGCCCGGACGGCGCCCATGGCCACGATAAGCGGTCGGAACGTGCCGCGCTCCGCCGGGCTGACATCGACCAGCATGGCCGTCTGCTTGCTCGCGCTGGATCGCTCCGCCCTGGGCTCGGTGGAGAAGATGCCGGTGACCGCGGCCACTGCCGCAAGCAGTATGGCGGCGCATAGGGTAAGGGTTGTTTTCCAGTTCAACTGACATTGCTCCCTGTACAGGACTCATTGTAGCGGCTGGTTCCTGCTTTATGTCCGGGTGACGCCGGTCCTTTTCAATATTAATGCAGATTGTATGCATCAATTGGGGAAAATCATGACCGGACGCAGGGCGGGGTAAACGTTAACAGTTGCAGGCACAAACGCTGGATGTGCCAATGAAGTAACCGTTGAGCCGGCTGGCTTGGGTAGGTAGTTGTAGCCAGGGCGATGCTCGAAAGACCTGATGCGATAAATATTCAAACCACGCGCTCAATCGCGAACCCCTGGCAAGGCGCGTGCAGTTCCATGAATCATGCGCTTTCAGCGCCCGAAAAACTCCTTGACCGCGCTGTCCCACCGCGCATTGTCGAGTTTTTCGATCGCGCCGATGCACAGTGAAGCCGGGTCGGCGACCACCGCGTCGTTGCCTTGCTGGAGGAACGCCCTGAAGCGGTCGATATCCTGCTGGAACAAGGCTACAGCGGACTTTCCAATCTTCAGCCCGGGCAGTTCTTCATCCAGCGCCTCCCCCTCGATGACACAAACCCAGCTTCTGCCATAGGACAGGTTTTCCAGCGCCCCGTTGCCCTTGCCCAGATCGCCGTTGACTTTGATTACCTTGCCACTCAGCGGTGCACGGAAGTGCGCGTGGCGATCCCCCTGCCTGATGCCGAAGAGCTGTTCTCCGGCTTTTACCCGTGTACCGACCTCGGGCAATTCGATCGTGTCGATCCGCCCGATCAGTTTCCTGGCGAAATCATCCAGGCCGATTTTGGCGCTGCCGTCCTGCGCCAGGCTCACCCAGCAGTGGCCCTGAGAGACGAGGACGCCGCCGGGGACCGAGAATTCTCCTCCGGCGGACTGGTCGCTCGCTGCCGTACCCAGGACGTGAACTCGCGGCTTGAGCTGTTTCTCAATCCGGTCATGGCGCCTGATCAGCGCATGTTTCACGAACATCCTGAGCTCGTCCTCGGTGAACGGCTTCTCGACGTAATCCATCGCGCCATACTTCATGCATTCCACGGCAGACTCCACGGTGGCGAAGCCGGTGATGATGACCACGTCGATGTCCGGACGCAGATGCTTGACGGATTTGGCTACTTCCGTTCCGGACATGGCCGGCATCTTGAGGTCGGTAAAGACGAAGTCATAGTCATGGGTCTGAATCAGCCCAAGCGCCTCCTGCCCGGTCTCCACGGTGTCCACGCTATAGCCATCCAGCACGAGAATCTTGCGGAAGCTGTCGAGGATGACTTCCTCGTCGTCCACGCAGAGGATCCGCGCCACCGGTTCCGGTACTTCGACTCGCTTGAGGGTCTTGGACTCGCGCGTGAAATCCAGCTGCAGGCTTTCCGCGAGAACTTCCTCGCGCTCGGCCTGCCGTTTCATCTCGTGGAATTTGCGAAACAGCTCCCTGGAGAGCAGGTTCAGAAAAACGAACAGGATAACGGCGGGTATCAGGATTATCAGTACCGTTGTCAGTGTCATTGTTATCTCCTTTGCCGCAGAGCGCTGCGCCTTGTGCGAGGTTTCATAGTTTGAGCCACTGCAAATTGTTTTCCGGGTCCGACGGTAGCACCCGGTACAGCCACCCTTTGAAATAGGGGTCCTTCTCTACCAGCGAGGGTTTTGCCTGCACGTCTGCATTGACCTCGAGGATCTTGCCGGTCAGTGGGCACATGATGCCGTGGGACGTTCCGTCCGGAGCCGTGGCGACCGCGCAGGGAATGCCCTGCACGAGATCATCGCCAGGCTCCGCCAGTTCGAGTTGCCCGATGCCCTCGGTCGCCTTCAGGAACAGGTCGCTGACGCCGATCCGCGCGGTCCCCTCGTCCTCCATCAAGGCCCAGCTGACGCAGCCGAGCCTGAGGTAGTGATCGGGGCAGGGCACATAGCTCATGGATCCTTCGCGCTCGAGTCCGGCCGACTCGGCCGCGTCCAGCAGGGCGCTGGAGCGCAGGGCCCGCCGGATGACCGTCAGCAATTCGTCGGCCGTGAAGGGCTTCGGAAGGTAGTCCACGGCGCCCGCCGCCAGGCTTTTGACCGCGTTCTCCACGGTGGAGTAACCGGTCATCATAACGACCGGGGTATGGATGCCGTTGCGGGCAAGCTCATCGAGGAACTGGAAACCGTCCATACCCTGCATCATGATGTCGCACAGCACCAGGCGAAAGCCGCTCACCTGCATGTACCGGAGGGCTTCCGCAGCGCTGTCCACCGCGGTCACCGTCATCCCCTCCTCGCCACAGACCATGACCACGGCCTGGGTGACCATCGGTTCGTCTTCAATGACCAGGATGTCGCGCAGCGCGGTCATGATTCCACCGGGATCCGCACGGTGAAGGTGGTGCCAACCCCGACCTCGCTTTCCACCGATATGGTGCCGTTGTGGTTGTCCACGATCCCCCAGGTGACGGCCAGCCCGAGTCCGGTGCCCTTGGGGCCCTTGGTGGTGGCGAATGGCTCGAAAAGGTGTGGGAGCTGAGTCTTCGGAATGCCGCAGCCGTCATCTGCGACGCGGACTTCCACGAATTCGTGCTTCCAGTTGGAGTCAACCTGCTCCCAGTGCTGCCAGCCGCAGCCTTCCCGCAGACAACCCTGGACGAGTCCCTTGAGGGGCACTTCGAATGCGTAGATCGGCGCGCCGCACCTGGGGCAATCCTGCTCTTCGGATATCAGCGATGTCGAGCACTCGGGGCATATCAGTTCTACCCCCTTTTCGAGAGGCGGCATGGCGTCCAGGAGATGCTCGTTCGAGCCGTACATCGGATCGAGATGGATGAGCCCGGTTCGCTCCTTTTTCCGGAAACGCATGCTGATGGCGGGTTTGCCGTTGACCTCGAACTTGCGGTCGACCAGTTCGTGTCGTTTGCGGCACACGGCCGTCTTGATCTGCAGGACGCCCGCGGGACTCAGGCTGACGGCACTGCTGGTGACCTTTATCGTTCCCTCGCCTTCACCGATCGCGTCTGACGCATTGACCATCAGGTTGATGAAAACCTGCTGGATCTGATTGGCATCCACAGTGACTTTGGGCAGCGTGGGATCCAGCTCCATGACGAGCTTCACGCGCCCCAGGGCGAGCTGGTTTTCGATCACTTTTTCCGCCCGACCGATGATCTCGTTGACGTCCGCCTTGCGCTTTTTCGGCACGGTTTGGCGGGCGAAATCCAGCAGGTTCTTGACGATCTCGCGGCAGCGGATGGTTTCCGAGACGATGACCTGCAGATCCTTCTGGGCTTCCGGCCTGCCCTGCGAGCGCTTGAGCATGTAGCTGCTGTAGGTGAGCACGGCCGTCAGCGGATTGTTGATCTCGTGCGCCACGCCCGCGGCCAAGCGCCCCAGCGACGCCAGCTTGTCCGACTGGAACAGCTGCAGCCGTGCCTGCGCCAGCTTGTCGGTCATGTTGTTGAAGGAGTTGGCCAGCGCACCGAGTTCATCGTCGCGTTTGACGGTCAGCCGGTAACCCAGGTTGCCGCCGGCCACGTTGCGCGTGGCCGTAACGAGTTCCTGCACCGGGCGGTCGATCCACCAGCGAACCATCAATCCGACGATCAGGCTCAATACTACGATAACGCTGACGGCCAGGATGACCGCCGCCATCTGGCTGCGGCGGATGTTGCGGTCGACATCGGTGAGCGGGATGGTGACATCCAGCACGCCGAGCACGGTCTGGTCCTCGGCGTGGGCATGGCAGGGTGCGGACGAGCACGAGGGCGCGTTGTAGATCGGGTTGATGATGCCCAGCAGGCGTGGCGAATCGGGCAGGGGCTGGAACACGCGCGTGCGCTCCTGCGACTCGAGATGTTCCAGGGGCGCGCCCGCCGAATGGCAGCGGTAACAGGCCTCGGCGTTCTTGTCGACCATCGTGCCGATCTCGGCCGCCTCGGACGAGTAGATGATTTCACCCGCCTTGTTGAGTATGCGGATGCGGTCGATGCTGTCCTGCTGGCCGATGCGGCGGATGCTTTCGTGGATGCGCTCGCGGTCGTTGCGCAGCATGTCGGACTCGGTGTCGGCCTTGACCGCTTCGCTGAGCTGGCTGGCGTGCCGCTCCACCTCGGCAAGCAGGCTCCTGCTTTGCGACTGGATATTGAACCAGGCGAAAAGAGCGATCGCGACGAGGACCGTCAGCACTACCCCGAAGGTCAGCTTGAAGCCTATGTTCTTGCGGAACATCGGTCACCCGCCCTGCAAGTCAGCGCGAATCCGGACGGCCTTTGGGCGGCTTCGAGAGATACCGTACGAGGTAAACGAACAGCGCCCAGAAACTCAGCAGCAGCAGGTACTCGAGGCCTTTCGTTTCGAAAATGTTGACGTAGGTGAATGAGTCCATTTGGATCCTCTTCTGTGTGCCCGTTAGTGGCTCGCGCTGAACACCGGCATGCGGTTGACCACCCAGCGGAATAGCCAGATCTCGGCGCAGATCACCATCAGCGTGACGATGATTTCCTGCCAACTCGGGTAGTAGCGCACCGCCTCGTACCACCCGTACGCGATGATGGAGACGTTGAGGCGGTTGAGGACGATGCCCAGCAAGGCCATGATGGCCGCGGTCTTGATGATGTTCAGGCTGCGGTGCCGATGGCCGAACGCGAACATGAAGGCCGGGATCAGCACGAAGCCGATCACCTCCACCAGGTACCAGTAGCCCCAGACGGTGTTGATCAGGTCCCACTGCTTCTCATGGATGAACAGCAGGGCCTTGAACACGTAGTAAACGAACATGGTGATGGCGGCGCCCTTGGCCAGCCCGAATACGATGTCGTCGAAGGCATGGTGGTTCTTCGGCGCGATCAGGTGGCTGAAGGCCTTGTGGCTGATGGTGCCCTCGAAAATGATCATCGACAGCCCGGCATAGATGCTGGAGACGAAGAACAGCACCGGCGTGAACTGCGACCACCAGAGGGGGTGGATCTTGGGCTTGGCCATCAGGAACAGCGCGCCGAGGCCGGACTGGTGCAGCAGCGACAGGGTGACACCCAGGATAACCGTGGCGAGGGTTATGTTCTTCAGGAACCGCCGCGCCTTTTCGAGGTTCAGCCACTCCGCGATCACCGGCGAGAATTCGACAAAGGCCGCGACCATGTACAGGGCGAAATGCCAGCAGATCAGGAACAGCACCGACGCGTAACCGAAGTTGTTGCCGATATACGGATTCATCGCGTGCCAGGGCCGCCCGAGATCGAACAGCAGGGCGCCACCATAGAAACAGTAGGCGAGGAAGCCGTTCAGTACCGTGGCGCGCACGATCGACTGGTACTTGTCGACCCGCATCACGTACACCGCGAAAGTGATGACATAGGCGCCGCCGGCCAGCGCGACGCCGGTGACCACGTCGAAACCCATCCACAGGCCCCAGGGGTGCCCCTGCGACAGGTTGGTGACCGAGCCGAGCCCATAGCGGAAGCGGAAGTAGAGAATCACCAGCCCGGTCAGGATGATCGGGATCGAAATGACGTTGAACGGCGTCAGCCAGGGACCGCGGGGTTTCAGTTCCTCGAGAATGAAGTGGAAAACCCGGCTGGTTTCGCTCGCAACGGCAGTGTGGTTGCTCATCGTTGCTGCCCTCCCTCGTCCGGATGGAATCCCAGTTCGCTGTGCTCGGCAGGCTGGCCCTTGTCCGCCAGTGCATTGAGCGCCAGCAGGAAGGCCGGCACGCCGAACAGGATGGCTGGGACGGCGTAGAGGAATTCCCGCGTGTATTCCGGGTAGGGCGTTCGACCCAGGTCGGTTCTGAACCCGAGCTGGTCGAAGGGAACCGCCGACAGGTAAAGCCAGCCGGTGCCGCCGGCCTCGTGCTCGCCGTAAATCTGGTGCACGTACTTGTCCGGATGGGCGTAAATGCGGTGCCGGGCGATTTCCAGGTTGTCCACCTGGATGCCGAACATCAGCGCGTCGGTCGGGCAGGCTTCGACGCATGCCGGCTTCTTGCCCTCCGCCTGGCGCTCGAAGCACATCGTGCACTTCACCAGCTTCGGGTTCCACTCGTTGTACTCGAACTTGGGGACGTCGAAGGGGCAGGAGACCATGCAGAATCTGCAGCCGATGCACTTGTCGCCGTCCCAGATGACCGGACCCTTGAGCGTCTTGTTCATCGCCTCGGTGGGGCAGGCGCTGGCGCAGGCCGCCTGGTGGCAGTGCATGCATTGCCGCTTGACGAAAACCTCGCCTTTCTCCGTGTCAAAGCGATTGACGATCGTGTATTGCCGCTCGCTGGTCTTGCGTGGCTGTGCCAGCGCCCCGTCGCTCAGCACGTCCGGCACGAACATGTCATGGGTTTCGGCGCAGGCGACTTCGCAGGAGCGGCAGCCAATGCAGCGGGTGGTGTCCACCAGGATCCCCACGAACTCCTCGGGATGGCGTAACTCCAGGGCCCGGACATCGTTGCTGACCAGCGCGCCGCCGCCGGCGGCGAGCGTCGTTTTCAAGAAATTTCGTCTGTCCATTCTGATTCCGTCAATTCGTTACGACATGCGGTGCGATCGCGGCAGGATATGCGCCTCAGTCAGCGACCTGCCGCTTCCTGTGATGTCTCCAGGGGCTTCTCTTCCCTCACGTGGCAAAAGCTGCATTTCTCGCTGGCTTCTACCCCGGTACCCGAGAGGTGGCATTTCCAGCAGCTCTTGTGGACCACGACCTTGGCATTGAGCGTTTCGTCCGCGATGTTCGCCAGGTTCGAGTGGTGACACTTGGCGCAGCCGTAGTAGCTGCCGTCGGTCAATGAACCCTCGTAATGGCAGTCATGGCAATTGACCCACGAGTAGGTCAGATAGGCTTCGTGCGGCGTCACCAGGTCCTTGGCATGAATCTGGTGATGACATCCTTTGCAGCCCATTTTCTGGTGCAATCTATGCGGGAAATGGACGTTACCGAGCGATGATTCGAAGGTGATGATGTTGGGCATCTTGGGGCGGCGCACCGGTGCTGTGGCCGGCGGGTCCTGCTGGATAGCCTCCGCTTGCCCGGCTTCCTGCGAATGCCCCGGGGGCGGCAGGGCCAGCAGGGCCAGCAGGGCCACGATAAGTGACAACTTGTTCATAAGCTCCTCGCTCAGTCCCCAACGGCGGACAAACGGCTTCTTCCGGAACCCTCAACTCTTCAGAAACGGTTCCGAGAATCGTGCCAGGATTTTCAGCCTTTCTTCTTCGCCTTCCGGGCCGCCATCGTCCGGCTCGCCCAGTGCAACCGCGGCGGCGTCTGCACCACCGTTCCTCGCCAACTGGCTGTACCTGTCCAGCTCCGCCTGGTACCAGTCGATCGCGTCGTGCCCGATCTTCAGGTCCGGCAGTTCGGCAGCCAGGTTTGACGGCTCCACCCGGCACATCCAGCTCAATTCGAACGGCTTGATCGCCAGCCATTCCGGATGCTCGGCATGTTCCGAGTTGACCGAGATGACTGTTCCGCTGATCGGGGAGGGTATGTCCAGGCTGTAGTCGCCATAGGTGATTGAAAACAGCGTTTCTCCCCTGGCGATCTTTCTGCCTGTTTCCGGCAGATTGACGCTATCGACATGCCTGAAGATCTTGCGGATCAGGTCATCCAGCCCGATCCGGACGGCGCCATTCAGCTCGATCCTCGCCCACGCGTGCTGCTGGGAGATGAAAGCCCCGGCCGGCACATTCAACTCGAACCGGGATTTCGATTCGCCGATGCCGGGTTTGACCAGCCGCACTTTGTGGCGCACCTGTTTTTCCAGCCTGGCCTGCCGCTTGATCAGCGCGGTCTTGACGAAGGCCAGCAGTTCATCTTCGGTGAACGGCTTTTCGACATAGTCCATCGCCCCGTACTGAACGGTTTCGACGGCGGACTCGATGGTCCCGTAACCGGTAACGACAATGACGTCGATGTCGGGGCGCAGGTGCCTGACGGCTTTCGTCACTTCGACACCGTCCATCCCGGGCATCTTCAGGTCGGTGAAGACGAAGTCGTAGTCGCGCTTGCTGACCAGGCCCAGGGCTTCCTTGCCGCTTTCGACCGTGTCGATGCTGTAGCCTCCAAGCACCAGCATCTTGCGCAAGCTGTCCAGGATGATCTTCTCGTCGTCCACGGCCAGTATCCGGGCTTTAGGCGAATCCAGCTCAACCCGCGTAAGCGTCGGCGCTTCCTCGCTCACATCGAGCTTCAGGCCGATGTCCAGGGCCTGTTCTCTTTCCTTCCGGTCTTGTGCAGCCCGAAACCGCGTCAGCAGCGTGCGCAGCAGGATATCGACCAGGATGAAGACGATGATCGTGGTGACGATGATGGAAGTTACGACCACTTTGTGGATCCTCCGATTGCTGGATAGCCGGAGACGAAGCGTTCTGGCGGGCGCCAGCAAGGGCTCTGACGGCTCAGGGCGTGCGTTGACCCTTGACTGCAGTGTTGCAGCCTTCCGAGAGCACAGACGTCTCGGCCGTTGGCCAGAGGTCTAAGAACAACATCCTGGCCATGCGAGTCGACAGGCGTCCACTTCATGGGCCGTGAATCCGTTCTTGATTATGATGCGGGAATTGTGCCGGTTTGGGTCAGAAAGCTCACTGATCAGGGTCAATTAGCCCATTGTTTTTAAATGAAAAAGAATCATGTTGGCTGCATCATTTGTCCTCTTCGCTACCCCCCGGGCGGCGAATGATGGCAAGCTTATGGACTGTTGATCATGAGTGGACCCACCGTGCCCCAGGATCGAGACGGCCGCCCGTCCCGCGAACTGCACCGCTACGACCGCCAGATGCTGCTGCCCGGCTTCGGCGCGGACGGCCAGCGCCGGCTGCTGGGTTCCACTGCGCTGATTCTCGGCTGCGGGGCGCTCGGCACGGTGGCGGCCGACCTGCTTGCCCGGGCCGGGATCGGGCACCTGGTCATCATCGACCGGGACTTCGTCGAACTCGGCAATCTGCAGCGGCAAGTCCTGTTCGACGAGCGGGATGCCGCAGAGGCGCTGCCCAAGGCGGAAGCGGCGAAGCGCAAGATCGCGTGCATCAATTCGCAGGTGCGGGTGAGCGCGATCGTTGACGACCTGAACCACACGAACATCGCCGAGTACGCGGCTGGCGCGGATGTCCTGGTCGACGGGCTGGACAACTTCGAGACGCGTTACCTCGCCAACGACTTCGCGGTGAAACACGCTGTGCCCTATGTTTACGGCGCCGCGGTGGGCACCGCCGGCATGTCTTACGCAATCCTGCCCCATACCCGCAACGGCCATGCGCCGTGGGAGACGGCAACCACCGGCTCCCGCGCCACACCGTGTTTTCGTTGCCTGTTCGAGCAGGCGCCACCGCCGGGCGAAAGCCCGACCTGCGACACGGTGGGCGTGCTTGGCGCCGCCTCCGCCATCATCGCCAACTTCCAGGTCGCCGAATCCCTGAAAATACTCACCGGTCATTTCGATCGGGTCAGCCCGACCATGCTGAACATCGACCTGTGGTCCAACACGATGACCCAATTGAAGGTCAGCCAGGTGCGGGAGCATGGTGATTGTCCCTGCTGCAAGCGCCACGACTTCGAGTTTCTCGACGGCAAGGCCGGCTCCAGCGCCGCCGCCCTGTGCGGCCGCGACGCGGTTCAGCTCAGGCACCGGCAGCACCAGGGCGAACTCAATCTCGATGAAATCGCCCAGCGGCTGAGCCACTTCGGAGCCGTGGTTTCGAACGGGTTCATGCTGCGGGCCGAGATCCGCGACAACGGCAAACCCTACGAGCTGACGCTGTTCGCCGACGGCCGAGCCATCGTGAAAGGCACCGGTGAGCCGAGCGAAGCCCGCGGTGTGTACGCCAGGTACGTGGGTAGTTGAGCTGACACCCGCGCCGATATCAGCTGCAACTTTGGCTTCAGCATTGCCACTGCTTCGATTAATCTCTTCCTCATGGACTCGATCAAGGCTTTCTTGAAGGCAAACGCCTGGCTGGCACTGGCGATTGTTGTCATCGCCGTGGCTCTGTACCAATTCGTGGACCCCGCGCCGCCGCGCGAGATAACCATGGCGACGGGTGACGAGGAGGGTCGTTATTTCGAGCTGGGCGAATATCTGAAGGCACAACTTCGGCGGGAGGGGGTAACGCTCAACGTCATTTCCACTGCGGGCTCGAAAGACAATATGGAGTTGCTGACCGATGCGGACAGCGACGTTTCCATTGCCTTCGTGCAGAGTGGCATGGAGGAAATTTTTGACCACGGCGAGACGGTGCTCGGAAGCCTGGGCAGCCTGTATTACGAACCGATCTGGATTTTCTATCGTAGCGAGATCGCCCTGGATTCCGTGACCGGGCTGAAGGGCATGCGGGTGGCAGTGGGCGAGAGTGGCAGCGGAACGCGTGCCGTGGCCCAGTACCTGCTCGCCGAAAATGGACTGCTCGATAGCGACAATGGCTTTGGCCTGGTGGAAGAGGGCGGCAAGCGTGCCGTGGAGCTTTTGCAGGATGGTGAAGTCGACGCGGCATTTTTTACCGTGTCACCGCAGAGCGACATCATTCGAGCCTTGATCGATTTGCCAGGTGTCGATTTTCTGGATATCAGGCGAAGCGCGGCCTACACGGCTCGTTATCCTTTCATTTCCAGCGTATCCATATCGGAGGGGCTGCTTGATCTGGAACGCAATATCCCGGATTCCGATCGCACGACCCTGGCCTCCACGGCGACCCTGGTAGTTAACGAGCGCTTTCACCCGGCGCTGACGCCGCTGGTGCTCGAATTGCTGTCGAGGCGGCTGCAGCAGGGGGGCGTACTTGAAAAGCCGGGGGAGTTCCCTTCGCCGTCCCATGTCGGGTTCAGCCTGACCAAGGAAGCGGAGCATTTCTATGAGTACGGACCGCCCTTCCTGCTGCGCTATCTGCCGTTTTGGGCAGCTTCGCTGGTCGATCGGCTGGTCATCTTCATTATCCCTCTGCTCGTCATCATGGTGCCCCTGATGAAGGTAGCGGGTCCGCTGTATCGTTGGCGAATCCGCTCGCGGATCTACAAGTGGTACCGCTATCTCCTGGAAACGGATCGCAGGCTTGCCGAGGGGGAGATCGTCGACCGCGAGCAGGAAAAGCGGCAGCTCGACAAGCTGGCCGACGAGTTGGCATCGATCGATGTGCCGCTTTCCTACTCGGACGAGTTGTATCAGCTCAAGCAGCACGTGGAGTACGTCAGTCGCCGTCTCGAATCCTCTCGCCCGACCGCCCAATGATCCCGGCATCGGCAACATAGCGGGCAAGCACGCCCGAGTACAGAACCGCCGACTGCCCCGTCTTCAGGTCGAACCACGAAATTCGCGGCACGGACTTGCTCTGGATCCAGGCCGTTTCCGCGATCAGCAACTTGTCCTTTCCCAAGGCGCTGACCTCACGAATGGTCCTGTCCCCGAGGTTATTGACGACCGTAACGCTGCCGTCACCCAGGCTGAACTGCATCAGGTAGGGCCCCTGGACGTAATACAGGCTGCCATGGTATTTGCCCCGTTCCGCAGCGCCGCACGACAGCAAAAGCGGGACGACGAGGAGCATCAAAACCTGGCGCAGGCGATTGCGCATCTCAGCCAAATACCACCATGGTCTGCCGGCTGAGGGCTATCGGCTGGCCCAGCGGGCCCCACAGCGTTACCGACTGGTGCGTGTAACCATCAGCCGCGGCCACCATTTCGGCGTCTGCGCGCCAGCCCTCCATGGGCAGGCCGTCAACCTTTTCGGCGAGGATTTCGAGCATCCAGGTCATCGAACTGCCGGGGGCAGGGGTGTCCAGCCAGGACAGTGCCACCGGCGGCAGAAAGTCCGCCATCGCCAGGACGTGGAATTCGCTGGACGCCAGTTCACCGGGCATGCCCAGGGCCACCGACAAACGCGGATCCCGGGTGCCGCTGAACGGCACTCCGCCGCGCAGCCAGCTCGAATTGAAGTGCTGGGTAAAAGACGGCACGAGCCCTGGAACGTAGTGGAAAGTGCGGGGCTCATCGCATTCGATCTCCGGCATGGTCGGCACCAGGCGAAGGCTGGACGGACGCGGCTTGCCGAATACGCCGATCACGACCGCCAGCAAAGTGTCACCGTCGGTCAGGCGGGCCTCCAGTTGCGTAGCGCTCTTGCCCTGCCGCAGAAGAGTTGCACTGGCCTGTATGTGGCTGGACGTCGAAGGTGCGACAAACGCGACCTGCAGCGTGCGCAAGGGGATTTCACCGGCCACCAGCCCGCGCATGGCATGCACCGCCAGCACGGCTTGCAAACCGCCAAATACAGCGCGGCCCTGCATCCATTCGGGATGAACCTCGCAGACGGACTCGCCGCCGCTGCGCCGGATACTGGGCAACAATTCCGAAAACTGCATGGGCGTGCTCCGGTGGGATTTTGAATTCTGCAGAAGAAGCTCAGGCTGTCGAATTCATCGAAGGAGTATAGAACGAATTGACCCGTTTGGCTGGCTAGTCCAACGCTTCAAGCCCTTCTCAGCGAACCGTCCAGCGGCCATCGTCCGGGAAACCCGACGCATTTGTCACAGGGTACCGCTCGGTCTGCGCCGTATGCATCATGAAGCCCGCAACCAGCCCGGTATTGAAATCCGAATTCTGCTACTTTGTCGCCTTGCCATCTTGCCGGAGATTCACCATGACTCGCCTGATTCCATCAGTCTGCACCGCCCTGGCGGTTTTGCTGTTCGCCAGTTCCCCCGGTATCCAAGCCGCAGAGATCGCCAGGTTTGACGATGGGCCCTATGCAGGCATGGGCTATCCCTTCTCCGAATCCGCGCGGGCAGCTGATCTGCTTTTTCTTGCCGGCCAGATTGGTGAGGACGCGGATGGCAAGCTGGTGCCGGGCGGCATCCAGGGGGAAGCCGAGCAGATGATGTTGAACATCGAGGCCACGCTGGCCCGTCGCGGACTCACCATGGAGCACGTGGTCAAGTGCACGGTATTCCTGGCCGACATCGATGAATGGGGCGCTTTCAACGAAGTCTACAAAAAGCATTTCTCACCACCGTATCCAGCGCGCAGTGCCATGGCCGCCAGTGGATTGGTGGGCAAGGCGCGGGTGGAGATGGAATGTATCGCGGGCTACCCTGACTAGGTGGTGGGGTCGGACCAGGGCAACATCCTGAAATTGTGGGTAAAAAATGCTTGTTGACCTTGCCAGAGCTCCTTAGCTTGATGTTTTGTTGGTCAAAAGTGGGGTTGTAAGGATGGCGGTGGGAAGAGGGTTTCTTTGAAGCTGAAATCTGTTAGCGCCGGGATTTTGCGGTTCAAAATGTGCTTCTAACAGTGCCCGGGCTGAGTTTAACTCTAATTACCCGAATAACATCAACCACATAGGTAGGTCCGACCCCATAGTGCAAACCATAGTGCAAAAATGAATAGCTCAAGCAAACAAAACGAGATATCCAATAGGCAGAATAACCGGGACGGGTGGTACCTGCTATTTGGCTGCTGGCTGATCGCCTCAGTGGCCACGCTTGGGAGCCTTTTCCTGGACAAGGCCGTTGGAATTGAGCCCTGTTCGCTATGCTGGTACCAGCGAATATTCATGTATCCGCTGGTTCTAGTACTTTTGACGGGACTTCTGCCCCTGGATCGTCGTGTCACGCGGTATGCGTTGCCTCTGGCCTTTTTCGGTTGGATGACGGCTTTCTACCATCTGCTGATGTATGTTGGTATCGTCCCCGAATCGCTACAACCCTGCGGTAGCGGGCCGTCTTGCGTGCAAGATGATCTGGGTTTGTTTGGGTTCGTCAATATTCCGATGCTGTCGTTGCTTTCATTCTCGGTGGTCATCGGTTTGCTTCTTGTGTTCATGCAAAGGACAAAACAGTGAACAGAAACATTTTGATTCTCGTGGCTGCTGCGGTGATGGTTGGCGGATTTGTCATCGCTATGCTCGCCCTTGAAAGCCGAGACATGAGTAACGCTCAAACAACGGCGAAATTAAATTCCTCGAGACTGGTCAGAGAACACTCGCCAATGGCTGGAAACGGAGACGCTCGCGTCACTATCGTGGAGTTCTTCGATCCCGCTTGTGGCACGTGCCGTGCATTTCATCCGATCGTCAAGGGCATCTTGCGTGACAATCCGGAGAAGGTGAATCTTGTCGTTCGATACCTGCCACTTCACCCCGGATCGGCAGATGTTGTGAAGATACTCGAAGCGGCTCGATTGCAGGGAAAGTTTTGGGAAGCACTGGAAACCGCTTATGCCACCCAAGGGACGTGGGCAATCAATCACCAGGCATTTCCAGAATTGTTTTGGAGAAGCATATCGAGTGTTGGACTTGATCCTGAGCAGGTCTCAAAGGATATGCAAAGTCCGGCTGTCTCACAGAACATTCAGCAGGACACAGAAGATGGGCGGGCGCTTGGTGTAGACAAAACCCCGGGTTTCTTCGTCAACGGCAAACCGTTGGTCGAATTCGGGCAAATGCAGTTGCTTCAATTGGTGAATGAAGCTCTGGAGCGCGAGTACGGAGGCTAATTGCCGCGTAAACGTAACAGTAATGCCCATGGGTGCTGACAACGCCTAATTGACGTGACGCCATCGAAATTGCGCGGCGAGTGTCACCGCCGAAGATTCATCGGGCAATAGCGTGCGCGAGTTTTTGTCGGGTGATGGTTGGCAAGAAAACAAATGATGTGCCGAGAGGGAGGCAATATGGCGTGGCCTGCATTGGGCAGACCGCGTTACCCCTTACAATCATGTTCTGCCTCTGGCCGCTTGCGGGCGGATCGCAGATGCGTGCACGCAAGCCCCGTTCCGGGTCTCTTAGCGGCTCTCGGGGTCTATTCCAGCGCCTTTGCCGCTTCTGCTGGAATAGCGGAACTGGTTTAGGGCCAGATTTGATGAGCGCGGGGTTCTGCTTTCGGTTGGGAGGGCAAATCACGGATGCTTGAATTTTCCGGCAGCGCACCACGCATTGTCCGTAGCAAATTGAAGCGACGTCAGGTTTGAAACACGGTTTTTGCAGCCTACGCAGACGTGGCCACCCTGTCTTGCACGGTGGGTCCAGGTAAATTCTCGAGCTTCACATATACTGCTACGATCAAAACACAAAAATGGAGAGTCCAGGATGCCTGAATCAACCAAAATCAGCCGTCGCTTCATGCTGACAGCGGGCGCCGGCATCGCCGCGAGTGTCGTTAGCGCGAACGTCGTGGCAGGCGTTGCGTCATTGACGCCGGAAAATCCCGAAGGTCCGTTCTACCCAAAACACAAGCAGTTGGACAAGGATACTGACCTGACAGTGATCCAGGGCCACACAGAACGCGCACACGGGCAGGTGATTCATGTCACAGGCCGCGTTGTCGACGAACAGGGACAACCGTTGGAAGGAGCCTTGGTGGACATCTGGCAAGCCAACACGTACGGCCGTTACGACCATGAGGATGATCCCGCAACTGCCCCGCTCGACCCCAATTTCCAGGGTTGGGGTATGGTGAAAACTGATGCGGACGGACGATATTCATTCACAACGATCAAACCGGGCGCCTACGCCGTTGATTCAAATTGGAGCCGACCGCCGCATATTCACTTCAAAATTTCGCGCCGCGGGTACCATGAACTGACGACGCAGATGTATTTTGCGCATGAAACGCTGAATGAAAACGATCGGCTGCTGCTTGGTGTCGACGAAAAAGTCCGGAAACTTCTTGTTGTGGACTTTCAGCACAGGGACGGAATTCTTGAGGGCGACTTTCCGATCACCCTCGCAAAGGTGACTTGAGTCGCAGACCCCTGCTCCCAAAACCTGGAATATTCTTCACGCAAAGTCCAGACCCAGAACTTTGCACCGTTGAGGCGGGGGTCTCCCTTGGGTCGTTAGCGGCCCCAATCATCTTCATAACCATCAGTTCCGGTGTTGGGCAACAAGCAGAATTGCGCTGACCGCAGGTTGCGTCATAGGTAAATTCTCGACTCGACCAGAAGGGGACATTCGCTTTTCAACCACCCTTCTCAGGCGGCTCGTCGTATGGGTATGTTAAGTGACCGTAGCGGATTACGAGGACCGTGAAGGCCAGGATCAGGGCGGCAGCGGAGACACCAATGATTTTCCAGGCGTCCATGTCCTTCATGTCCAAGATCAGGTACCGTGCCAAGGCGACGATGGCTATGTACAACGGCATTCGAACCGGTAATTTGCCGGAGTCCAGATAGATGGACACCATTGCCAGAATCTCAAGGTAGATAAACAGTAACAGCAGGTCCGCCAGCGTGACGGTGCCGTTAACCCACATCACTTTTATCTCTATGCCTACCGCGATGACGGTAGAGATCGCAATGATTATCAGGCCAATGTCTTGCACCCAGGTAAGCGTCGTATGTCCAATGTCGCTGATCTTGTTCATGGGGTTCATTGTG
>Ga0316190_10000810_pt1 | contig 22219 bp, 24 predicted proteins | sample Eddworburrow2_MG_FD_204929 | JGI IMG/M metagenome (GOLD analysis project Ga0316190, IMG submission 204929) | Coastal sediment microbial communities from Maine, United States - Eddy worm burrow 2 | ecosystem: Environmental > Aquatic > Marine > Coastal > Sediment | place: USA: Maine | collected... | reverse complement strand
AGTCTCGCTACCATTCGATCGCCGCAGCAACGTCCGGGTCAAAACCCTCATCGGTGATTTGAACTTCGCCAAGCATTGTGTAAAGTATCAAATCTGCGGCAGTCATACCGGATATGTCAACAGGCGGGCCCGTTGGCCCCCCTCTAACATATACTCATATCCGAATTGTTCTTGTCTGATTAGATACGCACGATGAGCAGACCTTCTATCCACACCGGATCCAGCATTATCCATAATAAAACCTATCTTTTTTTAATTAATAAAAGCCTAGAGACAGTGAGGGTGCCGGAACACTCCGACTAGCGATCACCCTGAAGCCATTTACAGAAACCGTTAACTAAAAAGAGCCTACAGAGGGGGTGGGCACCGCTGTAGGCTCATTTCAAGGGACATCTCTACGCTAAGAGGAGACATCCCTAAATACACCCTTCAACCCACCTTGAAGGCTTATCTCGCAGTAGTGTTCTCGCAAAAGACACTACTACAAGCCCACACCGTAGGTCTTCCACACTTGGGCGTAGAATTCTAGCTTGCTTCTGGGCAAGTACAGATTGGTGTTTCTCTTGATGAAGTATAGCCGTAGCTACAATAAATCAAGAAAACTCCGATCTGTACCGCTCAGAGCGAGGTAAAACTGCGCTTCAAGTGCGGAAGGCCTACATATAAGGCTGACCGTTATTCAAACCCAAGCTCTAATAAAACGAGAGGGGAATACGTGGTTAAAGGGAATCTACTGGCCAGCAACACTTGTTGGTGGGCAACAGATTGTTTTAGAGTCCCTGTCAAAAGACAGAGGCTAAAAGGCGTGGAGGGTAACTACGACAATAACCGCTAGACTCTAAAACTGTTGATTCTATACACTCTAAGTTATTAAAGTGATAGAATCTAGGGGGTAAAAGGTACGTAAATCATCCGTTCTGATGTTTACGCTTGCCAGTTTACCAAAAAAATGGCATTAAGTCAATACTAGGTTACATTTTTGTGTATATAGCAAGAGGGTTTTATGAAAAAGCTTACGTTAACAGGGACGCTACAGGGAAAGATAAATAGACTGCCCAAAGGTGTTAGCCAGCTGCACTATTTAGGTATAAATCCTAATAACTTTTCAAGTAAACTTTTTGTCGCTGTAGTGGGCACACGCAAGCCAACTCCGTACGGAATAGACACCACTGAAAGGATAGTTACCGACCTAGTTAGGGAAGGGGCTGTGATAGTTAGCGGGTTAGCGTTTGGGGTAGACATAACAGCCCACAAGGCAGCCCTAAAAGCTGGCGGACAGACCATAGCCGTACTGCCATCAGGAGTAAACAATATATATCCAGCCACTCACCGCAATATAGCCAAACAGATTACAGAATCTGGCTGCTTAATCAGCGAATACCCAGCCAGCCATCATCCCAGAAAAGTAGAATTCTTAGAACGAAACCGTATTATTGCTACCCTAAGCGACGCGGTGATCGTACCTGAAGCCGCTGAGCGTTCAGGTAGCCTGAACACAACTGGACACGCCAACAAGATGGATATACCTGTGTTTGCCGTCCCGGGGCGCTCTATTGATCTAATGAGCGCTGGCACGAATCACTTGATAAAAACGGGGGAGGGCAGGCTAGTCACCAGCGCTCAAGACATATTAAAAAGCCTAAACATCAAGCCAGCCAAGACTAAAAAGGTCCCAAAAGGCAACGACACTCACGAAACAGCCGTGCTGGTAGCCCTACAGTCTGGCATTAATGACACGACACTGCTGCAAAGTGAGCTGCGAATGAACACCGCCAAACTACAAACCGTCCTAACTATGCTAGAAATAAACGGCCAAGCTGCCCAAAATGCACTAGGCCAGTGGCACATCACTTAGAGTAAAAAACCAAGCGAGGTACAAAACCCTTAATTTGTGTTTTTAGTTCATGTCAGGTATGCTAGCGAATTGTTGCCCGTATTTAATGGTGCATTTTAAAACTCCGAAAAAATTAGCAACCCACAATTACCACAACGTTAGAGTATAATGTCGCTAATGGTAAAAAATTACCAAGAAGAATCAAGAGAAGGAACGATAGTTGAGTAAAAACCTAGTAATAGTAGAGAGCCCAGCCAAGGCCAAAACCATTGAAAAATACCTAGGCAAAGATTTCAAAGTCTTGTCCAGCGTTGGGCATATTAGGTCTATCGTCAAAAAAACTAAGGATGGTACACCACCTATCGATGTAGATAATGGGTTCAAGACCCAATACGAAGTCGACCCCGATAAAAAGAAGATCTTAACCGAGCTGAAAAAAGCCGTAAAAACCACCGACGCTGTCTGGCTAGCAACTGATGAAGACCGTGAAGGCGAAGCCATTGCGTGGCACCTATGCGAGGCATTGAAGCTAGACGTCAGCACCACTAAACGAATTGTATTCCACGAAATAACCAAGAGTGCCATAGAAAAAGCCGTCGAAAACCCACGTACCGTCGACATGAAATTAGTAGAAGCCCAGCAGGCTCGCCAGATCCTTGACCGCATAGTGGGATTTGAATTATCACCAGTTGTCTGGCAGAAAGTCCCAGGCGGCAAATCCGCAGGACGAGTCCAATCTCCGGCCGTACGTCTACTAGTGGAACGCGAACGTGAAATCGAAAGCTTTGAGGGCTCATTCCAGTTCAAAGTCAACGCCCAATTTGAACCAGGCGCTAACGAATTTAAGGCAGAACTGAACGAACGATTCGATACAGAAGAGCAGGCCAGCCAATTTCTTAAGTCCCTAATCGGTGCAGACTACAAAGTCTCTGATGTCACCGTCAGCCCCGGCAAGCGCAACCCAGGAGCCCCATTCACCACATCTACGCTTCAACAAGAAGCCAACTCCAAACTAGGTTTTGGGTCCAAGGCGACCATGTCTAGTGCCCAGAGACTGTATCAAAACGGTCATATTACTTATATGAGGACCGACTCGGTATTCCTGTCCGGACAAGCCATAGCCGCCTCAAAGAGCTACATAACCAAAGCCTACGGCGAAGAATATTCACAGGTCCGCGCCTTTAAAACCAAATCAGCCAGCGCACAAGAAGCCCACGAAGCCATACGGCCAACACATATGGATAAGGAAAACGTAACGTCAGATGAGTACGACCAGAAACTGTACAGCCTAATCCGTAACCGTACCCTGGCCAGTCAAATGAGCTCAGCCAAGACAGAGAAAACCACCGTCACAATCGATATAAGTACCGCTCAACTGGACTTTGTGGCCAAAGGCGAGGTTATAATATTCGACGGTTTCTTGCGAGTCTACGGCTCTGGAAGTAAAGACCCCGACATATTACCTCCACTTAAGGCCGAGCAATCTCTAGATCTAGGTGAGGCGACCGCCAGGCAAGTATTTGCAAGACCGCCAGCCCGGTTCACAGAAGGTAGCCTAGTGAAGAAGCTGGAAGAGCTAGGAATCGGCCGACCAAGCACCTACTCAACTATAATTGGCACCGTTCAGGCCCGTGGATACGCAGTCAAAGGCGAAACCGAGGGCGAGCCTAGGGAAGTTGTCGAACTGAAATTAGAGAATAACTCAGTCGAGCGAGATGTATTATCGGAAAAAACCGGTTCCACTAAGGGCAAGCTAGTCCCCACCCCAACCGGAAAAGTAATCAGCGACTTCCTGACCGAACACTTCAAAAACGTCGTGGATTATAATTTCACAGCAAAGGTAGAGGTAGACTTTGACCAAATTGCGTCTAATGAACTAGATCGCAATAAAATGCTAAAAGAATTCTACACACCGTTTCACGAACTAATAGAAAAATCCGGAGATATCGACCGCTCTGCCGTGTCACAGACCAGAGAACTCGGCCCCGACCCGAAGAGTGGAAACATGATAATCACGCGTTTTGGTCGGTTTGGTCCGATGCTACAAATGGGCGAGGCAACCGACGACGAAAAGCCACGCTTTGCACCATTGCCTAAAGGCTCAAGACTAGAGACCGTTACCTTAGAACAAGCTCTAGAGATGTTTAAGCTGCCAAGGCTAGTAGGGCAGACCACCGACGGTAAAGATATAAAAGCTAACATAGGCAGATTCGGTCCGTACGTCCAAGTAGAGAAGGCTTTCTTTTCTATCAAAGATCACGACCCAATGACAATTGAACTCAGCGAAGCACAAAAAATAATAGATGAAATAACTGAGAAACGAAAGCCAATAAAAGAATTCAAAAGCGGCATATCCATACTTAATGGCCCCTACGGCCCCTACCTAAAGAAAGACAAGACTAACGCCCGCATACCGAAAGGCACCGACCCGAAGACCATAACCGAAGACCAGGCAGCGGAAATGATCGCTAACGCTCCAAAGAAAAAGGGCCGCTTCGCTAAAAAAGGCACCGCCAAGAAAACTACCACAGCTAAGAAGGCTACCAAGCGTAAGCCAAAAACTAGCAAAAAATAAGCAATTTCAAACGCGTTATTAAGCTTAAACTCCATCTGTGGTGTAGCGCTTCGCCGTTTATCCACAAATTGTAGAGAAGTAAACTATGTTTTGTGGTAATATTGACATACATTTTTAATGCATTATTTGCGAATAACTGTTAGAATAAAGAGACCTCAAAGAAATAGTTTTGTATTTTTGTAATCTTTATTGTAAAATAGTGTCAGGAGAACAGGTACTTATATGACCGAATCAGCAGAAATAGCTCTACCCGTACTTAATGTCGAGAGCATAATCAAAGACATACTAGGTACTATCGAGAGAGAGCGTGAACGCGAGATTATCGCACGCCGTTACGGCTTATACGACCGAAGAGAGACGCTAGAACAAATTGGCGAACTACTGGGAATCACCCGTGAACGCGTGCGTCAGCTGGAAAAATCAGTTATGACAAAGTTGCGCGAGAGTGCGCAGGACAGCCTACCGCATATTGTGAGCGTAGAAACGGTACTTTCTGGCCACATCAACAACGTTGGCGGGGTAGCGCGAATAAAAGACCTGTCAGAACAGCTAAAAGAGGGCTCTAACAAGATTGATCACTCAAGAGTATCATTCGTAGTCCAGCTAGCTCCAAACCTCGTACACGTCGGTGAAGACGACAACTACTACAACGCCGCTAGCCTAAAAGAGCACCACAGCGAAAATAGCGTCCGCAAAAACGTAGGCCACGTCATAGATGCCATCAAGAAGATCGGCAAGCCCGTAGGCATTAAAGAAGTCGCTGGCTCAATGGGGCACCCTGATCACAAGCAAGTCGAAGCCCTAGCATTCACTAGCAAAAAGCTGGCCACGCTTAACGACCGTTGGGGACTAATCAAATGGCCAATGGTCAACCCTAAGAATATTCGTGACAAGATTTACGTAATTCTATATGAAAACGGCAAGCAAATGCACTTTAACGAGATCGCTAGCGCCATTCGTAAATCTGACTTCAAGCGCAAAGACGTAACAACCCAGGCCATCCACAACGAGCTGATCAAAGACAAACGATTTATATTGGTGGGGCGGGGCATTTACGCTCTGAAGGAGTGGGGCTTCAAACAGGGTACAGTCGCCGACGTTATATCAGAAGTCTTGAAAGAAGCCGGCGAGCCTCTACACCGAGACGAAATAGTCAAAAGGGTACTAAAGAAGCGCTTCGTTAAAGAGACCACCATCCTACTGAACCTACAGGGCAAACCACAGTTCAAACGTACCGCCAAAGCCACCTACGCACTCGCCAACTCCTAACAATGAGGAACTTTTTCGTTGGGAGCGATCGCTTTAAAGGGTGTACTATCTCAACAGTTCCAGTAAATGAGTATTGTTTACTCAAAAGCAGAACTGTCACCGCTCATCGCCGAGGAAGCAGGCGACAGGTTTGTGAGGGTGATGCATCTCTACCATGGAGTTGGTGCTCAACACATGCGCCAGTTAGGAGCCACGGGTATCGATGGCTATCTATCGCTAGTTTGATGCACACTTCGACCAGATCGAGCAATCAACGGATACAGAAGGCAGGGGCATAGACGTTGTGCGACCAGAGTGGATGCTGTATCCTTTTGAGAAACGGAGAAATAATACACCTAACCAAAAGCATATCTTGATCTTGACCTACGATGGCAACAAGATCGGTACAATGGCAAAATGTCTCGAAAAACGCGCATCCAAAAAGGCCACCTATTGGTAGGGAGAGTAGATAACGTAGGCAATCACCAAAGCCTGGGCGGGCCTAACTACGAAGGAGAAGGACGGCAATTAGCCAAAAGACTGTCCGGATATAACGATTGGAGCGCTGAGAGTTCATACGGCATAGTGCTTAGTGACGCAGTAATAAGCCCAGACCAATATGCAGTTCCTCCTAATCAAGATCCATCTAACGTCAATCGATGGAAGCTTCTTGATAGCGAACCTTTACTTGGCTACAAAAGTTAACTAAGGTTTCTCAGTATGTGAACATTTTACGAACATTAAATGTTTATTTTAAACTCAGAGAAAATCTTTACTAAAGTATTTTTGTAGATTTTAGATATTTTTCTATACATAAACAATGAAGAGCAGGGCGGAAAAAAATTTAGGTAGGAGCAGGCACAAAATCAAAAAGTCTTAAAAAAAAGCTTAAATAATCGGGTAAGAGCACAAAATCCGAACATAGGTCTGACGTCGCACAATGTATATTTTGCGACTCGACTTATATATATGCACGATGAATGAGTACCTACCCGCAAATGGGGGACTATCTGCACCAACCCGCATCAGCGCGTAAATTGTCGCCTGGCCAAGGCTTACTGCTGACTTAAACACGCATATCCCATATATCCTAGCCTTATCGCTCAAACCTTTGCCTAAAAAGCCTAGTGTGTAGTATTTAAAGCAACCACAAGTTATCCACATTACTTTTCACGCGATTATTTGCTTTTTCACGCTTTTGCTTACTTTGTATAGTAATCCCCCGCTCTGGCCCCTATCCTATTTGCTTTTTTATCATTTTTATTTATTTATATGTTTTTGCGTTTTCATCAGTAATACTAGAACATTTTACGAACATTACAGGGGAGCGAGGTAGGGACTTGCCTCTACAATCGCCCCTATCCTTTTGCTCCTACAAGACAAACACACGGCCATCAACTCTGACGTCTATGTAGCTGGTCGGCAAACTGTTAGTCTCAAACAGATTTTTCATAGTTGCGACCAGGGCCCCTACCTGGGCTCTTGGGTTGTTGCCAGGTACAAGCTTTGCAAAATAGCCAGTAGTGCCGTGGAAGCGCACCTGCAGCTCTCTGTGTTCAATGTCATGCGTGAATGAGTCTATAGTAGGCCTGTGCTCGTCACCGCCGTCAAACTCAACCATCAGTAGTTCTATCAACTCTACTTCCTCTGACGTCAGCAGCTGGTCACCAACAGACATCCTGACAGCCGGTTCTAAATTCATTAACGGCAGTTTGGAAAACTTACTCAGGACCTCTGAGGTATTTGCTTCATATAACAACTTACCCCCCTCCCCCACTATTCCCTGTCGCAGATTATCCAGCCTAACGCGCAGTACAGGCTGAGCAAACTCCAACCCGACCTGAAGCTTAGTGCCAGCTAGTGGCACAACGGCAACTGCCCCGCTAAGTTCCGGCAAACCATCCATAACCCGCTGCTCAAACTTACTAGAATTAAAAGTTAGCTTACTTTTGTAGAGCAACGACGCCCTAAAAGCCGATTGGACGGCGTCGACATACTCAGATCGCTCCCGATAAATCACCGCTCCATTATCGCCAATCTTAACCCCAACGCTGTTCAAGCCAATGTTCATGACCAACACAATACCAATCAAGACAACTCCACCCAGCCTAAAAATTCCTTTTAGCAGCCGTAGCAGCAGAGTTGCGCCCGACTCCTGAGTTTTTTGTCCGTCACTTAGTCTTGGCTTAGACAAACTACGCTTCGATGAAGACGACGAATAGTAGCGATCCACTGGCAGCGAGCGGCGGGCCGAAACATTGGCTGATACGTCTGGTGTTCTTTTTGATTTTTTCTTTTGTTTCATGTTTTTTGTTTGGTTAATTAGCAATTTTCACTAGCAACTCAGCAATTTTCTTCGAAGAATCATCCTGAGACAACCTGTGCAGTTTTTCGCTTAAATCGCTACATTTCTTTGGGCTATCTAGCAGGTCGTAGACTGCTCGCTCAAGCGCCCCAGAATCATCCTCGTCAATAATTACCGCCGCTTCGTTGTCTGACAACACCTTGGCATTTTGGGTCTGCTGGCCACCCGTCAGTAGCGGATTAGGCAGAATAACGCACGGCTTGGCCTGCAATGCGAATTCGGCAATACTAGTAGCACCAGCCCTAGAAACAATAACGTCCGCGGCCCCACTAAGCTTATAAAGGTCGTTAGAGAAATCCATTATTCGAACCCTGTTATATAAATCCTCTTGAAGCTGTTGGTGATAGAGTTTTTTAGTTTCCTCAAAAAGACTTTTGCCACTGACGTGAATTATCTCTAACTCTGGGTACCTCTTGAGTAGCGATTTACTAATACTTGCCACTGACTTATTAAGCCTCTGTGCCCCGAGCCCGCCACCCATGCAGAACAAGACTCTATCTTTTGGATTGATCCCTAACTCTTTTTTAAACTCAGCAGCATCTTCTTTAGAGACTTTAGAGAATTCCTGCCGCAATGGTATGCCAACCTGGATAGCTTTTGAGCTATCGTACGGGTAAGCCTCAGTCGGCAAGGCCGTCGTATTGTATACAGCGTGTTTTGCGGTCAATCGGTTGGCTAAGCCTGGTATCGCATCTGAGTCGTGCGTAATGTACGGAATTTTGAGCCAACGGGCAGCAACGCCTACCGGAACCGACACGAAACCACCCTTTAGCATGATACTACTGGGCCTTTCCTTGCGTAGCAAGTGCCAAGCTTGGAATATGCCCGCTATAACCCTGAAAAAGTCTCTAAAGTTCAGTAGAACAGTCTTAAAATCTAGAATATGCGTCAAAAAACTTTCACCGTGATAGCGACGGAACTTTCCAGCTGATATCAAGAAAACCTCATTTATAGAATCGTCCTCTATGACTTCTTGCAGATTCTCCCCTTTTCGACCAACCACAGTCAGCCTGGACTTAGGATGCATCTTTTTTAGAGCCGTAGCAACTGCCAACAGAGGCGTGACGTGACCGCCAGAGCCACCACCAACTATCATGATGCTCAGAGCATTATTGCTGGGATTGTTCTTTTTATCATCCATCCGTTAACCTCTTTTAAATCTTCTATCTGAATCAAAAGCGCTCTTTCGCGTTCCTGAACCGCTGCGGGTTAGTGACAGGTCAGTGTACTTTGATGCCTGGAACACCAACCCCATTGCTATCATTACAAATATAATACTAGTTCCTCCGTAACTTACAAAGGGCAGCGTTATGCCCTTTAAGGGTAGCAGCCCCACCATTGCACCAACATTTATTACCATCTGCACGCTCAGCCAGATCAACACTCCTACAACCAGGAGCATCACGTAGTCGTCGGTTGTCCCTTTGGCAATTTGCAACAATCTGCGAAACAATAACCAGAATACACCAACCATAACTGTTGAGCCGATGAATCCAAACTTCTCCGAGACTATTGCAAATATAGAGTCGTTCGCTGGCTCGGGCAAATACCCATAAGCTTGCACGCTTTGCCCAAGGCCCTTGCCGCTCAAGCCACCCGATCCAATAGTTATCAGGGCCTGGCAGGCTTGGTAGCCTTCAGACTGACAGTCCGCAGCAGGATTAAGAAATGTCGAAATACGATCCCGTCGGTACGGAGTAGCCACAACAGCAAGCCCCGTTAGGCTCACCAGTACTAGCCCAAACAGCAGCAACCGTTTCATCGGCAAACCAGCCACAAACGACATGATGCCTATAATTGCCATCATGACTGCGGCCGACCCTAAATCACTCTGCAAACCAGCCACCACCACGATAATAGCAACCACTAAAATACCCAGTTGTTTGAGGGTGTCAGGATTTTTAATCTCGCCAGACTTCCTACGACTAGACAAAAACTTAGCCAGCCACAATACAAGGGCGAGTTTGACCAGTTCAGCTGGTTGAAAAGAGAATCCCCCCACCTGTATCCAACGATGCACACCATTTATTTCGTCACCGATAAACCTAACCGATATTGCAGCAAAGATGGCCAAAAAGATCAAATAGCCCTGCAATTTACTCCAATTCTTGAGAGGCATGGCGACCGCAAGAGCAAAGCCCACAAGTCCTAGCAGTATCGCTACCAGCTGCTTATTGCTGTAATAATTGCTTGGCAGATCCGTACCGCCAGTCAGTCCAGGTCCAATTGCATAAACCACTATCGCGCCACTCATCAAAAGTGCACTAATCAACACCAACAACAAATAATCCGGGCGATGCTTCCTGGTGCCCCCTTCTACATCCGTGGCAAAAACACGGCGTCTTTGCCTAAACGGTGAGCGGCGCATACCATGACTCCGCATGTATCAACCAAAATACCCAAATGTTTTTACTGAATTTGCTGTTTTTTTTGTTAAGATCATGTGTGTTTTTACCTTTAGCTTGTTGATTAATTATACCACTTATTGGCTAATCCTAGGTACGGCAAAGTTATCGATGAGCATATTCGATAAACTAGAGAAAATCGGCGCCGCCGCTTGCGAACCAGCGTAACCCGGTATTTTTGGCTCGTCGACCCGAACCATGATCACGTATTCTGGACTATCGCCACCGACAAACCCAACATACGTGCCATTAAATTTATCTTCAAAATAGCCACCGTCTGGATTAGCGATCTCTGCTGTTCCAGTTTTGCCCCCTACCCTGTAGCCGTCCCGCTTAGCCGACCTATTATTCGTAACAACAACGTTCTCCATAAATGATCGAATATTTTGTGAAACAGGTCCCGCCACAATACCGCTTTTCACGATTTCAGGTTGTTTTGGCGTCACAGAACCGTCAGCACCCAAAGTGCCGCTGACCAACGTCGGCTTATAGTAATCACCGCCATTGACGATAGAAGCAACAGCCGCAACCATTTGAATTGGCGTTACGGTAATACCCTGACCGAAAGCAGTGTTAGCATATTTTATACTCAGCCCAAAGCCCTCCAGCGGATCAGGAACAACACCAGCGGCCTCCGAACCGAAGCCCTGCTCAATACCCGTAGGCTTCCCAAACTGATAACGGTTCGCTAAATAATCGTGCCAAACCTTGCGGCCCTGTTCATTTAGTTCTCCGCCACCCATCTGCATCAGCAGCCAGGTTGCACCAGTATTTAACGAATATTGCAGTATGTCAGACACACTTGTCGACGCACTCCCCCCGCGGCCTACATTTGTGATGGTTGCTCCGTCGGCTCTGAAAAATCCCGGATCACTGTAGGTCTGAGTCGGCGTCACTGATCCAGAATCAATCGCCGCTGCAGCTGTCAAAACCTTCATAATCGAACCTGGCTCTAGCGGCGTACTCACAGCAGTATTGGTGAACACCGCCGGATCCTCAATCTCGCTGAACTTTGCCGGATCAAACGTCGGATAGGTCGCCATAGCTTTCACTGCCCCCGTTTCCGCTTCCATTATTATTACGCTGCCCGATTCACTAATTGCATGCTCCAGTCCAGTTTTCAGAATTGCCTCGGCCTGTTTCTGCATTGAAACATCCATTGTCAACACAATGTCCTGCCCATCAACAGCATCAATAGATATGTTGTCTCCCGTCGCTAGAAGCGGCACGTTATTCTGATCCGTCAGCGCTTTGACCCGCCCAGACACACCAGCCAAATCAGAGTTCATGAACTGTTCAACTCCATAATTGCCAGTTCCCGCATCGTTAACAAACCCCAAAACTTGCGGTGCAATATCGCCCCGCACATAGACACGAAGCGGCACTTTTTCAGTGGTAAATATTCCCGGCAAACTTAAATCCTCAACCGCAGATTTTGTTTCTTTAGTCTGCTTATTTGCCAGTATCTCGTATCTAGAATTCGTTTCCAGCTTCTGTTTTATCTTGTCCGCGGGCACGTTGATTACACTGCTCAGTTCAATCGCCGTCCTATCTATGTCATTAATAATCTGCGGGTCAGCAACAACCCGATACCTAGTCTCGTTCAGCACAAGCGGCACTATCTCGCTGCCATCGTAGGCATAAATACTCCCTCGCTCGGCCGGTATCTCAAACTGTCGTAGCTGACTATCCAGTGCCGTCTGAGCATAGTAATCGTGCCTTAGCACTTGCAAGTAGAAAAGCCTAAATACAAAAACTACCACTAGCATAACTAAGAAGTAGTAGAATATTTGAATTCGTTTTGCAGCTTGCTGGTCAATGCCCATTTTTATCGAACCTATCGTTTCTTGACCGCCATATTATACTGTTTCGGCTGCAATTCCAAAGCGAAGACGCGCAATACATTTGCTGGTGGACTCAGAGGGGTAACTTAGTTCCGGATCACTTGCGTCGGTGCAACCGACACTAGCCCAGATTTATCTGCCGAAGCAGTGGCGTCCACAGATCTCAGCCTAGCGGCGGTGAGCTCTAGGTCCTTTTGTTCTTCCTTGAGTGCCGTCTGCTGCGTCTGCAGCTCTTCAATTTGGTAGCTGTACTCATTTGTTTTAGTAACCTGAGTCAAATACACGAGGCCTATCAGACAGATGAGCACGAGCAAGACAATCGCGTTACTAATAGGTCCGAGTCTATTAGACTCCGACCGAAGCGATACAGCGTTCTGGCCCCGCGCGCTAAAGCGTGAACGACCAACATTAATAGATGATGAATATGTCATAATTTTTTGTTTTTTGTTTTCTCTTGGTTTTTTTGTTTTTTGGGCTTTTTTGACCAGGTGGCGGCAAGTATACACAAATATTTACTTGCCGCCCTAGTTCTAGCTTCGCCTACATTTTAGCTTTGAAACAAGATTTTACGCTATGCTTCTTGGCTGAAAAATCGTCGTCAGTTCTTCTCTTCAATAATTCTTCGAGATTAAACTACTCTGACTTTTACTTTGTAGGAACGAGAACTTGTTTTTACGCGGATTGGCATATTAGCCCTGCCCTTCTTTTATTTTTGTTTTCGCTGCGACTGAACGCATCTTCGCACTGCGTGATCGCGGATTATTAACTAATTCAGTTTTTGTGGCGCCGACTGGTTTCGGTGTAAGTTCCACTAGGTCTGCATCGTAGCGATTGCCTGACATTTCTTTGAAAAATCGTTTAACTATCCGATCTTCCAGACTATGAAAGGAAATTATCGCTATCCTACCACCAGGTTTTAACAGTTTAACCATCAGAGGTAGCGCCTGCTCAATTTGCCGCAGTTCACTATTAACCTCTATCCGGATTGCCTGAAACAACCGTGTAGCAGGGTGTGTCCGGCTGTAGCCAGTCCACACTTTCTTTGCTATATTTGCGAGCTCTGTTGTGGTTTTAAGCGGTCTTGATTGAATAATCAATTCTGCCATTCGCCTTGCTTTTGGCTCCTCGCCATACTCAGAGATGATTCTAATCAGGTCTTCTATGCTATAGGTATTTACAACTACCTCAGCGCTTAGTTCCTGTCGTTCATCCATTCGCATGTCTAAGGGACCTTCCGCAATAAGCGAAAACCCACGGCTCACATTGTCAAGGTGCGGTGACGATACGCCCAAATCGGCCAAAATCAAATCAAACGACTGCCCTTGCTCTACCAATTCTCTGCTGGCCTGCAGAAAATCGTTGTGGACTAATTCCACATTGCTGCTATGTCCGAACTTTTTTGCCAGTTCATCGATAGCGTTTTGATCACGGTCTACTAGCACTGAGTTGGAGTTTGTAATACTCATTATCTCGCTGGCATGACCGCCGTATCCTGCCGTCAGGTCTAGGTAGCTCTCGCCTTTTTTTGGGGCTAAAGTTTCCAGGACTTTGTCTAGCAGCACGGGGATGTGTTTGTTTTTGATTTTTGTTTGTGACATATTTTTGTTTTTCTTAAGTGAAGTATTCGCATTCTATATTACTTAGCGCAAATATTCCACTATAATTCTAGGTCACCTAATTAGCAGCCAACTTTTTTGTTTTTGATCAGTTTTTGTTTTTGTGGTTTTAAACGATGCGAATTTTAGAAGTTTTTTTAGCAGAGATTTAAAAAATCCCTATATAATCTTCTTTCTCATCTGTTTAAAGTAAGTTGAGAGACTTATGTGTGAGGTGGAGTTTTGGGAGGTGTTTTTTTGAAGAAATGTACTAAGGTTTTTTATATGGTTACCTTCGTCCATATGTTGGCTGCCAATTAGCTAACCTGAAGTGGTATTGAGACAACCTTGCAGGTTTTCTCAACGTGCCGGGTCTGGATGCCAGACTCGGACTGCTCTTTCCGCTATACGAATACATTTTCTCGAAATAAATTCGCAAAAATGTATACTTTTTGTCTGATTCGCCTATTGCAAATCAGGACCTTCGGTAAAGCACTATGAACCAGTTTCAGTTTTTCTAATTGGTCTTTTTGTAGTTACCGCTTTTTTGGTAACTAATTGTTTCTAAATTGTTAATGTACGCTAAAAATTCCCCGCTGAATGGCTACTTTGCCATCAACCGCCAATAACGTCCTACGCTCACAGCTGTAACATCCTTGTCGATTCCCGCATATGCAGTCAAATGGCTTTCCAGCCTTATCCTGCCCTGCTTATCATCTAGCGCCGTCTCTACCTTGCCCGACCTGAATTGTACATTCAGATCCGCAACACGCTCGTCTAGGATGTCACCATCTAACTTTGGCTCAACTGCCTTGTCCCACACGTCTTGTGGATACATATGCAGATATTTGCCAAACCCACGGGTAATAACCACTCCGCCCTTAAGCTGATCCCGCAGTTCAGTCGGAATCGTCAGACGATTTTTATCGTCGAGCTTTCGTTCAAAGTAATCTACTTTTCCCATTGTTGATGATGTGAGTTTTTGCCTTCCTCCCCTCTCCTCATCAGAGGGCTAAAAGAGAAGTCGAGCTGTTTTTAATTTTCTAGTGGTTTTTGTTTTTTGTTCGCGACCTTCGGCTTTTTGCCTGTCACGATTACCCACTACCACCAATATACTACCCACAATCCCCCACGACAACCCCCAATTACCCAAAAACTAAGAGTAATTACCCACTTATCCACAGTATCGACCCCGTGAGAAACTTATCCACAACATATAGCGCCCTATGACGTCATCCCTACGCTATCGTAGCTAGGCGCATAACTCCCGGCTCTTTAGGCCCGACTCTCGCCTCTACTGTATACTTGACTCTAGATGGACGACACAATTCTCAAAGGAATACAAAAACGCAAAATTCTAGCGAATTACATAGCCAGCAACTCAGGCTCTCTGATTACCGACCTGTATCGCGGGAAAATACGCGTTGAAGAAAAATCCACCAACGACTACGCGACTGAACTCGACAAAAGCATAGAATCAATGGCGACAAAAAGCATTCTAGAGCAGTTCCCCGGAGACGGATTTTTCGGTGAAGAGAACATAAATATCGAGTCAAAAAATGGCTTTGAATGGGTGGTTGATCCAATCGACGGCACCAATAATTACGTTCGAGGATTACCATTGTGTGGATTTCAACTCGCCATCTTGCATAAGGGGGTTCCCATATTCAGCTTAATCCATAGGCCCCTGACCCAGGAGATATACACAGCAACTAAAGGCCAAGGCGCACATTACACCAACAATCTCACCGGCAAACACGCCGCGCTAAAGGTCTCAAGCCGAAGACTGAACGAAGCAATTGGCATTTTTGACGCTAGAGTTGGAAAATCAAATGATAAAAGCACCGAATTAATGTTGAGGCTATCCGACCACATCAACATGACGCGCGTATTTGGAACTGCTGTTTTTGACCTCCCCGCTATTGCAGAAGGATCTGCCGAGTTTTTAATAAGTGCGGTGGCAAAAAAATACGACATCGTAGCTGGTTTGCTACTTATTGAAGAATCAGGAGGCGCAGCCTACGGTATAAATGGACAAGATATCCAACAAACCGATGAACTAGTTATTTTCAGCAGCCCATCGTTGAAAGACGACATTCTCCAGACAATAAAGCCGTAAAATCGCTATTTGCTTAGTTCTTCTATGCGGTCGCCGTAGTATTTGGCGCTAGGGCGGACTTTGCGTTTCATGGTTTTACGATCAACTTCTACTAATCCGAATTTTGGCCACCAGCCGTAGGCCCATTCAAAATTATCTAACAAACTCCAGTGCTGATATCCAATGACCTCAACACCTTCGCTCAAGGCTCGTTCCATGGCAACAATCGTCTGCTCTATCCACCATTGTCGCTGTTCGTCATCCTGATCGGCCAAACCATTTTCGGTTATCATAATCGGCTTCTTATAGTGCGCCCAAACCCTAACCAACAACGGATGCAGTCCCTCAGGCTCCATGTACCAGCCCAAATCATTCTTTGGCTGCTCGGGATTTGCCCTATAGAAAATACCTTTTTTGAGGTCTCTCAGGCTTCCCCACCGATAATAATCCGTGAAATAATAATTAAAGCCAACGAAATCCTGACATTTTTTAGTGCGATTTAAAAACCACCAATTCCAGAAATAACGCATCCATTTAACAGCAACCATATCCGCCCAACTTTGCGGATTTTTTTGCTTAATGTTGGCCAGCTGTGCGGCCAACCCAACTTGCAACTTTGGTGCGTGGCGTTTCAATATTTTGTAGGACCGCCGATGTGCAATAACCAAATTATAATAAACCCGCATAAACGTCAGCAGGCTCTTTTTCGCCGGCGGCCACTCTCCCGTCAGGTACCCAAAGCTGGCATAAACATTCGGTTCATTCAGCGTAATCACATATTTTATTTTTTTGATCTGTAACTCTTCACAGATCTTCTTCACAAAGCGCTCAAAATACATTATATTTTTGCGCTTCTCGAAACCGCCCTTCTCAACAAACCACACTGGCATAGTCCAGTGCCACAAATTCATAACCGGCTCAATACCACGACTTAGCAGATCATCGATATAGCGCTCGTAATGACGTAGCGCCTCCAGGTTCCAAACACCCTCTTCTGGCTCAATTCGCGACCACTCAATCCCAAATCTAAAAGAGTTCAGATTAAGCTTCTGGGCAATATCAAAATCATGTTTATACAAATCGTAATGCTTAACACCTGTACCAGACAAATAGTTTTCAGGGTCTTCAGCATCCTTCTTGACCTCATCCCACTTAGGCATCCAGTCCAGGCGCTTCTTGGCAGTTTTTGCCAGTCTTTGCGCATTTTCCAGTTCCCAGACAGTCCATTGATTGTACGTGCCACCCTCTACCTGATGCGAGGCCGTGCTAGCACCCCACAAGAAATTTTTAGGGAAAATACTGTCGTCTTTCTTTTTACTCATACTACAGAGCTTATTGTACCAGCAACGGCGTACACAAAACACTCCCCTGCCTGGCCTTAAAATTCAGATGAGACACTAAAGAGCCCCGTCAACTCCCTTTGCGTCCTGACTCGGAGAACGTTTAGGCGCGGTGTTCTTTCGGCTATCGCCTCCAGCATCCTTCTTTGACCTCCTGTTGTAGCCTCTATAGGCCAGCTCTCGCTTCAGAGTGTCTAGGCGGATAATATAGTCTTCAAACGGCTTCAAGAGCGTAGAGTATTTCCAGTTGGGCGTCATAATATGCAGTAGCTTATTGCGATCATTCAAATACTCCACTAGGGAGTAAAAGTCGCCGTCACCAGACACAATTATCGCTTTGTCATAACTTGGCATCTCTTTCATGGCGTACATAACCAGTTCAGTGTCTACGTTACCTTTTGTCGGTGGCTTATCCTCTTTCTTGTCGCTGTCAGGATCAATAAACATATCTAGCGTGGGTTTTAGCGCCACCAGGTAGCCCGCATCATGCATCTGTGTATAAAGGTCTTCGTTTTCTGGCATATAGCCAATGAACATGTAGGCCTGCTCAACATCATACTTTTCACGCAAGAAAATCCTGAACTTCTTCCAGTCCATCTTCCATCCAGCTCGCTGCGTCCCCAGATTCAAATTCTGCGAATCAATAAAAGCATAATTATGCTTCTTTTTAGGCGCTGGTCGCTTCCGTCGGTTAAAGAAATTTCGCTTTTTGTTTTCGGCTGTCATACTAACAGTATATCCAGAAGTTCAGGAAACTCACGATACTTTTTACTATTCTCGAGGTTAAAATGACCTTGGCCGGGAATCACCTTCAGCTTTCCGCCTGTTTTTTTAGCTAAATACTCGGCATGACCCAGCGGGCAATACGGATCGTCATTAGAATGAATAAATAAAAAGTCTTTACAGTTTTGCTTCATTTTCAAAAAATCAAATTCAATATCAAATAATCTGTTATTTGGCTCCCATTTCAGATAATCATTGTCTTTAAAGGCAGATACCGACACCACTTGCCCTACCCTAGAGTGCAGCTTCTGGGCAACAATCAACACAGCCACAGCACCAGCTGAATGACCTATTAGCGCGGTATCTTCATCTATAGAAAATGGACTGTTGTCGATCACAAAATCTGACCACTCGACCAGACTCGGACTATCAGGCTTTGGCAAATCAGGAGCCCATACTTCCATCCCGGAATCTTCAAGTTTTAATTTCAGCCACTGAAACCAGTTTCCTCTAGAATTTCCTAGAGTCCCATGCAAAATAATAGCTTTCTTCACCTCCACAGTTTACTCTACTTACGCCATTTGCTCCACCTCCGAGCAAACTAGCAAGTAGGCTATTAGCCGCGAGCCATTATAGAATCAACAACAAACACGCTCAATGTAACAGCTACTGCTATTGCAACTAGAGCTAGTTTGTATGCTAGTGCTTGTAGTTCTTGACCTTTCATACTTTTAGATTACCCTGTCTAGCCATACAGTACTGCAGTATTTATCACGTCTAAAATGTGATATATATCAACCCACATCTGATAGAATACGATTTAATTACGTAATTAAATTTCGCTGCTCTTTACAGCGTTGCTTTTGAACCAATCAGATATCTCCGCAACGTCCAATCTATCAACCGCAATCTTAACCGCAAAATCCTCAAAGGCCTTATCCTCTATGCCCTTAGTATCTACGTTATTTAGGTTCAGAAAAACTATAGCTGACATAATACCAGTTCTTTTATTGCCGTCGACAAACGGATGATCGGCAATAACACCGCGCGCTAACGATGCTGCCTTATCAAATACTGTCGGGAATAATTCATGTCCAAATGTGGCCTGCTGCATCCCTGCTAGAGCGGACTCTAGTCGCCCGGAATCACGAGTACCATGTGCTCCACCCGACTCATCAATGATCTGCATATGAATTAACTCAAGGTCCTGTAGCACCAGCCACTTCATCGCTGAGACAGGTTTTTCAATGCTTTTTTGTGCCGCTTAATCAACTTCTGAGTTAGCTCAACCACCTCAACCGCGTGGTCGTCGGGTCTCTCTTTGGCTGGTTCAAACGTAACCTTCAACTCATCACCAAAACTAACGCCCATACGCTTCATGTCTTTTGCTGGTATTGTCACAGCTCCAGAGCTGCCAACTTTTATAATCTTCTGTGTAGCATTTACTGTCATAAAAACATTATAACAATATTATAATATTTTATCAACACTATTCACCTAGGAGTGCAACGTGACTACTGACATTCCGCCATCTACAGTAAGGACTTCGGCACACATGCTATCGTTCTCAAGCAAAAACCGTACACTGCTGGCGATCTCTTCAGGTAGCAGCATCCTTCCAGTTGCAAGGCCCTTGCCCTTTTCCTTCTTAAAGTCGTCAGACATATCACCCCACGCCGGCGTCACGGTTCGACCGGGAGCCACTGCGTTTACGAGAATGTCTGGCGCTAACTCTTTTGCAAGATTCTTCATATAAGAATTAACTGCAGCCTTTGACGCGGAATAGGCAGCCACTCTTCCTTCGCCGCGACCCACAGCACCATGGACCGATGATACAAAAACAATTTTGCCTTTTTCATCATCTTTAGCGTCTCTTTAACAATAATCACTTGGCCTATAACATTCACGTCAAATGTTTTCCGGAAAACATCAACATTATCTATACTGTCACCTTCTAGCAGCCCGCCGGCATTATTAATAACTATATCCAGAGAATCATGCCTGCTCTTAATACTTTCAAACATTTGTTCTACTTGTTTTTCACTTGTAATATCCGCCTGATAAAGTTCAGCCTCGCCATCAATCTCTGTCACAACTTTCTCTGCCGCCTCTGTGTCTTTATTGTAGTTAATGAGCACTATTGCACCCTGACTAGCTAAATCTTTCGCAATCGCACAGCACCCAAGCCTTTCGAAGCACCCGTTACAAGCGCGACCTTGCCCTTAAGCTTCACAGCTCATACTCCTGGCGGGAGTTGTCGGGGAAGTTTTGCGTGTCGAATAGTACGAATTTCTTAGGGGTTATTTTATAAAACACGTGTAGCTTTTCTGGGTTTGCCATGAAGCTATGAATTTGCTCTGCGGTAAATATCCTATTTTCATAAAGTTCGTGGGCAGCCTTGACCTCTTCAGGATCTACCAGCTTCTTAACGATACCCTCAAACTGCAACCCTCGAGCATACTTATCGCTAGGCTTATGAGGCAGCGCCAATGCGCCAGCCACACGGGCATCGTTTTCAATCTCTAGCGAATGCCGCCGATTTACTGCACTAAAGAAGTATATGTTCAAATCTGCATCAGATGCCTGCCAAACATTACACGCCCACGGCTGGCCGCCCTGCCCCACCGTACACAACTGCATTAATTTCTGCTCTTCCAGATACTGTACGACGAGTTCTCTCAAATCTTTCATAACCCTATTCTATCAGTTTTTCTACAAACTCAGGAGCATAATACCAGCTACGATTACTACTGCCCCTGCCCTTTGCATAGCGCTCAGGTGCTCTTTGTCGAAGAAGAACGCTAAGTACGCCGTCACAAGCGGCGATGCCGCAGAGACAATCGCTGGAGTTGTCGCATCACCCGTTACGTCGATGGCAGCGAATGTACCGATAGTCCCAAGAACACCGATGCTAAACCCAACGTATGACCATCTTGATTTAAGCACCTGTTTTATATTTTCTAGTCTTCTTTTTTTAACCAGAAGCATATACAGGACCGCTGAAACGGGTGCATTTACGACCTGATACAGTACGAAATCATTATGCCAATTTTGCGTTGATGCAATGCCAAAGAACGTAAACCCAACACCAAACAACGTCATAGCCAAAAGCGATAGTATCACCGAGTTCTTGAAGTCTGTGTGCGATCTTTTACCGTCCTTCTTGTACGTAAGGAGCCCGATTCCAGCAACAACAACGAACATCGCAAACCAGCCAACAGGCGCTATGACAACACCAAGAAACGCAGCCGACACAAGAGCCGTGACAACTGCGTACGAATTTCCGATTGGAGTAACCACTCCTACCGCCCCAGTACTGTAAGCCCTGACAAACAATATAAACGCAATGCTCAAGATAGTAGACGCTGCTAAGTGCGGCAGCAGAATCTCAACACTCACATCGGGCAGACCAAAAATTAGCACCACAACACTAGTATGTACAAGGCTTACCATCGAGAAAGTAAGGTTGATCACCACAGGATGCAGCTTCGACAATTTGCTAGCCGAGAAATCGCTTATGCCCCACGCAAAAAGCGGAATAAGGCTGAGCAGGACACCGGTCATTTATATTTCGGAACCCTTGCGGGCTTTGTTGGCCCATTCGTCGGCTAGTTCGTTGCCGTCGGTACCAACGTGGGCTTTAACCCATACTAGTTTTGCTTTTGAGTTATTGTATAGTTCATATATTTCTTTAACTATATCTAAGTTTTTTATCTCACCTTTAGATTTTTTCCAACCTTTTTTCTCCCAGCCTGGGGCCCATTTAGTCACAACGTTGATCCAGAACTCGCTGTCGGTTCGTATCTCGCACTGCTCACCATCAGCGTGCTTTAGGGCCGCAATCAGCGCCTGCCCTTCCATACGTATGTTCGTAGAATCTTTTTCTTTTCCTAAAACCACAGGTTTTCTATCTAAAATTACTGCGAAGCCACCTGGTCCTGGATTAGGACTACAACTACCGTCTGTAAAATACATTTTCATATTGGATAAGTATACAGTACTGGGTGCTAAAAGCTCTGTTTAGCCGTAATAAGTAGATATCTTTTTAGGGGACTTTTCGCCTGTGGCAAATAACAATTTCTTCCATTTTGTGCCGACAAAAGAAATACTCTAATAGCTACAGTTTCGCGCCCGCCTTGCGGCTGGGCTTGCCGACTTACTTTTTCCAGCAGGTGAAAAAGTAAGCAAAAAC
>Ga0316190_10000809_pt1 | contig 22225 bp, 16 predicted proteins | sample Eddworburrow2_MG_FD_204929 | JGI IMG/M metagenome (GOLD analysis project Ga0316190, IMG submission 204929) | Coastal sediment microbial communities from Maine, United States - Eddy worm burrow 2 | ecosystem: Environmental > Aquatic > Marine > Coastal > Sediment | place: USA: Maine | collected... | reverse complement strand
TGCAGCACCAAGAACTTCTTCGAGTCCTTTGGGCTCAAGGCGCGCCTGCTGACCGTGCACAGAAAACTTCAGTCGTGAACCCGGGCCATCGGCCCGAGACCAGCGTCGGCGCCGTCGTTGTTCGCGACGATGCCATCCTCCTCATCCGGCGGGGCAGGGGAGTGGCCAAGGGCCAGTGGTCGGTACCGGGGGGTCGGGTGGAGTGGGGCGAGACGCTGGCGCAGGCCATCGAACGCGAGGTGGCTGAGGAAACCGGCCTACCCGTGGACTGTGGGCCATTCATCGGCTTCGTCGAGCGGATGGGGGCCGAGTTCCACTACGTGATCCTCGACTTCTGGGCGACCCCGACCGCCGATCGACCCCTGGTCGCCGGTGACGACGCGGCCGAGGCAGAGTGGGTTCCCCTCAGCGAACTGGGAGGCGTCGACCTGGTGTACGGCATGCTCGACTTTCTTGTCGAGCATGCCGTGGTTGATCGTGCCTCCCTGACCTGACCTGCTTCAGCTGGAGACAGACTCCGACTCATTGCCGACGTTGTCCGGCGTCGGGTCGTTCGTGGTTTCCGCATCGACCGCTACCGATTCGGCTCCGGCCGGCGTATCTGTCGAGGAGGACTCTTCCGTCGTCGGCACCTCGGCCGCAACAGGTGCTTCGGTTACTGGTGCTTCGGTTACTGGTGCTTCGGTTACTGGTGCTTCGGTTACTGGTGCTTCGGTTACTGGTGCTTCGGTTACTGGTGCTTCGGCTACTGGAGTGGCTGCGGTCGTGTCGGTCGTCGCCTCGGTTGCGGCGTCGGTCGTTGGGGTGTCCCCGACAACGGTCTCGCCGGTTGCCGATGCTTCGGCTATCGGTGCAGCAGTAGCACCTGCGGTTGGCGCCGGAGCCGGAGCGCCGTCGGTCGAGGCGGGTGAATCGGCCCCGGGGGCAGCCTTGGCCTTCGCCTTGGTGTCCCTGCGTCCCTTGTTGCCGTCGCCCTTTGGTCGCTCACCGTCCCGGCGGTTCGGACGCCGCCGCTTGGCTGAGCGGGGAACCTGAGCGGGGTCGACTCCGAACATGGCGGCGATCGTCGGAATCCGGTCGGCCAAACGCTTGACCGCGTCAAGCAACTCGGACTTGGGGTCGGATGGCACCCCAACGGGACGGACGGCACCGCGTACCGGTGAGAAGGCCAGGGCGTCGAGCACGGTGGCCCATCGTTCCTGACCGATGTCGGGGCCCAATGCCTCCGAGGCCTGCCCGGCCAGGGTGGATGCCAGCTCGGGCGGGAGGGGAGCCCCGGCCTTGACCGGGCGCGAACTCAGTCGAAGGGCGCGTACAACCCGACCTTCACCGACCGCCGACTCAAGGTCGGTGAGCCAGGTGGTGTGGTCAGCTTCGACCCTCTCGTCGAGCGAAGCCTTCAGCTTGTCGGCGATCTCTCGGCTCTCGGCGTCACGGGCCAGATCATTCCCGGCAACGACCACTGATCGCAGGTCTCGCAGATCGAGCTCGGTGACTGTTGACAGGGCCGCATCGGCGCGGTCGCGCCACTCGGCCAGACGGGCCTTTGACACGTTCTTCTCGGCAATGGCGAGAATCGGTGCGGCGTCGATCTCGGGCTTGCCCGCTTCCTTGGCCTCGGCGTTCTGACGCTCGATGGCGGCCCTCACGCCAGGCATACCGTCCTTGATGACCTGCTCCACGATGGGGCGGTGCTCTTCGCCAACGGTGGCCAGCAGCGCATCGCGGTGCTCCCGGCGGGGACGCAGACGTTTCGGCTTGGGCCGGGTCTCGGCCTCGATCTGAGGGGAGCGTTCCCGCCCACCCTCGCGTCGGGGACGACCTCGACCCCGGTTGTCACGTGAGCGGTTGTCACTGCGTCGACCGCCGCCGCCACCACGATCATCGCGTCGAACCCGTTGGGTGGAAACCAGCTCGTCCTCTCGCAACGGCCTGGACTTCATCTCCAGAAGGTTGGTGCGTTCCTTCTTGGCCTTGGGCGCGAACACCTCGGTGACCTCGATGCCGTCGACGTGGAATTCAGCCTCGACCTTGACCACGTCACCGACTTTGGCACCTTCGTACAACAGCGCGCTCGGCAGCTCACCTTTCGGCTGTCGGGCTCCGGCGGCGCGCCAAGTCCACGCCCCGTCACCTCTGGTACTTGTAAGCTCTATTTCGATCCTGCGACCCATACGACTGAGAACCCTAACCCTCGCGAATCAGCGACCCCGAAGGGTGCAGCGATTACGGCGAAAACGAAACCTGATAGTCAAACAGTGCCGTAGCGGCACCACAACGAAGTCACTCCGCATCGGTGACCGTACGAATTGCAGCGTACGCCTCATTTGCCCGGGCCGCAGCCCGAACTTCGCGTGCCGTGGCATCAACATAGCGTTGTGTCGTCGCCAGCGACTCATGACCGAGGAGCCTCTGGAGCTCAATACCACTCGCTCCGTTGCGGGCCAGACTGGTGGCGAAGGTGTGGCGAAGGGCGTGAACCAGGGCCCCTGCGGGGACACGGCTGCGAATCCCCGCCTCGCGGTAGAGCTGCTCAACGAGATACTGCAGCCCACCCCGGGCCAGGCCCCGGCCACTGTTGGCCACGAACAACGGCGCTCGTTCCTCCAACCGTCCGGGGAAACGACGAAGCCGACTCTGGTGGTAGCTGTTGATTATGGCCTCCACCTCCGGTTCCAGGGGCACCGTGCGTTCCTTGTTGCCCTTGCCCCGCACGCCGATGACACGCTCACCGGGAGGTCCGTCGATCGATTGCAGTGTCAGGTCCAGAAGCTCCGACAACCGCAGGCCGCAGGTCAACAAGGTGACGATGAGGGCAAAATCCCGTTCTGGCCACGGATCGCGGGCCCCGGCGCGGCCCCGGGCGGCGACCTGCAACAACCGCTCGACGCTGTCGTCGCCGGTGATGGCCTTTGGCCGGGGTCGGGGCACCTTGGGTTTGGTCACCGCCGCCATCGGGTTGCCATCAACCACCTGCTCGGCCACCAGAAAGCTGAACAACTGGTTCCACGTTGACCAGGTTCGGGCCACCGTCGCCGCCGACTGGTGTGAAACGGCGGCAAAGGCTCGTCGAAGCGTTGGGACGCCGAGTGCATCCACGGTGATGTCCCCGACCGGCAGATCGAGCACCACCGCCAGGGCGGCGAGTACCGAATCGAAGTCGCGGCGATAGGCGGCCAAGGTGTTGGTCGAGTGCTTCTTGGGCATCCGGGCCAGGAAAAATTCGTCGATCAGGCTCTGAACCAGTATGGCCATTCGGGCTACCAATCTCCGGGCTGAACAGCACGGTGGCCGGAATGGCCAAGTCTAGGCCAGGCCCCGCTACGTGCTGCGGACCAACCTGGCCCAGGAAGCCATCGACACCGCCGAACAAGGCGACTTCTGCATGTTGAGACGTTGCACGACGTAGTCCGAGATCCCTACCGGCAGCCGCAGGGCCGCGACCGGTTTGCTGAATAGCGGCTCAACCGAGACGACAACATCGATCGGGCCGTTCGATGTTGTTGTTTAGCTGCTGAGTTCCTGGGTGCGCTGGGCCAGCCGGGGCCTATGCTGGCGCCTGGGCACGGATCAGTCGTAATCGTTCCTGCGGCTGTCCATTCGTCTCTTACCCGGCGGCATAGTTGGCGGTGGTACTTTTCCCGTGCAAACGAATCGATGGTCACGCACTGGATCGACGTTGCGAGCCGTGTTCTCGATGCCTGGTGGTCGGGGAAGCCCCCTTCCCGTAACGGGGTCGTTGGTGTGGTTCGTGCTCAGCGTTGGCTTCTGGCTCGCGGCCGCCCGACAGTTCAGCCCCACCGAAATCGGTGTCGGCTTTGTAGCTGTTGCCCTCATCAACCTGGTGGCCGAGGTCGCCCATCTTGGTCTGCGGGGGCGGTTGGTTCGGGTCGTACCTCGGGCCGAAGGCAACGCCCAACGCCTGGTGGCCGAGGCCTACGGTCTGGCCGCTGTGCTATCCACCGTGTTGGCCGGCGTCTTCATTGTCGGACTCGATCTCTGGGCGTCCGGCCTTTCCGGCCTTCGTGCCTCCCCATGGAGCATCGGGCTGTTTGTGGTTGCGACCATCGGCCTCGTCCTCTATCGCCTGGCCGAAAGCGTGCTTTCGGGTCTGGGTCAGGCCCGTTGGGTCGTTGCTCTGGCCGCCGTGGTCGGGGTGACCCAGCTCATCGCCGTGTTCCCGCTGGCAGGTACCGAGGGTTGGGAACGCGACCTGGGGGTATTCGTCGCCTGGGCTCTTCCCTTGCTGATCGCATCGGTGCTGCTCAACGCGTTCGCGATCAATCAGATCCGATCAAAGCCGGGGACGGCGGAGTCCAAGGATCTGGTGACCGAGAGCTTGGCCACGCCGAGGCTCGGCCTATGGTCGGTGCTCGCCCCGTCCTGGCTTGAGTGGGGGGCCGGCGTGGCCCGCGGCTCGGCCGTCGGGTTACTGCCCTTGATCGTGCTTGGACGTCGTGGCCCCGTTGAAGCCGCCAACTTCGCCATTGCCTGGACCATCTCATTCGCCGTCTACCTCGCTGTATCCAGTCTGACGGCGGCGCTGATCGCCGATCCACCGGTGGGGACGAACGACCTCGACCGTCGGACCCTGCGATTTCGGCTGTTGACGATGACCTTGGCCGCCGCCGTGGTCATCGTGGCCTTCATCGCCGCCCCGATGCTGGCGAGTCTCTTCGGGGCCAGCTATGAGGATGGAGCGTCGGCCCTTCTGCGGTTGCTGTTGTTCGCCGCGGTGGCCCAGGTCGTTGTCCGTTCCTACCTGGGACGGCTCCGGGCCGACAAGGAGATGGGCACGATCGTGGTGGTCGAGGGGACCATGTCGGTCGCGGTCATCCTGTTCGGCTGGCTACTGCTCGAACTGGGTGGACTGGTGGGCTTGGGTGTCGCGTGGCTGGTCGTCCACCTGGTCGTCGCTACCTATGTTCTGGCCGCCGACTCGGTTTGGTGGTGGGGGCCCAAGTTGTCGGGGCGATCGGCACGACTGGCGGACAACGCAGCCGCCATTGGTCCTCGCCTGGCCCAGGCCTACTCCTATCGTGCCCTGAACGAACGGGTGAGCGAGAACCTCGATGCGCTCTATGCCACCCGCCCGTCGTGGAACCGGGTCGCGGTCGACCAGGATCGGCAGTCGATCGTTGTCGCAGGCCACGATGGCCGACCGCCATTACGAATCGAACTGGCCATCAGCAAGCTCGGCTCCGAACTGCTGGCCAAGCGAGTGGCGGCGGCATCGGAACTCAACCAACTGACCGGCCTGGCCAGTGTCAGGGGCCTGGTTCCCTACCCGATTGACTACTGCCGTCAATCGGCCATGACCTACCTGGTTGAATCGACCATCACCGGGCGAACCGGGATTGAGGTTGACGACGTGGCCCTCACCGATCGGGTCGGAGCGGTGGCGGCCGCGGTGGGCGAACTGCATCGGGCGACAAGCGGTTCGATCACCATCGACCGGGATTCCCTTGATCGGATGATCTCGCTACCGCTGCGCTATCTCGGTGATGTCTGCAACGTGACCGATGCGAACCTGCTGGTGTTGACCCGAACCCTCTACGAGGCGTTCGACGGTTCAGTTGTTCCCACCGCCCGCCTCCACGGTGATCTGAAACTGGAAAGGGCCCTGTTCGACGCCACCGGCAAGCTCACCGGTTTGGTCGGCTGGGAATGGAGCGAGGTGGGCCCGGTCCTGATCGACTGGGGATCATTGGCCCTCAGCTCCCTCGCCGTCGACCGAGGCCAGGATGTGGGCCAGGTGGTGCGCGGGCTGCTCCGCCGACCTGACGAGTTCGTTTCCCACGATGCCTTCGTCGTGGCCACCCCCGAGGGTATTGAGCCCCGGGCCCAGGTGCTGTTTGCCTGGCTTCACTACGTCCTGCCTGAGTTACGCTCAGCCGCGGTACACGGGGCTCGGCGCTACTGGCTGGCCCGTCAGGTCCATCCCGTCATGGCCGAGTTGGCCGCCTCGGCCTCTTCCGTGCTGACGACGGAGTCAGCCAAGTCCTGAGGTTGCTCGGGGCTGAGTCACCTCAGGATTGTGCCATCTCGGGACTGGGCCACCTCAAGACTGGGCCACCGCTGCGGCCAGGTGCTCGGGTGACATCTCGATGAAGGTGGCCGTTGCCGATGCGAAGCGACCCGCAGCCCCCTCGGCTGTTGCTTCAACGGTGTGCTTGCGGCCAACGGTTTGGGCCAGGCGGGCCCGGAGTTCAACCGGCTCGTTGATGGGGGCCGGCGCCTCGTAGCGGACGCTGAGGGTGCCGGTGAACGCTGAACCGTGGCCCAGAACCCGAAACACGGCGCCCATGACTTCGTCGAAGGCGGCGGCCAGCATGCCGCCGTGGACCCGGGCCGGCGGCCCTTCGTAGCCCGAGCCGAAGCTGACCCGGCAAACGGCCTCATCACCGTCGCGGTAGTAGCGGGCTCCTGCGGAGAAGGGATTGAGAGCTCCCCCCACAAACGACAAGGCGTCGAACACGACCTCACCACCGTCGGGTGGGGGCGACGGCCATGAGCCGGTGGCGAGAAAGTGCTCAACCCGCTGATGGCCCGAATAATGGCTGAAGGCCTCGGCCTTGGATCGCGATGGTGTGGCCTCGACGTCATTGGCCAGGACCGTGAGCTGTCGCACCACCTCCTCGGAGATGCAGGCAGGCACCCGGTGGCTCAGTAGGGCGTTGCCCAGTCGGCTGAGGGCGGCGGCGGCGTCGATCTCGACCTGGGGCAGGGGGGTGGGGCCGGCACTCACGAGTCGTTGCCCGCAGCGTCGTCAAGAGGGATGAACAGACAGCTACGGGCGCCACCGTCGACGTTGCGGCTGATGTGGCCCTGACCGTCGACGTCCTCGGCCAGCAGGATCTCCCCGGGCCCAAGCCTGCGGACAGTTCCGTCGCCCACCTCGATCTCCACCGAGCCGGTCAGATTGATCACCAGTTGGCGCCGGGGGGCATTGTGAAAGTCGAGCGCATAGTCGCCGTCGACCTCACGAAACATCACTCCCGATCCTGGCCATTGCTGCGAAATGCGGCCCGACAGGCCGTAGTCGTCAAGGTCGATCGTGACGTCCTCGAAGTGTGATTGTCCATCGTCGCCGGTGTAGACCCGTACAAGCTCCATGGCTCAGAAGCTAGGGCCAAGGGTGGGGGGTGCATCAAGTCGCGGGATCCGGGCCCGGCCGGGGCGGCAGGGTCGGGCCCCGACGTCGGGTTGGGCTTGCATCGCCGGGGCCCAGGGTCAAGGATCAGAGGCGCCCGACACGATTGAAAAGGATGCACCATGGCCCGTACTTTTGATACTGGTTCCGATGATCTGACCTGCGAGATCGGTGATGACGGCGTTGCCGTCATCACCATGGACCGCCCCGAGCGTCGCAACGCCATGACCGATGGCATGCTGTCGGGTCTGGCCGCCAGCCTCGCCGAGGTGGAGACGGCGGCCGACGTGCGCTGTGTGGTACTGACCGGAGCTGGTGGTGCATTCTGCGCCGGCGGCGACGTCAAGGGTTTCGCCGAGGGTGACGGGGCAGGCGGTGGCAGCTCGTCGTGGGATGCCGGGGTTCACCAGCAGCGGCTCAGCCACCGGGCCACCTCTGGGGCGCTGTTCGCCATGCCCAAGCCGACCCTGGCCGCCCTACCCGGCCCAGCAGCCGGAGCCGGGCTCTCGCTCGCCCTGGCTTGCGACATGCGAATCGCCATCGACACCGCGGTGATCACCACCGCCTTTGCCCGGGTCGGTCTGGCCGGTGACTACGGGGGTACCTGGTTCCTGACCCAGCTGGTTGGGCCGGCCAAGGCCAAGGAGATGTACTTCCTGCCCGAGCGCACCGACATGACGACCGCCCTCGATCTTGGCATCGTCAACCGGGTGGTCGGCGCCGAGGACTACGAGGCGACCTGGCGCGACGTTGCCGCCCGCCTGGCGGCGGGGCCGACCATTGCCTACCGCTACATGAAGGAGAACATCAACCGCGCCGTTGATGGGGCTCTGGCCACCAATCTTGATCTGGAATCCACCCACCACCGCCACACCGGAACCACCGAGGATCACAAAGAGGCGTCAAAGGCCTTCGTCGAGAAGCGGGAACCAGCCTTCAAGGGCCGCTGAAGTGCGCCGGTCCGCGACGCACCTACGGGATGTTTGGCTGTAGGCCAAACTCCTGGCGGCGGTCCTCGGCGCACCTAGAGTGGGGTGCCGTCGGGTCCGAGGTAGTCGAGGCTGAGATGGCCGTCGTCGGCCAGGGCCTGATACTCGCTTTCCGACAGACCGACCAGGTCGGTGAACACCGCTTCGTTGTCGCCGCCGAGCACCGGTAGGGGGCCCCAGGCCAGCTCCGGGCCGTCCCAGCGCCAGATGTGGTTTGGGTACTGGTGCCGCCCCGTATCGGGGCTTTCGTTCTCCCGGAACATGGCTCGGGCCCGGAGGTGGGGGTCCTCGAACGCCTCCAGCTCATGGAGCACGGGGGCGGCGGGGATGCCGCTGGCCTGGCAGGCGGTGAACACCTCATAGGGAGTGCGGGTCCTGGTCCAGCCGCTGATCAGCTCGTCGAGCTCGTCGTGGTGTTCATGGCGGCCGGCGGCAGTGGCGAAACGCTCGTTGTCGGCCCAATCGGGATCGCCCAGGACGTGGCCGAGGTCGTTCCAGTTGTCGTCACCGACGGAGATGACGGCCCAGGCGTCGTCGCCCTGACACGGGTACACACCCTGGGGTGCCCGGGTGGCGTGACGGTTGCCGAGCGCTTGATGCTCGACCCCGGTTCGATCGGCGTCGATCAGAAACTCGCCGATGTGGTTCAACATGTTTTCCGACTGCGACAGCTCGATCATTTCGCCCTGGCCGGTCTTGGCCCGGCGGCGCAGAGCCATGAGGACGGCCAAGGCTCCGGCCGATCCCGAGGCGGCATCCATGTGGAACACCGGATCGTTTTCGCTGAGATCGGAGTCGGGGTAGCCGCGGATGGCGCCGAGGCCGCACAAGGCCTCGAAGTTGACCCCGAAGCCCAGATAGTTCCGGTAGGGGCCGTCCAGCCCGACCGAGGGCATGCGGATGAGGATCAGCTGGGGGTTCCGCTCGTGCAGGGTGTCCCAATCGATCCCGAGTTTGTCCAGCAGGTCGATCGAGTTGTTTTCGATCATCACGTCGCAGTGTTCGATGAGGCGCAGGAAGGTTTCGCGACCCAGGTCCTTGCGCAGGTCGAGGGTGATGCTGCGTTTGTTGCGGGCGTGGGCGTTGAACAGGGCCACGCGGTTCCACGGCCGCTCGCCGGGATCGGCGTCGGGGTAGCCACCGAAGATGCCACCAAGATCGGGAACGAGCTCATCGGGAGGGCGGGGCATGACCCCGCGGGTGGCGGAGGGGAAGACGTAGGGGTTGTCGACCCTGACGATATCGGCCCCCAGATCACCCAGGATGCAGGTGGCGTAGGGCCCGGCCCACACCACGGTCATGTCGAGCACCCGCAGCCCACGCAACGGCAGCTCGCTCTCACCGCCGGGGTCGGATGCGCCGGGTTCGGTGTCGGCACTCGAAGCGGCGCCGGTATTGGCCGCGGACGCGGTGCGGGAGGAGAGTTCGCGGCGGATCTCGGCGCCGTGCCCATCGAGCAGCGGTGCAGGCGTGCGCAGTTTCCAGCCGTCGTCCATGCGGATCGGGGCGCCGGCCTGGCGGATCGAACCGGCGCGGGGGTGATCCACATCGACGAAGTACCCACGCTCGGCGAAATGCTTGTCGCTCAGCAGGTCGACGGGGCGGTTGATGGCGGTGACCGGCCACGCCTTGGCCTGGGCCTCCTCCATTGCTTCCTGGCGGGACCTGGTCAGGGTCCAGCCCAGGAGTTGGGCATCGGCCAGGTCGGGGAGATCGGGATTGAACAACCACTGGGGATCGTTGTAGAGGGCCGACATGTCGGGGTCCTCAAGGACCGACAACATGCGCGGGATCCAGTTCATGAGCGTCGAGACCTGGACGTGTCCATCGGTGGTCGGTCGGGGACCACCGGGAAAGGGCGACACCGAGTAGCCACCGACGCGGTCGACGTTCTGGTTCCGGTAGGCCCCGTACAGCAGGTAGGTCATCCGACGATCGATGGAGGCGAGCTGGGTCTCCACGTTGGACAGGTCGACGTGTACCCCGGCACCGCTTTGGTCGGCCACGGCCAGCGAGGCCAGCGCCGTCACCGCCGCCAGGGTGCCGCACTGGTACTGGCCGATGGCTCCACCCATCTTCATTGGTTCGCGGTCGGGATTGCCCGAGGCCGAGAGCGGGCCACCCAGGGCAATGTGCACGATCTCCTCGCCCTTCATGGCGGCGTAGGGTCCAGTGAGGCCAAAGGGGGTGACCGAGACGACGACCAGGCCCGGGTGGCGTTCACGAAGCACCGCAGGGTCGGGAACCGGGTCGGATTGGATGACGACGTCGGCCGTGGCGATCAGATCATCGATGACCCCATCGGAGGGCTCGGCCACGATCGAGCGCTTGTTCGTGTTGAGGTGGAGGAACAGTGCGCTCTGTTCGGGGTCGGGCCCTCCGGCGCCGAAGGGGCCCAACCGTCGGGACCGATCACCGCCCGGTGGTTCGACCTTGATGACCTCGGCTCCAAAGTCGGCCAGGAGCTTGGCCGCATACGGCCCGGCAATGCCCTCGGCCAGTTCGACAACACGTACACCGCTCAGCGGTTGGGTCACAGTTCTGATCCTCTTGTGTTCATTTCAACTCTGATGGCATCGCCGTGTTCGTCGAGCAGCGGGGCCAGCGCCGGCGGGGGGCCTGCACCGCCGATGAGCTGGCCGTACACGATCAACGGGCCGTGCTCGGGGTGGACACCCTCAGTCAGCAACCCGTTGGTCTCGGCCAGGGCGCTACCGGTGAGGCCAATTTGGCACACCGGAACCGAGAGTTCGCCGTCGGTCCAGATCAGCTCGCCGTCGTCGGTTTCGTGCCAGGTGTGGTCATCGTCAGGTCCGGGATGGTCGAAACCGCCGAGGGGGGTTGAGGGCCGACCCTGGTAGCGGGTGTACTCCGCTGCCTGGGCCACCATGGTGCTCTGGGCCAGGGAGGTACTGACGTGTTGTCCCCCGCCCTGGTGATGGCGCTGCCACAGGGCCATCGTGACGCCCAAGGCGCCAACGAGGGGGGTGATGACATCGTGGATGGGCACGGTCAGGAACACGGGCTCGATGCCGGTGGAAGGCTGGGATCCGCCGCTCAGACCCCCCTGGGCGGCCATAAAGCCACCGATGGCCTGGATCAGGGGATCGAAGGCGGGACGGTCGGCCATGACCTCGTCGTACCCGTAACCGGGTGAGCTGAGAAAGACGAGGTCGGGATTGATGGCGGCCAGGGTGGCCCGATCGGCGCCCAGGCGGGCGGCAACCCCGGGCCGGAAGTTCTCGACCACGACGTCGGCTGTCGTCACCAGTTGGTGCAGGGTTTGTTGTCCCTCTTTGGTGGTGAGATCCACCGCGATGCTGCGCTTGCCCTGATTCCAGGACACGAACAGGGGACCAATGGCCCGGAAGGGATCACCACTGGGGGGTTCGACCTTGATGACGTCGGCTCCCAGCATGGCCAGGTGGCGACTGACGACCGGCCCGGCGATGAAGGAGGCGAGATCGATGACGGTCACCCCGGCCAGGGGTCCCTCTGCCGACGGCTTGTTGTCGCCATCAGCCGGCGCCGCCGGTGTCGGCGTTGCGGACTGCGCCGCCGGTGCAAGCCAACTCCGGAGCACGCTGTCGTTGTCGGCTCCGAGTAGGGGAGCGGCGCAGCGGATCGATCCCGGTGCGGCGTCGATGATGAAGGGCAGCCCCATCATCTGAACCGGACCCCGTTCGGGATGTTCGATAGTGAGATCCATGTTGTTGGCGGCTACCGTCGAACTCTGGAGGAACTCCTCCCTGGTGAGCACGGGCTGAGCAGGTACGTCGGCCTCGGCCAGGATCCGCAGCCACTCATCACGAGGTCTGGTGGCGAACACTGAGTCGAGGATGGGGGTTATGCGTTCGATGGCTTCGTCGAGCAGCAGACCCCAGGGCGGATTGGCGAGCGCCGGATCGTCGATCAGTTCGGGGCGGCCGATCACATCGAGCATGCGGCGGTAGAACCGGCTGGTGCCACAGGCCAGGAAGAACCACTTGCCGTCCTGGGCCTCCAGTAGGCGGTAGCATGCCACTCGCCCCTTGGAGCCCAGGGTCGAATCTCCGGGCCTGATCGCTGGTGGCCCCGGCGCCCGACTCTCACCCAGTTGGATGGCGGCCGCTCCCGCCACCTCGGATACCTCGTAGGTGGGAACCGCTCCCCGTTGAGCCCGCACCAGTAGCCCGGCGCTGGCGGCCAGGGCTCCCAGCACGCCGGTGCCGTAGGAGGCAATGGGCACCACGATGTCGACCGGCACCTCGGCGTAGGCCTGTTGATTCCAGGCAATACCGGTGGCGGCGTGGAGGATGGCGCGGCTGGTCGGCGCGTCAACCATGGACCCACGCTCCCCCCACGGGGGCATGGTGATGATGACTGCCGTTGGGTTGATGGCCCGCAGAGCCGACGCCTGGCCTGGGCGGTCGACGATGACGACATCGGCGGAAGCAACGAGTGCCCGGCGCCCGTCGTCGTCGACAACCACCGAACGCTTGTTGCGGTTGACGGTGAGAAAACCGGGGTCGCCCCGGTAGGGATCACCCTCGGGTGGCTCAACCTTGACCACATCGGCCCCGTTGTCAGCGAGGAACATGGCGGCGTAGGGCCCGGCGATACCCGTGGCTAACTCAAGGACCTTGATCCCCTGGAGGGGTCCGTTTCCAGTGTCGGTGACTTCGGGGAGGTCGGGCATTACAGGCCCAGATCCTCCAGCACGGGGATCAGGTGTCGGCGCAGGAGTTTCCCGGTCGAGGTCCGGGGCAGCTCCTCGGTGAGGTGGATCGCCTCGGGCCGTTTGAACCCGGCCAGGTGCTGCTTCAGATGGTCCTGAACCGCATCCAACGAGCCACCGTCACGCAGGACGACGGCGGCCACCACCCGCTCTCCCCAGGTTTCGTCATTGAGGCCAACGACGGCGGCGTCGAGCACGTCGGTGTGTTCATACAACACCGCCTCGACCTCCTCAGGGGCGATGTTCTCGCCACCACGGATGATCATGTCGCCTGATCGACCGCTGAGGAATAGATAGTTGTCGTCGTCGAGGTAGCCCAGGTCGCCGGTGTGGACCCAACCCTCTCCGTCGATGGTGACTCTGGTCTTTTCCTCCGCTCCCCAGTAGCCGTCCATGGCCCGGTAGGTTCGCAGCTGCACCTCACCGTGCTCGCCCGGGCCCAACACCTTGTCCTCGGGGTCGACGATGCGGACCTCGACGTCGTCCAGTACCTGGCCCACCGAGCGGAGCCGGGCCCGTTTCAGGTCGTTGTCGAGTACGTGGTCGTCGGGGCCGAGCACGGCCACCGTCGAGGTGGTTTCGGTTTGGCCGTAGGCGCCGGAGAAGGCGACGGTCGAGGGGAAGGCATCGATGGCCCTGGCGATCACGGCCGGGGGCATGGGGGCGGCGCCGTAGGTCAACGCCTGCAGCGTTGACAGGTCCGACGAGGCGAACACCGGCGACTCCAGCACCCGGGCCAGCATCGTTGGGACCAGGAAAGAGTGGCTGACCTTCTGGGCCGAGATCAGTTGCAGCCATTCGTCGGCTTCGAACTGGCTCATCACCACCGTTACCCGACCGGAGTAGAGGGCGTTCAGCATCGAGGTCAGACCGGCGATGTGGTAGAGGGGGGCCGCCAGGATCATCCGCCCGCGATCCTCACCATCGGCGGCGTCGTTGGCCCCCATGATGTAACCGCTGAGCGAGGCGTGGGTGAGCTTGACGCCCTTAGGCAGGGAGGTCGTTCCCGAGGTGTAGAACAGGGCGGCCATGTCGTCCTCTTCGACGTCGTTGACCAGTGGGTACTCTTCGGCACCGTCGCGCCGGGCCACATAGTCATCGTCGAGGAAGATGATCTGCTCAAGGGTGTCGGGGCGGCAACGCTCGATCAGTTCGCGGTAGCGCATCTCGGCGAAGACCACCTTCGCTCCTGAGTCCGACAGCAGGTGGCTGACTTCCTCGTCGGCCGCCCGGTAGTTCATGGGCACCAGGGTGGCGCCGACGGTGGAGACGGCGAACATGGCCTCGATCGTGGCGCAGGAGTTGGTGGCGAAGACGCCGACCCGGTCTCCGCTGGTGACACCGAGCTCGATCAGCAGCCCCGCCGTTTGGGCAACGGCCTCACGAAGCTCGGCATAGGTCACCTGCCGCGGCCCCGGGGCCGAGGTGGTATCGATCAGAACCATCGAATCGGGAACGATCATAGATGGAAGGTCGAGCAGGCTGGCCAGGTTCACGGGTCCCCCGTTTCACAACGACAAAGTGGGCGCAACCGGATCGATGCGTCCATCGGACGTACAAGAAGGTAGACCGCGATGGGCCCCGGGGCGAGTCCCGGGGGCCAAGGCCAGCGCGGCGGTCCGCTGGAGAGTGTCGCCAGTTGGACGTCATAGTGGGTGGCCGACACTCTGATGGCAGCGAAAGAGGAACCCCGTGGCCCAACGACCGCTCGACAACGTGACGATCATCGAGATCGATAACTGGATGGCGGCCCCCAGCGCTGGAGGCATCCTGGCCGACCTGGGAGCGGAGGTGATCAAGGTCGAGCCCCTGGCCGGCGACCCCATGCGGGGCAAGACCCGAACCGTGCGTCTCGAAGACGACGCCGCTGCCGCCCGCAAGGACTTTGACTACCAGTTCGACGTGGCCAACCGAGGCAAGCGGTCAGTGTCGGTCGCCCTCGACACCGACCAGGGACGCGAGATCGTCCACCGCCTGTGCGGCCAGGCCGATGTGTTCCTCAACAACCTGTTGGTGCGACGCCAGGAACGTTTCGGTCTCGACCCGGCTACTCTGCTGGGGATCAATCCCCGGCTGGTCCACGCCACCCTCACCGGCTACGGCACCACCGGCCCGGAGGCATGGCGGCCGGGTTATGACGTGACCGCCTTCTTCGGTCGCTCAGGGCTGTACGACGCCATGCGCGAAGGGGAGGACGGCGTGGTGCCGATGGCCCGCCCGGCCCAGGGTGACTACACCACGGGTCTGGCCCTGGTGGCCACCATCCTGGCCGCACTTCGCCTGGCCGAAACTAGCGGCGAGGGCCAGGTGGTGGAGACCTCGCTCTATGAGACCGCGGTGTGGACCCAGGCCTCCGACTACGCCGTGACCGCCATCGATCACCGACCCCTGCGGCCCCGGGCCCGAAGTGCCCAGATCATCGCCACCGCCAACCGCTTCCCCTGTGGCGACGGCCGCTGGATCGTGCTCAACATGCCGGAGGAGTCGGCCTGGCCGTTGCTGTGCAGGACCATCGGGCGCGAGCAGTGGCTCGACGACGAACGCTACGTCGATATGCGGGGTCGCTTCCGCAACATGGAGGAATTGGTGGCCGGCATCGACGAGGCCATGCAGCGGCACGGCCGCGATGAGTGGGGTCGTATCTTTGACGAGGCCGGCATCATCTGGGGTCCGGTGCTTGGCTTGCACGAGGTGGTCGAGGACCCCCAGGCCGAGGCCATTGGCCTGTTCCCCTCGCTTGACCACGATGAGATCGGCCAGTACCCGACCGTGTCATCGCCTCTGCGGTTCCATACCGCCGATGTTGGACCGCGGCACCCGGCTCCGGCTCTGGGGGCGGACACCGTCGAGGTGCTTGGCGGGGTCGGCTACTCGGCCGAGCAGATTGCCGCCTTGGCCGAGGCCGGGGCGGTGAGAGCGGACCGGGCGGAACGCTGAGTTGCGCCCCGGCCGGATCTGGGCTCTCATCTGAACCATACTGAAGGCGTCCCGGGGACAGCGATGCTCAGTCGTTTACTCGGGCAAACTCCCATCAACTCCCGAAACGAACTGCCGACCCTGAACCTGATGCCTGCTGACAACCGCAAAGTCTTCGTACTCGACACTTCGGTCCTCTTAAGTGCCCCTTCATCTTTGGAGGCATTCGGGGACAACGATGTCGTACTGCCCATCATCGTTCTCACCGAGTTGGAGGCAAAGCGCCACCACCCCGACCTTGGTTGGGCGGCCCGAACGGCCCTGCGCCGCCTAGAGGCCATCCGGGAGCGTCACGGTGGCCTGACCGAGCCGTTTCCGGTCAATGACGTCGGAGGCACGGTCAGGGTCGAGCTGAATCATCGCTCGGAGGACCTGATCCCTGAGGCCATGAGGGGTGACGGCGGCAACGACCACCGGATCCTGATGGTGGCCATGAACATCCAGGACGACGGCCACGATGTCGTTCTCGTGACCCAGGACCTACCGCTGCGCCTGCGGGCCGGTGTCGTTGGCCTGGCCGCCGAGGAGTTCCTCCACCAGGTCGACGCCGACCTCGAATGGCGGGGTCTGGCCGAGCTTGAGGTCGGGGCCGAGGTGATCGACCAGATCTACGAACAGACGGTTGTCGATGTTGCCGAAGCCGCTGGGCTGCCGGTGCACACCGGGCTGATTCTCGAAGGGGCGGGCCAATCGGCGCTGGCCCGCGTGCAGGCCGACGGTAAGGTTCGTCTGATTACCGATCGGCCGGTGTTTGGGGTCAGGGGACGTAACGCCGAGCAGCGGATCGCCATCGACCTGCTGTCTGATGACTCCATCGGCATCGTTTCCATCGGTGGTCCGGCCGGTACCGGCAAGTCGGTGCTGGCCTTGGCGGCCGGCCTGGAGTCGGTGCTCGAACACCAGTCTCACCGCAAGGTCATGATTTTCCGGCCCCTCTACGCCGTCGGTGGCCAGGAACTCGGTTTCCTCCCCGGTAATGAGGAGGAGAAGATGCGGCCCTGGACCGATGCCGTTGGTGATGCCCTGGAGGTCATCGCCAACCCGACCGCACGCGACGAGATCGAACGCCAGGGCCTTATCGAGGTGCTGCCGCTGACCTATATCCGGGGCCGGACCCTGACCGACGTGTTCGTCATCATCGACGAGGCCCAGAATCTGGAGCGCAGTGTCCTGTTGACAGCGCTCAGCAGGCTTGGCCAGGGCAGCAAGGTCATCCTGACCCACGATGTGGCCCAGCGGGACAACCTGCGGGTTGGTCGTCGCGACGGGATCGCCTCGGTGATTGCGTCGCTGCGGGGCCATGAACTCTTCGCCCACATCTCACTCAACCGGAGCGAGCGCAGCGCCATCGCCGCGCTGGTCAGCGAAGCGCTCGACGTCGAATAGCGGCGCCCCCTGAGTGCACCCCCGAGTGAGCCCATGGACTTGGGTAGATGTAGGCCTGCGCTATCCATACTGCGTTGCAACGTCAATACCAGTATCGTTGGCTCTCGTGGCAGAAATTCACCAGCAGACGCTTGCAGATATTTCAGAGTCAAACTAGCCAGGGGTTGGCATGAAGCTCTTCCGCTGGATCAGGAGATTGTTGGTCCCAGTTGATCGCACGCGTCGCACCCGTACGGAGAAGCTGGACAGCCTGAGTCCGCAAGCGCAACAGGACGCAATCGGCTACAGCGAACGAGCGGGATCGTGACCGGCTTCACCGCTGCTCAAGGCACTGGCCCTCCTGGCCATCATTACGGCGGGCGGCCGGGCCACCCGTGGTGATGGCGGCCGCAGCGGCTGATTGTCAAAGCGGTTCGTCGAGGTAATACGGTCGCCTGCCATGGATGACGCGTTGGAGCCGCACGAGGTCGAGATAGTTGCCCGAGCCCAGGCCTGGGCCGAGGGCACGGTGGCGCCGATGGCGGAGCAATGGGAGCGGGAACGCCGCTTTGCCTCTGAAGCCTTCGCCTCGGCCGCAGCGGCCGGTCTCACCGGTTTGTTGGCCCCTGAAGCGGTTGGGGGGAGCGCTCTGGGCCCGGTGGCGCTGGCCCGGATCATGGAGGTGGTAGCTGCCGTCGATTTGGGAGCCGCCTTCTCCCTGGTCGTGCACAACAACCTGGTCGGGGCGTTGGCTCGGCGGGGTTCGCCGGTGCTGCAGGACCGCTATCTCGCCGACATGATCGCTGGCCGGCAGCTGGGGGCGTTCCTGTTGACCGAACCGGGTGTCGGCAGCGATGCTGCCGCCATCACCACCCGAGCCACGCCCACGGCTGAGGGCTGGGTTCTCGACGGCGCCAAGGCGTGGGTCACCAACGGTGCTGCGGCTCAGGTGCTGTCGGTCTACGCCAACACCGATCCCGCCCTGGGTCATCGGGGCATCGCCGCCTTCCTGGTCGAGGCCGACACCCTCGGGGTTGAGCGGGCCGACTCCTACGAACTGTTCGGTGGTCACTCCATGGGTACCGCCGGGTTCACCTTCAACGGGGTCGAGTTGGCACCCGAAACGTTGTTCGTTCCTCCGCCCGAGGGGTTCCGGGCCGCCCTGGAGGGCATCGACCTGGCCCGGATCCTGGTGGGAGCGATGTGCTGCGGCATGATGACCACCGGCCTGACCACCGCATCAGGCTACGTCCGGCAGCGGATGGCGTTCGGAGGCACACTGGCCGACCTCCAGGGGGTGCGCTTCATGTTGGCCGACGTGGCCACCGACCTGGAGGCGTCACGGCTACTGACGTTCCGGGCCGCCCGTCGGCTGCAGGAAGGTGCCGCTGACGCCGTCGCCGCCGCCCACGCCAAGAAGTTCGCCACCAGGGCGGCCGAACGACGCCTGGCCGACTGCATGCAGGTCATGGGGGCGGCCGGTGCCCGTCGCGATCACCCCCTGCCTCGCCACCTGGCCGGGGCCCGCCTCACCCAGTACATGGACGGGGCCACCGAGATCCAGGACGTCGTCATTGCCAGGAGCCTGCTCGGCTCCTGAGGGGGACCGGCACTACCGACCCCTGACCCCAGGCCAAAGGCACCAGGACCCCTGACCCCAAGGCCGCACGACCACAGAGCCCGGAGGGCCGGTCGATGACCGGCTCTCCGGGCTCTGCAGACGTGGCTGAGGTGTTCCGGGTTCTCAGCCGATGGTGACATCCCCGCAGTCGGTGTCGATGAAGCCGCCGCCAACCCACTGCCTCAGGGAGTAGCGATAGCTACCGGCAGGCAGGTTCGAGTCGCTGAACTGGCCGTTGGCCAACCGGGGAGTGGCCCTCCAGGCATCGTTGCGTCGCAGAACGACCACACCGGTGAAGTCCTGCCAGCCGATCACTGCATTGTTGCCCTGGGCCGTCACCGTGCACTGAGGGCCTCCGGCCGGTTGGCCAACGGTGACGGTTCCACAGTCGGTGTCGGTGAAGGTGCCCTCGGCCCACAGCCGGAATTGGTAGTGGTAGGTCCCCGCAGGCCGGGTTTCGCTGAACGATGTCGTCGCCGCCGTTGGCGAAGCAAGCCAGGCTCCGTCACGGCGGAGAATCTCCCGCTCGGGGGTGGCGGCCCAGTTGATTTCCACCTGGGAGCCGGCAACCACGGCTGAACAGGCAGGCCCGGCCACCGGAGGGGGTTGCACCGGCGGAGGCTGTACTGGAGGAGGGGGCTGTACCGGGTTCACCGTGCCGCAGACATGGTCGACACGGGACGCACCCAGCCAGACCCGAACGGTGTACACGTTGTCGCCATTGAGCGGCTTGGTGTCGAGGTAGCGGCTGGTTCCCCGGGCCGGCGAGGTGAGGTAGCTGCCGTTGCGGCGGAGGACTTCGGTGCCGGGGAAGTCGTCCCACTCGAGGGCGACGCCATCGTCAACGAGGGTGGCGGTACAGGCCAGCGGGCCCGGCTTGGGTCCGGGGGCCGGCGCTACTCCGTCTCCGCCGAACAGTGGATCAGCAACGAGGCCCTGGTAGGCGGTCAGCGACTGGGGGCTGGAGTCGATCCACCAGCGGCAGTCCGAGCCCGGCTCCTGGTGGCCGTTGTGGAAGGCCACCATGCCAATGACCTGTGACCACTCCGGGGTACGCATCAGTCGGCGGATATCGGTTACCCACTCGGCCTTGCGGTTGGGATTGTCGAGGTCCTCGGTGCTACCGAACTCGGCGATGATGAGGCCCTTGGAGGGATGGCCGGCGGCGAAGTTGCGCACCGCTGCGGCCGTCTCGTCGAAGTTCTTCCAGCGGTTGTTGATGCCGACCCGGCAGTTTGACCAGTTGTAGGGATCGGCGGCGATGTGATCGATCCACGCATCGCCCGGGAACCAGTCGATGGCGTGACGACGGTCATCGGCGGGCCGGGAGAAGGCGTAGTCGGTCATGACCCAGACGTACTCGGCGTTGGTGACGCCGGCGTCCTCGAAGGTGGCGACGATCCGTTGCCAGGCGTCGACGAAGTCCTGGGCGGAGCCGTATGCCATGTTCCCCACGATCTCCGGCTCGTGGTTGAAGGTGAACCAGACGGGCACGTCGAGGGCGGCGATTCCAGCTGCCCACCGCTTGATATCACGGTCGAGTGGAGAGCCCTCGGGGGCGTTGGCGATACTCGACCACGTGATCTTGGTGCCATTGGGACGGCGGGGAATCACGCTGATGTGGGGGCGCGAGCCCTGGGCGATGGTCCACTCGATCAGCGGATCGGTCGTCGGGTCATCCTGCCAATGGAGATAGCGGCGGACCACACCCAACTGCTGACCGAGATCGTCCTGGAGGCTCTCGGCCGCCTCGATCCGGGTTTCATTTCCGCGGGTGCTGGGGTGGGCACCGAAGAGGATCGTTCGCTCCTCCTCCGCAGCACCCTCCTCGGCGTAGGCCACGCCCGGTGCCACCAGCACTGTCCCCAGCACACTCAAGGCCAGGATGGCCTTGAGTGTGAGCATTCGCCGCTTCCGCCGTTGTCGGGGTATGTCGTTCATGAAGATCAAGCCACCAGCTGCTGTCATGATACCGATGGTAAAAGGCAGCGCTGACCAGGGGGATGGGCGACGATCTTCCGCCGTAGCCCACCAGGCCCATGGCGGTCAGGGTGTTCTGGGTCCGACGGCCGAGAGCCGGAGCTTGCGAGGGGGGCCAACAAGATCCTGACCCCGCCGAGACTCTGCCGAAGAACGCCCTGGTGAAGGACTCCGCGAGCAGGCAGTCGACCGAAACCGCGCGCTGAGAGTCCGATCCGGCTCGTCCCTGCGACACAGCCGGGCACCGCCCGCGCCCCATCGTGGATTACGACGGCGTCGGCCGTTGGCGTCCTGCTCGGGCCAGGGCCTGGGCCAACTGTTTCTCGACACCGAGGCCGAGGCCGAGGTCGAGGTCGATGCCTGCTCGGATGGCTCGACGGGCGGCGCGGACGAGCTGCGGGTCCAGCAGTGCCAGTTGCTCGGCCCGGACGGAGGCCTGAGCGTCGACGTCGGGGGCGATTTCATCGACGATGCCCCGGGCCAACGCTTCGGTGACGTCGATGGTCGAGGCCAGCGCCGTCAGGGGGAGCGCGGCATGGGGGCCGATGGCCCGGGTCAGGGTTTGTGTGCCCCCGGCTGCGGGGAGCATACCGAGCTTCGTTTCCGGCAGCCCCAGCCGAGTGTCGGGAGCGGCCACCCGGTAGTCACACAGCAGGGACATTTCCAGGCCGGAGCCCAGGGCCGTACCGTGCAGGGCGGCGATCGTCGGCACCCGGAGGTCCCACAGCAGGCCCCAGGGGTCACGGTCCCAGCGAATACGTCTCGCCTCGAAGATCGACGCCGCGGTTCCGAACTCCGAGAGGTCGGCTCCGGCGCCAAAGTGTCGGCCCTCGGCCCGCAGCACCATGGCCTTGACATCGTCGATGTCGTTGACGGCCTGCAGCGCCTGGATCAACTCGTCGCGCAGTTCCAGGTTGAAGATGTTCAGCGGGGGGTTGTTGAGCGAGATGATGGCCAGGGGGCCGGTCAACTCCAGTTCGAGTGGTTCGTTCATGACTGGATCTCCACGGCTTCACGTGCAGCGTGGGCCCGCTCGATCAGCGGCTGCAACGACCCGGCCAGGCTGATCTCCCGATGGCGGCGGCCAACGCCCGCGCAGGGCCCGTGGGCGAGGTTGGGATCGCCGGGTACGGCTGGACCTTGGCTGCGACCGCCGTCGAGCGGGTCGACGGCCGCCGGGTCAGCGGGGCGGCGGTCGGCGGGTCGGCGGTCAGTGGTCAGGAGGTCGGCGGCGGCGGCGAAGGCGGCCAGACCGGCGAGGGCATCGGGGTAGGCAATGGGGGCGGCATGAAACCGGCCTGAGGGGCCAGGGTCGGCCAGCCCACTGATGGCGTGAACCCCTGGACCGTAGGACACCCAGTCCTGCTCCCGGGAGCCTGCGGGAAAGGCCACGATCGAAAGGGTTGACAGCCGGGGGTGGAGGC
>Ga0316190_10000808_pt1 | contig 22257 bp, 19 predicted proteins | sample Eddworburrow2_MG_FD_204929 | JGI IMG/M metagenome (GOLD analysis project Ga0316190, IMG submission 204929) | Coastal sediment microbial communities from Maine, United States - Eddy worm burrow 2 | ecosystem: Environmental > Aquatic > Marine > Coastal > Sediment | place: USA: Maine | collected... | reverse complement strand
CTCCATCTCATCAGCTGAAAGGCTTTCAAGCAATGTATCAAAAAATACAATACGTTTGCTTTTGCCTAGTCCGGTGAAATAGGCGTTGCCATGGCTTGATCGTTGAGAACCGTCCATGACAAAGATGCCATTGCTGGAAAAACCGCACCGAGTGAGCAGTTGCTGAATGCGATTTTTAAGTTCGGTATCTTCAAGTGGCTCAAACTTATTGAACAGTGGTGCAATAAAGGTAGGGTAGGCCCAGGTCATGAGAAGAGTAAAAGCAATCCAGACTGCCCATGCCGCTAGCCACCAGAGTGACCCAACACTCTCCATAATCCAGAGTATTACCCAAAGAAGTGGTGTGCCAATGAGAAGCATCAAGCCGGTTTGAGTCAGTAGGTCGGTGATAAAACGCCGGAGGGTGGTGTGATTAAAGCCAAAGCGTGTTTCAAGAGAAAAAGTTCGCCATGCACTTATGGGGATGTCCAATAATCCCATAATGAGAAATGCAGAGAGAATGAACGCTACGCCTGCTGGAAGTGAGCTGAGCGTAGTGCTGTCCCAGATTTGATGTAGCCAGTTTAATGCGCCCCCCAGCGTCCAGACCAGTAAGAGCAGCGTACCTAATATCAACTCAAATCCAGCTGCTTTAACTCTTGTCAGGGTGTAGCTGGCAGCTTTTTGATGTTCATCCAGTGAAACAGAGTCAGCAAAGGCTGGAGGAACCTGGTGCTGGTGTTTTGAGACATGCTGTTTGTGCCGCCACAGCAGCCAGATCTGAATCAAAAGCCCAAGGCCAAGTGCTAATAGGAAAAGTTGAGTGAAAACATGCATGGCCGAAGGATACAGGTTAGTTCGTATTGGCTACAAGCTGGTAGCTAGAATCTGATGGCTTTTAGCCTAAAATTGTTTCGGCAGTTTCACCCTTCTGTAAGAAGATATAGGTTGAGGTATTACTCTGCTAGAATTGGCTCTATATGACTGTTTCTTAACTACGGAGTAATGAATGGCGCAAGATCCAAAGAACCTGATCTGGATTGATCTGGAGATGACAGGCCTGGACACCCAGAATGATTTGATTATTGAGATTGCAACAATAGTAACCGATGCCCATCTCAATATTCTGGCTGAAGGCCCAATGATTGCTATTCATCAGTCAGAGAGCATGCTGGGCGGCATGGACGAATGGAATCAGCGACAGCATGGTCACTCTGGGCTGATTGAACGGGTTCGTGCCAGCCAATACGATGAAGCGCAAGCTGAGGCGGAAACATTGGCCTTTTTGGAAAAATATGTGCCTAAAGGGAAATCCCCCATGTGTGGTAACAGTATTTGCCAGGATCGACGCTTTATGGCGCGCTGCATGCCCAAGCTGGAAGAGTGGTTTCATTATCGCAATCTGGATGTCAGTACCCTCAAAGAGCTAGCCAACCGCTGGTCGCCAGACATGGCAAAAGGCTACAGAAAAGAGTCTAAGCATCTGGCGCTGGATGATATTAAAGATTCTATCGATGAGCTTGTTTACTACCGTGAGAATTTTCTGCGGATGCCTGGTTCAGATTGAATGCTGGGCTAGCCCCCACGCAACATGCTCTCGCACCAATTCAGATTTATGATCTGCTCTGGATTGTAGCGCTGCAATTACCTCATTAGAGGTTGGCGCGTTACCCAGTGCGACTGCAATATTTCTTAGCCAACAGTTGTGCCCAATACGACGAATGGCTGAGCCTGCCATACGATTTAGAAACTCTTCTTCTGTCCAGGCAAACAGATCCGTCAGTTGTGCATTATCAAGCCCTTGCCTGGGCATAAAATCCTGTTCACTGCTTTTGGCAGCATATTGGTTCCAGGGGCAAATTAGCTGGCAGTCATCACAGCCAAAAATACGGTTCCCAATGAGTGGGCGCAGTTCAATGGGTATTGATTCCCGTAGCGTGTTGGTTAAATAAGAGATACAGCGCCGGGCGTCCAATTTGTATGGAGCAATAATGGCCTGTGTGGGGCAGATATCAATGCAGCGACGGCAACTGCCACAGTGATCATCGCCTGCATTATCAGTGGGCAGGGGGAGATTGGTAAGCAGCTCACCAAAGAAGAAGAATGACCCGGCATCACGATTAACAACAATGCAGTGTTTGCCAATCCAGCCGTGTCCTGCCTGGGCAGCAATGGGTTTCTCCATGACGGGTGCGGTGTCAACAAAAGCCCTTGAGTCAAAATCCCCGACCTCACTCCTGATCTTATCCGCCAGTTTTGCAAGGCGTGAGCGGATCAGTTTGTGGTAATCACGCCCCAGCGCATAACGTGAAATGTAAGCACTGTTTGGGTTGGCAAGCGTATTTAGCGGGTCGCTATCAATATCAGCCAGATAATTCATGCGAACGGAAATAACACGAAGTGTGCCGGGAACCAGCTCCTGCGGCCGGCTTCGCATCTTGCCGTGCTCAGCCATATACTCCATTTTGCCGTGGTATCCCTGATCCAACCATGCCATTAACCGTTGTTCAGCTGAGCCAAGATCAGTGCTGGTGATACCAGCTTCCTGAAAGCCTAAATCCATTGCCCACTGTTTGATTCTCTGGGCGATGGCAGCATAGTCATGAGAGGGGTTGGTATTCATTTGTGGTAAGAATACACCATTTCATGCACTGTTTTTATGAGTGGCGGCTACAGATCAAGGAGGCACCATACCTCATTCATAATAGTCTGTATTGTGAATATCAAAGACCAGAGAAATTGGACATGGGCAGTTACAATCAAGTAGAATTCGACAGCTTCGCGACGGACTCTAGTCTTGTTGCATCCTAATTGATTTAGAAGCGGGGCGGGTTCACAGAACTCATCCCGTTTTTTATGCCTGCTCCGGAGTGTTTCTTGAGAAAACCTGCATTTTTGGTCCTTGAAGATGGCACCCTTTTTCGGGGTGAATCTATCGGTGTTGATGGTCAGACGGTGGGAGAGGTGGTATTTAATACCGCTATCACCGGCTATCAGGAGATTCTGACTGATCCTTCCTATTGCCGCCAGATTGTTACCCTGACCTATCCCCATATTGGAAATACCGGCACCAATGATGAAGATGAAGAGTCTCCACGTATTGATGCTGCCGGGTTGATAATCCGTGATCTGCCACTGGCCGCGAGCAACTGGCGCAACCAGCTACCACTGGATGAGTATCTGCGAAAGAATGGTGTAGTCGCCATTGCCGATATAGATACCCGCCGCCTGACACGTATTCTGCGTGAGAAAGGGGCGCAAAGCGGTTGCATCCTGGCCGGTGACGATATTGATGAGGCTGCAGCCTTGGCTGCTGCCAAAGCCTTTTCCGGCCTTAAAGGAATGGATCTGGCCAAAGAGGTGACGGTTGATTCATCTTATCCATGGAATCAGGGTTCCTGGTCATTGGAAGAGGGGCTGCCAGCCGATACCCAAGCGCTTCCCTATCATGTAGTTGCTTATGACTTCGGTGTGAAGCGCAATATCCTGCGTATGTTGGTTGACCGGGGGTGTCGCCTGACGGTGGTTCCTGCCCAGACACCGGCAAGTGAGGTGTTGGCACTGAATCCTGATGGTGTCTTTCTCTCTAATGGCCCTGGCGATCCAGAGCCCTGTGGCTATGCCATTGCTGCAATCAAAGAGATTGTAGAGAGTGGCGTGCCAACTTTTGGTATCTGCCTTGGCCACCAGTTATTGGGGCTGGCTAGCGGTGCAAAAACCGCTAAGATGAAGTTTGGCCACCATGGTGCCAATCATCCCGTACAGGATTTAGCAACAAACGCTGTCATGATTAGTAGCCAGAACCATGGCTTTGCGGTGGATGAAGCTAGCCTGCCAGCTACGCTTAAAGCTACGCATCGCTCTCTATTTGATGACTCCCTACAGGGGATACATCGTACGGATCGCCCCGCTTTTGGTTTTCAGGGGCATCCAGAGGCAAGCCCTGGGCCCCATGATGTGGCCCCGGTTTTCGATCATTTTATTGAACTGATAGAACAGCATCGTTCAGCGGGTTAATTTTGTGTAGGGTTGAAGTAAACCCTCTATGCATTTAAGGCTAGGCAACTAGCAACTAGACACTATTTCAAATGCCAAAACGTACAGACATTCAAAGTATCTTGATTATCGGCGCAGGCCCTATCGTTATCGGTCAGGCTTGTGAATTTGATTACTCCGGTGCCCAGGCCTGTAAGGCTCTGAGAGAAGAGGGGTATCGGGTTGTCCTGGTTAACTCCAATCCGGCCACCATCATGACCGATCCGGAGATGGCGGATGCAACCTATATTGAACCCGTCACCTGGCAGACGGTGGCACGCATCATTGAGAAAGAGCGCCCAGATGCGCTATTGCCAACTATGGGTGGGCAGACGGCACTCAACTGTGCGCTGGATTTAGAGCGTCACGGCGTACTTGAAAAATTTGGCGTGGAGATGATTGGCGCTTCTCGTGAGGCTATAGATAAGGCGGAGGATCGCGACCTGTTTCGCCAGGCTATGACAAAGATTGGCCTGGATATGCCGCGTTCTGCCATCGCCCACAGTATTGAAGAGGCTCGGCAAGTCCAGGCTGCTATTGGGTTTCCTACCATTATCCGCCCCTCATTTACCATGGGTGGCAGTGGTGGCGGTATCGCCTATAACAAAGATGAGTTTGATGAGATCTGCGCACGCGGGCTGGATCTCTCACCTACCACCGAGTTACTGATTGAAGAGTCGGTGCTGGGGTGGAAAGAGTATGAAATGGAGGTTGTGCGTGACCATAAAGATAACTGCATCATCATCTGCTCCATCGAGAACTTTGATGCGATGGGTGTACACACAGGAGACTCCATAACCGTTGCGCCTGCTCAGACTCTAACGGACAAAGAGTATCAGATTATGCGTAATGCCTCGTTACAGGTGTTGCGTGAGATTGGTGTGGATACAGGTGGTTCCAATGTGCAGTTTGGGGTGAACCCTAAAGATGGCCGTATGGTCATTATTGAGATGAACCCTCGTGTGTCGCGCTCCTCTGCGTTGGCCTCTAAGGCAACGGGTTTTCCTATTGCCAAGGTTGCCGCCAAGCTGGCTGTGGGCTTTACGCTGGATGAGCTGCGTAATGAAATTACTGGCGGCGCGACACCAGCCTCTTTTGAGCCAACGATAGATTATGTCGTCACCAAAATCCCTCGTTTTGCCTTTGAAAAATTCCCCAAAGCGGATGATCGTCTCACCACTCAGATGAAGTCTGTAGGTGAGGTAATGGCTATTGGTCGAACCTTCCAAGAGTCGATGCAGAAAGCCCTGCGTGGACTGGAAACTGGCAAGCATGGGCTGTGCGAAGTAGTGGATCTGGATTCAGAGGATGCGCTGGAGGTTATCCGGGATGAGATTCGCCAACCAGGCCCTGAGCGACTCTGGTTTATTGCCGATGCCTTCCGTGCGGGCATGTCATTGGAAAAGATCTTTGGCCACAGCCATGTTGATCCTTGGTTCCTTATTCAGATTGAAGAACTGGTAAAGATTGAGGCAGAGGTCAAAGAGCAGGGATTTGCCGCGCTGACTAAAGAGCGACTCTTCTACCTGAAGCGCAAAGGCTTTTCTGATAAGCGCCTGTCTGTGTTGACTGGTGTGCAGGAGGGTAAGCTGCGTGATAAACGTTGGGCGCTGGGTATCCGTCCGGTATTCAAGCGTGTCGACTCCTGCGCAGCAGAGTTTGCAGCAACTACAGCCTATATGTACTCCACCTATGAAGAGGAGTGTGAGGCTGCGCCAACGGACCGCAAAAAGATTATGGTGCTGGGTGGCGGCCCCAACCGTATTGGCCAGGGCATTGAATTCGACTATTGCTGCGTTCATGCGGCCTTTGCCATGCGTGAAGATGGTTATGAAACCATTATGGTCAACTGTAACCCAGAGACCGTATCCACAGATTACGATACCTCTGATCGCCTCTTCTTTGAGCCGCTGACACTGGAAGATGTGCTGGAAATTATCCATATCGAGCAACCAGTAGGCGTTATTGTGCAGTATGGTGGGCAGACTCCACTTAAGCTGGCGGAAGATTTGGAGGCAGCAGGTGCACCTATTATTGGCACCACACCTGATTCAATTGATCTGGCTGAAGACCGTGAACGCTTTCAGCAGATGATTCAGAAACTTGGACTGCTGCAGCCACCCAACCGTACAGCCCGTGATCCGGAAGAGGCTGTTCAGCTGGCAGAGGAGATTGGTTATCCGCTTGTGGTCAGGCCTTCCTATGTGCTGGGTGGTCGTGCGATGGAGATCGTCTTTAACGAAGAGGATCTACGGCGTTACATGCGTGAGGCTGTCAGCGTATCAAATGACTCTCCAGTATTGCTTGATCGTTTTCTGGATGATGCTATTGAGGTTGATGTTGATGCTATCTGTGATGGTGAGCAGGTATTGATTGGCGGCATCATGGAGCATATTGAACAGGCGGGTGTCCATTCAGGTGATTCTGCCTGCTCATTACCGCCCTATACACTATCCAATGAGATACAAGATCGCATGCGCGAGCAGATGCGCCAGATGGCATTAGAGCTTAAAGTGGTTGGGCTGATGAATACCCAGTTTGCGATCAAAGGTGATGATATCTATATTCTGGAGGTTAATCCCCGTGCATCACGTACTGTCCCTTTTGTCTCTAAAGCGACAGGCGTACCGTTGGCAAAGGTGGCTGCACGTTGTATGGCGGGTCGTAGTCTGTCGGAGCAAGGTGTTACCAAAGAAGTTATTCCAGAATACTACTTTGTTAAAGAAGCTGTTTTTCCCTTTGTTAAATTCCCAGGTGTAGATAGCGTGCTGAGTCCGGAAATGAAGTCTACGGGCGAAGTTATGGGGGTAGGCCGCACTTTTGGTGAGGCCTTTGCAAAGTCCTTGGAAGGAGCAGGTGAGCCACTACCGCAATCAGGCCGGGCACTGCTGAGTGTGCGGGATGTTGATAAAGAACGTATTGTGAAGGTTGCTAAATCTCTGAAAGAGCACGGCTTTGAGCTTATTGCTACCTATGGAACCACTAAAGTTATACGGGCGGCTGGCATTGATTGTGAACTTGTCAATAAGGTAGGTGAGGGTCGCCCACATGTTGTGGACATGATTAAAAATGACCAGTTTGACTTGATCATCAATACCACTGAAGGTAAAAAGGCGCTGGAAGACTCAGCTTCAATTAGGGGCGCAGCTTTACAGCACAAAGTCAGCTATACCACCACTATTGCAGGTGCAGAAGCAAGCTGCCTGGCATTGAAAGAACTTGAATCTTCTGACGTTAATCGTCTACAGGATTTCCATTAAAATTTTTGTCTGGATGTTCTGCGATACCAGAACAGGACGCTATTGAGGATATAACACAATGAGTAAAGTACCACTCACTGTTCGTGGCGCAGAAGCACTACGCAATGAGCTGACAACGCTAAAAACTGTTGCTCGCCCTAAAGTTATTCAAGCCATTGCTGAAGCGCGTGCTCATGGCGATCTTAAAGAGAATGCTGAGTATCATGCGGCTAGAGAAGAGCAGGGCTTTATTGAAGGGCGAATCAAGGATATTGAAGGCAAGCTGTCTCATGCTCAGATCATTGATGTCACAACGCTGAATGCTGGCGGTAAGGTGGTGTTTGGTACAACAGTGGATGTGTCTGACGAGAGCACGGGTGAAGAGTTTACCTATCAAATTGTTGGAGAGGATGAAGCGGATATTAAAGCAGGCCGCATCTCTATAACATCCCCCATTGCACGTGCGCTTATTGGTAAAGCTGAAGGTGATATTGCCTCATTTCAGGCCCCCAGTGGCATCAGAGAGCTTGAGATTCTGGAAGTGCGGTACGTGTGAGTAAACAGAGTAAAAGCAGCCGCCAATGGCTAGATCGTCATTTTAAAGATGAGTATGTAAAAAAAGCGCAGCAGGAAGGGTATCGATCCCGGGCTGCCTTCAAGCTGTTAGAGATTCAGGAACGCGATAAACTTCTGAAACCAGGTCAAACAGTAGTTGACCTGGGCGCTGCTCCTGGCGGTTGGAGCCAGATTGCCAAGCGACTGGTTGGTGCCAAGGGCCATGTTATAGCTTTGGACATCCTTGAAATGGAACCTCTGGTGGGCATTGAGTTCATACAAGGAGATTTTCGCGAAGATGAACCATTGCAGAAATTGACAAAAGTCCTAGATGGTAGACCGATTGATCTTGTGATTTCTGATATGGCCCCCAATGTAAGTGGCATGGCAGTGGTTGACCAGCCTCAGGCCATGTATCTGTGTGAATTGGCACTGGATTTTGCAAAACAGGCATTGAAGCCTGACGGTGGATTTGTAGTAAAGGTTTTTCAAGGAGAGGGTTACGATGACTATTTTCGGGAGCTGCGTAATAGCTTTAAAAAGGTAGTGACTAGGAAGCCAAGTGCTTCTCGGCCTAAAAGCAGAGAAGTCTACTTGGTCGCACAGGGCTATAATATATAGTAATGTTAGCTAATACTTAGCGAAAAAATTGAGTTAATTGCCGGAGTTATTAAGTTTTCTGGTTCGGCAAAATGAGGGTATTCTTTTGAATGATATGGTAAAAAATCTGGTTCTGTGGGTGGTCATCGCGATTGTCCTTATGTCTGTGTTTAATAATTTCACATCACAGAAAACCGCCGCGCTTCCGATGCCGTACTCTCAGTTTATTGAAGAAGTAAAGCGCGGTACCGTCAGTGAAGTAGTCATCAATGGTCAGCAGATTGAAGGTGTTGACACCAGCGGGGCAGTTTTTTCGACCTACAGCCCAGAAGATGATGGCTTGGTAAGTGATCTGCTAAACAGTGGTGTAAAAATCGTTGCCAAACCGCCAGAGCCACCTTCACTTCTGATGTCTATCCTGATCAACTGGTTCCCTCTTTTTATCCTCATAGGGTTGTGGATCTTCTTCATGCGCCAAATGCAGGGCGGCGGTGGCGGTCGAGGAGCGATGTCCTTTGGGAAAAGCAAAGCCCGTTTACTGAGTGAAGACCAGATAAAAGTGACATTTAATGATGTTGCAGGTGTTGAGGAGGCCAAAGAAGAGGTCTCTGAGATGGTTGATTTTCTCCGCGACCCTTCAAAATTCCAGAAGCTTGGCGGAAAGATTCCACGTGGCGTACTGATGGTGGGGTCACCAGGTACAGGTAAAACCCTGCTGGCGAAAGCCATTGCAGGTGAAGCCAAGGTGCCGTTTTTTACCATCTCTGGTTCAGACTTTGTTGAGATGTTTGTGGGTGTAGGCGCTTCCCGCGTGCGTGATATGTTTGAACAGGCTAAGAAGCATGCCCCCTGTATCATCTTTATCGATGAAATTGATGCTGTTGGTCGGCACCGTGGCGCGGGCTTGGGTGGCGGGCATGATGAGCGCGAGCAGACCTTGAATCAACTGCTGGTTGAGATGGATGGCTTTGAGGGCAATGAGGGTGTCATCGTCATTGCTGCTACCAACCGCCCTGATGTGCTGGATCCTGCGCTACTACGCCCGGGGCGTTTTGACCGCCAGGTTGTGGTTCCACTTCCAGATATCCGTGGCCGTGAACAGATCCTAAAAGTTCACATGCGCAAAGTGCCTATGTCAGACAATGCAAAGGCATCACTGATTGCGCGAGGTACACCAGGGTTTTCTGGGGCAGACCTAGCTAATTTGGTCAATGAGGCAGCGCTTTTTGCCGCTCGGGCCAATAAGCGTGAAGTGGATATGGAAGATCTGGAAAAAGCAAAAGATAAAATCATGATGGGCGCAGAGCGCCGCTCTATGGTGATGAGCGATGATGAGAAGAAGCTGACGGCATATCATGAGGCTGGCCATGCCATTGTTGGTCGTTTGGTGCCACGGCATGATCCCGTCTATAAAGTAAGCATCATTCCTCGAGGCCGCGCATTAGGCGTTACCATGTTTCTGCCTGAAGAAGACAGATACAGTATGAGTAAAGAGCAGCTGGAGAGCCAGATCTCCAGCTTGTTTGGTGGACGTATTGCAGAAGAGCTTATCTTTGGCCCTGAAAGTGTTACAACAGGAGCCTCCAATGACATCCAGCGAGCCACAGAGATTGCGCGGAATATGGTTACGAAATGGGGGCTTTCTGAAAAGTTGGGGCCATTGATGTACAGTGAGGACGAAGGAGAGGTCTTCCTTGGGCGTTCAGTTACGCAACATAAGAATGTGTCTAATGATACGGCCTCTGTTATTGATAGTGAAGTGCGAGTCTTTATTGATCGCAACTATGAGCGTTCTCACGCCATACTGACTGAACGCATGTCTATACTCCATACGATGGCTGATGCGCTGATTAAATATGAAACTATAGATAGTAATCAGATTGACGATCTTATGAACGGAAAGCCACCACGCCCTCCAGCTGATTGGGAAGAGCCAGAGTCAAAGTCTGGCGGTACAGGAGGCGCTGAAGTCACAGAGGACACGCCTAAAAAAGACAAGGGAGAAGATACCATAGGTGGTCCAGCCGGCCAGCATTAGAATAGAGTGGCTTGCTTGTAGGCCGTGATTGCGGGTTTTTAATCAATGGGTGCGGCATCTGTTATTGACTGTGCAGGAAAACTGCTCGATCTTTCTCAGCCGCAGGTGATGGGCATTCTTAATATCACCCCCGATTCCTTTTCGGACGGGGGTGATTTTTTATCATTCGACTTAGCTATGGAACAGGCGCAACGAATGGTAGAAGAAGGGGCGGCAATCATCGACGTGGGTGGCGAATCAACCCGCCCAGGTGCCCCCTCAGTTGCTGAAATGGAAGAGTTGGATCGTGTAATACCTGTAATTGAAGGTATTGCGAATACTCTTTCAGTACCCATATCCATAGATACCAGCAAGCCAAATGTCATGAGAGCAGCCGTTGCGGCAGGTGCCGGGCTGATTAATGATGTGCAGGCATTGCAGACTCCAGGGGCAATAGACACGGCAGCTGACCTGGGTGTGCCAGTATGTTTGATGCATATGCAGGGAGAACCCCGCACAATGCAGAAAAATCCGCGTTATAACAATGTTGTATCAGAGGTAAAAGTCTTTTTAACTCAACGTATTGATTGCTGCATAGCTGCAGGGATATCCCATGATCGTCTGTTGATTGATCCTGGATTTGGTTTTGGTAAAACCTTGGATCATAATCTAGCGTTGTTGCGGGATTTGCAGGAGTTAATGGCGTTAGACTTGCCCATATTGGTTGGTATCTCGCGAAAATCGATGATCGGTGCGTTATTGGATGAACCCGCAGGCCGCCGGATATTTGGTGGACTTGCCGCCGCAGTATTGGCTGTTGAGCGTGGGGCACGCATAATCAGAACTCATGATGTGAAGCCAACGGCAGACGCCTTGGCTGTTACAGCTGCTATCTCATTATGATTTTTATGTGCTGAAGTTTCCCGAAAATGATTTAAGGAGAACTTAGTGGATCGTAAGTATTTTGGAACTGATGGTATTCGTGGTCAGGTTGGAAAAGGCCATATAACCCCCGATTTTGTATTAAAACTGGGTTGGGCTGCAGGGCGTGTGCTTGGCAAAGGTGGTAACAGCAGTATTTTGATTGGTAAGGATACTCGTATTTCCGGCTATATGTTTGAATCTGCCTTAGAAGCAGGCTTGGTGGCCGCCGGAGTAAATATTCGTCTGCTTGGCCCCATGCCAACACCGGGTATTGCTTATCTTACTCGAACCCTTCATGCCCAAGCGGGCATTGTCATTAGTGCCTCGCATAATCCACATCAGGACAATGGCATCAAGTTTTTTTCTGCACAGGGGCGCAAGCTGCCAGATGAAGTTGAGCTGGCTATTGAACACGAGCTATCGAGTAAGATGATTACAGTGGGTTCTGAAAATCTCGGTAAAGCTGACAGAGTAAGTGACGCTGCTGGTCGATATATTGAGTTTTGTAAAAGCACTATTCCATCTGTGATGGATTTTAGTGGATTGAAGATTGTAGTTGATTGTGCCAATGGAGCCACATACCACATTGCACCATTTGTTTTTGATGAGCTGGGTGCTGAAGTTATCACTATAGGCGCAGAACCTGATGGGGTAAATATCAACGCGGGTGTTGGTTCAACAAGTCCTGAACTGTTGGTTGAAACAGTGGTAAACAGAGGTGCAGATTTAGGTGTTGGCCTTGATGGCGATGGTGACCGCCTTATTATGGTTGATGCTCAGGGTAATATCCTTGATGGTGATGATCTACTGTACATCATAGCTCGATCACGGCAAGACAATGGTGGAATGCAGGGTTCAGTCGTTGGTACGGTTATGTCTAATCTCGGCCTTGAACTTGCCTTGAAAGAGCACAGTATTGGATTTGAACGTGTAAATGTAGGTGATCGGTATATTCTTGAGAGACTGCAAGAGAAAGAGTGGGTTCTTGGCGGTGAGCCGTCTGGCCACATAATCTGTTTAGATCGTACAACAACGGGTGATGGCATTGTTTCAGCCCTACAGGTGTTAGCTGAAGTACATAAAAGTGGGAAGCCACTGAGTGAGCTTTGTGCGAACCTAGAGAAATGCCCGCAAGTACTCGTCAATGTCAAAGTGAATGAAGATGTTAATGTAATGGAGCTGCCAGCATTAAAAGAGGCGGTCAAAGATGTTGAGGCTGAATTGAATGGGGAAGGGCGAGTGTTATTGCGTCCATCAGGTACAGAACCACTAATCCGTGTTATGGTTGAAGGACGTGATGCGCAACAGGTTTCATGTATGGCAGATCAACTTGCGGATACAGTAGAAAAATTAGCCGCAATAAAATAAATTCCACATTGATTTTGAACGCGTTGGCCGGTAAGCTAGCGCGCTCTTTTTCCATTGAGAGAGAAAGCACATGCGCCAACCACTAGTCGCTGGAAACTGGAAATTGAATGGTTCTTTGGCAAGTGTTAAAGAATTGCTGTCAGGGATTAAAGCCGGGCTTGGGGAAGTGACCAATGCAGAGGTGGCGGTTTGTCCGCCATATATCTTCATCCCAGAGGCGCAAGCCCAGTTAACTGGTTCATCGATTGCCTGGGGTGGACAGAATCTCTCTGCGGAAGCAGGAGGTGCCTTTACTGGTGAAGTGGCGGCATCTATGCTGCGGGATTTTGGTTGTAAATATGTTCTCGTAGGGCATTCCGAGCGACGTACTCTTTATGGTGAAGATAACGCGCTGGTGGCAAAGAAATTTGCAGTTGCGAGAGAAGCTGGATTGATTCCAATTCTTTGTGTTGGTGAAACTCTCGAAGAGCGGCAACAGGGTATTACTGAGAATGTTGTTGGCGGCCAGCTTGCTGCGGTGATTGATCAGCAGGGCGTAACTGCTTTGAGTGGTGCAGTTGTTGCGTATGAACCGGTTTGGGCCATTGGAACAGGAATGACAGCGTCGCCAGAACAGGCCCAAGCAGTACATGCCTTTATTCGCACTCAGGTGGCACAACATGATGCTGCAGTTGCGGATGGCGTGCGCATCCTCTACGGTGGCAGCATGAAGCCGGGAAATGCAGTAGAGTTGATGGGGCAAGCTGATATTGATGGTGGTTTGATAGGCGGTGCAGCGCTAAAAGCGGATGACTTTTTGTCAATCTGCAAGGCTGCTAATTAGTTTTTACAAATTTATTGGGATTTAAGAATGCAAACAATCTTGGTTGCTGTTCATCTTCTGCTGGCGATTGGCTTGATAGGGCTAGTACTGATACAGCATGGCAAGGGTGCTGATGCTGGTGCTGCTTTTGGAAGTGGCGCATCTTCGACGGTATTTGGCGCACAGGGTTCCGGATCATTTCTTACGCGTGCAACAGCTGTGTTGGCAACACTCTTTTTTGCTACGAGTCTGGCGCTGGCTTATTTTGCAATGCAAGGTACCGAACAGCCGAGCTTGATGGGCGCTGATGTTGCTCCAGTTACCCAGGAAGCGACGGCGCCTCTCAGTGAAGTACCGGTGACACCGGAGGCGCCCGTTGAGGCGGCTGGCGGGAATGAAATACCTGCTGTTCCTGAGTAGTAATTGTTGAATATTGGTTTAGCTTGCAGAGCGTTAATTAAACTAAATTAAAGTTAAAACAAAATATAGAATTGCCGATGTGGTGGAATTGGTAGACACGCCGTCTTGAGGGGGCGGTGGCGCAAGTCGTGCCGGTTCAAGTCCGGCCATCGGCACCATTAATATAAAACGGTATTGCTAAAAATAGCGATACCGTTTTTTTTGCCAGAAAAAACATAACCAATTGATTTTAAAAGGCATTGTTTGGGGTTTTTCACTTGACATGGATTGTCGTCATGCACTAGACTGCGTGCCTCATTGAATTAAACCGGGAATCTAAAGATTTTAATAACTCGGTTGGGGGAGGGCTAAAAAGCAATGCTAGAAAATTATTTGCCCGTCTTGGTTTTTATGGTGCTTGGCGCTGTTATCGGTGCTGTCATGGTAGGCCTGGGCTTCGTTCTTGGTACACGTAAGCCAGACGATGAAAAAGAATCTCCCTACGAGTGCGGCTTTGAAGCATTCGAAGATGCGCGTATTAAGTTCGACGTGCGTTATTACCTCGTTGCCATCCTCTTTATTATCTTTGATCTGGAAATCGCCTTTTTCTTTCCCTGGGCTGTGGTGCTCGATAAAATCGGAATGGTTGGCTATCTCGTAATGATGTTGTTCCTGGCGGTTCTAACCATTGGTTTCATTTATGAGTGGAAGAAGGGTGCGCTGGAATGGGAATAGAAGGTATTTTTGAAGAAGGCGTTGTAACAACAAACGCTGATAAGCTCATAAATTGGGCGCGCACGGGCTCCCTATGGCCGATGACGTTTGGTCTTGCGTGCTGCGCAGTTGAGATGATGCACGCTGCTGCATCTCGTTATGACATGGATCGCTTTGGAATCATCTTTCGCCCTAGTCCACGCCAGTCCGATGTAATGATTGTTGCGGGTACTCTAGTAAATAAAATGGCTCCAGCACTACGCAAGGTTTATGACCAGATGGCAGAACCACGCTGGGTCATCTCCATGGGGTCCTGTGCAAACGGCGGTGGCTACTACCACTACTCCTACTCTGTTGTGCGTGGATGTGACAGGGTTGTCCCTGTCGATATCTATGTTCCGGGATGTCCGCCAACTGCAGAAGCGTTGCTCTATGGTATTTTGCAGCTGCAGAAAAAAATCCACCGAACCTCAACCATAGCGCGCCAGGCTTGATTATGAACGCAACTGCCAAGACAACACCTGAGCAGCGGCTGGCCAAGCTGGTTGATGCGCTTAACATCGCTTTTGTGCAAAAAGGCTGTACGATTGAACAGGCCTTTGGCGAGGTTACACTTACTGTCCCATCTGAGTCTCTGCGCGAAATTGCTTTTGAGTTGTATCGCAATAGCTCAACCTTTGGTTTCGACCAGTTGATAGACCTTTGCGGTGTTGATTACTCAACCTATGGTCAGGCTGAATGGGAAACAAGTAATGCCTCTTCATCCGGCTTTGGACGTGGTGTAAATCGTGATGCTGAAATTGATCTAAAAGGAGCAGGCAGATATGCGGTTGTCTATCACCTGCTTTCAATAGAAAACAATGTTCGGATGCGTGTTAAAACTTATCTTGATAGTGAACACCCTATTATTGATTCAGTAATGCCTGTATGGCCTGTTGCTGATTGGTTTGAAAGAGAGGCTTTTGATCTCTATGGAATCCTATTCGAGGGGCACCCAGATCTCCGCCGCATTCTCACGGATTACGGATTTGTAGGTCACCCATTTCGCAAAGATTTTCCACTTTCAGGACATGTGGAGATGCGTTATGACCCAGAGAAAAAACGCGTCATCTATGAACCGGTATCAATCGAGCCCCGCACGCTAGTGCCAAGGGTGATTCGAGAAGATAACCGCTACGTGAACGAAGAATCAAACTAGCGAACACCGCCAATGCCTGAGATTCGTAACTACACCTTAAACTTTGGCCCGCAGCATCCATCTGCACACGGCGTATTGCGCCTGATTTTGGAGATGGACGGTGAGGTCATTGAGCGCTCTGATCCACATATTGGGTTGCTGCATCGCGGCACTGAAAAACTGGCAGAGACAAAACCCTATAACCAGAACATCCCTTATATGGATCGCCTGGACTATGTCTCCATGATGCAGAACGAACATGCGTACTGCCTTGCTGTGGAGAAGTTGCTAGGAATAGAAGCACCAATACGCGCTCAATATATTCGAACAATGTTCGATGAAATTACACGTATCCTGAATCATATGATGTGGTTGGGTACGCATGCGCTTGATATTGGCGCAATGACAGTTTTCCTTTACTGCTTCCGTGAGCGCGAAGATTTGATGGATTGCTATGAAGCAGTCTCAGGCGCGCGTATGCATGCCGCATATTATCGCGTTGGTGGTGTTTATCGTGATCTACCGGATGAAATGCCGCGTTTTTCTGCAAGTGATCTGCAGCGTGACAAAAGTGAGCTAGATCGGTTGAATAAAAATCGTCAGGGTTCATTGCTGGATTTTATCGAAGATTTCACGGAGCGTTTTCCAGGCTGTGTTGACGAGTATGAAACCCTGCTCACCGAAAATAGAATTTGGAAGCAGCGTACTGTAGGTATTGGAGTCGTTACTGCTGAACGTGCTAAGGCTCTAGGATTTACTGGCCCGATGTTACGTGGCTCTGGCGTCGAGTGGGATCTTCGCAAAAAGCAGCCTTATGCGGCGTATGACAAGGTTGATTTTGATATTCCAGTTGGTGTCAACGGCGACTGTTACGACCGCTATTTGGTTCGTGTAGAAGAAATTCGTCAATCCAACCGGATCATTAAGCAGTGTGTTGATTGGTTACGTGCTAACCCCGGTCCTGTGATGATCGAAGATCATAAGATTGCTCCTCCAAAAAGAGCAGCAATGAAGAGTGACATGGAGGGTTTGATCCACCATTTTAAACTCTTCAGCGAAGGCTACTGCACACCTCCTGGAGAGGTCTATTCTGCAGTTGAAGCATCTAAAGGTGAATTTGGCGTTTACATCGTCTCAGATGGTGCAAATAAACCCTACCGACTCAAATTACGAGCTCCGGGTTTTGCTCACCTTATGGCGATGGATGAAATGGCCAAAGGACATATGTTGGCTGATGTGGTTGCTTTGGTTGGCACCATGGACGTTGTATTTGGTGAAATTGACCGCTAAGACAAATTATGAGCGCGCTTGAGACTAAAAACAGAGACGAGCTATTTACGCCAGAGATACGGGCAGAGATAGATCACGAGATCGCCAAGTACCCTGAAGGCGAAACGCAATCAGCTTCGATGGCTGCATTGCGAATCATTCAGGATGCAAATGGCGGATGGTTAACTCAGGAACGAATGGATGAAGTGGCTGCATACCTCGAACTGCCGCCTATCGCAATCTATGAGGTTGCAACATTCTATTCCATGTACGAACACAAACCTGTTGGTAGAAACAAGCTATGCATTTGTACCAACGTTTCATGCATGATCAATAATTCAGATCAGATCGTTGAGCACCTGAATAATAAACTTGGAATTAAGTTTGGAGAGGTGACTAAAGATGGTCGTTTCTCTCTAAAAGAGGTGGAGTGTCTAGGGGCATGCGGTGGAGCACCTATGATGCAGGTTGGTCGTAAATATTATGAAAACCTTACGCCGGAAAAACTTGATTCAATATTGGACGAGTTGGAGTAACGCAGATGGCCAACGAAGTCATATTTAAAAACCTTGATCTTGATCGCCTTTGGGATATAGATCAGTACCGTAGCCGCGGCGGCTATGAGGTTCTGACCAAGATACTAAAAGAAAAAACCCCACCTGCGGATATTATCGATGGGATGAAGACATCCGGTCTGCGTGGTCGGGGTGGAGCAGGTTTTCCCACTGGTCTTAAGTGGAGCTTTATAAATCGTGCTGCACCAGGCGATAAATATCTGGTGTGCAACTCCGATGAAGGTGAGCCAGGTACCTTTAAGGATCGAGATATTCTGCGCTATAACCCTCATGCACTAGTTGAAGGGATGCTGATTGCCAGTTATGTGATTGATGCACATCGTGCCTACAACTACATTAGAGGCGAGTTCTGGGAACCGTATGAACGTTTTCAGAATGCTATTGATCAAGCTCGCGCTGCTGGCTTTGTTGGCAAGAACATTCTCGGCTCGGGCTTTGACTGTGAACTCAATGTGCATTTAGGCGGCGGTGCTTATGTGTGTGGAGAAGAGACTGCTCTGCTGGAGTCTATCGAGGGTAAAAAAGGACAGCCTCGTTACAAGCCACCATTTCCAGCGCATGTTGGGCTCTATGGCTGCCCCACTGTAATTAACAACACTGAGACATTGGCTAGTGTACCGACTATCTTGCGTGAAGGTGCAGAGCAGTTTCGCGACTTAGGTGTAGAAAACAGTGGTGGAAGTAAGCTGTTCTCAATATCTGGTCATGTTAAAAATCCCGGTGTTTTCGAACTACCGATGGGTACACCTTTTAGCGAGCTTTTCGAGCTTGCTGGTGGAATGCGGGATGGCAGCAAGATTAAGGCTGTTATTCCAGGTGGATCATCATCACCTGTCATTCCGGGTGAAATCATGATGGATCTCACCATGGATTATGATGCGATTGCTAAAGCAGGTTCGATGCTTGGGTCGGGTGCCGTCATTGTGATGGATGATTCAACCTGTATGGTTAAGGTATTGGATCGCATGGGCTACTTCTACCATGAAGAGTCCTGTGGACAATGCACCCCATGCCGTGAAGGAACCGGCTGGCTATATCGTATAGTGCATCGCATTGAAAACGGGCAGGGTCGTCCAGAAGATATCGATCTGCTGATGGACGTACAAAATCGCATTCGTGGTAAAACAATCTGCGCTCTGGGCGATGCGGCGGCAATGCCTGTTGCGGGAATGCTGCGTTATTATCAAGACGAATTTCAGTATCACATCGATCACAAAAAATGCATGGTTGGCGCTGGTGCTTAACCCTGCTTTGTGAACGATTAGAGACGACACGATGAGTGAAGAAAAAACCATAACTATAGAGGTCGACGGCCAGTCCCTGGAAACAAAACCAGGTGCGTTGCTCATCGATGTGACCGATGCGGCTGGTATCAATATTCCTCGCTTCTGTTACCACAATAAACTTTCAATTGCTGCTAGTTGCCGTATGTGCCTGGTTGAAGTGGCTAAAGTGCCTAAGCCTATTCCTGCCTGTGCGACGCAGGTGACAGATGGCATGGTTGTTCAGACACGCTCGCCAATGGCATTGGCTGCACAGAAATCCACAATGGAATTTCTTCTGATTAACCATCCTCTTGATTGCCCTGTTTGTGATCAAGGTGGCGAGTGTGAGTTGCAAGATGTCGCAATGGGTTATGGCAGTGATGCTACGCGTTTTGTTGAAGGCAAAAGAGTCGTTCCAGAAAACAATGTTGGCCCGCTGATTGCCACAGATATGACCCGCTGTATACATTGCACCCGCTGTGTTCGCTTTGGCGATGAGGTTGCAGGCATGCGTGAGATTGGTGCAACGGGTCGTGGTGAGCATATGACCATTGGCACCTATGTTGCGCGTAATGTTGATTCTGAATTGTCTGGCAATGTCATTGATCTTTGCCCAGTAGGGGCATTGACCTCAAAGCTGTTCCAATATCGCGCTCGTGCATGGGAACTGACACGACATACAGGTGTTGCACCGCATGATTCCGTCGGTTCAAATATTCAGATTCATACTCGACGTAATGAAGTGATGCGAGTTCATCCTGTTTCAAATGATTCGATCAATGAGATTTGGATTTCAGATCGTGATCGTTTCAGTTATGAAGGAATCAAAAGCGAAGATCGTCTTACACGACCATTGGTTAAAAAGAATGGTAAGTGGACAGAGGCTAGCTGGGAAGAGGCTTTAGAAGCTGCTGCATCTGGACTAAAAGACGTTGCTGCAGCTGACCCTGAACAGATAGGAACATTGGTTTCTCCCACAGCAACTCTAGAAGAGATTGCACTTGCGAAAAAATTAACTGTTGGGCTGGGAAGCTCAAATATTGACTACCGTCTACGTCAGGAAGATTTTCGCGGCAACAGCACAGCTATACCTTGGTTGGGTCAATCCATTGCTTCGCTTGAGAATGTTAATGCTGCTTTGTTGATTGGCTCAAACATACGGAAAGACCAACCACTGCTAGCACATCGCGTGCGTAAGGCTGTGCTAAATGGTGCAAAGATACAGTTTATAAATCCACTTCAATTAGATCTGCATTTTGATGCTGCTCAAATGGTTAGTGACCCAGCTGGGATGGTCCATAATTTAGCCGCTATTGCTGAAGCAGCTGGTGGTTCTCACCACCTGACAGAGCAAATAGAGGTGGGCGAAGAACACAAAGCTATTGCAGCTGAACTTAAAGATTCCGAGTCTGCAGTGATACTGTTAGGGAACATAGCCCAATCACATCCTGATTACACAATCCTCTACGGTTTGGCTTCAGTGATAGCAAAAGCCACCGATTCATCTGTTGGTGTTATTCCTATGGCAGCAAATAGTGTTGGCGCAGCTGTTCTTGGTGCTATTCCAGATCATGGCCTCAATGCGCATACTATGCTGGAAAGTCCTCGTAAAGGATATTTGTTGCTTGGTGTTGAGCCTGGGCGAGATACTAATAATCCAGCGCTCGCATGTGCAGCATTGAACAAGGCAGAGTGCGTTGTTGCAGTAACTTCATACCGCAGTCCATGCCTTGAAGAAGCGGCTGATGTCATGCTGCCAATGTCTGCTTTCAGCGAAACCTCGGGTTCGTTTGTGAATGCAGAAGGTACTTGGCAGAGCTTTGCTGGAACAACTACTTCCGTAGGAGAGGCACGTCCAGGTTGGAAGATTCTACGTGTCCTAGGCAATCTCTTGGATATAAAGAGCTTTGACTACAACAGCTCGGAAGAGATACTTGGTGAACTTAAAGAAGTCCATGCAGGCGCCATAAAAGTTACAAGTCTTGGTGCGGCAAAAGGCAAGATTCGATCTGATGTGGCAGGCCTAATTCGTATTGGTGAAACGCCTATCTATGCTTCGGATGCTCTGGTTCGGCGTGCCACTTCATTGCAAAAAACGAAAGATGCACGGGATGCAGCAGTTGCCCGTGTCAATTCATCAGTAGCATCAAATGCTGGACTCTCAGACGGGGATAAGGTTGCTGTTGTGCAAGGTGAAGGCCGAGCCGAAATGGTTTTGAAAGTAGATGCTCATATACCAGACGGCTGTGTTTGGGTTCCAGCTGGCGTACCAGGTAGTGAATCCTTAGGTGATCAATTCGGGGAATTATCCCTGGAGAAGGTGTAATTCGATGGATCTTTTCTTAGATATTCTCTGGATACTTATAAAGATCGTAGCCATTGTGCTACCGCTCATGCTTTGCGTTGCCTATTACACTTTGGCAGAGCGTAAAGTTATTAGTTACATGCAGGTGCGTATCGGTCCTAACCGGGTTGGACCTAGAGGATCACTTCAGCCTATTGCGGATGCAGTAAAGTTGATGTTCAAAGAGATAATACTGCCAACATCTGCTAATAAAACCCTCTTTCTGATTGCACCGATGCTCTCGATTGGACCTGCTCTTGCTGCATGGGCCGTCTTCCCATTCAATGAGGGTGTCGTATTAGCTGATATTAACGCTGGTCTTTTATACCTTTTAGCGCTGACCTCTATTGGTGTTTATGGCGTGATCATTGCTGGTTGGGCATCCAACTCTAAATACGCATTTTTAAGTGCTGTGAGGTTAGGTGCACAGGTTGTTGCCTACGAAATCGCAATGGGCTTTGCATTGGTTGTTGTCTTGATTGCATCGGGTAGCTTGAATCTTGGTGAAATTGTAATGGCACAACAGGGTAGTTGGGGGCTCTTCAACTGGTTTTGGTTGCCACTGTTTCCAATTTTTATTATCTACTTTGTCTCTGGCGTTGCCGAGACTAACCGTGCGCCATTTGATGTGGCTGAAGGTGAATCAGAGATTGTTGCTGGCTTTCACGTCGAATACTCGGGTATGACCTTTGCGGTGTTCTTCCTGGCTGAGTATGCCAACATGATTTTAATATCTGCACTCACTGCAATCATGTTCCTTGGCGGTTGGTTATCACCTTTTCACGGCATTCCCGTACTAGGTACTATCTTTGATTTAATTCCTGGGTTTATTTGGTTGTTGTTGAAAACCCTGGTTGTAGCTTTCCTTTTCCTCTGGTTCCGCGCTACTTTTCCGCGTTACCGGTATGACCAGATTATGCGTCTGGGTTGGAAGATCTTTATCCCCATTACCATCGTTTGGATCGTGGTAGCGGGCTTTGCAGTCGTTGTTTAAA
>Ga0316190_10000807_pt1 | contig 22274 bp, 20 predicted proteins | sample Eddworburrow2_MG_FD_204929 | JGI IMG/M metagenome (GOLD analysis project Ga0316190, IMG submission 204929) | Coastal sediment microbial communities from Maine, United States - Eddy worm burrow 2 | ecosystem: Environmental > Aquatic > Marine > Coastal > Sediment | place: USA: Maine | collected... | reverse complement strand
CGGCTGCGTGCTGGACGACCTGATCGTCTACTGCATGCGCAACGACTGGTATCGCATGGTGGTCAACGCCGGCACCGCCGACAAGGATCTGACCTGGCTCGAGGATATGTGCACGGCCTATGGCGTAGAGATCAAACCTCGCCGCGACCTGGCCATCATCGCCGTACAGGGACCCAACGCCAGGGACAAGGCCCTGCCCCTGCTACCGGCTGAACTGCGTGAGCGCGCCAACGCCCTCGCTCCCTTTTTTGCCGCCAGCGAGGACGACTGGTTCGTAGGTCGCACCGGCTATACCGGCGAGGACGGCTTTGAGGTCATGCTACCTGCTGCCGAGGCTGCTGGCTTCTGGCAAGGACTGGCCGAGGCCGGCGTCGCCCCCTGTGGCCTCGGCGCCCGGGACACCCTGCGCCTGGAGGCCGGCATGAACCTCTACGGCACTGATATGGACGAGACGGTTTCACCCCTGGAGTCCGGCCTGGGCTGGACCATCACCTGGGAGCCACCGGAGCGGGACTTCTGCGGCCGCTGGGCCCTTGAAATCCAGCGCAAGGATGAAAACAAGAGGCGCTTCGTCGGCCTGTTGCTGGAAGGCCGGGGCGTACTGCGCAATCATCTTAAGGTCTTCGACGGTGACACCGAAATCGGAGAGATTACATCCGGTGGATTTGCGCCTACACTGCAGAGATCCATCGCCCTGGCACGGGTCTCTGCGGACATCGGTGAGACCTGCGAGGTAGAGATAAGGGGCAAGCGGGTGTCGGCAAAAGTAGTCAAGCCGCCATTCGTGCGTAAGGGCAAGGCCTGCATCGAACTCTAAAATAAAGGCAGATAAACATGAGCGACATTCCAAACAACCTGAAATATTGCAAGACACACGAGTGGATCAGCGACCCGGTGGATGGCATCGTCACCATCGGCATTACCGATCACGCCCAGGAGCAGTTGGGAGATCTGGTCTTCGTCGAGCTGCCCGAGGCGGGTACCACCATCAGTGCCGAGGGCGAGTGTGCGGTGGTGGAGTCGGTGAAGGCCGCCTCCGACATCTACAGTCCACTGAGTGGTGAGGTGGTTGAGTCCAATGAACTCCTGGCCGACGCACCGGAAACCATCAACAGCGATCCCTATGGTGAAGGCTGGATCTTCAAACTCCGCCTGAACAACGAAAGCGAACTGGACAGCCTGCTGGATGCAGACAGCTACGGCGAAGCCGTCGCAGCCGAAGAACACTAAACAACTCCATTACCATGCCTTTTATTCCCCATACCGAGGAAGAGGTGCGCGACATGCTGGCGGCCATTGGTGTCGACAGCATCGAGAACCTTTTTGACGAAATCCCCGCTGAGCTGCGCTGCGGCCAGCTGGATACACTGCCCGCGGCCCTCTCCGAAATGGAGGTGGCCGGCCTGATGGCTCAGCGCGCCAAGCAGGATGGTCAGCCGGCCTGCTTCATCGGCGCCGGCGCCTACGACCACCACATCCCGGCAGCGGTATGGGAGATCGCCACCCGTGGCGAATTCTACAGCGCCTACACCCCCTACCAGGCAGAAGCCAGCCAGGGCACCCTGCAGCTGCTGTACGAATACCAATCCATGATGACGGCCCTGACCGGCATGGACGTCTCCAATGCCTCCCTCTACGACGGGGCATCCGCCCTGGCCGAGGCGGTGCTGATGGCGGTACGGGCCAACCGCAAGTCCAAGTCCCGCAAGGTACTGATCCCACGTAACCTGCACCCCAGCTACCGCAAGGTCACCCAGGCCATTGTCAACAATCAGGGGATCGAGCTGGTCGAGCTTCCCTTTGATAAAGAGGGCGGCCATACAAATCCGGCGACGCTGGAGGCCTATGCCGGCCAGGACATTGCCGCCCTGGTCATCCCCCAGCCCAATTTCTTTGGGGTACTGGAAGAGGTGGACGCCCTTACCGACTGGGCCCACGCCAATGGCGCCCTGGCCATTGCGGTGGTCAACCCCTTGGCCCTGGCGCTACTTGCACCTCCAGGGGAATGGGGCGAAAAAGGGGCGGACATCTGCTGTGGCGAGGGCCAGCCACTGGGTGCCCCCCTCTCCTCTGGTGGCCCCTATTTCGGCTTCATGTGCTGCAGCCAGGCACTGGTGCGCCAGATGCCGGGCCGCATCGTGGGCCGCACCCGTGACCTGGATGGTAAGGAGGGCTACACCCTGACCCTGCAGGCACGGGAGCAGCACATCCGTCGCTCCAAGGCCACTTCCAACATCTGCACCAACCAGGGGCTGATGGTCACTGCCGCCACCATCCACATGGCCCTGCTGGGCTCTGAAGGGCTGGAGCGCGTCGCCGCCGCCTGTCACCAGAACACCCAACAGCTGGTTAGCCAGCTCAGCGCTATCGAAGGTGTGGAGCCGCTGTTCAATCGACCAATGTTCCACGAGCAGGCGCTACGGCTGCCGGCCGCCACCGACAAACTGCTCGCCAGCCTTGCCGATCAGGGCCTACTGGGCGGCTACGATCTAGCCGGAGAATATCCCGAGCTGGGCGACAGCCTGCTAGTCTGTGCCACGGAAAAACGCAGTCAACAAGAGATGGATGACTACGCCAAGGCCCTGAAAAAGCTGCTGAGTTAGGGGCAAATCCTAATAATTGACTAATTTTGTCTGTTTTTTTCTTTGACATTTGTCATGGAAATGGTTTAATTCAGCCCACAGAAGCTTTTCACAGACCTATCCCGTTATTTATCTAGGAGAAAATCCATGGCTGACATTACCCTGAAAGGAAATCCCTGCAACACCACCGGCGAACTGCCTTCCGTAGGCACCGAGGCCCCCGATTTCAAACTGACCGGCGCCGACCTGGGCGACGTCTCCCTGGCCGACTTCAGCGGCAAGAAGAAGCTGCTGAACATCGTACCCAGCCTGGACACCCCGGTCTGCTCCATCTCCACCATCAAGTTCAATCAGTCCATCAAGGACAAGAGCGACGCCGTGGCCCTGGTCATCTCCGCCGATCTGCCCTTCGCCCAGAAGCGTTTCTGTGGCGCCGAGGGTGTCGAGAACGTCATCTCCCTGTCCATGATGCGCTCCAAGACCTTCGCCAAGGACTACGGCATGCTGATCGAGAACGGTCCCCTGGCCGGCCTGAGCGGCCGCGCCGTGGTGGTGCTGGACGAGGACAACAAGGTCATTTACAGCCAGCTGGTGACCGAGATCACCGATGAGCCAGACTATGACGCTGCACTGGCGGCTTTGGGCTAAAACCATCTAGCCACAGAGAGCACCGAGGACACAGAGATTTCCAACTGTAGGTCGGGCTGAAGCCCAACCTACAGTTTTTCTCTGCGGTCTCGGTGCTCTTGGTGGTGAATTATTATTCCCCACCCCAACTCAGCGGGTTCTCCCCAGCGCGCTGGGGCATTAGAATAGCGGCCTTATCCTCCCACATGATGACAGGCCCATGTTGATCCAAGAACAATCCCGCACCGGACGCCGGGCATCTGCCCAGGCCCCACTGGCACAAGCCACAACAGACATCCCGCAGCAGTTCCGACGCAAGGCCAGGGCCGCCCTGCCTGAGGTGTCCGAGATGCAGGTGGTACGTCACTACACCCGGCTCTCCCAGAAGAACTTCTCCATCGACACCCATTTCTACCCCCTGGGTTCCTGCACCATGAAGTACAACCCACGGGCCTGTAACACCCTGGCCTCACTGCCGGAATTCCTGGGCCGTCATCCAGAGGCCCCGGAGAAGCTGAGCCAGGGCTTCCTGGCCTGCCTCCATGAGCTGCAGGAGATGCTGCGAGAGGTCACCGGTATGCAGGCGGTCTCCCTCACCCCCGCTGCCGGCGCCCAGGGCGAGTTTGCCGGAGTGGCCATGATCCGCGCCTATCACGATGCCCGTGGCGACAGGGAACGCTGTGAGATCCTGGTCCCCGATGCGGCCCACGGCACCAATCCCGCCACCGCCGTGATGTGCGGCTACAAGGTGCGTGAGATCCCCACCGGCCCGGACGGCGATGTGGACGTGGAGGCCCTGAAGCTGGCCCTCGGACCCCAGACCGCCGGCATCATGCTCACCAACCCCTCCACCCTGGGGGTATTCGACCGGCGCATCAAGGAGATCGCCGACCTGGTGCATAAAGCAGGGGGCCTGCTCTATTACGATGGTGCCAATCTAAATGCCATCCTGGGCAAGGTGCGCCCCGGCGACATGGGATTTGACGTCATTCATGTGAATCTGCACAAAACCTTCTCCACCCCCCACGGCGGCGGCGGCCCCGGTGCCGGCCCGGTGGGCGTGAGCAAGCGCCTGGAACCCTTCCTGCCCATCCCCCTGGTCACCCAGGAGGGGGACAACTACCGCTGGCTGACGGAGGCGGACAGGCCCCAGAGCATAGGTCGCCTCTCCGCCTTTGCCGGCAACGCCGGCATCCTGCTGCGGGCCTATATCTATGCCCGACTGCTGGGACGTGAGGGCATGGAGCGGGTGGCCGAATACTCCACCCTCAACGCCAATTACATGCTGCAACGGCTGATGGATGAGGGCTTCGACGCGGCCTACCCCACACGCCGCGCCACTCACGAATTCATCATCACCCTCAAGCGCCAGGCCAAGGAACTGGGGGTAAACACCATGGATTTCGCCAAGCGGTTGCTGGATTATGGCTTCCATGCCCCCACTACCTACTTTCCCCTGCTGGTGCCGGAGTGCCTGCTGATCGAGCCCACGGAAACGGAAACCAAAGAGGAGCTGGATGGTTTCATCAAGGCCCTGTGCAGCATCCGAGAGGAGGCCGAGGAGCACCCGGAACAGGTTACGGGCGCACCCCACAGCCTGCCGGTAAAGCGCCTGGATGATGTGCGCGCCGCCCGCGAGCTGGATCTGGCCTGGAAATCAGAGGCAGATTGATGGCAGACCAGGGAGTCGATGGCCTGACCCGCATCATCCGCGCCTGCGGCTACTCCTCAGCCGGGCTCAAGGCGGCCTTTATCAATGAGCAGGCCTTTCGCCAGGAGCTCTACGCCCTCATCATCCTGATACCCCTGGGCCTGTGGCTGGGGGAGAGCGGCATCCAAAGGGCACTGCTGATTGGCAGTCTGCTATTGGTCCCCATTGTGGAACTGCTCAACTCCGCCATCGAGGCGGTGGTGGATCGTTTCGGCGGCGAACAGCATGAACTCTCAGGCCGGGCCAAGGACATCGGCTCGGCAGCGGTGTTTATGAGCATCGTCCTGGCCTGCGTGGTGTGGGCACTCATACTGCTTTGAGACAACGACAATAAAAGGAAATAGCGGGTGCAAGAAATCCCACTTGGTGAAAACCAGCATATCGATTCCAAGCTGGCCGTCCGCAGCGCCCATATTGCCCATGAGGCAACCCTGCGCTCCGCTGGGCTACTCTATTTTGTTGCTGCCATATTTTTGGTCCTATTGGCGGCCATTACCCTCTACCGCGGCACCCCAGCAGAGACAACCACCACCCTGTCGGACCCGGCCGCTGCCGCTCTGGCCCTGGCTATCGCTGCCGCCCTGGCTGTGGCCGGCTACGGTCTGCGCGAGATAAAGCCCTGGGCACGGGTACCGGTCATGAGCATCTCCACCCTCGGCCTTTTCTACTTTCCCGTCGGCACCATGATCTGCGGTTATATCCTTTATATGGTGCTGAACCAAAAAGGCCAGGTCATCTTCAGCCAGGAGTATCAGGGGATCATTGAGGCCACGCCGCAGATTGGCTACCGCACCCCACTTATTGCATGGGTGCTCCTCGGCCTTATCCTGCTTATACTTTTTTCGGCCTCGCTTGGCGTCATGCTTTCAGAACAGACGTAACGTCATGTACCATTGGCGACTCAGAAAAATAAGGGAACACAAATGTCAGCACTGATCTGCGGCTCTTTTGCCTTCGATACCATCATGGTCTTCCAGGACCGGTTCAAGAATCACATCCTGCCTGAGCAGGTGCATATCCTGAATGTCTCCTTCCTGGTGCCGGACATGCGCCGTGAGTTTGGCGGCTGCGCAGGTAACATCGCCTACAACCTCAACCTGCTTGGCGGCGAAGGCAAACCCATGGGTACGGTAGGCACAGACTTTGGCCCCTATGCCGACTGGATGGATCAGTGGGGCATCAGCCGCGACCATGTCAAAGAGGTCCAGGGAAGCTACACCGCCCAGGCCTATATCACCACCGATCAGGACGACAACCAGATCACCGCCTTCCACCCCGGCGCCATGAACTTTGCCCATGAAAACAAGATCAGTGATGCCGAAGGCTGCACCATCGGCCTGGTCTCCCCGGATGGGCGCCAGGGCATGATTGATCACGCCACCCAGTTTGCCGAAGCGGGCATCCCATTCATATTTGATCCCGGCCAGGGCATGCCTATGTTCGATGGCGATGATCTGATTCGTTTTGCCGAACAGGCCGACTGGCTTGCCTTCAACGACTATGAGGCCCAGCTGATGCAGGAGCGCACCGGCAAAGACCCGGAACAACTTGCGGAGATGGTACAGGCGGTTATCGTCACCCGTGGCGGCGAAGGCTCCCTCATCTACACCCAGGAAAAGACCCATGAGATCCCAGCGGCCCCCGTCTCCAAGGTACAGGACCCCACCGGCTGTGGTGACGCCTACCGTGCCGGACTGCTCTATGGACTCATGAACAACATGGACTGGGAGACCACTGCCCGCATTGCCGCCCTGATGGGCGCCATTAAGATCGAACAGGCCGGCACCCAGAACCACAGCTTTGTCGACGGCGAGTTTGCGGAGCGTTTTGAGCAGGCCTTCGGCTACTCTTTCACCTGAACAGACAAGACATCATGACCGGACACTTTGACGACACGGGCTTCGTGCCCCTAAATATCGCCGTACTCACCATCTCCGATACACGCACGGAGGAGAACGACAAATCAGGCAACACCCTCAAGGAGCGCATTGAGGAGGCCGGCCACAAGGTGGTGGATAAGGTCATCGTAAAGGATGACGTCTACCAGATGCGTGCCATCTACTCAAAATGGATCGCCGATCCCGAGGTGCACGTGGTAATCAGTACCGGCGGCACCGGCATCACCGGCCGCGACAGCACCCCCGAAGCGGTGGCACCACTGCTGGAAAAATCCATCGAGGGTTTTGGCGAACTGTTCCGCGCCGTCTCCCGGGAAGAGCTTGGTCCCTCCGCCATCCAGTCACGGGCCATTGCTGGGCTCACCAACCAGACCCTCATCTTCTGCCTGCCCGGCTCCACCGGCGCCTGCAAGACCGGCTGGGACAGCATCCTCAACAGTCAGCTGGACCACCGTACCCGGCCCTGCAACTTTGCCCAGATGTTCCGGGCCTGATGCCAAACGTAGGCGGCATCGCCCACGCCACCTTTATTGTTTCCAATCTCCAAAGCGCCCTGGCCTTCTACCAGGGCGTTCTTGGTCTGGCCCTTGATTCCAACCGCCCTGACCTGGGCTTTGCCGGTGCCTGGATTGATGTGGGCAACCAGCAAATCCATCTGATGGAACTCCCCAACCCCGACCCCATCGAAGGCCGTCCAGACCATGGCGGCCGCGACCGGCACATAGCGCTCACAGTGGACAACCTGGATGCATTGGCCGATGCATTAGATGCCGCAGGCATTAGCTATAGCCATAGCAAATCGGGAAGAGCCGCCCTGTTTTGTCGCGATCCAGATGGAAATGCGCTGGAATTTATCCCGTTACTATAATCACCTCTCCCCATTCATCGACAAGGCCATCCAAGCAAGCAGCCATTAACAACCCGCCGCAAAATTACCATTTTCACCAAAAGACCATCGGCACCAGCGATTTAATCTGCTGCCAGTGATTTCACTGGCATAACAAGCGGATGCGAGGTGCAGCGCACAAATGTTTATCCGAGATCAACTAAACTAGCCTTATCCAGGATAGAAACATGCACATGCCTTTATGAAATCTTCCGACACCATCGAAACTTATCTGGAACAACAGGGCGTTTCATACGAGATCATTCTCCACCAGCCCGCCTCTACTCTAGAAGAGGTGGCCAAGGCAGCCAATGTTGATCTGCCTCAGATAGTGCGCTCAACAATTTTAAATACGGATGCCGGCATGCTGATGCTGGTTCTTCCTGCAAATCACCTGGTTGATTTCTCTGAGCTGAAGTACAGGTTCGGAGACAGCCTTGAGCTGACTCCAGTCGATGAGGTTGCCGGCCTGTTCACCGACTGCCATGCGAAGGGCATCCCACCCCTGGCCGGGTATTATGGCCTGCCTGTCGCGGTGGATAAAAAAGTCGCAGAAATGGATGAAATCTACTTCCAGGCCGACATGCAGGACTCCCTGCTGCACATGAGCGGAGATGATTTCCGAAGACTCTATACCGATGCCCAATGGGGCAACTTTTCCCAGCCAAGCAGCCTGCTGGCCAGCGAAGAAGGCTATGAATTCATCTTGCCTGAAGATGAGGGGGAAGGTCATACCATAAGTGACCTGCTCCCTTCCGACGACATTAAAAAACGTATCGAGAAAGTACGCCAAATGCCTGCCATGCCGGAAATGGCCAACCAACTACTGCTTTTAAAGAACAATCCAAATTCCGATGCAGACGATCTGGCGCAGATTGTCGCCCTCGACCCCAGCCTTTCTGCACAGGTAGTGCATTACGCACGTTCAGCATTTTATGGCTACCGCGGAGAAATCAACTCGGTCAAAGACGCCACCGTGCGGGTGCTTGGTTTTGACATGGTGATGAATATGGCGATGGGCCTTGCCATGGGCAAGAGCTTCCACATACCGGCCGACGGCCCTCTGGGGCTGAGCGCCTTCTGGCGCCATGCGATCTTCAGCGCCACCATTTCCCAGGCGCTTTGCGCCCTCATACCGAAGTCAGTACGCCCCAAGCCGGACCTGGCCTACCTGGCCGCTCTGCTGCATAACTTCGGCTATTTGCTGATGGGGCATCTGCTGCAACCGGAGTTCTTCCTGCTCAACAAAACCGTGGAGGCCAATCCGGATGTGCCGGTTACCCTAATCGAAAAACGGCTGCTGGGCGTCGGTCATACCCAAATCGGAACCTGGCTGATGAACGCATGGGATATGCCCGAGGAAGTGGTTGTCACCATGGCAGAGCACCATAACGAGTGCTATCAAGGGGATCATGCCAATTATGTGAATCTGGTATTACTGGTGGACTGCCTGCTCAAGACACGCGGCCTTGGCGATGCGGCCTACCCTGAGGTGCCAGCATCAACACTGAATGCCTTGGGGCTTGATCTGGAGAAGGTTGATACCTTGGTCAAACACATACTGAAAGACCGGGCCGGACTGGATGCCATAGCACGGCAGCTTGTCACATAGGACGAATAAACACCCTATCGGGATTCACCTAAACGAAGGGAACCCCCAGCCCACCTAAGCCGCAATAGCCATCCGGGTTCTTCGCCAGATACTGCTGGTGATACTCCTCGGCATAATAGAACGCCTGTCCCTCCAGTATCTCCGTGGTAATGGCACCAAGCCCGGCCTTGGTCAGGGCCTGCTGGTAGCGGTCACGGCTCTGTTCGGCGGCCGCCTGTTGTTCCGGGCTATAGCAGTAGATACCGGAGCGATACTGAGTACCGGTGTCATTGCCCTGCTGCATGCCCTGGGTGGGGTCATGACTCTCCCAGAACACCTTCAGCAGCTCTTCATAACCGACTGCTGCGGGATCAAACACCACCAGTACCACCTCATTGTGACCTGTTCGGCCACTGCACACCTCTTCATAGGTGGGATTTTGGGTATAGCCTGCCGCATAGCCAACGGCGGTCGCATACACACCCTCTATTTGCCAGAGGCACTTCTCCGCCCCCCAGAAACAACCGAGGCCGAACAGGGCAAGCTCCATGCCTTTTGGAAAAGGTGGGGTGGTGGCATGACCGGTGACATGATGGGTGCCGCTGATGCGCATCCGGGTCTCGCGACCGGACAGCACCTCATCCCAGGCCGGCATACGGGTTTTATCGTTAAGGTGAAACATAGACATAGATCGCTGAGAGTAGATTAGTTGCAGTGGTGAAGTTTAGTGACCTTCACTCTAACACCTGGCCATCCTGGAAGATCAACACACGGTTTTTGGGGAATTCGGTCCATACCTCGTTCACCGTGAGGGGTTCAGTAGCAATCACGGCCACCCGGTCCGTGGGGGTGGTGACCTCACTGAAATCCAGCTGGATATCCTTATCCTTGAGATGGGCCGTGGCAAAAGGATGCTGCCGCACCAGATAGGTGAGCTTGGTGGTGCAGTGGGCCAGTATGTACTCCCCATTGGAGAGCATAAAATTGAAGATACCATAGGCGGCAATCTCATCAGCCACCTCCTGCAGCACCGCCGTCAGGGCATGCACATCAGGCTGTTCGGGAAAGGCTCGCTTCAGGCGCTCCAACACCAGGCAGAAGGCCAGCTCACTGTCCGTCCCTCCCACCGGCAGGTAATCCCCCCGCAACACCGGATCAAACTCCTTGAGATCACCGTTGTGGGCAAACACCCAGTAACGCCCCCACAGCTCCCGGGTAAAGGGATGGGTATTCTCCAACCGGACCTCACCCATGGTGGCCTTGCGGATATGGGCAATGACATTGCAGGACTTGATGGGGTAGCTCTTTACCAGGGCGGAGACAGCGGAATCCACCGAGGGATGGGGATCAAGGAAGGTACGACAACCCTTGCCCTCGAAGAAGGCGATACCCCAGCCATCCTTGTGTTCATCGGTGGCGCCACCCCGCTCACAGAAACCCTCAAAGGAGAAACAGATATCGGTGGGGACATTACAGTTCATCCCAAGTAGCTGACACATATCGATAACCCGTATTTCTCATCAGGGTTTGGAATTTTGGGGCAAGCTGGCGATGCAGGTTGGGTGATCGGCCGCAGAAGCATAGCCGTAGCTACGGTTCAAGGCCGATCGCTCAAGATGCGAAGCCAGATTGTTCCAAAAACCAAACAGGACAGAGTGTAAATTAACCACCATCAGTTTACCGGAACTTAGTGCATAAAATTCTCTACATTATTCAATTTGACTGTCCGCCTGGTGAGAAATGCGGGTTTACCCCCCTACCAGTAACGTTCCAGATGCACCTGCCCCGGCTCCTTCTTGGTGTGCTCCTTGAAACCATCCACCGCCAGCACCTCAACCGCCGACTCGATCATGCCCGGGTTGCCGCAGAGGAAGACATGGGTGTTATCCGGCGTTGGCTCCAGGCCCCACTGCTCAGCAATGATCCCCCTGCCCCAGATCTGCTGCACATAGCCGGTCTCTCCACCCCAGGGGGTAATCTCCTCCTCCGGGCGGCTGATCATGGGGATGTAGTGAAAGTGGGGCAGCATGCGGCTCAGGGTCGCCAGTTCCGAGCGATAACCCAGGTCCCAGGAGTGACGGGCACCATGCACCACGGTGAAGCGCCGGGGGGACTCCGGGGTCAGGAAGGTGCGGATCATACTCATATAGGGCGCCACCCCGGTGCCGGTGGCAATGAGCACCGCATTGGCCTCTTCGGGAATCCGGTCCAGGGTAAACACGCCGGTGATCTTGGGGCCGAGATGCAGCCGATCACCCCGCTGCAGGGCAAACAGCCGCGGCGTCAGCCCCCCGGAGCGGACCAGGGTGATATAGAACTCCAGGTATTTCTTATGCACCGATGAGGAGGCGATGGAGTAGGCCCGAACGATAAACTTGTCCGGATCCGGCACCTCGGATTCCGGGTCGGAGAGCGGAATGCGGGCTGAACCGCCGGGCAGGCCCAGAGTGGCAAACTGCCCCGGCACATAGTCCGACATCTCCCAGCCATCCGGCACCACGCGCAGCACCATATGCTCGGAGGTGACAAACATGATCTCACTGACAACGGCGTTATAGTCTCTAGGCATCTATTTTTCCTTTTGGGACCAACCGGGCTCTATGCCATCACGCTTGAGCAAAATTGCACAACCTTTGAGGGCTGCTGGCGTGAACAGGTTCAACAAAAATGCGGTAAAGATCAAGACGGAAAACACATTTTCATCGATAGTACCCATACTGAGCCCCAAAGCCGCCAGGATAAAGGCCATCTCCGCCCGGGCACAGTGACCCACACCCACGCTCAGAGACTCTGACCAGCTCAAGCCCAAGGGCCGGGCCATGCCACCGGAACTGGCAATCTGACTCACAATAATGGCCAATGTCAGGGCCAGCACAAACCAGAGGCCGGGGCCGGTAATGACATCGAAGGTGATATGAAAGCCCAGGGAGATAAAAAAAATCGGTCCCAGAAAAGAGTAGGCGATGGCGTAGACCCGATCCTTTACGAGTTTGATCAGCTTCGGATCAGCCACCTCCAGTTCAAAGAAAAGACCCGCCACATAGGCGCCGATGATGATGTGCAGGCCGATCGACTCGGCAAAGATCCCCGCCCCCAGGGCCAGCACCAGGATAAAGGTGAAGCCCTTACCTTCAGGATGCCGGAACGGATGCTTGAGCCAGGGGTAGCAATAAAACCCGATGAGAAAGGAGACGCCGAAAAACAGGCCCGCCTTGGCTGCCGTCAGCAGCATTTCCCCCACATCCAGGGCCTCGCCCCGCAACAGCCCCAACAGCATGCTGAACAGCACCAGGGTAATCAGGTCATCGATTACACAGGAGGCCACGATAATCCTGGCGAAATGGGTATTTTGAAACCCCAGTTCCTGCAACACCTTAATGGTGATCACCACTGCCGTGGCAGTCATGGTGAGCCCCACAAATATCGCCGCTGCCATGGACAGGCCAAAGGCCAACCCCACAAAGGTACCTGCCGCAAAGGGGGCAATGGCACCGACAATGGACACCCCCCAGGATTCACGTATGGCGGAGATAAACTCACGAGGATTGGTCTCAATACCGGCGTGCAGCATGAGAAAGAAGATGCCCATCTGGGCGAGCACCTCGATCACCTCGCTGGGCTCTACCCAGCCCAAAACCGCAGGGCCGACGATCACACCGCCAACCAGCTCACCCATAATGGTGGGTAGCCCCAATCGACGCAGGGACACCGCCACCACCCAGATGACGGCCATAAGAATCAGTAACGAGAGGAACACCGAGTCCATATGTAAAGCTTACACCCCAGGACTCGGTTTTTTAATGATGAACGCTAATGGCCACCCGCCTTCGCTGGCGGCCTTTGAGTGACGAGATAAAATGCCCTAGGCGGCATCCTCGAGAACCTTTCTGATTCTGGCCAACAACTCATCCACATTTATCGGCTTGGTAAGATAGTCATGAAAACCGGCCTTTCGCCCCTGCTCAACAAACTCCGGCATGGCATGGGCGCTTACCGCAATGACCGGTATATCCTTGGTCTTTGCATCCTGCCGCAAGACCTGCAGGGCCTCACAACCATCCATTCCCGGCAAACCGATATCCATAAGGATCAAATCAGGTTGCTCTGCCCGTGCAATCTCTATCCCGGTTTCCGCATCCACGGCAGTCAATAGCTCACAACCCGGCAGATATTCAAAGGCCTGTTCCACCAAGCTTAGATTGGCCCGGTTATCCTCCACATAAAGCACCCGCTTGCCAGGGTCGATCAATAATTCCCTGTCATATTCAACACCAGGCACATCGGCCTCGCTTTCCACATCAATGTTCGTTGCACCAGCCTTTGGCAATTCAAACCAGAAGGTGCTGCCTTTGCCAGGCTCACTTTCAAATCCAATGCGTCCTTCCATGGCCTCAATCAAACGCTTGCTGATGGCCAGCCCAATACCCGCACCCTCGACGTTAGAGTCACCCATATGCACCCGCTGAAAAGGCTCAAAGATGGTCTGCTGATCACCCGGCTTAATGCCGGCGCCGGTATCACTCACGCTAATACGCACCCGGTCTGCATCCACTTCCGCGATAGCCACCCTAACCTCGCCATATCTGCGATTGTATTTGATGGCATTGCTTAATAGATTAACCAGTACCTGCTTGAGACGAATGGCATCCGCATGCACAGCCGGGGCATCCGGTGACACTCCCCACAATTCCACTCCCTTCGGCTCTGCCAGCGGCCTAACCAGCGCCGTAACCACATCCAACACATTGACAATCGACACATCTTCTAACGAAAGCCTGATGGCACCGGAATCAATTTGCGTCAACTCCAGCAACTCATTTACCAGGTTCAGCAGATGGCGTCCCCCGGTAAGAATCTGCTCTACGCTACCGCGTTGCTGCTCTTTTAGATTCTCATCATCCAGCTGCAGCAGTTGCCCAAATCCAAGAATGGCGTTTAATGGCGTGCGCAACTCATGGCTCATGCGGGACAAAAACTCCGTCTTGGCATAATTGGCTGCCTCCGCTTCCCGCCTGGCCTGCTCGGCGGCCTGTTTTTCCCCTGCCAGACGCTTACCTTCAAAACAGCGCTCCAGCACCAGCAGGAGCTGTTTGGGATCGACTGGCTTATGCAGGTAATCGCAGGCCCCCCGCCTTAGGGCATCCACAGCAGACTCCAGGCAGCCATGGCCGGTAAGCATGATGCATACAATGTTCGGGCGCTGGCTTTTGAGCTTTTCTATCAGCTCAATACCGCTCATCTTTCCCAGGCGCAGGTCAATCAGCGCAACATCCGCATAAAACTCAGTAACCAGGCGCTGTGCCTGCTCAATCCCCTGAGCGATCCTCACCTCGTAATTGTGATCATCAAGAAATTCCGCCTGGGCTTCCGCGAAGTCCTCATCATCATCAACAATCAATACCCGGCGCAGCCACCCCATCGGGTTGCAGACGGCTGCTTTGAGCTCGGAATCTTCCATTTCAGCCTACGCCTTCAGCAAATTTTCAATCGAATCAAGCAACGCCTTTGGATCAAAGGGCTTGTATAAACAGCATACGCCTGCAGTCTCACTTAGTTCAGCCACCGCCGCCTCTTCTTCTCTATAGCCTGTGACGATAAGCGTAGGCACAACATGCCCCTGCTTTTTCAACCCCATATAAACCTCTAAACCACTGAGCGCCGGCATGCGCATATCCAGCACCAATATATCGATACTGTTAGTCAGAACCTTATCTATCGCCTCCTGGCCATCATGGGCCAGCAGCACCTTGTATCCTGCGCTCGTTAAGGCCGCTGCTGCACTTTCTGCAAAGTCCGGGTCATCATCAGCCACCAGGACAATCCCATCCGAACCTGCCTCTGCAACCGCCGTCAGAACGGCTTCAATATCCAGGGGCTTATCCAGCACGCCCAGCGCACCATGATCGATGGCCTGTTGCAGCAATTCCTCTACGCTATAGCCTGTCATCATCATGACTTTTGCATCCGGCTTGTCCTTGCGTATTTCAAAAAAACTCTCAACACCATTCATGCCGGGCAACTTTACATCCATAAAGGCGATATCAAAATCCGTTTCACGGAAGCGGCTTACCGCCTCCTCACCACTATGACAAAGCTCAACAACATGACCACGGGACTCAAGCGTCTCAGCCAGGCTTTCGGCAAAGTCCACATCGTCATCTACAATAAATATTCGGGATTTCTTCATGATCGTACCAAGCCCATTCTTAATTAAGATTTATTCGGCCTCCCTATAACCCTATCTCAAGCATCCTTATCCATTGCCAACCAAAGCACTACCCTCATTCCTTCACCCTGCACGCTTGCGATATCCACACCACCACCGTGTTGCTCCATAATTTGCTGCACCGTCGGCAGTCCAAGGCCAACCCCAAAACTCTTTGTGCTATACAAGGGCTCAAACATTTTCTCCAAGCCAGCATCATCAATTCCGGTCCCGCTGTCCTGAAACTCAATCTCAACACGCTCTCCTGCAAGCCTGCTGGATACCGTTAAAACCAACTCTTTTTCACTACCTGCTTCGGCCTTATCATCCAACATTGCCTGGCAGGCATTATCATAGACATTGATGACTGCACGGCGCAGTCGTTCTTGATCTATGGACACTTCCGCATCAGATGTCAGGTTACGCCGCATCTCAACAGGGGCAGGTACCTCCAACTCATCAAGCGCCTCAGCCAGCCAAGCATCAATCTTTACGACCTCACACTTCAATCCGCGCTGGCGCACAAAATCCAGCAGGCTACCCACAATCTTGTTACAACGAACGATATTACGCTCAATGCGTGCCAAGGTTCGCTCATGCACATCCGCGCCATCTCCCAGGCGCTCTCTTAAATTGAAAACCGAGGTGCGAATTGTCCCAAGCGGATTTCGTAATTCATGACTGATGGTTCCAGCCACCTGACCCAAAGTCGACAGCCGCTCTGTCCGCGCCATCTTGTTTGTCATGGATTGGAGATCATGGGACATCTTGGCTACCGCCTTGGCAAGCTCTCCGACTTCATCCCTTCTCTCCGTATCCTGAGGAATGACAAAATTACCCGCACCGATTTCCAATGCGGTTTCTTGAATACGTTTGATCGGACCAACAATCGATGTCGCGTGCGCCACACCGAACACTAGAGACAATATAAGAATCAGGCAGGAAGCAATGAATACATGGGTTTTGGCATTTTCTACCGTCTCACGCACCGCTGCTTTACGTAGATCAAGCTCTGCATGCCCCCTTTCCATTACCACCATAATTTCGCGCTCAAAGCTTTTTTCTGCCTCTTTGAGATCCTCTTTCAGCTTCAACAATTGGCTTAGAGACACCCGCATAGCATGAGAGCCAATTAACTCATTTCCGAGGCCAATAATTTTTGCCCCTGCCACGGATACCCCTTTAACGGCACCTATCTCAGCCGGGAAGAATTCGCTCATAAAGTTGCGATAGGCCGTAATATGCCTGTGGAAATTTCCGGCTGCGCACTCAAAGGCCTGAATCTCGTTCATTACCTCCACACTTGTATCTACATCACTCAGGCTTTGAAAAAGGGCTATTTCAACTGCAGATCCCAGCATCTCATGGCCGGCAACATGGACCTTTTCAAGTGACTCAACAACCAGGCGATCATGTTCAATCAAATCCTCAAAGCTTTGCTCCGCCTTGGTTGCAGTAAACATGGCAATCACTATCGGTATCACCATCAATGACGCAACCAATACATAGCCATACATAGCCAGCTATTAGCCTGGTTCTGATACTCATGAGCTTGGAATGGCCTAACTTGAAAAATCTAAACTTCAGGAAACAAAAATATGCATATTCACATCATCAACTGAGGTAACAGGTCAGACGCTTTGCCGATCAGAGAGATATCGGCATAAGGCGTGATTACCGTCTGCTCTATATTTACTTCTATTACCCGCGCTCCATGCTCCTTGGCACGGAATGGCAGACTCGCCGCCGGTTGCACCAATGCCGAAGTGCCAATCACCAAAAACACATCGGCCTCCGACGCCCTGCTCCAGGCGGCATCCATCACCTCAAGCGCCAAGGCCTCCCCAAACCAAACGATGTCCGGGCGCAACAGGCCGCCACAATCGCACTTGGGAGGTAAATGCCGCAAAGGAACCTCCCTATTCTCACTCACCCGACCACAAGAAAGGCAGCGTACCCACCAGAGGTCACCGTGCAATTTCATAACATTTTTAGAGCCTGCACGATCATGGAGTCCATCCACATTTTGGGTAATGAGGGCAAAACTATCGATCCTGGATTCCATGCGTGCTAGTGCTTCATGGGCAGGATTCGGCTCTGTCTTGGCTACCAGCCCTCGCCGCCAGTCATACCACTCCCAAACCAGTTTCGGATCACGTTGAAAGGCATCGGGATTGGCCAACTCTTCGGGGCTGTAACTGTTCCAAAGCCCCTCCTTACCGCGGAAGGTCGGAACGCCGCTCTCCGCTGATATACCGGCCCCAGTCAAAACAACGATGCTGGTAGCCTCTTTTAGCCAGGAGCGGGCCAAATCAATCTGCTCTGCATACGACAACTTCATGGCGCCGTACTCTAATCCCAAAAGCAAACTAATTCCTTGATATATATTTGAAAAGAGCGCTTATGCTTAAATATTCTAAATAGCCGCACCATCCTCAAGCAGTCGATCAAAATCACTCAGCTCCGTCACTGGGGGCAAACAGTGGGTACCTCGGCAAATCACGGCTCCAGGGCTCTTTTCCCCAGCATTGCCTGCCCCAAGCTCGTCCGACCCGCTCGTCGGAATTGCACAACTTAAGCGGTGGGGCGCATAACCTTTCACGGCACTTCGCTGCCATTGCTCCCGTAACACTTCGGCTCCACGGATCATAATCAACTCCGGAGGAATCAATAGTTCCTTTAAGCCCAAAAGCAGTGATCCACAGGCTGACGGGGAGTGATCAAGATTGCTCTTCACCACCTTCACCGCTCTTTCAGCGGCATCCAAATAGCGTGGCTCCGAAAGGAGATGCCCCAGTCGGCCGAGAGCATGGGCCGCCACACCATTTCCGGAGGGCATGGCATCATCAGTCCAGGGTTTCGGGCGCTGGATCAGGGGCTCATGATCATCTGCGGTAAAGAAAAAGCCCCCGGCCTCACTGTCTTCGAAATGGGCCAGCAGACTGTCAGCGAGCGCTTTGGCAAAACCCAGATCCTCATCACTCCAACGCAGCTGCAGCATCTCCAGCAATGCGTCGAGAAGAAAGGCATGGTCATCAAGATAGGCGGGCAATTCAGCCCTGCCCTTACGCCATGAAGCGAGCAGTCGTCCATCCCGCCAAAGGTTTTCACGAATAAAAGCCAAGGCCAGATCAGCCGATGCCTGCAGGTCCGGTCGCTCCAGGAGCAGTGCCGCCCGAGCCATGCCCTTTATCATGAGGGCATTCCAGGCGGTCAGGACCTTATCGTCACAGCCTGGGCGAACACGTTTTTCGCGGGCCTGAAAGAGGTTCTTTTCCGCGCTGAGGAGCAATGCCTCTACTCGCTCCAAATCCAACGCACTCAGCTCAGCAAGCTCGGCATTGCCCATTTTGGCATGCAGATGCCAGCACCCCTCGAAGTTTGGGCTCTCATTCAATCCAAATTTCAGGCTGAAAAGATCATATTCCTCTCTATCCAGCAGGGCCGCCAATTCATCATTGCCCCAGGCATAAAAGCGCCCCTCCTGCCCTTCACTGTCCGCATCCAGGCTGGAGTAATACCCCCCCTCCGGGGACTGCATCTCCCTCAATACCCAACCCACGGTTTGTTCAATCGTCCGTCGGAACAAGGGACTGCCAGTAGCCTGCCAGGCATCGCTGTAGAGCGATAACAACAGTCCATTGTCATAGAGCATTTTTTCAAAGTGGGGAATCTCCCAACGCTCATCCACAGAATAGCGATAAAATCCCCCGCCAATCTGATCACAGAGCCCACTCAGGGCCATCCGCTCCAGGCTATGCACGACCATATGCTGTGCCTGCTCATCGGGCTTTCCATCCCTTACCGAATCGGCCCAGTGCACCAGCAGCAGTTCCAGGCTGGTGGTATGGGGAAATTTGGGGGCCGCCCCAAAACCACCGTACTGATGATCAAAATTTTCCCAGAGATGATCACGGGCAAGTCTTATGGGCGCAGCCGTCAAGGCGGCCTCATCCACCTCGGCACCCTGCAGGGATTTCAACAGCTCCCGTAGGCTCAGGCTCTGTTCCGCTATCGCCTCCGACTGCTGGCGATAGGCCTGTTCTGTACCCACCAGCAGATCCTTGAAGGAGGGCAGGCCATGACGGGGCTCCTTGGGGAAGTAGGTGCCACAGAAATAGGGGGTATGGTCATGGGGACTTAGAAATAGGGTCAGGGGCCAGCCACCGGGACGACGCACCAATAGCTGGTGGGCATTCTGGTAGATCTTATCCAGATCAGGCCGCTCCTCTCGATCCACCTTGATATTGATGAACAGCCGATTCATCAGCTCCGCTGTCTCTACGTCCTCAAAGGACTCATGGGCCATGACATGGCACCAGTGGCAGGCAGAATAGCCGATAGAGAGCAGGATAGGCTTATCCTCCTCTCGGGCAAGTTGCAGTGCCTCCTCACACCAGGGCCACCAATCAACCGGGTTATCGGCGTGCTGCTCAAGATAGGGACTGGTTGACTGACTCAGACGGCCCTTGGATGGGGGAATAATTTGCATAGGATAAAATAAGCATAATTGTTGACTATTTCACTCAACAATATAGCTGCCGCCCACTTTCCTTTCATCCATACATTTTCAGTGTCAATTTCCGCCACAACACCCTGGCCGCTCACGCCAGTGGATAAAGGCCTTGGCCTAAATGAAGGATTACCCCACAAGCCTGGTTGGCTCTTAGAAGGTGAGGGGAACGCAAAAAGATCTACTAAGGAAGGGACGCTTACCTACCGGCAGCTTAATAAAATGACGATGGGGCTAGGCTTACAAATTGCTGCCTCCAGGCACTGGAGCAGGGATATCAACTACTGGAGCATACTCAGCATCCAGCAACCCCTGAAACCAGTTACCTGAAAGCATTCAATCTGTGGGCCTGGCCAGCATCATAATCAACTGGCCATCCGATCCTGGGCATAGTGCATGATCTCTGCACGAATACGGGAGCGGAAAGGCTCCGGCAGCTGGGACCAGGTTTCACCGATCGAGCGTGCCTCATTATCGAGGGAATCCTTCGGCGCATCACCGAACATCAGCCAGGAGGGGCTGACATCCAACGCGTCCGCAATCTCATTGATCCGACGGGGACGCAGGCTCCGGCCATTCTCGATCTTCTGGATCACAGCCTGATTGGTGCCGGCCAATGCCGCCAGTTGCTCCTGGGTCCAACTTTTTTCACGGCGGCGGCAGCGCAGCCTCTCGCCCAGAGAGCTGGGGTAACTCAAATTGCCGTTTAGTACACTCATATGCAACTCCTAATGAAAGCGAAGTTTTGCCATCTACAAGTACCCTAACGACCAGTCATTAAATTCCTTGACGCCCTAAGTTATTGATAATATTGAAAATGTGAACCAGTTCACACTTTTGACCAAAAAGGAGTTTGCCCGTTAAAGGCAGGATATGCCATCAACAACATCAAGAAACGACTAAAACCAACTGAATTAATAGGATTTTTTAGCCTAAATTGCATTAAACCCCTTATAGACACCAATAATTGCCACACACACTCACCCGAGTGGCATTTCAAGGCGCATGTCCATTAGGGGCTATGGGCAGATACAAAAAAGGCCCCACCCGGCATGCCGAGTGGGGCCCTTAGCTAAGCGCTAGTGATTTAATTTCTTTCGTCGACACCCATATCCGGATTGGCACCCTGTGGCCGGCTGTCACCGTCGATATCATCCGCCGGCATATCACCATCATTCACACCCTGATCAATAACGGGGGACGTAATCAGGATATGGAATTCACCTGTTGCCGTAGGCGCGGCCAGGGTGGCGACCCCAGGGGCCAACAGCTTCGGATCCTCCCGCATGTTGTTAAAACCATCCGGGGCTTCATAACCCGCCTTATCGATATCGGAGTAGGTAGCCGTCACGGTGCCATTGATCTGGGGCGTGATGTTATCCGTTGCATTACCCCATATGACACTGTTCTTGATGGTGGTCGTTCCACTCGTGAATATGCCACCACCCTTACTGGCAGCATGGTTGCCCGAAATGGTACTGCTGAAGATATCGAGTGTACCCACTGAATAGATACCACCACCCTCTTGCCAGTTTGTATTGCCAGCCGAGTTACCAGATATCAGGCTATTGACCAGGGTCAGCGATGTACCGCCGCCTATGTTAATGCCACCGCCTCTCTGCACAGCATAGTTACCCTGCAGCTTAACCTTGGTCAGGCTCGCCGAAGAGCCGGCACCGGTAACATAGAGACCACCGCCAAGATTTACGGATGGCGTCAGCGCATTGTTGTTAATGGTCGTTCCCGTGGCATTAAAGGTTGCACCACCTTCCACTAAAACTCCACCGCCCGTAGCCGAAGCATTATTCTCGCTGATCGAGCCGCCCGTTACATTTACGGCAGAGGCCGCACCATTGATTCTCATCGCGCCACCGTCATTGACAGAGGTATTGCTATCAAGGGTGCTGTTACTGATGGTAATGGGCGCAGCGTTGCTATAAATAGCGGCACCCTTCTGACCATTGTTGCTGGTAATAGTTACCCCAGACAGCACCGATGCATTAGTAACACTGTCGAAGCATAGCGCGCCACCCTCAAGGCCAGAGGTATTGCCCGTGAACGTGCCACCGGTGATTGACAGAGGGGTTGCCACCGTTGAACCTGATAGATGAATCGCACCACCCCGGCCGGTCGCTGTATTGCCACTGAAATCAGTATCAGTAATCGTAACGCTCGAAGCCGTTCCTACTATATAGATAGCGCCACCTTTCAGGCCAGCATCATGATTCTGGTTATCGTCCACGGTAGAGTCTTCAAGCGTC
>Ga0316190_10000802_pt1 | contig 22320 bp, 17 predicted proteins | sample Eddworburrow2_MG_FD_204929 | JGI IMG/M metagenome (GOLD analysis project Ga0316190, IMG submission 204929) | Coastal sediment microbial communities from Maine, United States - Eddy worm burrow 2 | ecosystem: Environmental > Aquatic > Marine > Coastal > Sediment | place: USA: Maine | collected... | reverse complement strand
TACCTGAGGATCAGTTCCTGAGGATCAGTTCCTGAGGATCAGCAAGAAAACCAATACTTTCGATAGGCGCCAACCGGAGTAAAATAATTTTACTCCATCCAAATTACTGAAAGACCATATTACTACAAATCATTCACCTATCATCAATCCAAAAACCTGCCTGCCAAGCAGGGAAAACAAATTAATTCGTGAATAACCCACTTTAAACCGAACGCGTATATAAATTTTTTTCGCAAAAAACAACGGTTTTAAGAAACTAACATGTTCTGCCGATAATTCTAAGCATGGATATTGACAAGCGCCAAACAGTGTTTAGCCCCTGTCAATTTTAAAACGACTTAAGAAGAAACAGCGCAAAACATGAACAGTTCAAAATTAAATCAGTGAAAATACTTGAAGACATGAAATGGTGTTCCGTAGCAACGCGTACGGCTCAAAGAAAGTCAAAAACGAAATTTTGCTCCCTTGTTCATATAGAAAAAAAGACAGGGATGAAAAGTATATTCCAGGGCGGTGCGGTGTGGATAATTTTATAACCAGTCCCCCCCGATTTAACAAGCTCAACGATTTCTTGAAAAGGAAGCAATAGCAAACCGGGAAAATGATATGTCTACGGGCAGAATTAGGGTTTTAATCGCGGACGACGAGAAAAATATCACGAAACTTCTCGCATACAACATAGGCCTTCTAGGCTATGAAGCGATAATTGCAAGGGATGGGAAAGAATGTATCGAATGCTTGGAAAGCGCCGCTGTAAACGCTGTGCTCCTGGATTTGAACATTCCAAAGATGAATGGTCTTGAAGTTCTCACATATATAAAAGAAAAATATCCCCAAATACCAGTCATCATGGTGACCGCTGTGCATGACATCACCACAGCAGTAAAAGCTATAAAAATAGGCGCTTATGAATATATAACCAAGCCGGTTGAGCTGGATCGTCTGGTGACTATTCTCAAAACTGCGCTGACTGTCCAGGATTTGCATAATCAAACTAGCGTTTTAAAAAACCAATTGCGAACAAGTGAATTGTTCCCGGATATCATTGGAGAAAGCAAGCGCATCAAAGAGGTTTGCTCTGTATGCGAGTGGGTGATGCAAAGAGAAGTTAATGTGTTAATTTTGGGCGAAAGCGGCACAGGAAAGGAACTGCTGGCGCAGGCAATCCATAAAGGAGGCAATCGCAAGTCAGAGCCATTTGTACCGGTCAATTGCGCCGCTATTAACAACGAATTGGCTGACAGTCTGCTTTTCGGCCACAAAAAAGGCTCCTTTACAGGAGCAACCGAAGATAGAATTGGATATTTCGAACAAGCTGACAAAGGCACTCTTTTTTTAGATGAAGTTGGTGACATGGATTTAGATATACAGGCAAAAGTATTGCGTGTGTTGGAAGAGAAAAAAATTCGACGAGTCGGCGAAAAAAGTGAGAGAAAAATCGATTTCCGTTTAATCTCGGCGACAAATCTGAATTTTTCAATAGCTGTTGCAGAGAAGAGTTTTCGAAAAGACCTCTATTTTCGACTGGAAGAATATCCGATACATATGCCATCGCTCAGAGAACGACCTGAAGATATTTCAATGCTGGCAAACTACTTTTTGAAAGATTTTTGCAAAGCTAATAAAATTGAGGAAATGAATTTTTCCGAAGAAGTTGTCAATCTGCTCACTAATTATTCCTGGCCTGGCAATATCCGGGAATTAAAAAACGTTGTGCAGCGAGCCGCTATCCAAAATACAGGAGCGGTCATCGAATCCATATTATTATCAAATATCGAAGCTCCTAATCAAACATCGACAACTTCCGAAACTCCGATTGAAGCGCCCATTGTGATGGTGACTGATGATGGGGTAACATTATTGGATAACATCGAAAAAGAGGCGATTCAGCAAGCCTATGATTTGGCGGATGGAAATGCCAGTGAAGCCGCAAAAATGTTGGGAATAAGTAGAGCGACAATCTATCGCAAACTAAAGAAATTTAAACTCGAGAAAGGGTATCCCGGTTGACCCTCGGTTTGTTGGGTTTCAGAGCTTGAATCATGGAACCTCAAATGAAAAAATGGAAGTTTCATTCTGCTCAGACGAGTCTCAACCTGATGGGTCAGTATTCTCAAGTTGAAATTTGCAATGAGAGATTCCGGCATAGAAAGCACAACTTGTTTGATTTATTAATAATCGTTTGGATTGCTAATAAAATGCACAAAACCTGCGGCGGAATTAATGAATATTACAGGAATGAACTTTACTAGCATAAACCAATGAGGTTATGATGAAAAAAATTCTAATCGTTGATGATGAGCCCAATATACGTCGCTTGCTCCAGTATAACTTAGGTGAAAACTTTGAAGTCGTTAGCGCTTCCAACGGTGAGGAAGCGCTTGCGGAATTACAAAAACAGCGACCTGATTTGATTGTTACTGATGTTTCAATGCCAAATCTTGACGGATTCGATTTTTTAAAAAAAGTGCGCAGTAATGATTTATTAAAACATATTCCGGTTATTTTCCTTTCGGCTCGCGGCCAGAGCATGGATAAAATTAAAGGGTTAAAAATGGGAGCTGACGATTATATCACCAAACCTTTTAACCCGGAAGAACTAGAAATCCGAATTAATTCACTTTTGCGTAGAACAGACGCGACCACAAAAAATGCATAGACTGGCAAATAAATTAGCGGGAATCCAATGAAGAAAATAATTACAACTATCGGATTAGATGATTCCACACTAAAAGAAATCAACAAAATGCTCAATGCCCAATATGAGGTAGTCGCATTCGAAGACGGCGCGAAAGGTTTGCAGTGGCTCGATGAAGACAATCACCCCGACATGATTCTCTCGCAATCGATTCTGGAGGGCTCAAGCGGTCAGCAGGTTTTACAAGCGGTTCGAAGCCATGATCACTTGAAAAAACTGCCTTTCATTTTTATTATCGATGACTTCGACACCCTTAAACGCGATGTTATTTTAAACGAAGAGGCCACTGACTATTTTGCCTTGCCTATTCAGAAAGAAGAATTTGTCTATCGCATCAACGCCCTGCTCTCAAATAGTTCCGGGCAAAAAGAAAACATTCAAAATTTGGGCGCAAGAGCCAATCCTATTAAAACACCAGTCTCAAAAAGGATTATTGACCTCCTGATATCATCAATAGCTTTGCTTATGCTTTCCCCTCTTCTACTGCTCGTGATAATTCTAATAAAGCTTGAATCAGCAGGCCCGGTGCTTTTTGTGTCGCGCAGAATCGGAGCCGGTCACAGAGAATTCGATTTGTATAAATTCAGAACCATGGTTGCCGGCGCCCAGGACAAGCTCAATAGCCTGAAACATTTAAATATGTATTCACAAGAGCCAGCGCAGGAAAACGATTTCTGCGAGGAATGCGCTAGAAAAGGAACAGGCTGCTCACCTATACTCATAAGTGACGGCGCCGAAATTTGTGAGGCGTTTTATAACAAAAAAAAGGAAGCAGGCAATGACGGCGTTTTTATGAAAATAAAAGAAGACCCGCGCATTACCCGCTTGGGAAAATTCCTGAGAAATTCAAGCATCGATGAAATTCCACAACTGTTTAACGTGTTAAAAGGCGACATGTCTATTGTTGGCAACAGGCCGCTGCCACTCTACGAGGCTGAAAAATTGACCACGGATGACTGGACAGCTCGCTTTCTTGCTCCGGCCGGTTTAACAGGCTTGTGGCAAATTTCCAAACGCGGCAAAAAAGATATGTCCTTTGAGGAAAGAATCGAACTGGATAATGTTTACGCAGAAACCAATTCACTCTGGCTGGATATAAAAATTATCCTTAAAACTTTTCGCGCTCTCCTACAGTCTGAAACGGTTTGAAAATGCCCGGCACAACAAACAACCAGAGGCTTGCATAAATGGCGTTGACAAAACTTACTCGTTTTTGCATACTTTTTCTGTTGCCGCCCGCGTTAAGCCTGGCGCAAGAGACAGATACAACTTCGGTCAGTCAACTGTTTTCCCGGCTCGCGCCCCTGGATTCTGTGATCGTCGCTGCGCTGAAATTTTCACCCATGCTGCGCTTGCAAGACGCAGTAATTAAAAAAAATGAATACATGGTCAAACGCGCCAAAATGAGTTGGACTGAAACCATAAACCTGCAACTTGGCAATCAAGTGGGCTCGTATGGTAATTCCACTCTGAATGAAATAAATGTTGGCTATCAAGCAAGTCTTAATTTAAAACTGTCCATCTTTGAACTGTTTGGCCGGAGCAATAAAATTAATATCCAAAAGCAGGAATGGCTGACCTCGATTCATAGAAAAGATGATTTTGAGCTTGAATTGCGTAAAAATGTTATTGCCCAATATAACCACCTGGCGCTGACCCAAAGAATAATCCAAATAAAAAATTCGGCTTTCCAGGTCACCGGAATTCAAAAGCAGATGGCGGAAAGAGACTTCATCGCCGGTGAAATCACAGTCTCAGAATTAGCAAGGGTCACTGAAATTTCTGCCAATGCCGAATCCGAATTTGAAATCGCCCGGATGGAACTGCAAAATGCTTATGCTCAATTGGAAACGTTGATCGGCATTAAACTATCAGAAATAAGGATGGAGCGGCAATGACTGCTGTTGAGTTTATTCGACTTCTTTTCCGGCACTTAAAATTCCTGGTTTTGATACCACTGCTCCTCACAGTCGCAGTGAGTATCCTTACACAAAACACGCCCCAAAAATATCTCTCCAAAACAATGATTTATACAGGTCTGGCCTCCGGCTATACCATTGAAAGCGGTAAAGATACACGTGTAGACTATTTTGCGGTGAACAACGCTTTTGATAACCTAATCAACCTAATCAAAGCGAATGAAACGCTGGAAGCGGCGGGCGTTCACTTGCTTGCGCAGCATCTGATGCAGACTGCGCCGAATCCACACATTTTATCTGAAGAATTATACCAACAGTTAAAAACGCTGGCTCCCGATGAATTGCGGCAAGCCCTTGTTGATACGACATCCAGGCTGGTGACAGCGCTAAACATACAAACCACTCGAAACAAAGATTTTCAGAGCATTACACAAAATCTGTTGGCTGCGCTCGAATTGCCTTACAATTTGGAACAGTTCTCCAAAATATCTGTCATCCGAAAATCAAATAGCGATATGCTTGAGCTGAATTATGAAACAACCGACCCGGCGATTTGTCAAAATAGTCTAAAAATTTTGACTGAAGTTTTTATCGGAAAATTTAGACAGCTCAAAAAATCAGAAACTGGCACAGTAGTGGATTATTTTATCGAGAAGACCCAAAGAGCCCACAATGAACTTCTCATAAAAGAAGAAAATCTGCGCATTTTTCGAACAAAAAACAACATCATCAACTACTATGAACAAACAAAGTATGTTGCAGCGCAAAAAAAAGAACTGGACATGGAGTACAACAAGATCAAGATGGATCTTGCCGCCTCAGAATCATCGTTGGCGGAATTGGAATCAAAAATGGGCATCCGATCAGAAATTTTCCTAAAAAGCGACGATCTGCTCAATGGTAAAAAACAGCTCTCAGAGCTTACATCGCAAATAACTTTATTGGAAGTTGAGGGGAACTCTGCTGAACAGCTCACTCTTTTAAAAAAAGAAGCTGAACTACTCAAAGTCAGGCTAGAGGCCGACATCAAAGCGCTATTTGAATTAAACCATTCAACAGTGGGCGTCCAAAAAGAAAAATTATTTGAAAGTTGGTTAACTCATTTTCTAATGGTGGACGCAGGCAAGGCTCGAAAAAAAGTTTTGCGACAAAAACAAAAGACCCATGAAGAAAAGTATAACCTGTTTCTCCCGCTGGGGTCAACCCTTGCGCGCTTGGAACGCGAAGTTAGTGTTGCAGAAAAGGCTTACCTCGAATTATTGCATAGTCTTAACTTAAGCAAGTTGAGACAACAAAATATTGAACTTTCCGCTGACCTTAAGGTCATCGATCCCCCTTTCTTTCCGTTAAAACCACAGCCATCGAAACGCATGCTGCTTATCGGCCTGGCATTTATGGGCGGTTTAATGTTTTGCATGGGTGTCATCATTGCTTTGGAATATTTTGACCACTCCATCAAAACACCACAAAGAGCGGTTGAAATAACCAAATTAAAGCTTGCCGGGGCGTTGCCGAAAATACTCGCCGTTGAATCAAATATTTATTTCCAAAAGCTGACCTCCTATTTAGCTGAACAATTAATTGGAAATATGAAGCTTGCCCTTAAATCAAACGAGGAGGCGCCATCCACCAGAATATTTTTGTTTGTCAGTTTTCAACTCGGAGAGGGAAAGTCATTTGCCGCAAAAAAGGTTGTAACCAAATTGGACGCGGTTGGTAAAAAAGTGCTGCATCTAAGACCGAATGACAACACCAACAGATTTGCTATTCCTTCAGAAAATGGACATATCAACGGCTCACAGCAGTCGAGCGCTTTCAACTATTCACTGCAAAACAATTTTTATGAATTAGAGGACATCAATCTGCTGTGTGAAAACCGCGCAACTGTAAATGACTACGATTTTGTTATACTTGAGCTGCCTGCGTTGCAACACAGCCAGTTGCCTTTGGGCCTTCTGGAAAAGGCAGATTTCTCAGTGCTTGTTTTAAATGCAAACCGTGTTTGGAGCGAGGCCGACGATTTTTGCCTTCGCTCACTGCGGGCGGCTTCAAAAAATGAACCGCTTCTCCTGCTAAACGGGGTTCGGATTGAACAGTTAGAAAAACTCATTGGCGAGATTCCCAAAAAACGCAGCCGCTTTCGAATATTCCTCAAACGGCTGGCGCGTTTTGAACTACAGTCCTGGGCAAAGCCCTCAATAGAAGCGTGAATTTAGCCGACTTAAATTATATAACGCATTTGGCAACCGAATAACCATGATCAAAAATCAGAATATATTGTGTGTTTCTTTCCCAAGCTGGGAGGGAGATTATAACAAGGCAATTGTCAGGCTGATCTCTGTTCTGGCCAGAGAAAACCGAATTTTGTTTGTCGACTATGGATTTACATGGAAAGATATGTTGGCGACTCTGCTGCAAAAACAAAAAGCGCCAGTTCTTAGAATGCTCAATTTTCAAAACAGGCTCAGGAATATTGAAATTGAAGCTCAGACATTCATAAATATTTTGACGCCGCCGCCATTGTTGCCAATAAATTGGCTGCAGCCGGGTATGGTCTACAACCAATGCTTGCAGTGGAACGCCGCGATTGTTAAAAAATCCATTCAGAACAGTTTAGATTTTTTGGGCATGTCAAAACCTATTGTGATTAATGCTTTTAATCCCTTTCTGGGATTGCCAATGGCGGAAGCTTTCGACGAGAAATTGCTGCTTTATTATTGTTATGATGAAATTGGCGCTTCAAAATGGGCAGGAAAACATGGTGAGAAAATCGAGCGCAAACTTATAAAAAAAGTCGACGCTGTTATCACGACTTCCAACGCCTTGCAACAGGCGCGTCAACCAATCAACCAAAACTGTTACCTGGTTAAAAACGGCGTAGATTTCAGCCTGTTTAATCAAGCTTTCTCCAGCAAAAACAGCTCAACTAAATTAAATAAAACCGTCGGATATATCGGCAGCGTCGACGAACGTTTAGATTATGAATTGCTGCATTTTCTGGCTGAAAAGGCGCCAAATCTCCAATTCCATTTCATTGGTCGCATTATGGAGACAAAGCAGCAAATGAAATTGCGCGCAATGCCAAATGTGATTTTTTTAGGCCCTCAACCGCTCAATCGTCTGCCTGACTTCCTGCGAGAAATGGACTTAGGTGTCATCCCGTTTAAAAAATCTGATTTCAACCGGGGCATTTATCCTTTAAAAATAAATGAATACCTCGCTGCGGGCAAACCAGTTGTGATGACCGACTTTGCGGAACTGCCAGAATTTGAAAATGATGTCTCCATTGCTCAAACCGCGCCAAAATTTCTTGCGGCTATCCATACGGAATTAGAAACAGATTGTCTTGATAAACAAAATGAACGCATGAAAATTGCCCAGAGCAACTCATGGGAAAATCGGATCGAAATACTTTCCCGCGTTATTGAACAAAAGTTAGAGGAAAAAGCCGCGCTTTGAAATTCCTACTCAAAATTTGTAAAAGCGACAACATGATGTCTTTTTTAGAAAAGGGTCTTGTGGCCGCGTTAGGCTTTTCCAGTTTTGTTCTCCTTTCGCGAAGCCTTTCCTCCGATATTTTTGGCGTATGGGTTTTATATATAACCATGGCCACTTTTGTGGAGATGCTTCGGTCTGGCATTCTGCATTCAGCCCTGGTTCGCTTTGCTTCCGGACTCAACATTATTGAAAATGAAAAGATTATTGCCTCCGCCTGGGTAATTGGTCTCACGGTTACTGCCCTGCTTGCAACAATTCTGATTGTTGTCGGACAACTGATTGGCGGTGTGCAGCGCATTGGAGATTTAAATATCTTCTTTACCTGGTATCCCATACTAAGTTTTGCAACTTTGCCGCACAATTTTGCATTCTGGATTTTGCAAGCCGGTCAGGAATTCAAAAAAAGCCTTGCTCTAAGAATCATTGTTTCCGGCTTATTTACACTATTCCTTTGCGTCAATTTCATGTTTCACTTTCAATTTGAGACAATTGTAATGGCTCATGCCATAATCAATGGCATTGGTTCGGCGCTGGCGATTGCATTTGGCTGGTCGCGTATTTCAACAATGCCAAAAGCCGAAAGAGCCTGCGTCACAAAATTGCTGCATTTCGGCAAATTTAGCATGGGCACGCTTATCGGCACCAATCTCCTGAAAAGTTCCGATACATTTTTAATCGGATGGCTGCTTGGGCCGAGCGCTGTGGCATTTTATAGCGTTCCGTTAAAGTTAACCGAACTGGTTGAGATACCATTGCGCGGTTTTGTCTCAACTTCTCTGCCTAAAATGTCGCGCCTCGCCTTGCAGAAAAATAATGCCGGAGTCATGAAGATTTTCAAAAAGGATGTCGTGGCGCTTACCCTTGCGTTTATACCGGTTTTAGTTGGTTGCTTTCTTTTTGCAGAAGAACTGGTGGTTTTATTAGGGGGTGAAGTTTATAGAGATGCGGCAATCATTCTAAGAATATTTGTGGTTTACATGATTTTACTGCCATTGGATCGCTATATAGGAATCGTGTTGGACAGCATGAACAGGCCGGAAAGCAATTTTCGAAAAATAGCTCTAATGGTGATCGCAAATGTTTGCGGCGACTTTTTGGCCTTAAAATTTGTGGGAGGCGTTTGGGCTGTGGCGGCAGTAACCATCAGCACGTTTATTGTGGGAACCTGCTATGGAAGCTCGGTTCTTTGTAAACTTAACGATCTCCGTTTTTCCGAACTCCTTTCTTTTATGCGCGGAAAATCAACCTTAAATTCCGAGCCATTGAAAAGTTGAAATAATGCAAGCGTTTATGGCAGCAAAAGGCGCGGACAGGTTAAGGGCGTCCTGGGTATTGGCGATGTCGGCTTTTGGCGCTCTGATCACCGCACACTTGATAGCCACTCGCGGCGGGCTTCCACTTGCATTCCTGTTGATGTTCATCCCCGTGGTCGCGCTTTTTGTCGTTTCTATTGTCAAGTTTCCCCAGTATGGACTGTATTTAACCATTGTAATGGCCTTTGTCGGCGTTGGTTTAAAACGATACCTGCCGCTGCCAACCGGACTTGCTGTTGACGCCTTCCTTTTTTTAACCGCACTTATCGTTTTCTTTAAAAATTTTTACTCACGAAATTGGAAAGCCTTGAAACTTCCAATTAATACACTGATCCTGCTATGGTTCATTTACAATGTCCTGGAATTAGGCAATCCGGAAACCCGTAGTTTTGCCGCTTGGTTCTACGCAGTCCGCGGTGTGGCTGTATATCTGCTTCTGGCGACGCCACTGAGCTTTATTCTACTCAACAAAAAGCGTGAAATTGACTTTTTCTTACTCATCTGGTTTGGCTTGTCGGTCATTGGCGCCTTGTGGGGAGTCAAGCAAATTCATGTCGGTCTGGACGCTGCTGAGAGCGCCTGGCTTTCTGTGCCGGGCAACCAGAGCACACACCTTTTATTTGGAAAACTGCGGGTATTCTCGTTTTATTCAGACGCCGGACAATTTGGAGCGGCGCAGGCGCATACCGGTCTGGTGGCGCTCATACTTGCAATGGGTAGTGGCATAAAATTCTCAAAAAGACTCCTTTGGGGAGCTGTCAGCATGATTTCATTTTACGGTTTCATGGTATCCGGCACCAGAGGCGCGCTTGCTGTTCCAGTCATCGGGTTATTGACTTACTTCGTATTGAGTAAAAACTGGTCGATCCTTTTCAGCGGATTATTGCTCATGGCGCTTGGCTATTTCATGCTGGCCAAGACCAACATTGGACATAACATATATGAAGTGCAAAGACTGCGCGCCGCCGTTCAATTGGGATCAGATGTGCCTTCCCTGCAAGTTAGAATTGATAATCAAAAAAAATTGGCCGATTACCTAAAGACAAGACCTTTCGGCGGCGGTGTTGGTTCTGCGGGTTATTGGGGTATGAGGTTTAGCCCAAACTCCTTCCTGGCTCAACTACCATTGGATAGCTGGTATGTGAAAATAGCAGCCGAGCACGGACTGGTAGGTCTGGTTTATTATATAGGCATGCTACTTTACATTTTCATCGCAGGCGGTTATAAAACCATGAAGATAAAAGATCCGTTGCTGAAGCAAAAGGTTCTGGCTTTATATGCAGGATTTTCCGGAATCGCGGTTGCGAGCTACGCAAACCAGGTTTTGGGCCAGATGCCAACCGGAATCGTCATTTATATAAGTATTGCCTTTATTTTTATGGCGTCTCAATTTGACACGCAACAAAGTCCGCCAGATGAAAAAATCACTGACAACGCACAATTAGAGGCAAAATATGCAAGATAAATACCCATTGGTTTCCATTATTACCGTGAACTGGAACCAAATGAAAGTCACCTGCGAATTGCTGGAATCTTTGCAGCATCTCACCTACCCCGCCTTCGAGATTATTGTTGTTGACAATGCTTCTGAAAAAGAAGACGCCAACCAGATAAAGAAGCTCTACCCCAATATAAATCTGGTTCTGAACGCAACAAACGCCGGTTTTGCCGGTGGTAATAACGCCGGGTTGCGTGTGGCGAAAGGAAAATACTTTTTGTTTTTAAACAATGACACGGAGGTGGAACCAGAATTCCTGCACCCCCTGGTAAAGGCGCTTGAAAACAACATAAAAGTAGGTATAGCCAGTCCGAAGATTCGTTATTATCATAACCGAAATACCATACAATACGCCGGTTGCAGCGCCATTAACCCTTATACAGGACGTGGGAATTTTGTTGGACATGGTAAACTTGACCAGGGTCAATATGACAGCTCGCACGAAACTCATTTTGCGCACGGCGCCGCAATGTTAACATCAAGAAAAATTGTAAAAGAAATTGGCCTGATGGCAGATCTGTTTTTTCTCTATTATGAAGAATTAGATTATTGTGAACGCGTCAAGCAGGCAGGCTATACAATTCAATATGTGGCAAACTCACTAGTCTACCACAAAGAGTCCATCACGGTTGGCAAAGAAAACGCAATGAAAGTTTTCTATATGACCCGAAACCGCTTACTTTTCATGCGCAGAAATTTTCACGGTTTCCCCTTTTGGATCAGTTTGTTTTTTTTAGTTCTATTTTCCGTTCCCAAAAGCACATTGCGGTATCTTCGCAAATTTAAACCTGAATTTATCAAAGCGCTATACCGTGGCATCATCTGGAACATTTGTCATTACGACGTTTACGATAATCCGAAATCGCTTGAAACGTAAAATTTTTCATCCATGAGGCGCGAAACAAAATGAATCTATTTGAATTTGCTTTCTTCACCAGTTACAGTTTTCTAACGGTCTTCACAGCTTACCTCCTGCTCTTCAGTATTGCCGGCAAGCTTAAAAAAGGTCGGGGAATGACTGTCCATTCAACCTTGCAAATCCAAAAAATCGCAATCCTGATTCCTGCTTATAAAGAAGACGCCGTTATTGTCGAGTCCGCCAAACAGGCATTGCAACAGAACTATCCAAGCGATTTTTTTGATGTCATTATTATTGCGGATTCACTGCAGCCGGCAACCTTGCAGCAGCTCAGTGACCTGCCTGTGCAAGTGATGCAGGTTACATTTGAATTGAGCACGAAAGCCAAGGCGCTCAATTACGCTTTGCAACATTTAGCGGATGATTATCAGATTGCGTTGATTCTTGACGCTGACAACATAATGAAAAACGATGTCCTGGTTGAATTTAACCAAATGATGCAAGGTAGTGTGAAAGTCGCGCAAGGCCATCGAATTGCCAAAAACATCAATACATCAATCGCTTTTCTGGACGCTGTAAGCGAAGAAGTAAACAATCATATTTTCAGAAAAGGCCATGTCGCATTGGGTTTGTCAGCCGCCTTAATTGGATCAGGAATGGCATTTAAATTTAATTTATTTAAAAAAGTGATGTCGACAATTCAGGCGGTGGGCGGCTTTGATAAGGAGCTTGAATTAAAACTTCTGCGGGAAAACATTAAAATTGCATATTTGGAAAATGCGTTCATCTATGATGAAAAAGTCCCGAAAGCCTCAGCCCTGCAGGCGCAAAGACGTCGGTGGATCTCTGCTCAACTTCACTATTTCAAGGCATACTTTTGGTCCGGATTCTATCACCTTGTTTTTCATGGCAACATCGATTATTTCAACAAAGTGTTTCAAATGATTCTACCCGGTCGATTGCTTCTTTTGGGCGCCACCGTTTTTGCAATTTGTATTTCAGCTCTGGTTGGGAATCCACTCATTTTGGGGGGATGGCTCTTTTTATTGACCGCAAATATCTTTGCGCTGCTCCTGGCAATTCCGAGCAACTTGTATGGCTGGAAATTTGTGAAGGCGCTTTTTTCTTTGCCCAAAGCATTGGCCGTTCTGCTTCTTGCCCTTATCCAAATCAAGGGCGCCAACACCCGATTTATTCACACTGAACATTCCAGCATCTCTGTAAACAAACAGGAGCCGTGCAATGAAAATAGGAATTGAAGGGCAACGACTTTTTCGAAAAAAGAAACATGGCATGGATTTCGTGGCTCTGGAGTTAATCAAGAGTTTACAAAAAATTGACGCCGAAAATGAATATGTAATCTTCGTCAGACCTGACCAGGACAATGGATGTCTTGCTGAAACCGACAACTTTCGCATCGTTGAAATAAAGGGTTTTTCTTACCCTGACTGGGAGCAGTTTGCGTTGCCGACAGCGGCAAAAAAGGCAGGGGTTGACTTATTGCACTGCACCGGCAATACAGCTCCATACAATTGCCCGATTCCACTCCTCCTAACGCTGCATGACATTATTTACCTGGAAAACTCTTTTTTATTTAATGGGCAAAGCGCCCTTTATCAACGGTTAGGCAATCTTTATCGACGGCTACTTGTGCCCCAAATAGTAAAAAAAACACGCTTGATTGTCACGGTCTCAGAATATGAAAAAGGACAAATCATGTCAGGGCTTAATCTCCCTCATGCAGCTGTTGAAGTTGTTTACAATGGCGTCGGCGATCATTTCAAGCCGGTGAAGAAGGAAGAAATGATAGAGGATATCCGAAAAAAATACAATTTACCGGACAAATTCATTTTCTATCTCGGCAATACGGATCCTAAAAAAAATCTGCGCGGTGTGGTCAAAGCTTTTTGCATCTACTTAAAAAATGCGCCGGAAAAAATTCCATTGGTCATCGCAGATTATAATGAGGAAAAATTAGCGGCCTTGCTCAAGGAATTTGAGTGTCAGGAGTTCGCGGCTTTTTTCCATATTCTGGATTATATAAAAAACAGCGACTTAAGCATAATTTATAGCTCGTGTGAATTATTCCTCTATCCTTCCCTGCGGGAAAGCTTTGGCATTCCAATTCTTGAAGCAATGGCTTGCGGCGCTCCGGTTATTACCTCAAAAACCTCTTCCATGCCCGAAGTCGCAGGCGACGCGGCCGTGTTGGTAGACCCTGCAAACCCGGAAGAAATGGCGTCAGCTATTTTAAATTGTATGAGCAATATGAGTAGTTGTGAAAAAAAAATCGCTAAGGGCTTAGAACGAGTTCATCACTTTTCATGGCAGGAAACCGCCAAAAAGTATTTATCTATTTATCAAAATCTGGTTTAAAAAATAGATTTCGCTTCGCTCGCGGCAAAGTCTGTTCAAAGTCAAAACTGCAAACATGGCGACAACTCGAAAACGCCGCGATTTTAGCTGATGCAATTCCAGTTCAAAAAAAAAAGCCGCCCCAAAAATGAGGCGGCTCAAATGAATCAACAAAAATCGAACAAGATTATTTTAACAACAGCATCTTGGCGGTTTTAACAAAATCGCCCGCTTCAATACGATAGAAATAAGTTCCGCTGGCCACAGACGCGCCGCTATTGTTTTTGCCGTCCCATTCAACAAAATGCCTGCCTGGAACCATTTTTTTGCTCTTCAACAAGCTTCGCACTCGTTGACCATTGATATTGAAAACTTCCAATGAAACTTCCTCCGAGCTGGCGAGAGAATAGTTGATGCGCGTTGTCGGATTAAACGGATTCGGGTAGTTTTGCGACAGACCAAAGGTTAAAGGAGTCAAATCATCCTCTCCCACAGAAACCAGATCGTCGCGATAGCTGATATTGTCAATAACCCAGCCATATCCATTTACCAATTCATCACTCCACAGCCGCCAGCGCAGCATGATGCGATCACCAGGTTGATAAAAATCAAGCAAATTTATTTCATGAGTTCTGAATAATGATGACTCAGCATCTGTCCCGGCGTTGAAAGCTTCAAGCCAATCCGGATCAAAACGCGCATCGTATGGTAAAGTTAACCCCTGCCAGGTGACACCTGAATCTTTACTTGCCTCGACAATGCAGAAATCGTAAAATCCATCAACATCGCCAGGTTCAACCAGCGCAATGTCATCATATTTTAAAATAGCGTTGCCTGAAGCAACCTCAACATTCAGTTTAAGCAAAGCCTGGTATTCAGATTTATCCAAATATGGATGAGGGGAATGTAATGCCTTATTCGCAAAGCCAACCCTGCGACCCGCGACCCAACCGCCACCAACAAAGCCGAAGTCCTGCGCTCCTCCTTCAAAGCCTTCCTTATAACCCGAGACCAATTCACCCATTGTGTAAACAAAAACATCCGTCTCAGTCCCGCGATAAACCCTGCTATTTTTATAAGAAAAAATCTTAACCGGCACAACTTTATCCTCATTCACCAAAACACTGAAGCTGAATACAGTGTCCGTTTTTGCTGGTGTTGCTCCAAGGGTGAGGGCAGGCGCGCCGTCGATAATAACCTGGGTTGAGTCATAATCAGAAATCAACCTGGCACTGATGGATAGTATTCCTGCGGCGCCACCGACGACTTTGGCTCGCGGCGCAATGGTAGCTGTCAGCGGCTCATAGCCACTCAGTTCAGGCATTTCAACAGACCAAATGCCGCGACCGTGTGTTGCAACAACGACTTCATCGTTTACAATAAGCATCTCCCAAAGCGCTGTGTTCGGCAAGCCGTTGTTGGCAAAAGCCCAGGTTGCGCCGCCGTCGGTCGACTCCACCAGGCCAACTTCAGTTCCGGCCCAGATTATATCTGTATTATAAGGCATTACCAGTAAACTATATACCGAGACATCCGGGAATCCGGTGGCGCTGGTTGCATTTGCGCCAAACCCGGAAATATCCTGCCAACTCTGACCGAGATCGGTTGTGCGCAGAATTTTCGGACGACCATGCAACGAGGAGAGGAAGTAAGCAGTATTGGGATCCGTCGGATGGGTGGTAAAATCGCTGGACAGGCTCATTTCAACATCACTATACAAGGTTGTGGGTGAAAATATAAAGCCCCCGTCCTTTGAAACCAACGGCGTAAACCCGGAAACCATTGCATACGAATTCCAAACAATTTGTGGATCAGCCAATGAAATCCGAACCACAGAAGCGCTGGTTCCGCCTGAGAATCCCTCTTCAATTTCGACCAGTTGCCAGTTATCTGCAAAATCATCAGAGCGCCAAATCCCGGAAGAACCTTGCGCAAATATCAAATCAGCATCCTGTTTCGATTTTCCGATGCGGGAAATAAATGGCGAACTTCCACTTTCCGGCGGGCTGACATTACGCCAATTAACACCGCCATCGTCGCTGCGAAATAGATTATTGAACTGCGATGATTCCAGCAATTTATTTGAATCCCAATAATTCCAGGCGCCTTCAAACCCATCGCCGCTCGGCGCCGGGCTCCAGGACGATCGATTATCAGCATTCTCCGGCGAGACCCACGAGCCGTTGTCCTGCGAGCCGCCCACATATCGATCCGTTCCGGGAGCCTTATCCACGCCATAAAATTGTGAGGTATTGTACCCTATCAGGCCATTAGAAAAAGTGTCCCCGGTTTGTTTAAAACTAGTACCTTTATTATCGGAATAGGCCACGCCGCCATCATTGCCATTGAGCAGGCGAAAACTTTGTGTTGCAGCGTCGGTTGGAACCAATGTGAGGTAATGATGATCAACATGCACGCCGCGAGGAGTTCCCCCATTTCGACGTCGTCCATCTGCAATGATAGTGGTTTCAAGTTTTCTGGTAGTTATTATGCCCCAATCAATGCGCAAACTTGACTGCGGTAGTTTTGCAGGATCAAAATTTTCTCCGTCGGACAATACCGGCCACATAAAGTACAGGTGCTTAAACTCATGTCCGCCGGTTTTAGCAATACTGTTATTTGGAGTAGATGCATCATACAGAATTGCATTAATGTACAAATATTCACGGGCGGAACTTCTATCCTCAGAATTATCCTCCGCCAACTCCCATTTGCCATTGCGGGTTTGATCGCGAAAAGAGGCCATTAATTGCCGATTATTATCTGTATCCCAAACCTGAAACGGAACTTCGACATAATCTTGATATGTATATTGGCTAGCGGGAACACCGCTTGTTGAGCCTTGCGGAACATAAAACCGATGCGCCATTTGCGACAAACCCGAGCCAAAACGAATTTCAATTGAAGTGTAGTCAGACGGGGCAGCGTTGCCCTTGTCAATTCCACCGCCGAAAAAGTCACCGCCAAAATTAATAAAACTCATAAAATTTGTGGAATTCATTATTTGGGTAACTGTCGGTCCCACAACATCTTCCCCCGGAACAACATTCAGTTTCAACAGATCAATTCCACCAACAAAAACCTCCGTTTCGTCATAAGGATTTACGGCTATTGCATTGTCATACCAGCCTTGCCCAATTAACCAGTCAATGTCTGTATTCGTTACATCGGCGTGCGGCAACCATGTCGCGCCTGCATCCGCACTGCTAAATAAAGTAGAAGGGTTAATCCCGCCCTCTGTCGCCGCATAAATAACGGAAGAATTGCTCGGAGCAATGGCTAATTCAATGCGGCTAACACCTGTAAAGCCAGTTCCTGAATCCACCCAGGTTTGTCCACCGTCAGTCGATTTAATGACTCCCACTCCATTAATCGCAGCATATTGCACAAGGAAATCGGATGGATGAAAAACAATTTGCTGAATTCTGTTGCTATGCTGGTAAACACTTGACCAATTAACTCCGCCGTCTGTTGACCTGTAAATAGCCGAATTCCCTGAGTTACCCTTCCCACCACGAACCACGCTGGCGTTGACATTGTCCGGGTTGGTCGGATCAACCACAAGGCGTGTGACATTTTCAAAGTCAAACCTGTTCGCCGTATTCGCCAACTGTGTCCAGGTAACGCCGGCGTCAATACTTTTCCAGACACCGCTTCCATCAATTTGGTCTGAGTTGCCAAAGCCCTCACCTGTGCCCGCATAAATTGTATTGGGGAAATTAGGACTCCACGCCAGCGCGCTGGTGGCCAGGTTGGGAAAATCTGAGGTAAGATTTGTCCAGCTCTGTCCGGCGTCTTCTGTTTTCCAGACACCGCCACCAACAGAACCAGCATACCAAACATCGATATTGTCAGGATGCACAAGTATCGAACGGGTGCGTCCGCCAACATTGCCCGGACCGCGTTCAACCCAGTTGAGCTGTTTATTTCCGCTCATTTTGCCTAAAGCCGCCGTCGATTTCAGTCCATTCCCCTTGAGCAGTTCATTAATTCTGTAATTCATGGGATAGTCTGGTCGATCCGCGCCAAAGGGCGTGCGAATTTGATTATGATATTTATAAAATTCGCCGGGGCTGTCCTGATTTAGCTGACCGCGCAACCTCTTCTTATGCTCCGAAAATAGAGTCTGAGCTTGTTTCTGAGAAACGTCCTCCGCTTTAAAAAGTTGAGGCTGTTCCTTGTTTAAATCATACGCCGTAAAAGGGCTGAAGTAAAATACCGCCCCCATCATGATAGCCAATGTTGCCAAAACGCCCGATAGCTTTCTATTCATGCTATTCTCCTGGTTAATTTGTAAATTTATTAATTTAATAGCCCTTTGAATAAATTGTAGCACATAACTTCAATATCTACGCTGTTGAAATTCTCAAAAACGAAATAAATCAACAGCGTCATCTATAATTGCTAAACACTTGCCTTACAAACTATCTGGACTACTTTACACCCGACTTTCTTGAAAGTCTAGTTTTCTTACCGGTTTTCAAATTCAGCGTATAGCCAAAAAGATTTTTCCCTGAGTCTTTCGGTCTCAGCTCATCTTCATACCTAATTTGACTTGGAATATCGTGCACTTCTATTTCTTCATTTGAAATCCACTTTACCTGACGAATTCTATCGCCGCCTTCGTGAACAATTTTTTCCCGGGAAAGGTCATAAACAAAAAAAATCAGTTGTCTGGTCAATTCACTTTTTGTTGAACAGATCACATAACTTTTGGAACTATTATAATGATACACGACACCAGACTGAAATCGTTGTTCAGCAATGGATTTATAGCTTTGCTTAGCAGCCTGAACATTTTGGGTGTCGTTTTTCGAATCGATTCGCGAAGCGCATCCGATTAAAGGCAGGTTAATTACGCTAAAAAAAACAAAAAGACGGGAAAGATTCATCATTGGACTCCTCAGGCAATAAAAGCTTGACATTTTTTCCTCAGAGGGGGCGCGCGCGTTGAGCAACGCGCGCCAAAATAGCAGGGCATAATTTAAAAAACACTAAAACAAATCCATCAAGCAATTTGCTACTTACATTTTCGAAGAAATTCCGGAATATCTAAATTCTGATTTTCTTCAGACCACTTTATACCTTCAAAAACCGATTTGCAGGCAAAACAATAGTAGCGCAGAGCCATTAGTGAAGAGCCGAAGTCTGACTCTTTTTTTGTGTTGGACGATTTGCAGAATGGACAGTTGATTTTCATAGTTTAGCTCAGAACAAACATTTGATTTTTACTGCCCTTTAGATGATATAAGATCTGATCATCAGGGCCATCATTGCCTGCTCTTCGACTTTTGGGCGTCCACGTTTCCCAAGATATCTTTGAAGCGTCCGGCTTGCTAATATCTAAATCAAGCCCGATCTGACTTGAAAGATTTAAGATTTCTGAGTACACTTTTTCAAAAATAACGCTATTTTTTTGAGCCTTTATTCCTCTGGAAACCAAAAGTTCATCTTCAGGCGAATTTTCCGGGCCAAACCACTCAAAAATGTCATTTATCGCCTGCTGAATACTTTTTTCAATTGCCTGTTTGGTTTCCGTATTTTTATTTGCCAGCGTGCGAAACCAGCCCTGGCCATGATGAATATGATATTTCTCTTCCTGGATCATTTTGTCAAGGTTTGTCTGCAATGGCTGGAATGATGATTCTCTTAAGGAGAAAAGTAGCGTGGTGAGAGCCAAATCAACAATATAATTGGCCGCGATCAACTCAGCCCAGTTTGTCAATGGTTTATCGAGATAGCGAACGTTGGCGTACTGGGAAGAATTGCGTCCGCTTATAAGTTCATCCGGATCATCGCCGAAATGTTTGTTTATTACGCCATGAAAAAGCCGGACATGACCCAATTCAGCCTGGCAGAGTGAGCAACAGGCAACCGCCGCTTCAATTTCAGGCGGACCAAAAGTCCACTCGCCATAATGATAGCCCAACAGTAATTTTGTGTCGGCGCAAGCGATTAACAGATGATACAGCGCCTCTTTGCAAGCCGGCTCAAGTTCAGCAACATTATCAAATGATCCATTATTCATTATTTTTTCCTTTTAATTTCCCCAGACAGGAATTTGACAATCATGGGTTACACGAATAATAGCCTCACGCGCAACAACACACATCTCAACCCAGTTTTCCTCGTCATACATCGTCCAGGCGTACACTTTGGCCAAGTCTTCATCTGAAGCGTTCACACTGCCGACATGCATTAATGAATCTTCGTGAGATTTTCGGGCAAAAACTTCGTAAATTTGTTCTTTTATCATTTTTTTTCCCAACCTAAAAACCAACACCGTAATATTGCAAAACCTGGCGGCCATGTGAAGATATTTTTTCTTTCGTCCAGGGCGGGTTCCAAACCACTTCAACTGTCACTTTTCTCTCACCCGAAAGCTTGGAAAGCGCGTCATGAATGTCAGAAATAATCATATCGATAGCAGGACACCCCATTGCAGTGAAGGTAACCATGATTTTAATTTGACTTTTGTCCATTTCAACGCCGTAGATCATGCCGAGATCGACTATACTAAGAGGATACTCAGGGTCGTTGACTTTGGAAAGAGCTTGATAGATTTGTTCTTCGGTTAACCCCATAGCCTTCCACCAAGGCTGCTGTTCAGGTCTCCCTGAACCATTCCGACATAGCGTTGATTCATCGGGCCTCTTTTTTTCCACCGTTCAAAAACCTCATCCCAGCTAAGCGGTTGATCAAAAAACCATTTTTTATCGGCTGGATCGTATTGACACGGAAAGGGGTAATCTAGAGCATATTGACCGTTGGCTTCATCATAGTGAGCCGGCGCCTTAATACCAATGCTTTCGCAAAGCGGCACAGTTGCGGCCATCCAGACTTGCCGCAATTGGTCATTGGTTTTACCTTTAAGCTTGTAGCTTAATTGACCGCTATGGTGTTTCAAATTGTCAGGCAGACCAAACCATTCAAGCGTCATTGGGAACATCCAGTCAACAGCCCGTTGGAGATACTCTTTCGCCTCGCCGCCAGCGCGAGCCAGGCGTCGCATCCAGGACTCGCCATGTCTGAGATGGAGAACTTCCTCACGATCTACTTTGACAAGGGATCTTTTCAAGGGACCATAACTGGTATTATGAAGAACATCGCCCAGCAAGGTAATTCCGGCTCGATCAAAAAAGCCATTTGCAACGACCAATTCAGCCCAGTTATCTAAAGGTTGATCGAATCCATAAGGGTGTTTAAATTCGTGTGGTTCCCTGCCATAAACAAGCCAATGCTTATCAAGGCCAAGATCTTCAAGAAGTCGATAAGCAATATTTGCATGACCTAGTTCATCATGTATAATTGCTGTAACTGCTATACGGCTATTGATTGTGGGAGCATCTTTCGATGCAAGATAATACGTTGGCGCGCTCATCAATTCGGTGTCGCCCTGAACCGTGAGTTGAGTAACCAGGGCTTTTTTGTAGCCCGGTGTCATATCTTCTACAGACTCAACAACAAATCCTTCTCGGACTTTTTGCATAAGCTGTAATTCATCAGTCTCATTGCCCATTAACTCTCCTTATTTTTCATTTTTGAAATATACACGGGCGCGCTCAAAAAAGCAAGGGCAGATGTTACATTGATCGTAATAATAGCGCGTTTTTCATTCCATCAAAATAAAAGATCTCTCTCTTTCAGGAAAAAGAGTTTGCAAGCTCATTCATGACTCTGTTGATTAAATGCAAACCCACATCATAACTTCATTAAAGTAAATAGTTTGTATTGATTTTTATGTTTGGTTTTTTAAAATAGATTCACTATGTTATCTACTTAATAATTAAGCAGATAACAAGAAACTTTAGTGAGCACCATGTTTAAGGAAACAACTAACCAATCGTCTCTATTTGACGCTGAAATCTACCTTCCAGACGCACTGCCCGAAAATGACTGGTCGTTTACTTTCAGAGATAAAATACTCCATCTTATCGACGAAAATAAATTCAGAGCCCTCTATTCCGAAAAAGAAGGACGCCCCAACGCATCTATAAAAATCATGGTCTCGATTTTAATTTTTATCGGTTTGGAAAAACTAACCTGGCGCGCAGCTGAATTCCAGTATTCCCGCAGAATCGACTGGCTGATTGCCACACATACAGAAGTAGGCAAAGCTTCTATTGACCATACGACCTTGTTTAAATTCTATCAACGTCTCGAAACAAATGATGTGGCCA